>Ga0207836_1000007_pt1 | contig 130753 bp, 117 predicted proteins | sample LuqExpMetageno18_FD_187776 | JGI IMG/M metagenome (GOLD analysis project Ga0207836, IMG submission 187776) | Tropical forest soil microbial communities from Luquillo Experimental Forest, Puerto Rico - Sample 18 (SPAdes) | ecosystem: Environmental > Terrestrial > Soil > Tropical forest ...
GTCCCTGTCCACGATGACCGTCGAAGGAAGGGCAATGATGCCGATATCGTGGAAATAGTCGAGGCCGTTGTCCACGAGAACGGGATAGGTCAACTGGAGCCGCTCGATGATCGAACGAATCTTCGCCTGGTCGGCATCGGCGCTTCCCTGCACATTGGCTTCGATGGCCACCACCGCCAGCCCTTTATCCCGGTACTTCCGATAGAGCTTCTGCATCCGGGCCAGGGCCTTTTCCGATTTCTTGTCCCAGGTGGACCAGACCAGGAGCACGGTCAGCTTGTCCCCCCGCAGGGCGGCAAACGACTTCTTTTCCCCGGAGACGAGCGGCAGGGAAAAATCAGGGGCCTCCATACCGACCTGGAGCTGCTGCAACGTGGCGTCGGCGGGAGTGAGCAGGAAGGCGCCGCAGGCCGCGAACACGGCGCCAAGCAGCACGGTTCTTCTCACGAAAAGCCAAAAAGATGGAGGAATATACCAGGTCATCGTTCCTTCTAACAGTTATCGCGGCGGGCGGGAGCGGCGGGATCGGGCGTTACTTTCTTCCCTGCTGGTGCTTGGCGATTCCCTCTTTGTACTCGGCAAGGGCACTCTCAAGATCGCCTGACTTTTCGTAGACAAGCCCCAGCTCATAATGGGTCCTGACCGGGTTGGGATTGCGGACCAGGGCCGTTTTCAGCAACTGCTCGGCCTCCTTGAGGTTCCCGGTGCGGGCCAGAACTACTCCCACGCCCGTCATGGCGGCATGGGAGTGTTGGTTTCGTTTCAAGGCATCGTCGAATGCCGATTTTGCCTCCGTCAGCTCCCCGGTGTTCAGCAGCAGATACCCGAGGCGCACATACAGAAGGGAATCATCCGGCGTCTGCGCGATTTGCCCGCGCAGAACACGGATTTCATTCTCCCACGGATTGGTGGCGGCCGGAGCGGATACGGATACCGGCGCTTTTTCCGGTGCCGCCGCCTGGGGTGCCCCCCCGTCCGCAGCCCAGGAGGAAGAGCACACGAGTACGGCGCCGATGCCGACAAGCGCACACCATGGCAAACGGGACCAGGCCGGTGTAATCGTCGAGGTTTTCGTGCCGCCCCGTGCCATTACTGGTTCTTTACCGCGTGTTTCCGGTCATAGAAAAACTGCTTGTGGCATCCCGGCAGGCAACTGCCGCCATCGGCGGTCTTCTCGAAACCGACCGGCAGCTTCCAGGCATTGAAAGGAACCGAATCCCGGATATGGCGCGGGTTATTCGTCGCATGGGCATCATGGCATGCCCGGCAGGTGCGCCCCTTCACCGTCTTGTTGACGTGGACGAAATGCAGGTTTTGATCGCCGTTCCTGAAGGCGGTCAATTTTGTAGTACGCGCGTCGTCGGCCAGGGACTTTTCGTGGCACATGAAGCAAAGCTTGTAGTTTTCAGGATTGTAGCCGGCATAAAAGACCGGGGGGAAATTTTCGCGCAGAATCCTGAAATTCTTGGAGCCGTGGGTGTTATGGCATCCCGAGCAATCCTTCTGTTTTATGGGGCCATGGTAATCGGTATTGGAATCCAGTATGGCCTTCATATTCGCCACGCGCGTGGCGCCGGCCCCATATTCCTTGTTATGGCAACTCATGCAGAGGTCCGCCGGCTGCATGGTCAACTGCTTGACGTAATCGGACACGTGCGGGTCGTGGCAGGCCAGGCATTTCCTGTCCGTCGCGAGACCCTTGTGTTTCACGGTTGCCGAATTGATATCCGACTGTTTGTCCCGATGGCAGCCCAGACAGAGATCCTCCGAGCCGTCGGCTTTCAGGTTGTACCGGAATTCGCCGTTATGGGCGTCGTGACACTCGGTGCAGGACTTCTGGACCGGAGCGTGGGTAAACTTCTTGCTCTTGAAGGCCTCGGCCTTGTCGGCATGGCATTCGAAACAGACCTGATTGACGGTTGTCCGCAGCAATTTGGGGTAATCCCCCTGATGCACGGCGTGGCAGGTGGTGCAGCTCCCCACGGCAACCGGTCCATGGACGAACTTGCCCTTCATGATGGACCGGTCATGGCACTTGAAGCAGAGTTCCGCCCCGGCCGCGCGCAACTGGTACTTGTTGGGGGACTGGTGGGAATCGTGGCAGGTGAAGCATTTGCCCTGCTTGACCGGTGCGTGGACATATTTGTGGGTATCGAGGCGTTCGTGACACTCGGCGCACAGCTTGCCCGTGTCCTTGATCGGTTCAAACGAATGCTTGCCCGACTGTTTATGGCAGAAGGTGCAGTCCCCCGTCGCCGCGGGACCGTGAACGAATTTCTCCGTGCCCATTTTCCCATGGCAATCGGCGGTAACACAGGATGCTTTCAGGGGGGACGATTGACCCGACAGGGCAAAGGCGTTGCCGGCGGAGCCGGAAAACGAAAGGAGTTGCATACCGGCGGCAAGTACAAACAGAACTAGAACAACACATGGCATTTTCCCGTGCACGGTACAATCCCCCCTCAGACAGCAAAAATCATAACATTTCTATACAGTTTTCAAACCACGGATATGGCTATTTGTCAAGCAATTTCTCTCTTTGACCGGCACGCAAATCCATCACGCCATTGTGGGGGGCCAAATATCGCCGGGAGTCTTTCCACCGTGCATCAATAGGCATACAGGACTTCGATATTGGCTTGCGCGGTGGGGTTATTCTGCCGCTGCCCCTTGAGTTCCATGCGGTAGACGTAGGGAACCGATTGCGGCGTGAGGAGTGTGCTGGATTCCGCGACCCCGGACCCCTCAAGCTGCAGGCCGCTGGTATCGGAATTACCCTTCACCGTATCCACGATCTTGGAGTACACGACAAACGGGCTACCCTTGACGGCCGTCAAGGTAAAACTCATATCGGAACCCTCTTTGGTCGCGTAGGGGGTGCTGCTGCACCCGGCGGGCCAGTTGGCGGTCGATTTGGTCAGCTTGCTCCGCACGCATGCTTCACTGGAAATCAGCTGAACACCGGTACCGAAGGCAGTCTGAAGATCTGTCGCCATGGTAGTGCTGGAGTAGTTTCGCATGATGAACGGCAGGACATCCTTGGCGTACAGTTCGGCCCCGCCATAGGTCGCCTCAATCGCAGTCTTGTAACGCTTGTTCATCCCCGACACCTGGATGCTCTGGGTCATCATGTAGAGCAGCGCCATGACAACCGTGAGCGATATCAGCGTCAGCATCAGGGATGTGACCAGGGCGATACCATCTTCGTTCTTTAACCTGTTCAAGGTCATCACCTCGGACTACTCGTTGGAGAAGAGATTTTTGGGGCGAACCACGATGCGGTACAGCTTCCACCGGTAATTCAAAAGCCCCTTCGCAGCCAGGTCGTAAAGATCAGTCAGAGACGTTTCGCCCGTATCACCGACGACAATCGACGACGGACTCGTGTAGTTCGGGTCACGCCTGCCGTTCTGGGCCAACACATAGATCTTTACAATTTTCAGATTATTCCTGATATTCGGCGTCGTTGCGGCGGAGGCATTGTTTGCCCGAGAAAGGGCATTCAACACCGTGCCCCCGTTTGGTGCAACGCAACTGGCCGGACTACCCGACAGGGACGTACCATCCGCGTTCGAATAACAATCGATTAGGCCATCGCCATTCATATCCCAGCCCAGGACGATCTGCATATCGGCGACACAGTCCAGGAGCGGCAGATAGGTCAGCTTGCCATCGGAGTGGTTGACCGTCGCCTTGTAGAGGATGCCGACATAGGGGCTGGGATTGCCGCTGGCGTCCTTGGCGCAGATGGCCGGAATCCGGCTCGGATCGGGAGTATTGGAACCAATCGTTGGCTGGGCGACGAAATAGTCGGCCCGGTTGAAGGGCATGCGGGGGGCAGAGCTGTCCACCACGCCGAGGGCGGAGCTATTCACGCCGTATGCCGTGTATATGGTATTGCTTGAGGAAGAATACTGGGCAAAGGCCGTATTGCTGTAGGCATAGGAGAAGTTGTTCGGGGAGCCGGAAAGGTTCTGCTCGAGTGTCACGCTCTGACCGGCGGCACTCACCTGCCGCCTCAATAATACGACATTATCGCCGCTTCCCAGGTTCTCCGCTGTAGATGGCCAGGAATTGGGGGTAACGTTGGGGGGCGAGATGGCGAGATAGGTCCATTTCTGGGCGGTTTTCGAGGTGCCGACCGTGGTGGCCTTGATGACCAGGTAGTCAGTGTTGGCAAGAAGGGTGTAATTTCCGCTGCCGTCCGGGTCCGTCGCGGCGGCAGCTACATTATTACCGGTCACGATCGGCCGCGGGGGCTCGGTACCGGCACTGAAGTCGTTATAGGTTCTGGCGGGAGCATTCAGGGCTTCGCCGGTATAATTGACCGGCGACGGTTCGGTAAAGAGCCCCAAACCGGCCTGCTGCAGATCGTGCCTCACCATTTCGAGCCCAATGACGCCCTCTATGTTGCTCTCCTCGCTCCGGAACAGCTTGGTGCTCTGTCCGAGGATCGTCTTGAAGGCGCTGGCCGTGATCATCAGGACGATAACGAAAACCGCCGTGACGATCACCATTTCGATCAAAGTAAAACCTTTGTCATTCAATCGCATAGTAATTTCCGCTCACTGATTCGTCTTTGTGATGATCGTCGCCGCCTCATGGTTGTACGCAACCCCTTTATGGCGCCAGGTAACCACAACATTGACCTGTTTGGAATTCTGTATGGTTGTTCCGGTGAGGGTAACCGAAAAATTCTTGAACGCATTCAAAACCCGGCGCTGATTGATGAAATAGGTATGGGTATAGATACCGGGAGCGGCGGCGCTGGAAACGGGTTCATATCCCTTGGCAATTACCCTGGCCATCTCCTCATCGGCAACGATAACCCCCTCGTTCCGCATCTGGTTCTGGAGATTGTGGTTCAGGGAGATGTTGACGGCCTGCAGAAGTCCCAAAAGCCCCACCATGAGGATGACGATGGCCACCAGGAACTCGATGAGAGTAAAACCTCGATCACTTGACACTGCAGTTGTCCGGCTGCCCATTATTGTCACTGTCCACTCCCTGCCCCATATTGGTTTTCGCCGTGCCGACAGCGATACAATCGACCGTGGCGCCGCTTTTCACCGGATTGACATAGAAAATATTCAGGGTCGTCTGATCGGTGGCAAGCCCCCGGCTGTCAAATTCAGCAATAGCGTTTGCAATGGAGCCGCCATTCACCAGGCTCAGTTGATAGGGGACCGTTCTTGCATAAACGGCTGTCCCGGCCGCCGGGGCCTCGTTATCGCTGGTGTAGTTTTTCATCGCATAGCTGCCGGGCTGGAACGTGATCCGATTGCGCTTCTTCAGGTAGATGGCATTGAGCCTTGCACTATTCAGGTCGGCAAAGACCTGCCGCGTCTCGCTCTCGATCTGCGCCTTGCGTTGCATGGAATTGAAGTTGAGCGTGGCGATGGCAAGCAGTATCCCGATGATGACCATGGTGACGATCAGCTCAATCAACGTAAACCCGGCTTTGCTCATCCCCTGTCTCCCTTGCCGTGCCAAAAGAGGGTGCAAAAAGGATTTTGCTCCCCTTGCCCAGCATATAACTGCATCACTTCTCTCTGACATGCAAGAACTTCTTTACCGGAGGCGGGTTGGTGACCAGCGAAAGCCCCTGGGACACAGGAGGCACACCGGAGATCGCGCTCGCCAGGCGCCTCTGATTATATCGTTTGCTTGAGCTGCCGAAGGCCGACTGCAAGGATATCTGCGAGAAGGCTCCGGTGGAAACCTGTATCAGGGCTTTCCCCTGCATGGCTGCGGAGGGAGGCGCGCCGCCCGTGTCGTAGCGCACCGCCCAGATCAGGGTGTCGCCACCGAATTTGCACACATCGCCGCTCGGTTTCAAGGTGGTGAAAAACACCGCGCCTGCGGTACTGGCGATGGGGTCGGTAATCACCCGCTCGGCGTTGATGGAGTTGGCGCTGTCGGCCCCATCCAGATTGATATACCACCCGGGGTCGGTCGCGCCGAGCGTCAGGGCTGGCGCTGTTGAGTCCGTGCCCGATTGATTCACCAGGCCGGACGGCGATGCATCGGTACAGGTGGGATCGAGGTCATTGTCCGTTCCGCCGGTGACGCTGCTCAGCGTAAACCTGGCGCCCCGGCTCGAGGTGCTGTAACAGGGTTCCTTCACCCCGTACAGGACCCTTTGCCCCGTGCCGTCGTCGCCTTTGAAGAAATAGCGGCCGGTCCCGAAGTACAGCCAGAGGTTCTTTTTGGCGCGGTCCTGAAGCTTGGCGACTGAGGTGGTTACCGGGCCGATCCCGCTGATCAGGGACGAGGCGGCCCAGGTACTGGGATCGTTACTTTCCTTGGTCAGCACGCGTATCACCCCTCCCTGGGTCCAGGTGCCGTCGCTGGCCTGTTGCGTATAACCGATATAGATAGCGTCATCGCTATACCAGCCGCTTGAGGCCGTGTTCGCCCTATCGGTGTCGATAACGCTGGTGGACAGGGAACCCGCAAACGCATTAGCGGGAAGCGTCGAATTATCGGCGAATTTGTCGATCGTCCGAACCAGGGCGCCGGTGGCCAGGTCAACCACGAAGATACGCAGTTGCTGATCGGACTGCCCCAGAAAGGCGTGCTGCACCGTATCGATGTACCCGGTGGGGCCGGAGGCGAACACGGCAAACCAGCGGCCGTTTTTCGTATGGTCGGGCACCGCCGTATCCGTCACGCCGTCCGTAGCCTTGACCTTTCCCGCAATACGCACAAACGCCGGGCCGGTGGTGGAAAAGCCCAACTGCCCGACAGCAGAGGTCGAGCCGGGGAACTCCCACAGGTACTTGGGGGTGGTGGGATCGGTCACGTCGAGCGCAAAGTAGGAGGAATACCCTACCCCGGTGGTAGCGCTGGTCCCCTTGACCGGCGTTTTCACGCTGTTCGTCGGAGCGGTATAGGTCGAGTCGCCGTTCCATTTTGCCGCGCCGCCGTACCCCATCCCCCCGACCAGCACGGTCTTCCAGGTAGAGCCGTCCGTGCTTTTGGTGCAATCCCAGTAGTTGGCAGAGGAGCATGACGACGGTTTGATGACGCTCGCATCGATGAGGGATGGCGATTTATCCACATAATAGATATGGCAATATGCGGGATCCTTCAGGTACGGCAGATAGGGCAACGCCTGTTTCGGGATGAAACTCCACTCTTCCCGGCCCAGTTTGCTGGTGCTGTCCGCCGGGTTGCCGGCATAATAAAACTGCGCCTTGTCGTACCTGCCGCTCAGTTCCTTGAGAACGCCCAGGCGGAAGGCGTGCAGCATCCCGTCGTTGCCGCCGACGAACACCATCCCGCGATTCTGGTAGGTGGTGGATTTGATAAAGTTGGCATAGGTCTGGTCGTTATAGCCGTTGGGCGCGACGTTGTTGTAGGAGTTCTGGCTCACCGTGGAAACCACCTTGGGAGTGGAGGTGACGATATCGCCGAGTTTCCAGACACGGTAGCAACTGTCGGTGGAGGTGGATTCCAGATTGCTGCTGGTGACGCCGCAATTGCTGATGCTGATCTTGCGGTTGCGGTAGAGGGTGCCGTCGCTGTCCGCGCTCTGGTCGATGCCGTTGATGTAGTCGATCACCTTGCCGGTCTTCGTGACGTCGGACATGCCGAGCAGCGACAGGATGGTGCTCTTGTTCTGCAGCGCCGGGCTGTAGGCGGACGTGAGGGTGGTGAACTTGGCCAGGCTGTTGCTGTTGAAGATGTCCAGGGTTGTGTCATCGGTGTGCGTATAGAGCAGGCGCGGGTCGTAGCTGCTGGACGGATTCCTGTTCCACAGGGTCCTTCCGGCCTTCCAGAGACTGCTGATCGCATCGGGGTCCACCACGACGTCCGGCGACGCCGAATCCGGCGTGCCGTCGCCATTGGCGTCGCTGTACAACTGTACCAGGGTTTTGTTCTGGGACGAATCGAAATAGAACTGGGCAATCCGATCGTCTTTCAGGTTCAGTTTATAATCTTTATTGGTATCTTCCCTGATGGAGGTCGTCTGGAGGAACGGGTCCAGGTAGTACCACATATTATACAGCTCGCCGATCCAGTAGCCGGACGTCCCGTTGTCGAAGTCCTTGCGCGGAAAGAAGACCGCCTGGATCAGGCTGGCGCCGCTCCCCTGGCTGTTGTTGAGGATCGACGCCGCCGTCCCCGAGGCGACCCGCGCCAGGATGGAATCAAGGGCCAGGCGCAGTTGCGCTTCCATCTTGCTTGGGTCGGTCACCAGGAAGTAGTTGTCCGGGGTGCCGTTGCCCACGCTGTCCCATTGGTTGCAACGGGTGTTGCGCGTCGCCCCATTGCGGGTCGCCGGGTCGCAGGTGGCATCGGTGTACGGCAGCCCCGTGCCGTCCGTATCCTTGAAGCCGCCGTATTTGGCCGCGTACCACAATGGCGGCTTGGGCAACGAGACGGTTGAGTCGCTTGCCTGGAAGGTCATGGACTTAGAGGTTGTGGTCAATGGAGTGCTGGCCCATGACGACCCTGACGGCGGGCTCGAGGTATGCTGCACGATCATGTACGTGCCGGACAGGGAGGAACCGACGCCTGCAATAGTAAAACCAAAAGCGTCCGGATTGCCCGCCGACGAATACATGCGTTCCACCGTCACCCGGACTTGACTTCCGGTCAAATCCGAGCAATTGCTGTTACCGGCGGCACAGACCGTATATTTGGCCAGCACGTCCAAATCATAGTCGCCCCCCCCCAAGTCGTCAAAAGAAGTGAGGAACTGGATATAGTTGAGTTGGTTCGAGGAGTTGTATTGTCTGTCAAGCACATAATAACCGACCGTCGCCATGGAAGGGCAACTGGAGGTGGTGTAACCGGGCTTTGCGTCGATTTTCAGGTTCGGTACGCTTGCACTCGCAGCATCTGTGACGTTCGCAACGTTAAAGGTGGTATTCGTGGTACTGCAGTTCCAGCCAAAACTGCTGGACACCGACTTGCCGTAGGGCATAACCAAAGCTTGGGTGCCCGCCGCTGTCGTTACCCTGGCCTCGGGTACATTGGAAGTAAAAGCCACCACATAGGTAAGTACGTTGGGCGTATTGGTATTGGCAAGCATGGAGTTGTGGCCGTACAGGGCCACAGCGGCCGGATAATAGCTCCCCTTCAAATCACCCTCGGCCGGACAGAGACCACGGACGTTTCCCATACCGTCGATGGAGGTTTTGCTGCCACAACGTCCTGACAGATCAGTGGTCGTGCTGTTGGAGGTCAGCGACTCCCCCACCACCATGGAAGCACCCGAACCCAGTGCCTCGTTGTTCCCTATCTGATTGGCCAACGTCTGGACGTTCAGGTTCGCCAAATCGCCGGTAAAACTGCTGTTGAAGGCCGATCCGGGCAACTGGTCGTCGTCGAAGCTGTTGTAGACGTCGGAAAAGACCAGGTTGAAACGCATGGAACAGGCGGGATAAAGGGTCGCCGGAGTATCCCACGCTGGTTGGGATGAATAGTTGCCGTTGTCGCCGTTCGAGCCGTTGGAGATACCGGAAACGAACGCGGAGGTAGGGGTGCCCTTGCCGGCCCAGTAGCGCATCCCTTCGTACAGGATCTCACCGATGGGGTTGCCCCACTGGGTATTCAGGGGATAGGACGCCTGGGCCTTGAACTGCTCGATGGACTTGATGAGCAGCCCCTTGCCGCTGCTGGCGGAGGTCTGGAACTGGCCGTTCGTTTGATTGGTCTCCTCGTTGATGCTGTACACGTCCTTGCGGATATACCCCCCTGCCTTGGGATTCTGATACGACCCGGCGATCATGCCGAAGAACATGTTGGCCGCATTGACGCACTGCCCCTTGCCGATGGAGGAACAGGTGTTGTCGCTGGTGCAGGAGGTGTACATATCCTTGCTGCAGACCTTGGCGCTGTTGGCGGTCTCGCCGTAGAGCTGCATCAGGCCGACGGAACGGTAGTTGGAGCCGTATTGCTTGCAGTGCTTCGTCTCCCAGGTGGCGTCGTTGATGAAGCCCGAGGAGGGGTCGCACACCTTGACCGAGACGTTGTACTTGGCCAAACCTCTCAAGTAAGCGGACTCCGCGGCCCCGTCTCCATTCAGATCTATATTGCTGTCGGAACAGATATTGGTGTTACCGTCCACGTTGACCCAGTTCCACGCCCGCAAACCGCCAGTAACCGTCACCCCAACCCCTGCCGAGTGCGATGAAGTATCTGATACCTGGGTCGCATCGGGGATCACCTTCAATTGCGAGATGTTGTTACCGTTGGCCGTGGTCCCATTGACGCAGAACAGGGCTCGCTTGCCGCTCACTGCTGTAGGAAAAAGTTTGGCGGCGTCGCCCAACCCGCTTCCGCCCGATGTAGTCGCGCCGTCAAAATATTCTTTGCCCCAGATATGACCATCCTGGGGAATCCATTCGCCGCTGATCTCGTCGTAGTTGGTCCCCTGGTTGTCCGCGGTGCGGTAGCCGCCGTAGATCACCAGCTTGATCACATCGGCCCGGGACATGGTCGCCCAGTTAAGGAAATTGCCGCTCCACATGCCGGCGTTGGTGCCGGTGCAGTACTTGTCGGTGGTATCGCCGTAGGGTTCGAAGCGGCCGCCGGAACTATTGTAGTTGTAGCACTTGTAGGAGTCGAAATAGCCGTAGTAATCGAAGGAGTGGGTATAGCCTATTTCGAGCTTGCCGTCGCCATTGATGTCCGAGGCGTCGTTATAGGCCGGGTAGTAGAACTTGTGGTCCTTGCCCATGGTGAACAGCACCTGGGGCGGGACATAGCCGGCCAGGAACGGGGGCTGCACGCAGTAATCCGACATGCTCGGGGTATAGGCCGTCTGGCTGGATGCCGCGTGCAGCGTGCTCGCCCCGCTTCCCAACGCCAGTACCAGTAATGTGAAAACCACCCGCAGCTTGAAAGTGCTCTGTATCATGACGACTCCTCCTGCATGGCGACTGCGTTACATGCGCTCCAACAAGTTCTTCAGCATCGCGGCATCCCGAACGCCCACCACGACCGAGCCATCGGGAAACACGATGGTGGGCGTGCCGGTAAGACCGTGTGCATAGGCAAAACCCATGACGGCGTCAAGCTCCGCCTTGCCCTCGTCTCCCACCGGCTGCGGCAGTTCCTTCCCTGCAAAGGCCTTATCCAGCAACTCCGGACTCTTCCGCCCCAGGATGACCCGCGCCTTGTCATAGGCCCCCTGGTGTATCGGCAGGGGGAGAAGCATGACGCGGATCGACACGTTCGGAGCCATTTTTTCGAGTTTTTTCAGCTCGCCGTGCAGGTTGCGGCAATAGGGACAGTCGGGATCGGTGAAGACGTACAGGCGTTTTGTCCCCTCCGGGTTGCCCAGGTTCAGGGCGTACTGGTCCGGAATGGAGAGCGGGTTGACGCTTGCAATCTTCTTCGGCTGCAGGGCCGGGACGCCGTGGGATGCCACCGGCTCAAAGGTGTCCAGGCTGAGGACCAAGCCCTGTATCAGGAACTTTTTGCCGTAGTCGAGATACACGATGCCCTCTTTACCGTCCTTTTCCACCAGCAGTTCGAACATGCCCCGATTGGGGGCCTGTTTCACGGACTTAACCGTCCCGCCCCCTTTTTTCAGGAGCTTGGTGGCCTCCTCGGGCGAGAGGGTGTGGCACGAGGCGCAATCACCGCGAACGGTGCCCTCATGGGCCCACGACAGGGCGGGCGACGACGCCAGCGCCACCGCACCCGTCAAGACCAACATATAACTTGTCAAATTCATTGGTTAGCCTAATTCCCTTCCAGCATCTTCTTCAATTTCTCCGCATCCCTGCCCCCCACTACGATCTTCCCGTCCGGCAGGACCATGGTGGGGGTGCCCGTAATGCCGTTGCTATTGCCGTATTTGATGTTGGCGTCGATCCTGGCCTTGCTGGCGTCCTGTGCCGGTTTGGGGACTTCCTTCCCCTCAAAGGCCTTGTCCAGCACATCCAGGCTCTGTGCCTCCAGGACCGCCCGCGCCTTGTCGTAGGCGCCCGGATGCATGGGCAGCGGGAACGGCACAATGTAGATCGCCACGTCCGGCGCTGTTTTGGCGAGCGTCTTCAGCTCAGCATGGAACTTGCGGCAATAGGGGCAGTCCGGGTCGGTGAACACGTACAGCTTCTTGGCGCCCTTGGGGTTGCCCATGACGATGGCGTTTTCCAACGGGATGGTTTTTGTGTCCAGGGAGGTCGGCTGTTTTTGCTGGGGCAGCTCCTGCGGCGTGTGCGTGGTGACCGGCTGCAGGGTTGCCAGGTCGATGATCAAGCCCTGCACGACCCGTTTCTTGGCGTAGTCGATATAGACGATCCCCTGCCTGCCGTCCTTTTCCATCAAGAGTTCGAACATTCCCTTGATCGGGGCCTGTTTGATGGATTTAACCGTTCCGCCCGTAGCCTTGAGAAGTTCCGATGCTTCCTTGACGGAAAGGGTGTGACACGAAGCGCAGTCATTGCTGTGCCCCTCTTTGTCCATGGCGAACAGCGGGGAACAGGAAAGGGTGATAACCGCGACAGCGAAAAAGAGTACTTTGAGCATGAAATGAAGTCCTTTCGGGAAATATGGCGTAAACCAAGCAAAATGAGTGCCTTAAAGCAATAACAATTTAACATGCTGATTCTAATGCATTTTTTAGCAAGGGCCTCAAATCACCCCGCAATTTTTTCATACCAGATGTATTACATGCCTCACAACCACGCAATTTTTGCCTACTCGATTCCGAATTCCTTGAGCTTATAGAGGAGGGAGCGGTGGCTGATTTCCAGGATGATGGCCGCCTTGGTCCGGTTGCCGCCGGTCCTGGCCAGCGCCTTGCGGATGAGGTCCCGTTCCAGGGCGTCTTCGGCCTTTTTGATGGAAAGGTTTTCGTCCGACGGGTACGCCGAAACGGCTCCCCTTCCCCCCCGGACCTTGGGCGGCAGGCATTCGGCGGTGACCGTGGTGCCCGCGCAGAGGATCGTTGCGCGCTCGATGACGTTTTCCAGCTCGCGGATGTTGCCGGGCCAATCGTATGCCGACAGCAGGCGCATGGCGTCCGGGGCGATTCCGGCAGGCGCGGCGCCGGCGTCGGCCGCGTATTTGGCGATGAAATGTTCCGCCAGGAGGGGAATATCCTCGATCCGTTCCCGGAGCGGCGGCAGGATGATGCTGAAGACATTGATGCGGAAGTAAAGATCCTCGCGGAAACGGCCTGAACGCACATCCGCCTCCAGGTCCCGCGACGTGGCCGAGACGACCCGCACATTGACCTTGCGTGATTCGGCGGCTCCCACCCGGCGGATCTCCTCCTCCTGGAGTACGCGCAACAGCTTGACCTGCAGGGCCGGCGGCATCTCGCCGATCTCATCGAGAAAGAGGGTCCCGTTGTCTGCCTGCTCGAACAGGCCGGCCTTGTCGCCGGAAGCGTCGGTGAAAGCGCCGCGGACATGACCGAACAGCTCGCTCTCCAGCAGGTTTTCGGGGATGGCGCCGCAGTTGACCGCTACGAACGGTCTTTTTGCCCGGTTTCCGCAATGGTGAATGGCGCTTGCCACCAGTTCCTTGCCGGTGCCGGACTCCCCCAGGATCAGCGCGGTGGTCTTGAGGTCGGCAATTCTGCCGATCTGGGAGAAGATCTCCCGCATGGCCGGATTGCGGCTGATGATGCCGCAAAAGCCTTCCTTACCGGCCACGGCCTCGCGCAGCCGCCGATTTTCCGACTTGAGGCGCTCCCGTTCCTCGGCCTTCTTCAACACCATCACGATTTCGTCTTTTTTGAACGGCTTGGAGATGAAGTCGTAGGCGCCCATCTTCATGCACTCCACCGCCGTGTCCACCGTTCCATAGGCGGACATCATGATAAAGGACGAAGGGATGCGCGTCTCCAGCGCCCGTGCCAGGAGGGTCTTGCCGTCCATCTCCGGCATGCGGATATCGCAGAGGACAAAATCGTACACCGTCGATTCGAGACGTTCCAACCCCTGGGCACCGTCGGCGGCCGTGTCGGTCAGGTATCCCTGGCGTGTCAGCATGACCGAGAGCATGTGGCGCAGATTTTCCTCGTCATCGATGATCAGGATACGTTTGTGGTTTGTCATGAGGCCTCTCGCCAGGGAGGTTGTTGAAAAACAGCCATCTTGGCGCCTATCGGCGTCCCGCTAAACGGGATGACTACGCTATGGCTCCGTCACCGATAATCGCCAGAGGCGATTATACTGCGGGTGCGACGATCTGACTATTTTTGAACAACCTGAGTTTTTCAACAGCCTGTCTGGGCGGGAAGCCACAGGGTGAAGCAACTCCCGGTCCCCGCCATGCTCCTGACGGTGATCCTGCCTCCGAAGGCCTCGATGATGCGCGCCGATATGGCGAGCCCCAGGCCGGTCCCCTTTCCGGGCGGCTTGGTCGTAAAAAACGGGTCGAAAATGCGGGAAAGATTCTCCTCGGGGATGCCTCCCCCACTGTCCATCACATCCAGACGCAGGCAGCGGGAAGAGTTTCTGAGGAATGCCGGGCTGGCCTCCTGCCTGACCCGGAGGGCCAGCTTGCCGCCATCCTGCATGGCATCCCGGCTGTTGAGGATCAGGTTGATCAGCACCTGTTGCAATTGGTGGGGGTCAACCAGCGCCATGGAAAGCTGGTCGTCCAGTTGGGTGGCGACCTTGATATGTTTGAATACCCCCTGCTGCGTAAGCAGTTCGAGGGTCGCGGCGATCAGGGGGCTGAGGTCGCACGCCTCCACCGAACTGCCGCGGGGCTTGGCGAAATCCAGCAGCCCCCGCACAATATGATCGATACGGCTGCAATCCCCGGAGATGCGCCGTGTGTAGTCCTGAATGACCGGATTGTCCGGCTGTTCGCCGGAGATTAGCTCGGCGTAGCCCATGATGGATGCCAGCGGTGTGCCGACCTCATGGGCCATCCCGGCCGCCAGAAGACCGATGGAGGCCATCTTCTCGGTGTGGATCGCCTCTTCCCGCGCCTGACGCAATTCCTCGTTGGCCCTTTCAAGGGCGGCGACATGCTCGGAGACCTGCTGTTCCTTGTCGAGAAGGGAGCGGGACATGTCGTTGAAGGATTCGGCCAGACGGATCAGTTCCGCACTGCCGGAGACATGCACCTGCTGGCCGTACTGCCCGCCGGTGATCTTTTCGGTGGCGCTCAGGAGGCGGTTGATGGGTTTTACCACGATCTGCGACAGGATAAAGGAACCAAATCCCAGGAGGAGAATGAAGTCGATGGCGAAATAAGCCATGAAGAGTTTCTGCGAACGATGCAGGCGCTCATTCTCCGCGGCAAGCGACAGCACTATCCCCGCCCTGCCGACGGCGACGCCGTTCCTCATCACGGGAATAACGCGCGCGACGGCCCCCCCGCCCTGCAGGACGACGCCCCGCTCCTGGGCCTGGGGGGAGCCGCTGAACGGGAGGTAGATATCCGCCGACTCCTTGCCGACGGTAAAGATGATCTTTCCATTGGCGTCGAGGAGGCTTAAGCGCGCGAATGCGCCCTCATCGGCCAATTTTTGGGCGAATACCGCCGGAGGGGACATGGGCTGGATCATACCCTCGGGAAAGGTCGGCACCACATCGGGCAATTGGGCGGTAAAAACACTCAGGAGCGTCCGGCCATACTCACCCTTCTGGGCATAGAGATCATTGGCGGAGGTTTTGAAGGCAAGCGTGCTGAAGAGCAGCCACGCCAACAGCAACAGGCAGGTGAGAAAGGCCAGAATGGAGGCCGTCAGGCTGAGCCGGACCGTAGCCACCGCTATCCCCTGGCGAAGCTGCCCACGTGGAGATACCACTGGATGAGCTGTCTGCCGTAGAAGATATAGAGTACCGCGCCAAAGGCCAGGTAGGGGCCGAACGGGATGGCTAGCTTGGAGTCTTTTTTCTGGATCAGCATCATGGACACCCCCACCACCGACCCCACCAGTGAACTGGCAAAAATGATGAACGGGATGGACTTCCAGCCCAGAAAGGCCCCCATCATGGCCAAGAGCTTGATGTCGCCTCCCCCCATGCCTTCCTTGCCGGTCATCCAGTGATAGCAGGAAGCCACCAGCAACAGGCTGCCGCCTCCCAGGAGGATTCCCACCAGGGAGCCGAGCCAGGTCTGCCACGGCAGGAAAAAGGAGAACAGGAAGCCGACCACGATCCCGGGCAGGGATATCTCATCCGGAATGATCTGGTGTTCCATATCGATAAAGGTGATCACCACCAGGGCGGAGCAAAACAGGAAGAGCGCCAGAAAGCTCAGGGAAATCCCGAACCGCCAGAACAGGGCCAGGGTCAGGAGACCGTTCAGCAACTCCACCAGCGGATACTGCAGCGAGATGTGCCCGCCGCAGCCGCGGCACCTGCCCCGAAGCCACAGGTAACTCAGGAGCGGAACATTGTCATACCAGCGGATGCGATAATCGCAAAGGGGACAGTGGGACGGCGGGAAAACCACCGATTCGTTCCTGGGCATGCGGCTGATGCAGACATTCAGGAACGATCCGGTCACCAAACCGAATGCAAGGGCAAACATGGTGAGGACAAGAAGAGGAGGTATCATGCGCGACCCGTCGGACAATGGATGGCTATCTGTTTTTTCAGAAACACTTCGATCTCATGCGCGGTGGCAAAGGAAAAACAGGCGTCGGCAATCTCCGCGGCGCGCTCCCTGCTGCAACCGCGTACCATCTGCTTGACCCGCGGGATTGATGAGGCGTTCATGGATAGTTCGTCAAAACCAAGCCCGAGCAGGATCGGCACATAGAGCGGGTCTGCCGCCATCTCCCCGCAGATGCAGGCCGGTATGCCGGCCCGGTGGGCCGCTTCGACCACCTGCCGCAGGGAACGGAGCACGGCCGGGTGTAACGGCTGGTACATGGGCGCCAGGTGTTCGTTGGAACGATCGACGCCAAGGGAATACTGGATCAGGTCATTGGTACCGATACTGAAAAAGTCCGATTCCTTCGCCAGGAGATCGGCTATGGTTACCGCCGAGGGCAACTCGACCATGATGCCGACCTGAAGATTCTCATCAAAGGGGATACCGGCGGTTGCAAGTTCCTTGCGGGCCTCATCCAGCAGGGTCCGGGCGCGGCGCAGCTCCTCAACCCCGGAAATCATGGGGAACATGATGCGGGTGGGGCCGTTGGCGCTTACCCGCAGAATGGCGCGCAACTGTTTTTTGAACTCATGGGGCATGGCCAGTGTCAGCCTGATGGCGCGCACTCCCATGGCCGGGTTCTGCCCCACATTGAACGGAATATCGGCCAGCAGTTTGTCGCCGCCGGCATCCAGCGTCCGGATGGTGAGCGGATGAGGCGCCACAGCCTGCTGCACGGCGCTGTAGACCCGGTACTGTTCGCCTTCTTCCGGCATCTCCCCCCGGTTCATGAAGAGCATTTCGGTGCGGTACAGCCCGACCCCCTCCCCTCCATGGCTGAGCACGAATTGTCCCTCTTCCGGCACCTCCACGTTTCCCCTGAGCTCAAGGCGGTGACCGTCGAGCGTCACGGAGGGCAACGGGGCGCTCTTGAGCAGTGCCTGCTCATCATATTCATACCGCTGCTTCAGCTCGAGATAGCGCTGGAAGGTGGCCTGGTCGGGATGGACGATCAGGCTCCCGCTGATACCGTCAAGAATGGCCGGGGCATGGTCATAGGCCAGGTCGGCAATATCGTCGATGCCGGCTACGGCGGGCAGTCGGAAGGAACGGGCAAGAATTGCCGTGTGAGTGGTTCGGCCGCCGGCCTCCGTCACCATGCCGATGATACGTGTCCTGTCCATTTGCAGGATATCGGCGGGGGCAAGATCACGGGCAACAACAATGGTTTGGCCCTGCCCGGCCGAGATCGGCGCGTGAACCTGTCCGGTCATGGTGCGCAGAATCCTTTCAACGACCGCCTCGACGTCGTTGATGCGCTCCCGCAGGTAGGCGTCCTCAATGCCGGCAAATAATTCACGGTATTTGTGAAGGGTACGGTGCAGGGCGCTTTCGGCATTGATCCGCGAGCTTTCGATGATTGCCGCCGATTCGGCGAACAGACGGTCATCGGACATGATCAGCAGATGGGTTTCGATAAAAAAGAGGTGGTCAGAGCCGGTGTCTTCCGCGAGCCGCAAGCTGATTGCTTCAAGCTCGGAGCGGGTCTGGTCGATGGCGGCCCGTAACCGTTCTATCTCAGCACCGATATTGTCGTGTTCGACGGAATAGGCATTGATTATCAGATTCCGCCGGTCCACGACCCGCAACCGTCCGACCGCAATGCCCGGGGAGGCTGCGATGCCGGAAAAAATGAGCATGTCACTCTTCGCCGAAGCCATTGGCGATCAGGTCTCCCATGGTTTGCATAGCCAGGGCCTCATCGACGCCGCTCGCGCTCAGGCCCACCGTTGTGCCCTTTGAGGCCGCCAGCATCATAATGCCCATGATACTCTTACCATTAACCTCGACCCCTTCCTTTTCCAACCGAATCTCGGCTTCAAACCGGCTGGCCGTTTTAACGAACAGCGCCGATGCGCGGGCATGCAGGCCAAGCTTGTTGACTATCGTAAATTCCTTGTGGAGCATGGCGTAGTATAACCTCGTGGGAGCGCACTGCTCCATCTGTGGGCTTAACTGCTAATGTTACCTTTTGAGAAACTCGCCGGCAATGATGATTCCCTCGCGCCCGCACCGCTGGAGTTCGGCAGCCAGCTCGGGAACGCCCATCCGGTCGCGTTTTGCACAAAACTCGATGATCATGGGCAGGTTGATGCCGGTCAGCACCTCCACGGTGCCATCTTTCAAAAACGGCATGGCCATATTGGAAGGGGTTCCGCCAAACAGATCAGTCATAATGAGAGCGCCATCGGCACTCACCTTTTCCACGGCAGCGACCACCTTGGCCATTATCTGCTCAGAGCGTTCATCAGCCGCAACCTCCACTTTTTCACAGGCGTCAATCGGGCCGGCGATCATCTCCGCCGACTGCAGCAACGCTCCCGCCAATCCTGCATGTGTTACAAGAACCAGTCCAGTCATGGTTGTCCCTTTTCAATGTCTCTGTGAGTAATACGTACTGCGGGAAAACTGCGGCGCAGATATTCAGCCGTTGCTTCAGCGACAGCAACCGAACGGTGCCGCCCTCCGGTGCATCCGATGGAGACAGTCAGGTATGCCTTCCCCTCCCGTTGATACGCCGGTATCAACATGTTTACCAGCGGAAAAAAATAATCGAAGAATGTTTTTGTCTCCGGCAGTCCCAGGACATACTCCCTCACCTCCGGATCCAGTCCCGACATGCTTTTCATCTCGGGGATAAAGAACGGGTTGGGCAGGAAACGTACATCCATCACAATGCTCGACTCCATCGGGATACCATAACGAAAACCGAAGGACTGGATCTCCACTACAAACGGGCTGTTCCCCTCTTCGCCCCTGACGATCCGCAGGACAAAATCCTTGAGCTGGTGCACATTGAACTCGGAGGTGTCAATGATCCTGGACGCGATTTGGCGCAACCCGGAAAGCTGCTTGCGCTCGATGCGGATTCCCTCGCCGACGGAGCAGTGCTCGGCGGCCGGGTGACGCCGGCGGGTTTCGGAGAAACGCCTGATAAGGGTTTCGTCGAGGGCGTCGAAGAAAAAAATCTCGACGCTGTGGCCCGCATTGCGGATTTTCTGGAAAGCGCTCTCATAACCCTTGAAAAACTCGCGGCCACGAATATCGGCAACCAGAACGATTCCCTTGAAGGTTTCTCCCGATTTCCCGATCAGATCGACAAAACGCCTGAAGAGGCGTACCGGCAGGTTGTCGATGCAATAGTACCCTTCGTCCTCCAAAGCCCTGACCGCCGTGGATTTCCCCGACCCGGACATACCGGTTATCACGATGATCCGCATGGCTTATTCCACCTCGTTGCCCAGGGGCCGCACCCCGATCCTCGACATAAGACGCTCCTGGAAATCCCGGGCAGAGTGGTAGCCCATCCCTTTGAGCAGGAAGTTACGGGCGGCAACCTCGATAATCGACCCCAGGTTGCGGCCCGGTCTGACCGGAATGCTGATATGGGGGATATCGACCCCCAGGATGCTTTCCCGGCGGTCATCCAGGCCGAGACGGTCATATTCCTGGTCCGGATCCCATTCGACCAGCTCCAGCACCATATCAATGATCTTCTTCTCCCGGATGGACGAGACGCCGTAGAGATCTTTGATGTTGATGATGCCCAGCCCGCGGATTTCCATCAGGTGCTGGATGGCCTCTTCGGCCTGGCCGACGAGCGCCGACGGGACCTTTTTCTTGATAAAGACCATATCGTCGGCCACCAGCCGGTGCCCGCGGATAACCAGGTCGAGGGCGCACTCGCTTTTCCCGATGCCGCTCTTGCCGGTCAGCAGGATACCGACCCCCAGCACGTCCACCAGGACGCCGTGCAGATGGGTGGTGGGGAGCAGGCGCTCCTCGAGAAATTTGGTGATCAGTGAGATGAAGGTCGAGGACTGATGATGGGTGCTGAGAACCGGTATGTCGGCGCTTTCCGCCATATCCAGCAGGCATTGCGGCGGCAACAGCCCCTTTGTGATGATAAAGCACGAAATGGGAAAAACACAGAGCGTCTTGATGCTTTCCGCGGCCAGGCGGTCATCGACCTGGTTGAGGTAGGATATTTCGGTGTTGCCGAGCACCTGAATCCGTTCGGGATGCAGGTGCTCGGTGTAACCGCTCAGGGCAAGGCCCGGTTTCTGGATACGCGGGCTGGTTACCCGGTTACCCATCCCCCGCTGGCCGGCGAGCAGCTTCAGATTCAGGCCGTACTCGCTGTCGTCCAGGATTTCCTGTATGGAAAGACTGATTCCGTCCACGTGCACCTCCAGCGCGCCTGTCCGGCAATTATGCCCGCTGAGGTTCGATCAGGCCGAAATTGCCGTCTTTGCGACGATAGAGGACGTTGATCTCGCTACTGGTGGAATCGGTGAAGACGATGAAATCCTTGTGGAGCAGGTCCATCTGCATGACCGCTTCCTCAACGGACATCGGCTTGGCCGTTTCCGTTTTGGCCTTGATGACGACCGGCTCGCCTTCGGCTTCAATGCTCTCGGCCTGGAACACCTTTTTGGTCAACTGGCGCCCGCGCTCATCGCCATTGGGCTTGTGATCCTTGATCTTTTCCTTGTAGCGTTTGAGCTGGCGCTCCATCTTGTCAATCACGGCGTCGACGGCGGCATACATGTCGTTGGTCGCCTCGGAGGCCTTGGTGCTGACACCCTTCGCATTAATGACGATCTCCACGATATGGCGGATCTTTTTCTCGACCGTGAAAAAAACCTGGGCGGTGATCGGCCCGTCGATATATTTTGCTACCCGCTCAAGTTTTTCCTCGGCATAGGACTTGAGGGCATCACTCTGTTCCATGTGCCTGAATGTAGTTGTTACCTGCATACGTTCCTCCTCGTGTAATGTATCGTGGTTGAGATTGTTGAAAAACATCTCACCGCCGTCCTCGTAGGCCCTTTTGCGCGGCGTAGCGCTGCGGTCCCTCACCCTTGCCCTCTGGGGGAGAGATAGAGAGAGGGCAGCCTCCGCAGGGTCTTCTGCGGGTGCGACGATCCGACTGTTTTTGAACAACCTGGTTGCTATACTAGCTCACCAGTATCCTGAACCGCGGGATACTAGAAATGCCGCTTTCGTTCAGATGAAGAGCCGATCCTCAGGAGTTCACGGTACTTGGTGACCGTGCGCCGGGCAATGTTGACGGTCTGCCCGGAAAGCAACTCGGCGATCTTCTGATCTGAGAGCGGCTTGCGCGGATCCTCCTTTTCTATAATCTCCTTGATGCGGTTCTTGACACTCTCCGAAGCGACAAAATCCCCCTCGCTGGTGGAAAGTCCGCTGTTGAAAAAGTATTTCAGCTCGAACAACCCTTGCGGGGTCTGCATATACTTGTTGGTGGTAACCCGGCTGATTGTGGATTCATGCATGCCGATATCATCGGCCACGTCCCGCAGCACCAGGGGGCGCAGACATTCAATCCCCCGGTCGAGAAATTCGCGCTGAAACCTGATGATGCTCTTGGCGACCTTGTAGATGGTACGTTGGCGCTGCTGGATGCTCTTGATCAGCCACATGGCCGAGCGGACCTTTTCATTGATATATTCTTCGGCCCGGGAATCAACATTGGCACTGCCCTTGACCTCGGTGTAATACGGACTCAACCGGAGATTGGGCAATCCCTCGTCGTTCAGCATGACCACATACTCGTCGCCCACCTTGTAAACAAAGATGTCTGCCGAGATGTACTGCACGTCCTCGGAACCGTAGATCCTGCCCGGACGCGGGTCGAAACCGGCAATGATCTTTGACGCCATCAGCACCTGGTTGACATCTACCCCCAGGTCCCGGGCGATCTGCTTGTACTTGCGGGTTTCCAGGTCATTCAGATGGTTGAGCAACAGGCGTTCCACGACGCTTCCCTGCATCCCGAGAAAGCGGGCCTGGATCAAAAGGCATTCCTGCAGGTCGCGGGCGCCGACGCCGGTCGGATCGAATTCCTTGATGCGCTCCAGAACCGGCAGCACATCCTCGCTATCGCAATTGCAGGCCTGGGCGATCTCCTCCACCGCGGCACGCAGGTAGCCGTTCTCATCGATGTTGCCGACGATCTCCTCGCCGATCAGGACCTCGGCATCCGAGAAACGCCCCATGTGAAGCTGCCACAGCAGATGATCCACCAGGGTGCCCTTGCGGGTCAGCATGCTCTCGAACGAAGGGCGTTCGTCTTCGCCGCCGTACTGCTCGCCGGCGCTATAGTTGTAACCGTCCAGATAGCTGTCCCAATCCCGCAGGGTATCCTCGCCGGTTTCGACCTCGTGGAATTCCTCGCCGTCCTGCTCCGGCACGCTCTCCTTCTCGTCAATCTCCAGGGACTCGGGTTCGCGGGACTCTTCCGCATCGAGATTTTCTTCCAGCAGCGGATTTTCTTCCAATTCCAGACGCACAACGTCCTGAAGCTCCAGTCGGGTCAACTGGAGCAGCTTGATGGCCTGCTGCAGCTGGGGCGTCATCACCAGTTGCTGGGCCATCTTCAGTTGTTGGCGCATCTCCATTGCCATGCTGGCTCTACCTCGAACAGGACATGATGATCAGTCGGAAAGAGTCCCCTCCCCCCTTACGGGGGAGGGGAAATACTTTTACAACGTGCCTACAATCAGAGACGAAAATCGTCCCCCAGATAGATCTCCCTGGCCTTGCGACTGGATGCGATGTCGTCCGGAGCACCGAACTCCAGGACCTCGCCGCCGCTCAGGATGTAGGCTTCGTCACAGACGCCCAAGGTCTCGCGCACGTTGTGATCGGAGATGAGCACGCCGATGTTTCGTTCCTTGAGCGACACGATCAGTTGCTGGATGTCGGCCACGGCAATGGGATCAATGCCGGCAAACGGTTCGTCCAGCAGGATGAAAGCCGGATTCGTGATCAACGCCCTGGCGATCTCCACCCGCCGGCGCTCCCCTCCCGAGAGGGCATATCCTTTTGCGCCGGCAATATGGGCGATCCCGAATTCATCGAGTAATTCCTCCATGCGGCGCTTGCGGGTATCACGATCCGGTTCAACGGTCTCCAATATCGCCAGAAAGTTGTCGGCCACGGAGAGCTTGCGGAAAACCGACGCCTCCTGGGGAAGGTAGCTGATGCCTCTCCGGGCCCGTTGATACATGGGCAGCCCGGTGATTTCATCGTTGCCCAGAAAAACCTGCCCGCCGTCGGGTCTGGCCAGCCCGACCACCATATAGAAGGTAGTGGTCTTGCCGGCGCCGTTGGGGCCCAACAGCCCGACCACCCTGCCTGCCTGAATGGAGAGGTCAACCCCCTTGACCACCTGGCGGCCGCCGTAGTTCTTGAGCAGCCCCCTGGTCCAGAGCCGGAGAGGATCAGCGTGTGCCGGCATTGCTCTTTTTGGCCGTCGGGTGAATGAGTACCTCGACCGGGCGGCCCGCTCCACTTGAAACCTCGCTTCGGTCCTCATCAATAAAATACGTAATGGCGTTACCCGACATGGTATCAGCTCCCTGGGTAATCTTGGGATTGCCGGTCAGGATAATGCGCCCCTGTTTGTTTTCGTAGACCGCATGCGAGGCGGTCCCGACGCGATTTTCCTGCACAATGCGCACGTTGCCGTCGGCCTCGATCTTTTCGACGTCGTTTTTCTTGTCGCCGTAATTGATGGTGAGGCGGTCGGCATAGATGGTGACATCGCCCTGCTTTGCCACGACCTTGCCGGTAAAGACTGCGGTCTTGCCCTTGTTGTCGGCGGCCAGTTCATTGGACTTTATGGCAATGGGCAGGTTTGAACGATCCTTGTGGGAGGCGGCATAAGCCGCGGACAACGGAAACGTCAAACCGACGAGAGTGATTATAACCGGAAAATAGTGTCTTTTCATTGCATTCATTTATGGACTTTTCAAGCCGGCCACGCGGGCATCGACGTTCTTCGGGAATCGGGCTTTCTGGCTCTTCACGTCCAGCTCCATACCTCGCGCGGTCAGCGTCAGGCGCTGCTGCCGGAACGTCACCTCGTCCAGCGTCCTGAACCTGGAGCGCGATGCCACGTAATCAATGGTCTCGGTATCGAAACTGATGCCGGTCGTCGTCACGACGTGCACCTTGCCGCGCAGCGAAACATTCCGGCTTTTCGTGGAATAGACGCCGTTCGCCGCCGTTACCGTAATGGCGCCGGCAGAAGGCGTCTCGGCAAACTCCATGCGGACATCGGACAGGTTGGCCACCTCGCCGCTCTTGTCGTACTCGGCCTTCTTTGCCACCAGCTTCCAGACAGCCGTACCCTCGCGTACCTCATAAAAGCGTGCGTCATGCATGGACATGTCGATGTTCTGGGGAAGTTGCCGTGAAATCGGCTCCGGCAGGGCCGCCCGGCGTGAATCTTTCAGGGTGATGGCGGCCACGATGCCGATAACTGCCGCTGCGACAAGAACAGCCAGCGCAAACCTGATGTTTCCGGGCGATACCATAACGGCGTATACTATACCATCGCCAGGCAGGGCTGTCCAGCAAAAGGTACGCCAAACCAGTTTTTTGGCACAAAGATTGAATAATCAGCACAATTCATAGCGCGCCGTGACCTCGTCCCATACGCCGCGCCCTTTGAGGATCAGGTCGCACACCTCGCGCACCGCCCCCCGCCCGCCATCGCGGGATGCAATGTAATGCGCCGCTCTCTTTGCCTCTGAAAGTGCATCCTGCGGCGCCGCCGCAAAACCGACCCGCCGCATGACCGGCACATCGATGACGTCGTCACCCATGTACGCGATCTGACTGTCGGCAAGGCCGGTCTTCAGCTTGATGTCTTCATAGCTTTCCAGCTTTCTCAGGGACCCCTGGTAGAGCAGATTGATCCCCAACTCCTGGGCGCGCACCGTTACCACGGCCGAGGAACGCCCGGTGATGATGCCCACCTCGATGCCTGCTCGCTGCAGCATCTTGATGCCGTGTCCGTCCTTGACATTGAACACCTTGGTTTCGAGACCGTTGCCATCGTAGATGATGCCGCCATCCGTCATGACGCCGTCCACATCGAGAAGCAGCAGTTGGATCGCCTGGAGCCGTTCGTTCATGTTATGCTATACCCGCCCTGAGGATGTCGTGCAGATGTATGATGCCGCACGGAACGACGGCCTGCTCGTTGTCGAACACAAACAGCGAGGTAATGGAACTACGCTCCATGATCTGCAATGCGGCCGCGGCCAGTTCATGGCGCATAATACGCTTGGGGTTCAGCTTCATGATCTCGGCGGCCCGCTTGCCGAGAATATCGTAGCCTTTTTCCAGGGCCCGACGCAGATCGCCGTCGGTAATCACGCCCCGCAACGCCCCGTCTTCCCCGGTTACTCCGGTCACTCCCAGGCCTTTAGCCGTGATGACGAACAGGGCGTCCTTCATCAACACATTCTCGGAAACGAGCGGTATAGCCTCGCCGCTGTGCATGATATCCTCGACCTGCAACAACAGCTTTTTGCCCAGCGAACCGCCGGGATGAAAGATCGCGAAGTCCTCGGCGCGAAACCCCCTCTTCACCAAAAGGGCTACCGCCAATGCATCTCCCATGGCCAGCGTGGCGGTGGTGGATGCCGTCGGGGCAAGACCAAGAGGGCACGCCTCTTCCTTGACCGAGACATCCAGAAAGACGTCGCTGCTGCGCGCCAGGGCGGAGGCCGGATTGCCGCTCATGGCGATCAGCCGGGCGCCAAGCCTCTTGATGACCGGCAGGATGCGCAGCACCTCCTCGGTTTCCCCGCTATTGGATATGGCGATGACAACATCGCCGGTCATGATCATCCCCAGGTCGCCATGTATCCCCTCGGCGGGATGGAGAAAAAAAGCCGGCGTACCGGTGGATGCCATAGTGGAGGCGATCTTTTGTCCGACCAACCCGGACTTGCCCATGCCGCTGACCACCACACGCCCCTTGCTGGCCAGCACCAGGTCCACCGCCGCCTCAAAATCGCTGCCGATTCTCTCCGCCATGGCCAAAAGGCCTTCGGCTTCCGTGCGCAACACCCACTTGGCCTTCTCAATAATCATTCTAAGCTCCACGTAGTGTGAAAATAGGGCTGTTTCTATCAAGCGAAGCAGTACATACCTAAAAACGGAAAAAATAGCAACCATGTTGACGTCCGGCGCTTTTAGCGGCGCCGGCTCCGGTCGCCCGGACTCAGTTTTTTCTTTGAACCGCCGGACGGTTGGGGGTACAATAATTCTTCGACAAGACTAAACACGCCAGGAAGCTTTGCCATCATGAACATTCTCCTCCACACCTGTTGCGGGCCGTGCGCCCTCTACCCCGTACGCAGGCTACGGGCGGCCGGCCATGACGTTACCGGCTTTTTCTTCAACCACAACATCCATCCCTACCAGGAGTACGCCCGCCGACTGGAAGCGGCACAGCGGATGGCCGAAGGGGAGGCGGTTGATCTCATGGTGCGGGACGACTATGACCTGGAGGGTTTTCTGGCCAACGTTGCCGCAGACCCGGCCAAGCGGTGCAGCTACTGCTACGCCTCGCGCCTGCGGGCCGCCGCGGCTGCCGCTTCCGGGCACGGCTTCGAGGCATTCACCACATCACTGCTCTACAGCCGCTACCAACGGCACGAGGAAATAAGAACACTGGGAGAACAGGCAGGCAAGGAGTTCGGCGTGGCCTTCCTGTACGAAGACTTCCGGAGTGGCTGGCAGGAAGGGATCAGGCTGTCGAAAGAGGCGGGGCTGTACCGCCAGCAGTACTGCGGCTGCATCTACAGCGAAAAGGAACGTTATGCCCCGCGGGAGAAACAGCCGTGAACGGATTGGGACGCCCCCTGATTATCATGGGACTCGTTCTGGTGGCGGTGGGCCTTCTGGTATCCGTTGCACCGCGCATGCCGTGGCTGGGGAAACTCCCGGGGGATATCTACATCAAGCGGGAGCATTTCAGCCTCTCCTTTCCCCTTGCCACCTGCGTCGTAATCTCGGCCATCCTGTCCTTCATCCTCTGGCTCATCAGGAGATAAGACCAAGGTTCAAAAAGCGGGAGACGAACCGTATACCGCAAAAAAAAAGCCCGTGTTGCCACGGGCTTTTTCAGCAACCTTGCATCAATGCGGATTAGGCATGGATGGCATTCACGGGACAGGTATCCACGCAAGCGCCACAGTCGATGCAGGTATCGGCGTCAATTGCACGCTTGGCCCCCTGTTCGCTGATGGCGTTCACCGGGCAAGAATCCTCACATGCGGCGCAATTGGTGCAATCGTCGGTAATGGTATGGGCCACGGCTTCACCTCCTTGTTAGATTAGCCTTCCTCTCGGAAAACATTTTCTCATATATCATGCCACCAACCCATTGTCCAGTCAAGATTACGTTACCGTCTCATCGCGGATTTTGACAAAATGTGTTGAATTCAAAACAGCACTACGGTATATATCAAAAACAGTTTTATTTTAGCAGGTTATTTTAGTATGAGTGTTCGCTTTTTATCGAAAATATAAATAAAATCTCTGTTTATTCGGCAGGAGGATACTATGATTATAATGGCGCTTAACTGCGGAAGTTCTTCGGTCAAGTATCAACTCTTCGACTGGGAGCGCAAGGAGATCGTGGCGAAAGGCATGGTGGAGCGGGTCATCATCGGCGACTCGTTCATCATACACGAGGTCCCCGGTCGCGAGACCCACCATCACGAGCAGGACTGTCCCAACCACCAGGCAGCCATTGACCTTGTCATCAAGACTGTCACCGATCCCGTCCACGGCGTGCTGAAAAGCGTTGCGGAGATTTCTGCCGTCGGCCATCGCGTGGTGCACGGCGGCGAAAAGTTCACCTGCTCGGTGATGATCGACGACAAGGTTCTCAATGCCGTCAAGGAGGTCCAACACCTGGCCCCGCTCCACAATCCGCCGAACATCGAAGGGATCGAGGCGGCCCAGGCGCTCATGCCGACCATACCCCACGTGGCCATTTTCGACACCGCATTCCATCAGACCATGCCGGAACACGCCTACATCTACCCGCTCCCCTATGAGTGGTACGAGAAGTACCAGGTCCGACGTTACGGTTTTCACGGCACCTCGCACCTGTATGTCTCCAAACGCGCGGCAGTACTTCTGGGCAAATCCTCCAAGGAGTGCAACATCATTACCATGCACATCGGCAACGGCGTCTCCCATTGCGCCATCAAGAACGGCATTTCCGTGGACACGACCATGGGACTCACTCCGCTGGAGGGTGCCGTCATGGGTACGCGGTGCGGCGATATCGACCCGGCGATCCCCGCCTTCATGATGCAAAAGGAAAACCTGTCCGCCAAGGAGATCGACAGCATCCTCAACAAAAAAAGCGGCGTGATGGGCATCACCGGGAGGTTCACCGATCGCCGCGATGTGATCGAACACGCCCAGGCCGGTGATCTGCGCTGCCAGCTCTCCCTGGAAATAGAGGGATACCGGTTGAAGAAGTATATCGGAGCGTTCATGTCGGTCGTGGGGAGGCTGGATGCGGTGGTATTCACCGCCGGCGTGGGCGAAATGGGTGCGCCGATCCGTGAAAAGGCCATCGAAGGCCTGGAGCACCTGGGCATCAAGCTGGACAGGGAACGGAACAAAAACGCCATGACCCGCAAGCGGGAATCCCTGATCACCACGGACGATTCACCGGTCAAGGTCTTTGTGATCCCCACTGACGAGGAGTTGGTCTTCACCGAGGATGTGGTGGCCATCCTGAACGGCACCTATACCGACCACATGCATTTCGAGTATTCGTTCGGCAAACAAAGCTTTGTCCGGAAATAGTGCGCTTCCACACCCAATGTATAAAAAAACGGCGTAAAGCCTGGCCGGTACACAAAGGCGTTGAAAAATTCCCCCGGGAAATAACGTAAGTTTACACGACATAACTATACCCATTAAAACGCAAGGCCTCCTGGAATTCCGGGGGCCCTTGCTCTTTGTGGAATATTTTGTCGGCCATCAATCAAATTTACGCCTCATGACGTGATTGCAAGATTTTTCTTGAACTCGTTGCAATAAATACTAAAATATCAAAAATGTTTATGAAACGTAACGTACGTCTCCCTTGATTTAACTTCGAGGAGTCCATGCGGTCACATATTGTCAAACTTTTAATTATCGAAGATGATGAAGACGTCCGGCGAGGCATTGCCACGTTCTTTGGCGATAGCGGCTATGGGGTAATAGTGGCCGACAACGGCGAGGAAGGCATTGAGCTGTTCCACTCTGAACGGCCTGACATTATCTTCACTGACCTCCGGATGCCAATCAAGGGGGGCCTGGAGGTTATCAGGGCGGTTATTGAGCATGATCCAGACATGCCGATTATAGTTATCTCGGGGACCGGAGCTGTTAAAGACGCTGTGGAAGCGCTGCGATTCGGGGCTTGGGATTATGTTGAGAAGCCGGTAACTGACTTGGAAGCATTGGAACACATGACAAGCAAGGCGCTTGAGAACAGGCTACTGCGCAGCCAGGTAGCTGGACTCAAACAAAAGCTCCTGTCAGGAGGAATCCGCAATCCAGCAACATTCACGGCGATCATCACCCGCTCTCCTGCCATACACAGCATCTTCCAATATATCGAAGTAATCGGCCCGACCCCTCAACCAGTTCTCATTTATGGAGAAACCGGTACCGGAAAGGAACTTTTTGCCAACGCTGTGCATTCTGCCAGCGGCCGCAAGGGCAAATTTGTGGCATTGAATGTCGCCGGACTTGATGATCAGATGTTCTCCGACACGTTATTTGGTCATGCAAAGGGGGCATTCACCGGTGCCGACAGGATGCGGGAGGGCCTCATTGCTCAGGCGGCGGGAGGCACCCTGTTTCTGGATGAAATCGGCGACCTGAAAGAAGCAACTCAGATCAAACTGCTGCGCCTGCTACAAGAGGGAGAGTATTTTCCTCTTGGTTCAGACCATCCCCGTAAGAGCGATGTTCGCATAGTGCTTGCTACCCATCGCAATCTGACAGAGATGGTTGCAAGCGGCATGTTCCGCCAAGATCTTTACTATCGTCTCTTTGCCCACCAGGTTTCCCTGCCGCCACTCAGGGAACGCCTCGACGATATTCCGCTTCTGTTGAACCATTATCTGCTCGACGCCGCCGAGGGTCTGAACAAGAAAAAGCCCACCCCACCGCCGGAATTATGCAACTATCTCAAAGCCTACCGCTTCCCCGGGAACGTCCGTGAATTGAAGGCCATGGTATATGAGGCCGTCACTCGGCATACCCAAGGCGTCCTTTCCATGGAAACATTTCTCAAGTGCATGGGAAAATCTGCCGAGAATCTTTCAAAGCCTGAACTGTGCCATTCGGAAATTATACTGCGGGACTCCAAAGGCGAGAGGATGCCGACCATTGAAGAAGCGGAGGAAGTCCTTATCGAACAAGCGATGCGTCTTGCCGACGGCAATCAGGGGCTCGCTGCCGGGTACCTTGGATTAAACCGCACAACCCTGAACAAGAAGCTTCAAAGGCGTAAACAAACTGACGAATAACACCAGCCTCTTTCCCCCCTATGCATATCTGCACATCTGTCCCGTTTTTCACATAATACCTAACGGTATAATATTATGGAGTTGTTCTTACATTTACCCAGCATTCTGTGAAAATCAGCACACTGGTCCAAAATCAAAAAAACAACCTAATGTCCTGATTATATGCCATATTTTAGACTGGCACACCTCCTGCTCACTAGAGATAAGCTGATTTAAATTTGCTCTTACTACAGGGAGGGAATTGCACCATGCTCAAAAACCTGAAAATCGGAACCAAGCTTGTTGGCAGTTTTTTGTTGGTGGCCTTTATTGCTCTGGCCATAGGCTTTTTCGGCTATTTCCAGATCCACAAGATCGATGATTCTGACACCTTTCTCTATGAGAAATGCACAGTCCCGCTGGGGCTGATGGCGGATATTACAGAAGGGTTCGAGCGATCAGTGGCGAATCTCAACTATATCGCCCTGGAAAAAAGGAACGACCCCAAGTATCTCTCGATTGTCGACCATGATCTCAAACAGATCGACGAGGCCTTGAAAGGTTACAAAAAGACCCTGATCGATGCCGAAGATGAGAAAAACTACAACCAGATACTGAGCGAATTTTCGGCCTATACGAAATATGCAGAGCAGATGAAGACATTGAGCCAAGCCGGAAAGTTTGATGAGATGGCCGCACTGCGCGAATCAAATAAGAAGGTAATAGTAGGCATCCGGGAGTTGATCCAGAGGGTCTTTGATATCAACATGAAGACGGCCAAAGAGACTTCGGACAAAAATACTGTCCATGCCGGCATGTCCGGCAGGGTTATGACCGGTGTGGCACTTATGGGCTCCATACTCGCCTTTGTCTTGGGATGGTTCATTTCCCGCTCAATTACCGTGCCGGTCGCGGGGATTGTCAAGCAGGTCAAGCTGGTCGCTGATGGTGACCTGCGAGTCAATATCGACTATCGCTCCGGTGACGAGATCGGAGAAATGAGTGAGTCGTTCAGCAGAATGGCCGATAACCTGCGCAAGATGATCAGTCATGTGTCGGATACGTCAAGCCAGGTGGCCGCGGCTGCCAATCAGTTGCATACAACCGCAGAGCAAATCGCGACCGGTTCCGAAGAGGTGGTTGCCCAGGCAAACACTGTCGCCACTGCCGGTGAAGAGATGTCGGCAACATCTGGTGACATCGCACAGAACTGCCAACTTGCTGCCGAAGGTGCTCAGCGTGCCTCACAATCAGCACAAAACGGAGCAGAGGTGGTGAATAAAACGGTGACCGTCATGGACCAGATTGCGGATAAGGTTAAGGAATCCGCCAAAACGGTCGAGAGCCTTGGGGAACGGAGCGACCAAATCGGAGCCATCATCGGCACGATCGAAGATATTGCCGACCAAACCAACCTGCTGGCGCTCAATGCCGCTATCGAAGCGGCGCGAGCCGGGGAGCAGGGGCGCGGCTTCGCGGTTGTAGCCGACGAAGTGCGGGCCCTTGCCGAGCGCACGACGCGCGCCACGCGCGAGATCGGCGAGATGATCAAGGCCATCCAGGGTGAAACCAAAGGCGCTGTTGCCTCCATGGAGCAGGGGGTGCACCAGGTCGAAACAGGCACAAATGAAGCGGCACGTTCTGGCGAGGCGCTACGGGACATTCTGGATCAGGTCAATGCCGTGGCAATGCAGGTCAGCCAGATAGCCACCGCCGCCGAAGAACAGACCGCCACAACCGCGGAGATTTCAAGCAACATGGTGCAAATCACCGAAGTGGTGCAGCAGACCTCCCAAGGCGCGCAGGAATCTGCCACGGCGGCTGCCCAACTGAGTGGCAACGCAGAGGAATTGCGGCGGTTGGTCCAACAGTTCAAACTGTAATCATCAAAGGGAGCTAAGTATGTCTATTAATACACTGGTTAAAATAGATAATGCGACACTGCACGACGAGCTGATCCAACTGGTAAGTTTCATCCTGGACAATGAAGAGTATGGCGTTGAGGTGCTGAAGGTCCGCGAGATAATCCGGATGCCATCCATCACCAAGATGCCCAATACACCGCAATACGCCGAAGGGATCATTAACCTGCGAGGCACTGTCGTGCCAATCGTTTCCATGCGCAAACGCTTCGGTCTCGTGGACACCGATTACGACAGCCACACCCGTATTATGGTTATGGATGCTCCCGGTGGATTGACAGGCCTCATAGTGGATGGAGTATCTGAGGTAATACGCATTCCCAATAGTGACATCCAACCGCCACCTTCAATGCTTTCCGGTGGCCTCGGCCAGGAGTGCGTCACCGGAGTTATCAATCATGCTGAACGGTTGCTGATAATGCTCGATATAGATCGGATGTTCACGCCGGAAGAACTTAATAGTTTCAGCGCGATTTAGAAATAGCCGCATATTATGGAGAAATAATTATGCCATCCGGCAAATTGCGACGGCAACCGAAGAGCAAACCGCCGTTACCCTGCCGGTGAGTTTTCAGGCAACGTGACGCAGATTACCGCTATAGTGGAACGAGACCGCTCGTGGTGCGCACGAATCATCGGCAGCAGCGGAGGAGTAGAGCGGCAATGCCGGGGAATTGCCGATCCCGGTACGGAGGTATACTATTTTGCGCTAAAAGAGAAGAAACTTTGTAATTCACTGCAATATGGAAGAATGGAATGATTCGGAGATGCTGCCTTGGGGGTACGGATGCCACATAACTTTTTTATACCGACGCTGGTCTTCCTGGCCGGTTTCTGTGCACACTCGGCGTTTCAGCATTACGGTACGGCAAAGGGTCGCCCGCAACGTAACGCACATCTCCTTTTTGCCGCCATATCGCTTCTCATGGCGTTGTTCGTACTATCGAGCGCCTGTTCTTACCAAGCGACAACCATAGATGATTATGTAAAAATTTTCCGTTTTAACGTCGCCATTTTTGGAATGTTGATGGCTGTCGTGCCCTGGTTTTTTGCAGAGTACACCGGGGTGGAATCAAAGAAGTTATTGATCGTGCTTACTTCTCTTTATTCTGCATTGTATCTGTTTAGCATGACTTACCCATATGCATTCACGTTTTATGACGCCCAAGGTCTTGAGCGGATCACATTGCCATGGGGGGAAGAAATCTCCCATCTGCGCGGTAGTCCCGGTAGCTGGGTATATCTGTGGGCTATCATCAGTATTATCCCTATTGCCTTCGGATTTTACACTTTGATTGTCCACTTCCGTCGGGACCACAGAAACAGATCTCTTATCATGATGTTTGCTTTGGTATTGTTCCTGATTGGCATCATTACCGGGATCATGTTCAGATTTGGGGGTGCCCATATCCCCCCTTTGGGGCCTCTTGGCTTTGTGGGTATGGTTGTTGTTATGGGCCTGACCCTTAATTTTGAGATTCAGAAAGAGCGTACCCACCTCCAGGCAATTCTTGATCGTATGCCGGCACACATATTTATCAAAAATATCAGCGGGAAATATTTGATGGTCAATCGTCAATTTGAAGAAATATTCAATATTTCCGGCAAGGACGTACTAGGTAAAACCGATTATGATTTGTTCCCAAAAGAGCAAGCGGAAGCTTTCCGCGCCAACGATCAACAGGTTGTTACAACACGAACTCCCCTGGAATATGAAGAGCACCTCACATTGGACGGAACGATCCACACCTATTTGTCCACGAAGTTTTCTTTGCTGGATGACTATAATCAACCTTATGCCATATGTGGCATCGCAACAGATATTTCCGAGTATAAAAAAATTGAAGATGGGTTAAAGCGGCACGAAGAACAGTTGGAGCAGAATATTATTGCCCTTGAAGACAGTGAAAAACGTTTCCGTGCGTTAATAGAAGAGGCGCCGATTGCAATCTCCATGGTGCGTAACCAAACCTACCTCTATTCCAGTCCGGCTCACGCAAGGATTTTTGGCTTCGACAATTCTTCGGAAATAATCGGAACGCCCGTTAGCGACAGCATAGCGCCTCAAGACCGGCAAATGGTGAGCGGGTATTCGCAAAAACTTCGCAATGGGGAAATTAAGTCAGTTCAGTTTGAAATAATCGGTGTCCGTAGAGACGGTTCACAATTCCCCTATCTCGTGTCTTCGACGGCAATATATCTCTCCGACGGCCCGGCGTCGATTATCTTTGGCGTAGATATTACGGAGCGGCGGCGGGCGCAGGATTTTATGGTCCAGAGCGAAAAAATGACCATGATTGCGGGCATGGCCGCAGGCATTGCGCACGAGGTCAATAATCCATTGGGCATCATTGCTCAGGATCTTCAAAATCTGGAACGGCGTTTTTCACCTGCCCTGCAAGCGAATTGCAAGGTCGCCGATGAACTGGGGATAGACCTTGAAGCTGTTAATGCGTACATGGTGCGCCGCGAGATTTCAGGTTATATCACGACTATGCGGAATGCGGTTAAAAGGGCCTCCGTCATTATCTCCAATATGCTCCAGTTCAGTCGCCAGAGTGACGCTTCGCATCTGCCAGCCAATCTCAACGATATTATTGAACAATCAATAAAACTAGCTTCAAGCGATTATGATCTTCGCAAGAAATATGATTTCAAAAACGTGGCTATCATTCGAGAATATAGCGAACAGCTCCCATTGACATCGTTATCTATTACCGAGATGGAGCAGGTGGTAATAAATATTTTGAAGAACGCAGCCCAGGCAATGTTTGAGGCCGGAACGTCCAAGCCATCAATTCGAATAAACACTTTTCATAATGGTGTGCACGTTGTTGCCGTTATCGAGGACAACGGTCCCGGCATGAGCGAGGCTGTCCGGCAACGCATATATGACCCGTTTTTCACCACCAAGGATGTTGGCGCCGGGACAGGACTGGGGCTTTCCGTGTCGTATGCAATACTCACCAAAAACCATGGCGGAGAGCTTGCTGTCGAATCGAAACCCGGTCAGGGCGCCCGTTTCACAATCAAGCTTCCGCTTACATGATGGGGGGCAGGATAGCATGGAAACAACACACCAAACCATTTCTGCATTGGTAATTGACGATGATGCCGATTTGCGAAGAAGTATCGTATCATAACCGGGGCTTCGCCGTATTTCAGGCATCAGGAGGATGTCAGGGCTTCGAGATGTTTGAAAAACATCACTACAGTCTGGTTTTTACCGACTTGATGATGCCGGAAGTAAGCGGATTGGCAGTTTTGAGAGATATCAAACGAGTGAGCCCGGATACTCCGGTAGTCGTAATATCGGGTAATGGCTCGGTAAGTTACGCTATCGAAGCGGTTCGCATGGGGGCCTGGAATTATATTACAATGCCCGATGGTGGCAAAATATCAATTTTTGCCGACGAAACAACTCTTGAGGCACATAATGACTTATCATTAGCAGGTGGCCCGTATGTTCGGATACAGATCAACGACACAGGGTGCGGCATCCCCGTAAATAAATTTTCAATACCTATTGTGTACCGGCCAGGCGTAAAGCCGGTTTTTTTATGCCTGAATCCGTGAAGGCCGCGGATTCAGGCCACAGGCGGTTTCACTCCTGCAATTCTTCCCTCAATCCTTCGACCACCGCTTTCACCTCGGCGACCATATCCTTTGCCTGGGGCGATTTCTCGCAGGCAAGATACTGTTCGAAGTAGCGCACCGCATCCTTGGTCCGGTCCTGGTCCATGCAGATCCCTCCCAGGGTCAGATAGGCCATGCTGAAGCAGGGGTCCAGCCGTACCGCCTCGCGGCACTCCTCCTCGGCCTCCTCCAGCTCTTCCATGTCGTAATACAGCTCCCCCAGATTAAAGTGGGCGGACGGGTCCTCCGGGTCGATCTCAATCCCTTTCCGGTAAGCCTCCACAGCGCCCTCCGCATCGCCTTGCCCATAGAGGGCGTCGCCCAAGGCGTTCCAGGCAAAGACGTTGTCCGGCTCAAGTTCAAGGGCCTGATGAAAGGCACGGATGGCGTCATCGCCACGCTCCTGACTGTTGTAAACCAAACCGATGCTGACCAGGGCGTCGGCATCCTTCGGGTCAAGCTCCAGGACGCGCTGATAACTGGCAATGGCATCCCGGTGCCGGGCTGCCTCAAAGTAGAGATCCCCCAGGGTCGTCAACGCATCGGGGTCGTCAGGCGAGCATTTCAGGCCTTCACGGTAATTGGCGATGGCCTCGTCCAGGCAACCCTTCTCTGCCTGGGCGTCCCCGAGGCAAAACCAGCCGTCCGGATCGTCCGGGTACGCCTTCCGGTACTCCTCAAGAACGGTAACGGCCCCCGGAGCGTCTCCCGATTCAAGGAGATCAATACCTTTACGCAAAAGTTCATGAAGAAGTTTGTCGGGCATCGTTGTCCCCCCAAAAATTGGATGTCGATGAAGATGCGGGCAAGATAGCAGAACTGTTGCGGCAGTTTCCACAAAATAGTGGTGCATCCTCATGAAATAAACCGCAAACACGTATACGCTTAAACGGTCCCGTTTTTGCAAACAGGACCATTAAAGACTTTTACTTCACCCGGAAAATACCTTATACTTTTCCCACTATTGCAATGGAGCTGACTATGAAAGAAAGTCAACACTCAAACGGCCTGCGCACACTTGAAGACATCAGCGCCATCATTCTCCACTCCCATGATCTGCACGAAACCCTGCAAAATATCGTCACCATCGTGGCCAGACGCATGGGCACCGATGTCTGTTCGATCTACCTCCTGGAACGGGATGGCGCAACCCTGGTCCTCAAGGCCAGCAAAGGCCTCTCCAAGGCATCGATCAACCGCGTTTCCATGAAGGTTCACGAAGGGCTCACCGGCCTCACGTTCGAAAGCCGCGGCATGGTTATGACCGACAACGCCCCGGCCCACCCCCGCTATAAATATTTCAAGGAATCTAAAGAGGAAAAATTCCTTTCGTTTCTCGGCTTGCCGCTGTTCGAGCGCAAGACCCCCATCGGCGTCATCGTCATCCAGACCCGTGAGGCACGGGACTTCAGCGAAGACGAAATCAGCACCCTGCGCACCATCACGTTCCAGATCAGCAGCATCGTCCACAACGCCGGCCTGCTCGATTCAATCCAACGCACCGAGCAGGAACGGGCCTGGTTTGAACAGGAACTGGCCAAGATAAAAAATGGCGACAGCGGCGGAGCACAGGCCATGAAACGCGGCGACAGGAAGCCGTCTTCCATGCCGCGCATGCTGGCCGGGAGCGCCGTTTCAGCGGGCTTCTGCCGCGGCAGGATCTATATTCTCGACCGCTTCAGCGACAAGGTCATCAAGGTGGCCAAGGTCGGCACAAAGGCCGATGAACAGCGCAACTTCAGCCTGGCCATGGAAAAAGTGAAGATAGAAACCATCTACATGGAAAAGAGGGTCACCGAGACCCTTTCCGAAGATGACGCTGCCATCTTTCACACCCACCTGATGATCCTCGAGGACCGGGGTTTTTCCAGCAAGGTCGGAGACCTCATCGATCAGGGCGTGGGTGCGACCCGGGCCGTACATGACGTGGTCCATCATTACGTTCAGGCCTTCTCGGCCATGGAAGACCCCTATCTGCGTGAACGTTCGGCGGACATGGAAGACATCGGGCGCCGCCTGATCGACGTTCTGGAGGGAAACGACAAAACAGCGGTGACGTTGAAGGAAAAACGGGTCCTGGTGGCGGAAGAGATCTTCCCGTCAGACCTTGCCATGCTGGATCACGACAAGATCCTGGGCATTGTGACCGAAAAGGGCAACATATACTCACATGCCGCCATCATGGCAAAATCCATGGGGATCCCCGCCGTTCTGGGAATTGCCGGACTCATGGAGGCCGCCAACGTCAAGGATGAGATCATCGTGGACGGCACGTCCGGGCATGTGTATATCAACCCGGACGGCGCCATAAAAAAAGAGTACGAGCGGCTGGAGCGGGACCGGGCCGGGCGCCAGAAAGAGCTGGAAGGACTGCGGGATTTGCCGGCGGTGACCCTCGACAATGTCACGGTTGTCCTGAATGCCAATATCGGCCTGATCTCCGACGTCCGGGTCGCCAATGCCCATGGAGCCGAAGGGGTCGGTCTCTACCGGACCGAATTTCCGTACATGACGCGCACCACCTTTCCCGACCGCCACCAGCAGGCCGCCGTCTATCGCAAGATACTGGAGGCATTCTCCGGGCAAACGGTCAATATCCGCACCCTGGATATCGGCGGGGACAAGGGATTGCCCTACTTCAGCTGTCCCCATGAGGAAAATCCCTTTCTGGGGTGGCGCTCCATACGGGTATCGCTGGAGCGGCAGGATATTTTCCGGGAACAGTTGGCCGGTATCCTGCTCGCCGCAAACGCCGGCGCCCCCAGCATCATGTTTCCGTTGATCTCGTCGGTCGATGAAATACGGCAGGTAAAGGACATCCTCGCTTCAGTGAGGAAAGAATTGGAGTCGGAGGGTCTCGAACTGCGCACGGATATCCCGCTGGGGATCATGATCGAAGTACCGGCTGCCGTCCAGATCATCGAGCACCTGCTCAAGGAGATCGATTACGTGAGCATCGGCACCAACGACCTCATCCAGTACACCCTGGCCGCGGACCGCAACAATCCGCGCGTGAAGCAGTATTACGACCCGTACCACCCGGCGGTGCTCCACTCCATCAAGCGCGTGGCCGACGCGGCGGCCAAGGCCGGCAAAAAGGCGTCCGTCTGCGGCGAAATGGCAGCCGAACCGATCAACGCCCTGCTCCTGCTCGGCATGGGTATCCGCGAATTCAGCCTCTCGGCTCCCAGCATCCCGGTGGTCAAGCAGGCCATCCGCTCCCACGGTATCGCGGAGTGCCGCGTCCTGGCGCGCCAGGTCCTTGCCTGCGCCAGCAGCGCCGAGGTCAGGGACAAACTGGACAAGGCACGCAGGAAATTACTGGAGTAGCGTACCCGGTTCAGAACATGAACCGCCTCATGCTGATGCTCTGCAGAATCCCGATTCCCACCATGGATGTGATCATGGATGTGCCGCCGTAGGAAAAAAACGGCAGCGGCACCCCCACCACGGGAAACAGGCCGATTACCATGCCCATATTGATGACGATGTGCCAGAACAGCATGGCGGTCACCCCCACCGCCAGCAGGCTGCCGAAACGGTCGTTGCAGCGCCGGGCGATATTAAGCCCCCACAACGCCAGGGAGAGATACAGGATAATCAGCACCAGGCAGCCGACAAACCCCCACTCCTCGGCAAATACCGAAAAGGCGAAGTCCGTATGCTGTTCCGGCAAAAAACGCAGTTGCGACTGGGTGCCCTTGACGAATCCCTTGCCGAAGATGCCGCCCGAACCGACGGCGATCTTGCTCTGGATGATATGATAGCCGCTCCCCAGCCGTGAGCGTTCCGGGTTGAGAAAATCCAGGATGCGGTTTTTCTGGTAGGGGCGCAGCAGTTTCGCCCAGCCCAACCAGGCGGCGGGAATCGTAACCAGGCCGAAAGTCACCACCGTCGACCAGCGAAGCCCCACATAGACGGTCATGGAGAAGGCGATCAGGACGACCAGAACGGCGGTTCCCAGATCGGGCTGTTTCATGATCAGGACTGCCGGCGCCGCCAGGATACCGAGCGGGAAAAGAACGTCCTTGACGCTCAAACCGTTTACCGATTGCACGCTCGTGAAATACTTGGCAAATGTGGCGATGATGACGATTTTCATCAGTTCCGACGGTTGAATATTGAAAAAACCGAGACTCAGCCACCGCGTCGCGCCCATGGAGCGGCGTCCCACCACGAGGACCGCCACGAGCAGGACTACCAGAAAACCGTACAACCAGTAGCTGAAATCCTCCAAGAGATGATAGTCGATACTGCATACCGCCATGACGACCAGCATCCCGAACAGAAACCAGTAAATCTGCTTGAGGTAATAGGGGGCGCCGACGATCTTGTAGGGTGTGGTTGCGCTGTAGATGTTCATGATGCCCAGCAGGCAGATCACAACCACAAAACCGGTCAACATCCAGTCGATGTTTGTCAGCAGGCGGCGGTCAATCATCCCGGTCATCCCCGTTCACGGTCTGTTTTTTGGCCGGCGGCGCCGGCGGCTCGTTACCATTGTCTTCCTCTTCGTTGTTCTTCAGACGTACCGGCTCTTTTTTTGCCGGCTTTTTGCTGTCGAACCAGGCCCTCATAATGCGCCCGGCAACCGGACCGGCCGCCGAACCGCCATGCTCGCCATGTTCCACGACCACCGCCACGGCGATCTCCGGTTTCTCATAGGGGGCAAAGGCCACGAACAGGGCGTGGTCCCGGTATTGGTACGGGGTGGCCTGCTTGCTGTCACGAAGCTTGATCACCTGGGAAGAACCGGTTTTACCGGCCACATGCACATCAGAAAGCCTGGCCGTCGCGCCGGTCCCGCCCGGCTCGTTCACCACGGCGAACAGTCCCTGTTTGACCAGTTTGAATTTATCCGGCGATATACCGGTCGTGCCCATCATTTCCGGTTTGAACTCCTTGAGCGGCTTGCCATCCGCATCGACGACACGTTTCACCAGGTAGGGGCGGTATACCGTTCCCTCGTTGGCCACCGTGGCAATCATGGAGGCCAGTTGAATCGGCGTCATCAGCACGTAACCCTGGCCGATGGCGACCGGCAGGGTCTCGCCGCGAAACCAGCGTTTGGCGAAACGCTTCAGCTTCCATTCAGCGGTGGGGATCAGTCCCGCCTTCTCGTGTGCCAGGCCGATACCCATGGGCGCGCCGAGCATGAACCGTTTTGCCATGGCGGCAATGCTGTCCACCCCCAGATGCTCGCCCAGTTGATAGAAATAGACGTCGCATGACTCGCGCAATGCCTTCTTCAGGTTGGTCGCGCCATGACCGTGCCTGTTCCAGCAGTTGAAGGTCGAGGTTCCCAAATCGTAGGAACCGCTGCAGTTTACGGTTGTCTTCTCGTCTATCTTGCCCTCTTGAAGGCCTGCCAGGGCGGTGATGATCTTGAAGGTCGAACCGGGAGGGTACTGGCCGGTCAGCGCCTTGTTTTCCAGGGGGTGACGTTTGTCATCCAGGTATTCCTTCCAGGTATCCGCCGGCATCTTCCCGCTGAACAGGGCGGGGTCGAAACCGGGGTTGCTGACAAAGGCCAGCACCTCGCCGGTGTTCACATTCATGGCGACCGCCGCCCCCGCCTGGTCTCCAAAGGCCTTTTCCGCTTCTTTCTGGAGACGCACATCAATGGTCAGCACTACGCTGTTGCCGGTCGTGGGGTATGACTCGGAGACGGTCCGCAAGACCCTGCCCCGCGCATCCACCTCCAGCTGCCGGCCGCCGTCATTGCCGTGCAGTTCCTTTTCCCATGCCCGCTCGATGCCGTTTTTGCCGAGATAGTCGCCCGGGTTATACTCCTCGAATCCCTTGGCGTTCAGTTCATCCTCGGACACCTCACCGATGTAGCCCAGCAAATGAGCCGCCAGAGTACCGCTGGCATACTCGCGTACCGGCTTCATCTCGATCTCGATGCCCGGAAGGCGTAGATGGTTTTCCTCCACGATCTCCACCTGGTCGCGACTGATGTTCGACGCCAGAATGATCGGGAAATACCTGGCCCGCCCCTTCCCTTTTTCCCAGCGCTCACTCATCTCTGCACGGTCCAGGCCGAGAAGCTTGGCAAGACGGTCGAGCAGGTTTTCCTTATCGGTAACCTCCTGCGGCACAACCGCCAGACTGAACGAGGGCTGGTTGCTTACCAGCACCGTGCCGTTACGATCCATGACGGCCCCGCGGGATGCGGCCACCGGCACGAAACGCAAGCGGTTGTTTTCCGACATATTGCGGTAATCGTCGGAACTCAGGATCTGCAGATGCCACAAGCGCAGCAGCAGTAGGAAGAATATGCCCGACACCACAAAAGAGAGGATCAGAATCCTCCTCTTGGACTCCGTGATCTCGCGGACGAAACGTTGATCTTTCATGATGTTTCCAGCAGACGGTCGAAACCGGGGAGAAGAGGGATAAGCGACGCGGCAAAGGCATTCACGAGAAGGTGGGGCACCAACCCAACACCCATCGAGTACACAATACCGGGCGATGCGGTGAACATGACCAGCAGAAGGAGATTCAACGAAACGCAACTCAGGGTGGCAACGCTGACGGTTATGACAAAAAGTGGAGCGCTCTCGGTGTAGAGGCGGTCGGAAATGCTTTTGATGACCATGAAGATAAAGAGGAAACTTAAGGCATTGAGGCCCAGGTAAAGCCCGCTGAACACGTCCTTGACAAGTCCCAGCGTCCAGGACAGGGGCGCTCCGGCCTGGAATGAACCGCGCAGCGCCAGGTAGACCACAAAAATCAGCAACAGATCCGGTTTGAAAGGCGAAGCGATGTGAATCGGCAACACCGCGGACTGGAGCACCACCGCCGAGAGGATAACGGTCACTGCGATGCCCCACTTAGTCATTGCCGTTCCTCAACACCACCAGCACATCCTCCAGGTGGGCAATATTCACCGATGGACGGATGGTTACTGTCTGGAAAATCCCATATTCACCACGTTTGACCATGGTTACCTCTCCGATCGGCGAGCCTTTCAGGAACACACCGCCGATGCCGGATGTAACCACCATGTCACCCACCTTGACATCCTCTTCCCGCGTGGTGAACTCGAGTTGACAGAGCCCTTCCCCCTTGCCCTTGACTACCCCCCTGGCCCGGGACCGCTGGATGGTGGCGGCAATGCCGCTGGAGTGATCGGTCAAAAGCAGTACCCGGCAACTGGCGGCTGCAACCTTGACCACCTGCCCCACCACACCGTCGGCAGCCACCACGGCCATGCCTTCGGTGATCCCGCTCGAACTTCCACGGTCAATGACCACGGTTCCGAACCATGGGCTCAGATCCTCACCAATCACGGTGGCGGCGAGGGTTGGCGCCTTAATGGTATTCTTCACATCCAGAAGCAGGCCCAGACGCTTGTTTGCCAAGTTGGCCTCTTCAGCCGCGACGACACGACTGTTGAGCGCCTTGACCTCTTCCCCCAGATGCAGATTCTCCCGGCGCACATTTACCAGGTCGAGATAATTGTTCCAGACATCTTCGCCAAAGACGCTCAATTGGGAAAACGGTTTCATGATCGGAGCAAAGACGGTCAGGATTCCGCGTTCGATGATATTCGCGTCGCGATTATGGGGGATGTTGAGCGAATAGAAGATCAGGGCCGCGAGGATCCCGACAGCCGTCAGAATGAGCAACGTGTATTTTTTAAAGAAATCCATAATTCTCTATTCGCGGAAGACATGGCGGCACGTTGGCGCCCGCCGTCTCCCGCTTCCCTACCCGGCAGATTCCTGCAACGCATCCGTAAAGCTACTGCACGGAAAAGTTCTTACCTACCGCCGCAGAGTTCGTTTTCGTCATAGACCCGTATGAGGTATTCCCGGTAGGTCGAATTGGGGGTATTGTCAATGACCTGTTTCATATGGGCACAATCGATAAAACCGCGCCGCAAGGCGATCTCTTCCAGGCAGGCGATCTTCAGTCCCTGGCGCGATTCAATGGTTTCGATGAAGATACTGGCCTCCAGAAGGCTCTTGTGGGTGCCGGTATCCAGCCAGGCGATTCCGCGCCCCAGCCGCTCCACCGTCAACTCGCCACGTTGCAGATAGGCGGTATTGACGTCGGTGATCTCGAGTTCGCCGCGCGGCGACGGGGCAATGGACTTGGCGGTGTCCACCACCTGGTGATCGTACAGGTAGAGCCCCGGGACGGCGTAGTGGGATTTGGGGTGGTGCGGCTTTTCTTCGATGCTGAGCACCTTGCCCGTGGCGTCGAACTCCACGACCCCGTAACGCTCGGGATCATTGACCTGATAACCGAAGATACGCGCTCCCCCCTGGAACTCGGCGAGGATGCGATCCAGGTTCATCTTGCCGTAGAAGATATTGTCGCCCAAAATCAGGCATACCGGTTTGCGGTCGATGAATTCCTCTCCCACCAGAAAGGCCTGGGCGATTCCCTTGGGCTCGGGCTGAACCTTATAGGTGAGGCTGATGCCCCAGCGTGAACCGTCTCCCAGGAGCTTCTCGAAACGCGGAAGGTCGTGGGGGGTGGAAATCAGCAGGATATCCCTGATACCGGCCGCCATGAGGGTCGCCAAAGGATAGTAGATCATGGGCTTGTCGTAGACCGGCTGCAGCTGCTTGCTGGCCACCAGAGTCAACGGAAACAGGCGGCTGCCTGCGCCGCCGGCCAGAATGATGCCTTTGGTTATACCGTGAGACATGGGATATCCTTTAGTTGGTGAATTCACAAGAGCCGTAATTATTGCATGCCGGGCGGCAACCTGTCAAACCCCATCATGTCGGCGGAGCAGGGAGAGAACGCCGGCCAACAGATCGTCGCACACCACGGTTCCCGGCGGGACGTGCGCCTCATCAGAAGCGCCATAACCGGTTCTCACCAGGATCGTTCTGCAACCCGCCGCAACCCCGGCCTCCACATCGGCGAGCTTGTCGCCGATCATGAACGACGACGCAAGGTCGATATGATGACGCCGGGCGGCCTCCACGAGCATGCCCGGCAGGGGTTTGCGGCAACGACAGGGGAGCGAGTAACTGCCACGCCCCGACGGGTGATGGGGACAGTAATACCACGCATCCACCCGCGCGCCGTTTTTGATAAGTTCGGCGGCGATGTGGCGGTGCAGGGTGTCCACATCCTCTTCGGTAAAATATCCCCGGGCGACACCGGACTGGTTCGAAACGACCACCACCAGGTAGCCGGCTTCATTAAGCAGTCGCAACGCCTGGGGCACACCCGGAATGAACTCGAAATCCTCTGCCCGGTAGAGGTACTCCTTCTCCACATTGATGGTGCCGTCCCGATCCACGAAAACAGCCTGTCTCAGAGCTCCGTTTCCTAGAACCATGTGTTCGAACCACCCACCAACCGGCGAAATTCTCTCTTCATTTCGGCAATCATCGCAGGAATGCATGATTCAAACGTACCCCAGGATCTCTGGATATCCGTTATTTTCTTCTGTTCTTCCTGAAGTGTACCGGCCGGAACTCCGACTGTTGCGGTCATACCGGCGATGATGCCTTCATGTTCGCCCATAAAGGTGTTCATGGCGGAACAAAATTCATCACTGAAGTAGATGCCGTTTTTCTGATAGACATCATAGAACTCCCTGACGGAGGCCAGAAAATCCTGGGCAATGGAGACGACGGCAGCCTGATTGGTTTGCCCGGGCTTGGAAAGCACACTGCCGTGTTTGGCAATATCTATTATAGTGCCGTACAACTGAACCAGCGAGTCCGACCTGCTGTCCTGCATGGTCCCAAAGATCATCTTCTCCTCGGCAAGGGCGTTCCTGAACTGGTCGAGGGTGCGGCTGACCTCTTGCTGTAGCTGCTGCTTGAAGAGTTCGTGCCGCTTGTTGACTTCCTGGATGATGACCAGCTTGACGGCCCAGGCCACCGCCATAATGAGGGCGATAACCACACCGCCCAGAATCAGGAATTGAATGAGAACATCACTTGAAAACATGGCAGCCCCTCCTGGGGATGATGAACAGACATGACATTAAAATACTGTAAACAACCATTTGACAAACCAACGGTAATCGTTCTATTTTGCAGAGACTGAGGACAAATTTGTTAGACAGGGCGGAACAGGACCATGATTAAAACCAACAACCTCAAGATCGCCGCCATCACTCCCATCATCGCCCCGGCCGAACTTCGCCAGGTTTTTCCACTTTCCGACCATGATCGCGAGTTTGTCAACACCAGTCGCGAACGCGTCAAGGATATTATTCACCGCCGTGATCCACGCCTGATGATGGTGGTTGGCCCCTGCTCGATCCACGACCCGCTGGCCGCCATCGAGTATGCCAGACGCCTGGCGCTCCTGTCCCGCAAGGTTGAAGATCATCTGCTGCTGGTCATGAGGACCTACTTCGAGAAGCCCCGGACCACTATCGGGTGGAAGGGGCTCATCAATGACCCGGACATGGACAACAGCCATCTGATTTCCAAGGGACTCGGCATCGCCCGTGGCCTGCTCCTGAAGATCACATCACTCAAAGTCCCGGTGGCAACCGAGATGCTGGACCCCATTACGCCCGAATACGTGGCGGACATGATCAGTTGGGGCGCCATCGGAGCCCGGACGACCGAGTCCCAGACCCATCGCGAGATGTCGAGCGGCCTCTCGTTCCCGGTCGGCTTCAAAAACGGCACCGACGGCAACCTGCAGATCGCCATGGATGCCATGAAAGCGGTGCAGCATCCCCACAGTTTCCTCGGCATCAACCGCGAGGGGCGAACCTCCATCATCCAGACCTGCGGCAACCCGGACGTCCACATCGTCCTGAGGGGCGGTTCCCGCAGGGCCAACTACACACCCGAAGACATTGCCGCCACCGAAGAGAGCCTGAAAAAAAACGGGCTACACCCCACTATCATGGTGGACTGCAGTCACGGCAACTCCAACAAGGACTACCAAAAACAGCCCGAGGTGCTGGAAAACGTCATTCAGCAGGTTGTGGACGGCAATGTATCCATCTCGGGCGTTATGATCGAAAGCAACCTTGAAGCCGGCAACCAGAAGATCCCTGCCGATCTCAACCAGTTGAAGTATGGCGTTTCCATCACCGATGCCTGCATCGATTGGGACACGACGGAACGGATCATTCTCGACGCCCACGACCGGCTGCGTAAGGCAAAAAAGTGATTGGCGAAAAACTCCGGTTGTTCAAAAATAGTCAGATCGTCGCACCCGCAGAAAGCCCAGAGGAGGCGTAGCAGCGCTACGCCGCACGAAAGGGCGTTCGAGGACGAAGGCCTGATGGCTGTTTTTCAACAATCCCTATTCCGCCTCGTACATGAGCCGCATCCCGCCGGCGGCGTTCTTCAAGGCGCCGCTGAACTTCCCTTCCGCTCCGTCAACCAGTACATCCCAGTAGTCGATCTTTTTCTTGGGAGGCATGATGACCTCCGGTTCGTCCTTTATACCGGCCAGGCGTCCGGCCTCCTCGATAGCATCCTGAAGCGTCCCCAGCCTGTCCACCAGTTTCAGCCCCTTGGCTTGCTCGCCGGAGAGGATGCGGCCGTCGGCGATCTTGCGAACCTCCTCGACCGGCAGCTTGCGTCCGGTCGCCACCGCCCGGACAAACTGCTCGTGGGTGTTGTCGATGACCGCCTGCAGCATGGCCCGGTCCTCCGCCGAAAGCTGCCGCAGTGGTGAGCCGGAATCCTTGAACCTCCCGGTTTTGAGGGTATAGGACTTGATGCCGATCTTGTCCATCAATGTTTCAATATTGGAAAGCTTGAGGATCACACCGATACTGGCGGTGATGGTACCGGGATTGGCGTAGATCAGCGTGGCCGGGGCCGAGATGTAGTAGCCCCCCGAAGCGGCCAGGCTGCCCATGGAGACAATGATTTTCTTTTTGGCGGCAAACCGCTTGACCTCTTCATGGATTTCCTGGGACGGCGCCACCACACCGCCGGGAGAATCAACCCGCAGCACCACGGCCTTGACGCCTTCCTCCTTGAGGAAATAACGTAGTTGGCGGATTGTTTCCCTGGAGTCGAGGATCATCCCCCGCACCTCCACAAGGCCGACACCTTCCTTATGCGTCAGCTTTGTCTCACCCGATCCCATGATCGCCTTGGCAATCAGCATCGAAACGGCAAAGAGCACCCCGAACGTCACAACGGCGGCAAGGAAGATCATAACGATTTTTTTCATCATGCGTGGACCACCTGGACCGACAATTTTAGGGTGTCAGAACCCCCCGCTTCTGCTAAACTGATTTTATGAAAGTCTTGGTAATGTCCGATACCCACGGTAATTTCAACCCTGCGTTGCGGGCCCACGGCCTGACAGAGCCCGTGGACGCCGTCATCCATCTCGGTGACGGGGTCGAGGACGCCAACCTGTTGCGCAGCCTGGTGGACGTGGACGTCATCGCCGTATGCGGCAATTGCGATCACGACGCCACGGTGCCGCGGGAGATGCTGTGGGAATGCGAAGGCAAACGGGTTTTCCTGGCGCATGGGGACGCTTACGGCGTCAAGGGCGGGTTGGAGAGATTGAAGCTGCGGGCGGACGAGGTTCGGGCAGATATCGTTCTGTTCGGTCATAGTCATCGCGCCACCTGCATCACCACGTCAGGCATCCTGTTCCTCAACCCCGGCACGCTGACGCGGACATCGACCAACAAAACCTTCGCCACCCTCGAAATTGTGGAAGATTGCATCACGGCGCGCCTGCACGACATCCCATGATCCTCTAAAAGGTTGTTGAAAAACAGCCATCTCGCCGCCCTCCTCGAACGCCCTTTCGTGCGGCGTAGCGCTGCGGTCCCTCACCCAATCCCTCTCCCGGAGGGAGAGGGCTGCCTCCCTGGCGCCTTCTCCGGGTGCGACGATCTGACTATTTTTGAACAACCTGAGTTTTTCAACAGCCTGCTACCGGCCAGCCGCTGCTCCGTGCCCCTTGTGCACCGCTTTCTCCAGACGACGGCGACGCGGCCAGCCGACAACAAAGCCAATCGGCCCGGACAAGACATAACAGAGCATGATGACAAAGGTCATCAACGCCGGTTCGGCGGCCACAACGATCAACAGCACCACGGCCAGCAGCAGAAAACCGAAAGGCTGACGCTTGATCAGGGCCGGGTCCTTGAATGAGTAGTAACGGAAACTCGACACCATCAGGAAGGCAAGGAGATAGATCAGGATGATGATCGCCAGCCTCTTGTAGGAACTCGGCCAGCCGAAATGGTGGAACAAAAGAACGGTGGCGGCCACCGTACTTGCTGCGGCTGGGATGGGCAGCCCCACGAAGCGTTTGCTCTCAACCGTATTGACCTGGACATTGAACCGGGCCAGACGCAGCGCACCGCAGACCACAAACAGAAACGCCGCCAGCCAGCCGAGCCGCCCGAACGGCTTCAAAGCCCAGGCGTACATCATCAGGCCCGGTGTCACCCCGAACGATACCAGATCTGCCAGGGAATCGTACTCGACGCCAAACTTACTGGTGGTCCCGGTGAGTCTGGCCACCTTGCCGTCCAGGCCGTCGAAAACGGCAGAGGCGAAAATCCAGAGCGCAGCGACATCGAAATTGCCGTTGAGGCTCGCCACCATGCTGTAGAAACCGGCAAACATGCTCCCGGTCGTAAACAGGTTGGGCAGGATATAGATCCCTTTTTTGATGCTTTCGGCCTTTTCGACCTTCTTGTCATTCAGTTCGGATATCATTCCACGCTTTCTCCGCCTAGCCGAGACGGCCCAATACGGTTTCGCCCGCCACTGTCACATCCCCGAGTTTTACCAAAGGCTTCACGTCGACCGGCAGATACACATCCACCCGCGATCCGAAGCGGATCAGCCCGTAGCGCTCTCCCCGGTTCAAAACGTCTCCGGTCCGGGCGTAACAAACGATCCGGCGCGCAATCAGTCCGGCAATCTGCACAAAGGCCAGCCGAACGCCACCGCTGGTCTCCAGGACCAGGCCGTTCCGCTCGTTTTCAAAGGACGCCCGACCATCGCGGGCATCGAAGAACTTGCCGCGGTGATAAAACGAATCCACCACCTTGCCGTCAAAAGGGACGCGGTTCACGTGCACATTAAAAACCGACATGAAGATACTGATCTTGAGCGCCGGGGTGCCAAGCGGCGTATCGGGGACGCACTCCGCCACGATTACCACCCCGTCGGCCGGGGCCACCACGGCCCGCTCGTCGCCGGGCGGGGTACGTTCGGGATTGCGGAAAAAATAGAGAACAAACAGGGTCAACACACAACACAGCACAGCAGGAACAGCCAGCACCAGGGAACAGAGCTTCCAGGCGGCCAAGACCAGCAGAAGCGTCAGTCCGGCGGAAAAAGCGATGAAGGGATAGCCTTCCCTGGCAAAAAGGTTCGAGTTATTCATAAGCCTGCCTGGACGCGCAGACACCCCTCGCCCAAAGGGCAAAGGGGTGTCGAATGCGCAGAGTGGTTCTAGTTTTTGGTCTTGTCAACGATCTTGTTCTTGCCGATCCAGGGCATCAGAGCGCGCAGCTTGCCACCCACCTGCTCGATCTGGTGCTCGGCACCGCGACGGCGCAGGGCATTGAAGGTCGCTTTGTTGACCTTGTTCTCCAGCATCCATTCCTTGCAGAACTCGCCGGTCTGGATCTCGTCGAGGATCTTCTTCATCTCTTTTTTGGTCTCGCCGGTGATGACGCGTGGTCCACGGGTCAGATCGCCGTATTCTGCGGTGTTGGAGACCGAGTACCGCATATTGGCGATGCCGCCTTCATAGATCAGGTCAACGATCAGCTTGGTTTCGTGCAGGCATTCGAAATAGGCCATCTCCGGAGCGTAACCGGCCTCCACCAGGGTCTCGAACCCGGCTTGAATCAGGGCGGCGATGCCGCCGCACAGCACGGCCTGCTCACCGAACAGATCGGTTTCGGTTTCCTCTTTGAAAGAGGTCTCGATGATGCCGGAACGGCCGCCGCCAACTGCCGAAGCATAGGCCAGCGCCAGATCCTTGGTCTTCTTGGAGGGGTCCTGATGCAGCGCAATCAGGCACGGCACGCCGCCGCCCTTGGTGTACTCGTGGCGCACCAAATGTCCCGGCCCCTTGGGAGCCACCATGAAGACGTTGATGTCTTCGCGGGGAACGATCTGGCCGAAATGGATATTGAAACCGTGGCCAAAGGCGATGGAGGCGCCCTTTTTCAGATAGGGGGCGATCTCCTCGCGATAGATGTCACCCTGGATCTCGTCGGGGAGCAGGATCATCAGAACATCGGCCGTCTTGGCGGCCTCGGCAACCGTGACGACCTTGAAGCCGGCGTCCTTTGCCTTCTTCACGGAAGCGGAATCCTTTTTCAGGGCGACGATGACGTCAATACCCGAATCTTTAAGGTTCTGGGCATGGGCGTGCCCTTGAGAACCGTAACCGATAATGGCGACTTTTTTCTTTTTCAGGAGTGCAACGTTACAATCTTTGTCGTAATAGACCTTCATACTCTTGCTCCCATCCTTCCTGCGAAATTTTCCGGGAAAACCGGTACAAACTATTGATAAAACAAGTGCTGAAAATAATACATTCACCGGCTGCTGTCAATCAATTCCACAAAACCGCTCCGGCGGGGATTGGGGGGCGAAAAACGCCCCCTGCCCACTGGGGCGTTTTTCGTTTACCGGACATACAGCCGGAAATTTCGGGAACGGCACAGCTCATTGCCCGGAGCTCTTCATGGTGCCCTGAATACGCCCGCTGCGGTAATCGTCATCGCAGAAAAAGATTTGTTGTCGGTAATTACAGGCGTTGGGTGATGGAGCGGGAAGTGCAGGGGCCATGACACGGACAATGCGCGCCATAAGGAGAGATTGACAAACAAACAGGAGCCGTCGATTTAATATACTGTTTCCGGAATTCCGCACGCTTCCGGCCTGTCATCTCAAGGAATGTTGCCCCGAAGCGAATGCAGAGCAGTAGCGAATTCCGCGTATCCGACTTACGCCGCCTCCAGCATATCGTGTATCTTCTCCAGCAGATCCTTCGGCCTGATCGGTTTGGCTATGAATTCCGGTACGTTTATATTTTCATCATTGACCATATCGGCGCCATTGGGGTAGCCGCTCACCAGGATTGCCTTCAATCCCGGCTTGATTCTGCACATCATCTGGTACGCATAAAAACCGTTCATCTTCGGCATGAGCACGTCGCTCACCACCAGATCGATCCGTGCAAACTCTTTCGTGAAAAGCCCGCATGCTTCGGCGCCGTCACCGGCGGTGAGTACGTCGAAACCGAAGTCCTCAAGACAGTCCTGCAACATCTTTCGTACCGACACCTCATCATCCACCACCAGGATCGTTTTTCTTCCCAGCGGGGTGGCATGCTCTGCATCTGCGGATTGAAATGATAGCGACATTGATTTCTCCATCGGCCAGGTATGGGGTACGGCTCCATCGCTTCATATCAACTCCCGTGCCATTCACAAAAAGGCGCACGGTATCAGAGCGTTATCTCCCGGCAGGTGTTTCAAGTGCACGGCCGGCCACTTTGGGACCGGCAAAAATGGTAATTTTTTTAACATTTCTGAAGTTGTGTAGCGATTACAAGCACCTGCTGAATGGTAATTTTTTTAACACAAAACACAACAAACTTAAAAAATCAATAAGTTACCGTATTACTACAATGTTAATTTTTTTAACGCCACCCGAAGCGGCACAAAAAAACCGGGAAGCGGCAACGCCTCCCGGTTGGAAAAGAATCTGATACCCCACGGCCACCGCCGGGGCTCTCCGCCTACAGCAGCCTGTTGAGAAAACTGCGGATGCGCTCGTTCTCCTGGCCGACACTGAAAAACTCCTGGGGATCGCCCTGTGCCAGAAAGCGGCCCGATTCCATGAAGATCACCCGGTCGGCCAATTCCCGGGCAAAGCCCATATGGTGGGTAACAATGATCATGGTCATGCCTTCGTCAGCCAGGGTGTGAATGGTATCGAACACCTCTCCCACCAGCTCCGGGTCCAGGGCCGAGGTCGGCTCGTCGAACAGCATCAGCTTGGGGCGCATGGCCAGGGCACGGGCAATGGCCACGCGCTGTTTCTGGCCGCCGGACAGGGTGGCGGGAAAGACGTCCCGCTTGTCGGACAGCCCCACCTTCGCCAGCATGTCCAGCGCGATCTGGCGGGCCTCGGGAAGCGGCATCTTGCGGACGGTCAGCGGGCCCTCCATGACATTGCCCAGAACAGTCATGTGGGGGAAAAGGTGAAAATGCTGGAACACCATGCCGATCTCGGTTCGCAGCGCACACACCGCCTGTGGCCGGTCCAGGTGGCGACGACCGTTGCGGGTGACGTACCCCACCTCACTCCCCTGGAAACGGATGATCCCCTCATCGATCTCTTCCAGCAGGTTGATGGAACGCAGCAGCGTGGATTTACCCGACCCCGACGGCCCGATGATGACCAGTTTCTCCCCCGGAAAGACGTCCAGATCGACCCGGTCCACCGCCGTCAGGTCTTTAAAACGCTTGGTTATGGCCTCCAGCCGGATCAGCGGCTCCCTAACGTTGTTCATAGATCCCCGCCCGATATTCTATTTTTTCAAAGATGAACGTAAAGATGCTGGTCAAGAGGAGATAGATGACCGCCGCCAGGGCCAGGGCGGTGATATTGAAATAGGTGTTGAAAAGCTGGTCGGCCGAGCGCATCAGCTCCACCATGGCGATGGTCGAAACCAGGGCCGTATCCTTGATCAGAGCGATGAACTCGTTGCCGATGGGGGGCATCAGCCGTTTATAGGTCTGGGGGATGATGACGCGCCGCATGGCCTGGCCGTAGGTCATGCCGATGGCCTTGGCCGCCTCCATCTGGCCGTGGTCGATACTCTGGATCGCGCCGCGGATGATCTCGCCCAGGTAGGCGGAATAGTTGAGTCCCAGGCCGATCACGGCAGCGGTCAGGGGCGGCAGGGTCAGGCCGAATGCCGGCAGGCCGTAATAGATGAAGAACAACTGGAGCAAAAGCGGCGTGCCGCGGAAGAACCAGATGACGAACCAGCAGAGCGCAGACAGGGGGCGAAAGGTGCTGATGCGCCCCAAGGCGATCAGGAGCCCGCCCAGGGGGGATACCAGCATGGTGCACAGCACCAGCAACAGGGTCATGGCCGTGCCCTTGAGCAGCGCCGGCAGGAACTTCCGGCAGTCATCCAGTACCGAGAACCAGCGCGACTGCTGTTGCTTCCCGATGGCGGCGACCAGGTTCTTGGCCTCGCTGTTGTCGGGGAAGAGCGCCAGGACCTCCCGGCCCGCGGCCAGGGCCTTGTCGGCCTCGTTCAACGAAACAAAGATCCTGGCCATCTGCATGCGGCTGGCCACGAAGGCGCTCGCGTCCCCGCCTTTGGGCGGAGCCGGGATCTGCTTCAGGAGGTCAACCGCCCCCGGCAGGTCCCCCTGGGCCATCAACTCGCCGGCCTGGCGGGAAATGCCGTCACTGTCCAGCGCCAGGCAGGGACCGGCCAAGGCCCACAAAAAAAGCAGGGCCGCAAGGGCCCTGCTGAAATGTATGTTGAAACGCATCATATACTCTAGAATTTCTTGGGATTGGTGATGTCTTCGGCAAACCACTTCCGGGAGATCTTGGCCAGGGAGCCGTCCTTGACCATCTTGTCCAGGGTCTGCTGCACCTTTTCCCGCAGGCCGGCATCGTCTTTGCGGAAGGCCACGCCGAAGGGCTCCTTGCTGATCATGCCGGGCAGGATCTTGAACTTGCCGGGGCGCTTGGCGATCATGTCGCGGCCGGTGACATTGTCCACCACCACTACGTCGATACGTCCGGCTTCAAGATCGAGCAGGGCCTTGGGATAATCTTCGTATTCCTTCAGTTCCGCCGGGGCGGTGGGAAGTTTCTTGACCGCTTCCAGGCCGGACGAACCTTTCTGGGTACCGGCTTTGACGCCCTTCAGGTCTTTGAGGCCCTTGAAGCGCTTTTCCTTGAAATTGACGACCGCTATCTGGCCGTCCATGATATAGGGCTTGGTGAAGGCAACTTCCTTGGCCCGTTCCGGCGTGATGGTCATGCCGTTCCAGATGCAATCGAACTTCTTGGCGTCCAGGGAGTGGATCACCCCTTCCCAGGCGGTGGGTTGCCACTCGATCTTGATGCCGAGACGCTTGCCCACTTCTTCGGCGGCGTCGATGTCGAAGCCGACCAGCTTGCCGTCTGCCTGGCGATAACCCATGGGAGGAAAGGCGTCATCCAGCCCGATGGCCAGCTTGCCCCCTTTTTTGACGCGTTCCCAGGAGCCGTCGCCGGCAAAGGCGCACACCGCCACAAGGGACAACAGGATACAACTGCACAACAGAACAAGCGTCTTTTTCATGTTTATCTCCTCAAACAAAAATTTGACAAAGCGGGGCGGAATTATCACAGAAATGGTTAGACCAGTCAAGGCAAGATATTTTCCTGTATCCGTGATGCCGGAATGCCGCAGCGGCCGGAAGAGCCGGGGCCCGCACTCCGCCGTGTCGCGGCACGTCACTCACTTTGTCGGCCCTCCGACGGGTTGCCGGTATCTTCTTAAAGGCACAGGCTGAGGCCTTCCGGACTAGCGGAGGCATGGAGGCATCACGGATTCCGGGCGCTTTCACCTATGCTGTTACACCAGCCGTCCCTGGGCCCGGCCGCCCTCGATGCGCTCAATCAGGACGGCGACCTCCCGGTTGACCAGACTCTCGGACGCAGGATACTCCACCTGGATGTAGTTCCGGCTCAGCCCCACGATGCTCCCCGTCTCCGGATGCCACTGCTGCCCCAGGACCTGCAGGGTACGCCCGGCAAAGCGGTGCAGGAATGCGCTTTTTTTCGCCTTCGCTGCCTCCCTTAGCCGTTCCCCCCGTTCCCTGATGATATTGGCGGCCACCTGGTCGGGCATCCCGGCCGCCCTGGTGCCGGCCCGCCGGGAAAAGGGGAACACGTGCAGGTCCGAGAACGGGACCTCCTCCACCAGGTGCAGGGTCTCCAGAAACTCCTCCCCGGTCTCGCCGGGAAAACCGGCAATAACGTCAGCGCCGATAAAGACGTCCGGCAGCGCCGCGCTGATCTTCGCAACCAGTTCCCGGAAGAACCGGGCCGTATAGCGCCGCCCCATGCGGTGCAGCACAGCGTCGTTGCCACTCTGCAAGGGGAGGTGCACATGGGGGCAGACGACGTCCGAGGCCGCCATAAGCCCCAGCAGTTCGTCGCTCAGCTCATTGGGCTCCACCGAACCGATCCGCAAACGCGGCACCAGCCGTTCGTCCGCAATGCGCCGCACCAGGTCGGCCAGCGACAGCCGGGGCGAGAGGTCGAGCCCGTAGGCCCCCAGGTGGATGCCGGTCAGCACCACCTCCCGGTAGCCGTTGGCGGCCAGGTCCCGCACCCCCTTCAGCACGTCGTCCAAGGGCACGCTGCGGCTCCTGCCCCGGGCATAGGGCACGATGCAGTAGGCGCAGAAGGAGTTACAGCCGTTCTGGGCCTGGAGGAAGGCGCGGGTATGCTCGGCAAAGCTCGTCAGCTCCAGCGGCCCGGCCGCCCGTTCGGCGGCGATGTCCGAGACGCGGCTTTCTCCCGCCGCCACCAGGCCGGCGATGTCCCGTTTTTCCCGGTTGCCCAGCACGCTGTCAACCTCCGGCATGCGCTCCAGCTCACCCGGCGCCACCTGGGCATAGCAACCGGTGGCGACAACGCGGGCCTGGGGATTCAGACGCCGGGCGCGCCGGATCAGGCGGCGGGTTTCGGCGTCGGTGCGGGCCGTGACCGTACAGGAGTTGACCACGTAGATGTCGGCCGGCTCGGTGAAGGGGACCACGCAATAACCGGCCTTCCGGAACTGCTCGGTCATGGCGGCGGATTCGAACTGGTTGGTCTTGCAGCCGAGGGTTGCTATGGCGACACGTTTCATGCGGGCAGGGCGTCCTTTTCCAGCTTTTTCAGTATCCAGGTGACATAGATGACCACGATGACCGCAGCCGACCAGGTGGTGATGAAGATCCCCCACCAGATGCCCATCGTTCCCCAGCCGAGCACAATGGCCAGCAGGCGAAAGGCCAGAAAGGGCGCCGCAATCTGCCGGTAAAGGCCGATCAGCAGTGCAAAGCCGGGGCGTTTGACCCCCTGCATGGCCGAAACGCACACATACAGCAGCACATAGGCCGGAAACACGAACGCCTCGATCCCGAGATAACGGGCCCCCGCGTCGATCACCGCCCGGTCGCGGCTGAAAACCGACATCAGCTCCGTGCTGAAGGCAAGCACCGCCACAGTGCCGACCGCCGCCAGAACGAAGCCGTAGCGGAGCGACAGGGCCAACACCTGCCGGATACGCCGGAAGTTCTCCGCTCCGAAGTTCTGGGCGGTCAGCGCCAGGGTGGAAACGTTCAGCCCCATGATCGGCAACAGGGCGATCTGTTCGATGCGGGTGCCAATGCCGTAGGCCGCCACCACCTCTTTGCCGAACCGCCCGGCGAACCAGGTGATGATGAAGATCCCCAGGGAAACGGTCATCATATTCAGGGCCGACGGAAAGCCCTGCCGGAACAGTTCGCCGTAATAGTGCCTGCGGGGCCGAAGCTCGCGCAAGGTCAAGGCCGTGAGAGCCCCCAGCGGCGCAAGGCGGCTGAAAAGATAAAAATTCCCCAAACATTGGGTCGCGAGCGTGGCCAGTGCGATGCCGGGCAGTCCCAGGGGCGGCACCCCGAGGCCGCCGTACATGAACCACGGATCGAGGACCAGGTTGAGGAAAAAGGCGGTTACCAGAAAGTTGCGATAGGTCACCGTATTGCCGTGGGCGTTCAGGATGGCGCTCATCACGAAGTTAAGCATGAAAAAGGCGGCGCCGCACAGGTACACGTTCATGTAGCCCAACGCCAGGGACAGGTACTCCCCCCGGGCGCCCATGAAGGTAAAGATGCTGGGAGCGCAGGCCACTCCCAGCACGCTAAGGGCAATGGCGTGCAGGAGCGCAAAGGAAAGCGCCTGCAGCGTAAAGCGCTGCGCCTCGTCATGCCGGCCGCGTCCCAGGGCGTTGCCGATCAGGGCGGTGGTGCCGGTGGAGATGCCCGCCCCCACCGCCAGGATGATGAAAAACACCGGGAAGGTAAGGGACATGGCCGCCAGGGCCGTGGTGGAGAGCCGGCCGCCGTACCAGGTATCCACCACGTTGAACATGGTGTTGAAGAAGAAGCCGATGCCGGACGGGACGGCCAGGCGGCGGATCAGCGCCGGTATGGGGGCGGTGGTCAGGTCGGTGGTCATGGGGTATGCCGGTTCCCAATCAAGGTGCTATCCGAGTTGGCCCGTCTTCTGCTCTTCGACATGCCGCCGGAGCGCCTTCGTCGTCCCAATCCCCGCCGCCCCGATTCGGCACCGGTATTACTGGGCGATCGCATTCAACTCCACCCGGCTGCGTGAAGTGGATTCCTTTTCCGGCGCCTTGAACAGGTCGTCGGCCTTCTGGAAGACCCGCTCGGCCGGGACATGCCCCTTCGTCACCAGATAGTTCATGACCGCCACCACCCGCTCGTGGGCCAGGGTCTTCAACTCCGGCTCCCCGATCACCGTATTGGCTATGATCAGCTTCTTCATCTCCTCGGGCGGCAGGGTCTTGACCAGACCGAGCATATTGCGCGGTTTGGGGAATTTCTCCTTTTTGTAGACCACGGTCAGATAGGTCGGGTATTCGTCCGGCCCCACCGTGATGCTGTCGGCCTTTTCACCCGTCTGCAACGTTCCCTGCCTGCTCAGGGCCAGGAACTTTTCGTTCTTTACCTTCCGGTCCAGCAGTTCGCGGCGGTACTCCTCGGCGTCCTTTTCCCGGTCCACGTACCCTTTCAGTTCCACCTTGAGGGCCGGCCGGTCCAACAGCGCCTTGGCGAGGGCGTCCAGCTTCTGCCCTTCTCCGGACGGGATCGCGCTGGTGCCGTGGCTGAACTGGATGGCGCTGAAATCCTGGCCGCCGCCGATCATGGATGAGAGCAACGAAAGGGGCGAGGTGACCGCCTTGACCATCAGGTTCCTGATGACCTGGAAAACCAGCTTCCAGACGCTGAACTTGGGGTCGTCGGTGCGGCCGGTGACCGGCACGTCCAGATGGATCTCGCCCTTGCGGTCCTTGAGCAGGGCCAGCCCCAGCTTGACCGGCAGCTTGGTGGCCTTGTCGCTCTCCACCTTGTCCCCAAAGGTGAATTGATCGATGAAGATGGTATTGGAGGCTTCAAGCAGCTTCTTTTCGATGTGGTATTTCAGATCCAGGAAGAGCTTGCCCTTCTCCACCGTGTACCCCAGGTAGGTGCCGGAATAAGGGGTAACCGGCGAGAGCTCTATGTCGCGGAAGGAAACCTTCAGGTCCACGAACAGGTCGTCCCGCAACGGGTTGATCCGGCCGGTGATCTGGAGCGGCGAGTGATTCTCCAGGTTGCCGCGCAGGTCCACGTCGGCGAACTTGGACTCCTCCGAGCTGAGGCCGCTGACCCGGCCGCCCAGGTTGTAGAAGGTGGTGGCGAAGTGTTGCGGCAGGTGGTTGTCGCTAAAGGACAGGGTGCCGTCCTGGATCGTCACGGCGCCGATCTGGACCTGTTTTTTTGCGGCAGGGGCCGCCTGCTGCGGAGTGCCGGCCGGAGGTCCGGCCGTCACCGGGGCTACGGGCGCCGGGGCGGTGGAGGCGGTGGGTGCCGGGGCCCCTGCCTGTTTGGGCTTCTCCACCAGGTTCTGCAGGTTCAGAGTGCCATCCTTGCGCACGATGATGCGGGAGTAGACCCCGTTGAGGGCGATCTGGCGCAGGGCCAGGCTGAAGGGCTGCAGGTTGCCCTGGATGTCATCCAGTTGCAGGCTCTCCCATTTGAGCAGGTCTTCCTCGGCCACGGTATCGATGGCATGGAAACCGCGGATACCGGCGTTCCCCTTGAACGTGCCGGTCGGCTTGCCGTCCTTGAGCGCGATGTCCACGTTCATGGCGGTGTCGGCGGAGCCGCCCAGGATGAAGACGTTGATATTGGAGGGGAAATAGGCCTCAAAATCGCGCAACGGCAGCCGCCCCACGCTGATGCTGCCCCTGTAGCGAAAGGGTGCCGGCGTGATCGTACCGTTGGCCTTGAGCGGAGTAGCCTTGTCGAAGATCGTGGAAAAGTGCAGTTGGGCCGGGGTGAACCTCGGGCCGTTCAGATTGGCCAAGGTGAGGCTGGTGTTGCGCAACGTGAAGCGCGGCTTTTCCCGGAGCGTCTTGTCGGTAAAGGAACCGGCGAGCCTGTCGATGCGGACCTTTTTGACATGGTAGGTAAACCCCTTGGCATTGGCGGGTCCCGCTGCCGCGGCGGCTTTCTTCGCCGGTTTGCCCTTCGGCCCGGGCGCCTCCTGGGATTTCCGCAGGAGCGACAGGAGAGAAATGGCACCGTCCGCTTCACGGGAGAGTGAGATATTCCCCCGGGTCAGCATGACGTCGTCCAGGTCAAGCCGGTTGTCCTTTTGACGGTAGGCGGCGCCGTTAACCTCCAGGCGTCCCAGGTCGAGCCCTTCCCTGTCGCCATAGCGCGCCGAGAGCCCGCTGAGGGCCAGGTCCGCCCGGCCCACATCCAGCCCATTCTCCCGGGAATAGGCCGCCTCGACGGACAGGTCCAGGCTCCCCTTGAGGGGTGCCGTCAGGAAGCGGGCCAGGTAGGGCCACCCCTTCTGGAGTTGCAGATCGTTCAGCTCGGCCGAAACGGTGGTCTTGAGCGGCATCAGGCTGAAAGCGCCGGCGGCGCTGAAGTCCGCCTCATTGTCCAGAAGCAGCGACATTTCGTAATCAGCCGACTTGCCGGGTTCGGTGGTGAAGCCTTTCACCGTGGCATCGATCCCGGTGACGTCCGCCTTGAAGCCCCCCTTGGGAAGGGCGTCGCTGACATGGACAACACCGTTCTTGAAAGCAAACTCACCGACGCGCACCAGCGGAGCAGGGTTATCCTTATTATCCTTCTTATCCTTCTTATTAGTCTTATCCGTCCTATCCGTCTTATCCGTCTTATCAGATTTATCAGCCTTATCCGCCTCGGCCGGTTTCGGCAGCAGTTGCTGGTACATCCACTCCCCGGCGGCGTTGCGGCCGGTGAACAGCTCAAGCCCCTCAACGGTGACGGTATCCAGCAGAAAACGTCGGGCGAAGATTTCCAGGTCCGAGGCGCGCACCTGAAACGACGGGAGCCGGAGCAGCGGCCGCCCTTCCCTCAGGTTGACGCTGATGTTGTCCAGCCGTACCAGCCCCTTGACGGCCAGTTCCGGCTTTTTGTCGGCAGAGACGCGATAGCTGACATCCGTGGCGACGGTCAGCGTGCCGGACGCCAGATCGGCCGGCGGCCTGACCGGCGCATAGGCCACATAGCCGGGCAGATCGAGCTGTCGAAGATCGATGTGCACCGATGTTTCCATGGACTTGCTGAGCGGTTTCACCCTGCCGGAAAAGCTGAAGGGTGCGCCGTTCACCTGGGCCGAGATATGGGGGTCGGTGTATTTCTCCACCAGGTAGGGGATGTTGCTGATAAACGGGACCGCCACCTTAAGGTTGCGGACGGTGTGCTTTCTGCCCCCTGCCACGGCCCGGTCGTCAAAATCCACGGAACCGTTGTCGAGAGTGATATTGTTGACGGAAAAGTGGAATTCGCCCGTGGATTCCTTCTTGGGCTTGGCCTTCTGGCGCTCGATGATGTCGTTAAAGCTGTAGCTGTTGGCCGCCAGGCGGGCAAAGGTAAAGGCGGGCGCATCGATGGAGACGCGGGAGAGGATCAGGGCGCGCCGGTAGATCGAGGCCGGGCTGAGCGAGGCACTCAGGCGATCAACGGAGACAAAGGGCCCCCCTCCCCTCTCTTCGACGGCAAAACCGCTGACCGTGACCGTGAGGGTAAAGGGATTGATGCTGACCTTCTCGATGCGGGCCTTCCTGCCGGTGGCATCCTCAATGGCGGAAACGGCCTGGCTGCGGACGATGAGCGGCAGGATGGCGATGAGGAAGATCAGGAGCGCAGCGACCACGGCGGCGATGATCAGAGCTGTTTTTTTACGTTTTGACATGGCGGCCTCGTGGCTGGAGCAGATTGGCAACAAGCTTTCCTGTCTGTAGATAATATCACGAAACCTGTGTCGTTAAACCCCAAAACGGCACGTCCTCCACGGAAACGCAGAACCGTGGAGAAATCCCGGAGAAAATCGACCTCCGCCACAGCGACACGGATGTCGCGAAGACGGTGTGACGAAAAAGGCCGCGCAGTGGTAACTGCGCGGCCCCTCATAAGTATTCCGACGACTGCCGCCCTTACCCTTTCCACCCCTTGGCGCCGCGCCCGATGGCAACGGCGCCGGTGCGAACCAGTTCCTTCAAGCCAAGCGGCCGGAGCAGTTCCAGGAGGGCATCCATCTTGACCGGATTTCCGGTGGCCTCGATGGTGTAGGACTTGGGGGTGACGTCGATGATCTTGGCGCGGAAGATATCCACTATCCGCAGTACCTCGGCGCGGTTTTCATCCTCGGCCGTGACCTTGACCAGGACCATCTCGCGCTCGATGGCGCTGCCGTCACTGAAATCGATCACCTTGAGCACATCGATCAGTTTGTTGAGTTGTTTGGTGATCTGCTCAAGAATCTGCTCGTCGCCACGGGTGACGATGGTCATGCGCGACAGCCCCTCCTCGTTGGTCGGAGCGACGGTCAGGGAGTCGATGTTGAAGCCGCGTCCCGAGAAAAGGCTCGCCACGCGGGAAAGAACGCCGAATTCGTTTTCAACCAGCACGGAAATTGTATGTTGCATGGGGAAACCTCCATAAAGTCAAAAGCTACTTCCACCGCAGAGACACGGAGACACAGAGGTACACAGAGAAAACCTCATAAACAGAGTGAACAAACAGATACTATTCAGATTGTTTTTCCCTCTCGATTTTCTCCGTGTCTCTGCGGCTCCGTGGCAAATGCAATCAATTATGCGTTCAACACCATCTCGTTCAGGGACGCCCCGGCCGGAACCATGGGCAACACCTTTTCCTCGCGGGCGATTTTGAACTCCATGATCACCGGCCCCTTTTCCTTGAAGGCCTGCTTGATGACCGTCTCCACCTCGCCCGGCTTGGAGGTGCTGAAACCCTTGGCCCCATAGGCCTCGGCCAGCTTGACGAAATCGATGGGCAGTTCCATGCAGGTCTGGGAGTAGCGCTTGTCGAAGAACAGCTCCTGCCACTGGCGCACCATGCCGAGGAAGTTGTTGTTCAGGATCACGATCTTGACCGGCAGGCGGTTCTGCACCAGGGTGGCGATCTCCTGGATGTTCATCTGCACGCCGCCGTCGCCGCAGATGGTGATCACCTGGCGGTCGGGGAAAGCGGCCTGCGCCCCCATGGCGGCCGGCAAGCCGTATCCCATGGTGCCGAGCCCGCCCGAGGAGAGGAGCGTGCGCGGCTTGTTGAACTGGAAGAACTGGGCGGTCCACATCTGGTGCTGTCCCACGTCCGTGGCGATAATGGCGTCCTCGTCCGACAACTCCCGCAGTTTCTGGATGACGAACTGGGGTTTGATGACGGTTGCGCTCTGCTTGTACCCGAGGGGATGTTTGGCCTTCCAGCCGGCGATATCCCCGTGCCAGGGCGCCAGCGCCGTCTTGAATTCGGCCGCCTTGTCCTTGTGCTTGTCGGCCAGCTTGATCATCTTGGCCAAAACGTCCTTCACGTCCCCCACGATCGGCAGATCGACCCGCACGTTTTTCTTGATGGAGGTCGGGTCCACATCGATGTGAATGATCTTGGCGCTGGGCGCAAACGTTGCGATCTTGCCGGTTACCCGGTCATCGAAACGCGCGCCCACGGCGATGATCAGATCGCTGTTGGTCATGGCCATATTGGCGCAGTACGAGCCGTGCATGCCCAGCATGCCGAGTGACAGCGAATCGCTTCCCGGAAAGGAACCGAGCCCCATCAGGGTGGTGGTTACCGGGATCGACAGCTTGCGGGCCAGACCGGTCAACTCTTCGGCGGCATTGGCCAGCACCACCCCGCCCCCGACGTAGATCACCGGCCGCCGGGATTCCAGCAGCATATCCACCGCTTTCTCCACCTGGCGGGGATGCCCAGCCACAGTCGGCTTGTAGCTGCGAAGCTCCACCGTGTCCGGGTAGGCGAATTCGGTCTGGGCGATCTGCACGTCCTTGGGAAGGTCCACCAGCACCGGGCCGGGCCGGCCGGTGCGGGCGATGTAGAAAGCCTTTTTCATGATCGTGGCCAGATCCTTCACGTCCCGCACGAGAAAGTTATGCTTGGTGCAGGAGCGGGTGATACCGATGATATCCACCTCCTGAAAGGCGTCATTGCCGATCAGCGCCGTCGGCACCTGGCCGGTGACGATCACCATAGGGATCGAGTCCATGTAGGCCGTGGCGATGCCGGTAACGGTGTTGGTGGCGCCGGGCCCGGAGGTGGCGATGGCGACGCCGACCTTGCCGGTGGCGCGGGCATAGCCGTCCGCCGCATGGGTGCCGGCCTGTTCGTGGCGCGGCAGGATATGGCGGATATCCTTGAAGCTGAAGAGTTCGTTATAGATGTTGATCACGGTGCCTCCGGGATAACCGAAGACCGTGTCCACGCCTTCCTTCTTGAGACATTCCAACAATATTCGTGCACCGTTCATTTTCATGGGTGATACCTCTGAATGTTTGGATGATTGAAATCGAAGCTATCCTTTTCGCGCCGGCACTGAAGCATGGACATGCAGGGCGAAAACAACCGACGTATGCGTAAGCGTTTCCATGGTTCCTCCTTTAGCGCATTCCGGTTTCAGGCACAGGGGCTTCAGCCTCCGGAAAGAATTAATAGATTGTTGTGAGCTGAGGTTGTTCAAAAATAGTCAGATCGTCGCACCCGCAGGAAGCCCCGCGGAGGCAGCCCTCTCTCTATCTCTCCCCCAGAGGGGGAGAGCATGCCTTGCCCTCTCCCTCCGGGAGAGGGATTGGGTGAGGGACCGCAGCGCTACGCCGCACAAAGGGGCTTGCGAGGATGGCGGCGAGATGGCTGTTTTTCAACAACCGCCTAATCGGCAGTGGTTACGGCGCCGGTATGGGCCGACGTCACCACCTTGGCGTAACGCGCCAGCCAACCGGTCCTGATCTTGGCTTCCGGCGCCTTCCAGACGGCCCGGCGTGCGGCCAGGGTGGCCTCGTCCACCAGCAGCTCCAGACGGCGGTTAGGGATATCGAGCAGGATGCGGTCCCCCTCTTCCACCAGGGCGATCGGGCCGCCCTCGGCCGCTTCCGGCGAGATGTGGCCGATGCAGGGACCGCGGGTGCCGCCGGAGAAACGGCCGTCGGTGATCAGGGCCACCGAATCGCCGAGCCCCATCCCCATGATGGCCGCCGTGGGGGCCAGCATCTCGCGCATGCCGGGGCCGCCCTTGGGGCCTTCGTAGCGGATCACCACCACATCCCCCGAGGTGATCTTCCCCTCCATGATGGCGGCCATGGCCTTTTCCTCTGCATCGAAACAGCGGGCCGTCCCTTCGAAGTTCATCATTGCGGCCGACACGCCCGACTGCTTGACCACCGCCCCCTTGGGGGCCAGGTTGCCGGAGAGGATGGCGATGCCCCCCTCCTTCTTGACCGGATTGGAGAGCGGACGGATAACCTCTTCATCCACGTTGGCGATACTCTCCGCCAACTGGTGGGTGGTCAGGCCGAACAGGGTCGGCGTATCCTTGATCTTGCCGCCCAATTGCTTGAGCACGCCGCTGACGCCGCCGGCCACGTCCAGGTCTTCCATGAAATACTCGCCGGCCGGGTTCATGGAGGCCAGTTGCGGGGTCTCCTTGGCCAGGATGTCGAAGGTCTCCAGCGGCAGGTCCACGCCCGCCTCCCGGGCGATGGCCAGGAGGTGCAGCACGGTGTTGGACGACCCGCCCAGGGCCAGATCGACCCGGATGGCGTTCTCGAAAGCCGCGCGGGTCAGGATGTCGCGAGGCTTGACGTCGTTGTGAACCAGTTCGACGATCTTTTCGCCCGAGGCAAAGGCGATGCGCCGTTTGAGGGCGGAAACCGCCAGGGCGGTACCGCAGCGTGGCAGGCTCATCCCCATGGTTTCGGTCAGGATGGCCATGGTGTTGGCGGTGAACAACCCCTGGCAGGAACCCATGCCGGGACAGGCGTTGTCCTCGCAGACCCTGAGCTCCTTGTCGTCAATCACGCCGGCCTTGTAGCGGGCCATGGCCTCGAAGGTGTCGGTGACGAAGGAGTACTTCCGGCCGCTCAGGCTGCGACCGCTCATCATCGGACCTGCGGTGACGATGATGCAGGGGATGTTCAGCCGCGCAGCGGCCATCAGCATGCCCGGAGTGATCTTGTCGCAGTTGGTCAGGAGTACCAAGCCATCCAGCCGGTGCGCCTCGGCCACCGACTCCACCATGTCGGCGATCAGTTCGCGGGTGGGCAGGGAGTAGTGCATCCCCTTGTGTCCCATGGCGATCCCGTCGCAGACGCCGGGTATCCCGAAGAAGAAGGCATAGCCGCCGCCGGAGTGGATGCCCTTCTCGATGAAGCGCTCCAGGTCGCGCATGCCGGAGTGGCCCGGGATCAGGTCGGTAAAGCTGGTGGCCACGCCGATGAACGGCTTTTCGAAAGCGCTGTCGGGAACGCCGGTTCCCTTGAGGAGCGCCCGGTGCGGTGTACGTTCGAGTCCCTGCTTGATGGTGTCGCTGCGCATGATGGTATCATCCTCGATGATTCGAATTTTCGTGGCGCCAAACAGCCGATTGGCGCGGATAAAGGATATAAAAGATAGTCTATATGCGGACCGGTGTCAACCCGGAATGCCGGAGATTTTATTGATGTTTTTTATGGCGGATGAACCGTCGCTGTTGCATTAGACGCCCGGAATGCTATACTGCCACCCTGCTCCATGTACCGCATGCCGACATCGAGGATTGCCCAATGATCGCAGCAGCAAGCGCCCCCGATTCTTCCCTGAAACCGACCGCCCCCTGCCCCGCCGCCGCACCCGGCGCGGCCGCGCCTGATCGGAAATGGAACCGATGAAGACACCGACCCTGTGGGATTCACCCGATAATTCCAAAGACCAGCCGATCCCGGCGAACGCGCCTCTGGCGGAACGCATGCGTCCCCGCAGCGTTGCCGAGTTCACCGGACAGGAGCATCTCCTGGGCGAAGGGCGCATCCTGCGGCGGATGATCGAGACCGACAACCTTTCCTCATTGATCTTCTGGGGCCCGCCCGGCTGCGGCAAGACCACGCTGGCCCATGTCATAGCAAAGGAAACCAAATCCCACTTCATCTTCTTCTCCGCCATCCTTTCGGGCGTGAAGGAGATCCGCGAAATCTTCCGCGAAGCGGAGGGGTATGCCGCCCGAGGCGCCCGTACCATCCTCTTCGTGGATGAGATCCACCGCTTCAACAAATCCCAGCAGGACGCCTTTCTCCCCTACGTGGAAAAGGGAGTCGTCACCATCATCGGCGCCACCACCGAAAACCCCTCCTTCGAGGTGATCGCGCCGCTCCTCTCCCGTTGCCGCGTGCTGACCCTGAACCAGTTGGACGCGGCCACGGTCGGAACCATCCTGCGCCAGGCGCTGAACGACATGGAACGGGGACTCGGCCGTCTCGGACTCACGGCCGATGACGACGCCCTCGTCTTCCTGGCCGATCAAAGCGGCGGCGATGCCCGCATAGCGTTGAACACCCTGGAGGTGGCGGCCGGCATTACGACAGACGGCGTCATAACCATCGAGACCGTGCAGGAGGCGCTGCAGAAAAAAGCCCTGCTGTACGACAAGGGTGGTGAAGAGCATTACAACGTCATCTCGGCCTTCATCAAGTCCCTGCGCGGCAGCGACCCGGACGCGGCGCTCTACTGGCTGGCCCGCATGCTGGAGGCGGGAGAGGACCCGCTCTTCATCCTGCGGCGCATGATCATTCTGGCCTCCGAGGACATCGGCAACGCCGACCCACGGGCCCTGCAGGTGGCGGTTTCGGCCCTCCAGGCCTTCCAGTTCGTGGGGATGCCCGAGGGGCGCATCACCCTGGGCCAGGCGGTCGTCTACCTGGCGACGGCTCCCAAGTCGAACGCCTCCTACGCCGGCATCGATGCAGCGTTGTCCGAGGTCAGGAAGAGCGGCGCCCTCCCGGTCCCCTTGCACATTCGCAACGCCCCCACCAAACTGATGAAGGAGCTGGGCTACCACAAGGGGTATCAGTACGACCATGACTACGAGGAAGGGTACGCCGGGCAGGAATGCCTGCCGGAGAAGCTGACCGGGCGGAAGTTCTACGAACCCAGGGGGCACGGCTACGAGAAGAACATCCTGGAGCGCATGGAGTGGCTGCGCGCCGGAAAGAAGAAAACCTGAAAGAGCCATTTCCCCCTATCGGAGGAGTAAGGCCACCAAGGAGAGACGTGACCATGAAGAGACTCGCCATTCTGACCAGCGGCGGCGACTGTTCCGGCATGAACGCCGTGATCCGGGCCGCGGCACGTACCGCCATCGCCAACGACGTGGAGATGATCGGCTACCGCAAGGGGTTTGCCGGCCTCCTGAAGAACGATTACCTGGTGCTGACGAGCAGGGCTGTTTCAGGGGTGCTCCAGCGGGGCGGCACCTTCCTGCAGTCGGCACGCTCCCAGGAGTTCCGTACCGAGGAGGGACGCCGCACGGCGCTGGACAACCTGTTGCGGGAAAAGGTGGACGGGCTGATCGTCATCGGGGGCGACGGCTCCCTCAACGGCGCCCGCGCCCTCGACGCGCTGGGCTTCCCGGTGATCGGCATTCCGGCCAGCATCGACAACGACATCCCGTACACCGACATGGCGCTGGGGGTGGATACGGCACTGAACAATATTCTCTACGCCGTGGACTGCATCAAGGACACCGCCAGCTCCCACGACCGGGCCTTCATCGTGGAGGTGATGGGACGCAACTCCGGCTATCTGGCCTCGACCTCGGCCATCGCCACCGGCGCGGAATTCGCCATTGTGCCCGAGGTGGAATTCGACCTGACGGAGATGTGCCACCAACTGCGGCGACGCTACGAGGAAGGGCGCACCAATGCCCTGATCATCATGGCCGAGGGGGCCGGGCACGCCCAGGAGATTGCCGACAGCATCAAGGACTGCGCCGGCTTCGAGACCAGGGTGACCGTGCTGGGGCACTACCAGCGCGGCGGGGCGCCCACGGTCTTCGACCGCCTGCTGGGGAGCCGTTTCGGCCTGAAAGCGGTGGAATTGTTGCTCTCCGGGACCAAGGGGGTTATGCTCGGCCTATCGACCAACACCCTGACCAGCACGCTGCTGGAAATGGTCGTCAAGGGGGGCCAGAAAAAATTGAACGATGAGCTGGTGCACATGGCCGACATCCTGGGGATCTGAGATGACACGCAAACGCAGGCTCTACAGCGGGCAATCCCGGAAGGCGGGTCTTCCTCCCGGCACGCTGGTCCATATCGGTACGGCCCGCAGCGGCGGCTCGGCCATCGACGCAACCGTCTATTCTCCGGACAGCGTCGAGGAATTCCGTCCCGAGGGTTTCGACCAGTGCGTCCTGCCCGCCCCGGGATCCGCAGTAACCTGGGTCAATATCGAGGGGCTCCAGGACGTGGAACTGATCCGGCGCATGGGCGAATGCTACCACCTGCACCCCCTTGTGCTGGAGGACATCGTCAATACGACCCAGCGCCCCAAGATCGAGGATTACGGCGATTATATCTTCATTGTGGCCCGCATGATCGGCTTCACGCCGGAACAGGGCATAGAAACCGAACAGGTCAGCATGATCGTCGGGCCGAACTACCTGCTGTCGTTTCAGGCGGGGACGGACGGTGACGCTTTCGAACCGGTGCGGGAGCGGATCCGCAGCGGCAGGGGGCGCATCAGGACCATGGGGGCGGATTACCTGGCCTACGGCCTGATCGATGCCATCGTGGACAACTATTTTACCGTGCTGGAAGAAATGGGGGAACTGGTGGAGGACCTTGAGGAGGAACTTGCCCAGGGGCCGACCCAGCAGATCCTCAAGCGGATCATCGCCCTCAAGCGGGAGATCATTTTCATGCGCAAGGGGGTCTGGCCGCTGCGCGAGGTGACCGCGGCCCTGGAACGGGGCGAATCGCCCCTGGTCCGCGATACGTCGCGGGTCTTCTTCCGCGACACCTACGACCACACCATCCAGGTCATCGACGGCGTGGAGACCTTCCGCGACCTCCTTTCCGGCATGCTCGACCTGTATCTGTCCAGCATGAGCAACCGCACCAACGAGATCATGAAGTTCCTGACCATCGTCGGCACCATATTTCTGCCGCTGACCTTCATCGTCGGCGTGTACGGCATGAACTTCAAATACATACCCGAGTTGGAATGGCACTACGGCTATTTCATCATCTGGGGGGCAATGCTGGCCATTGCCGTGGCAATGGCCATATATTTCAAAAGGAAACAATGGCTATGACAGGTTTGTCGAAAAACGACCGGAGGAAACCATGACGCGACTCGTCCTGAAATGGGTATTGAACGCCTTCGCCCTTTTTCTGGTTATGAAACTGATTCCGGGGATTCAGATCGACCGTTTCCAGGATCTGCTGGTGGGGGCACTGGTGATCGGCTTGTTGAACGCGTTCCTGCGGCCGGTCATACTTCTGCTGACCCTGCCGGTGACCGTGCTGACCCTGGGGCTTTTTACCCTGGTCGTCAACGGGCTGATGTTTTACCTCGCCGCAACCCTGGTGCACGGCTTCCGGGTATCCGGCTTTGCCACCGCTTTCGTGGCCGCACTGCTGTTCAGCCTGTTCAGCTTTGTCTTCAACATGCTCGTCCGCACCGGCGCCTGATATCCCGGCACCTCTCCCTGCAACCCCGCGCGCACTTTGTTACGGGACACGCAGGCGCTCCCGGTCCCGGAAAACTACCCGTAGACCGAAAAGGAGTTCGGGTGCAGAAGGGCTCGTCTTTCCTCGTTGCTCACCGGTTTCGAGGCTTTCCTTGCGGGGGGTGTTCCCTCCGGGGCGGAGGAAAGGGTTACAATGTCTTCAGGCAGGGTCAGCGGCTGTGCAGCGGGCGTGACGGTTTTTCCGGCTGTGGAGGCCTCACTCGCCGGCGGCTGTTCCGTCTGCCGACGGGCCATAAACCCTGGTGCGGCTTGCGTTATGGTAGATACCGGTGACGACATGGCGTACAACCTTTACTGAATTAATTGTTATTATAGTATCTGCCGCCGCGCAATTCAAGCGGGCAAATTTGACGGGATTACATCTCCGCCGTTTTTTGCTATAGTGACCCAGCACGCCGGCAACACGGCATATCCTACATTCATATCTGCGAGGTGCCCACGCATGAATCCACGTATCCTCTTCCCGCCGGCAATACTCCTGGGGGCCCTCATCGTCTTGTCGGCCCTGACCGGCTGCGCCACGGTCGATCAAAAGATCGCCCTAAATTATGGGCCCACGGAGCGCTCCTTCGGCAACCACAGCGGAGAGATCGTCGTAGCTCGGCTCGACCCCGCTTCGGCCGTCAAGAACAACAGGGGTGAATGGATTATCGGCTCACTCAACAATGTCCACGGCGTACACCAGGCCGACCTCCTTTCCGACCGCAGCCTGGGCGAATGGATAAGCGACGCCCTGCTGCTCGAATTGAAGCACGCGGGCTATACCGTAACCTCGGCCCCGGCCCTTCCCGACGGTGTTTCCCGCGGCGTCCTCATCACCGGCATCAAGGTGTACCTGGACGTCAACAAGGGCCTGGTCAGCGATCAGATCAAACACGAGCTGAAATTCAACGTCGATCTCTACCTGAACGGCGCCAAGGCTAAAACCTTTACGGTGGTTTCCCGCGATAACAGCACCCTGCTCACCGCTGCAAAGGAAAACAAGGAGCAGATCATGCTCAAATCCCTGCAGGACGCCATGCAACAAATCGTCCCCGACATCATTGCCCTGATCGAGAAGAAGTGACCGCCGTCTCCACGCCCCTCCCCGCGCGGATCGCCCACATCATCCGCGAGCACGGGCTCTTTGCGTCGGGCGACACCATCATCGTGGCCCTCTCCGGCGGGGCGGACTCCACCGCCCTGCTCGACCTGCTCTCCCGCCTGCCCGGACTCGCGCCACGACTCGTGGCGGCCCATCTTAATCATTGCCTGCGCGGCCCGGAATCGGACCGGGACGAGGAATTCGTCCGTTCCCTCGCCGCCCGCTATTGCATCCCCCTGGAATGCCGCCGGGTAAAGGTGAAGGAGTTTGCCCTCGAAGAGCGGCTCAATCTCGAAGATGCCGGCCGGCGGGCGCGCATCGCCTTCCTCGACGAACTCCGTCATTCATGGCACGCCACGGCGGTCGCGCTGGCCCACCATGCCGACGACCAGGCCGAAACCGTTTTGATGCGCCTCCTGCGCGGTGCTGGCCCGGCTGGACTGGCCGGCATGCCCTATCGGAACGGGCGTGGCTTTATTCGCCCCCTGCTGGGCATCTCCCGGGCCGAGCTGGTAGCTCACCTGACGGAGCGGGGTATGACGTGGCGCGAGGACGCCAGCAACCGGGACACCGCTTTTTTGCGCAATCGCATCCGCCACGAACTGCTGCCCCTGCTGGAGCAGTACAACCCTGCCATCCGGGAGCGCCTGGCCGCAACCGCCGCCGTGCTGTCGGATGAGCACCGTCTCCTCAACCAGCTTGCGGAGGAGTTCGCGGACCGGACCTGCATCGCGGATGGCGATGGATTTTCCTGCGCCGTCGCACCACTTTCGGAGCAGCCGCCCGCACTGCGCCGCAGGTTTTTTCGCCTGTTGCTGGAACGGCTGGCCGGCAACCTGGATCATTTCTCAAACCGGCATGTCGCGGCCATGGAACGGCTGCTGGATTCCCCAAACCCCCATGCGGCCCTGAATCTGCCCCAGGAGATAGCCGTCCGGCGCGAATACGGGACACTCCTGCTGCGGCGTGCGGCTGCTCCTTCTGCACCGGCCGCGGGCGAGTTGGTGATCGCGGAGGCCGGACACTACCCGCTCCCCTGCGGTGCTTCCCTGACGTTGACCCCGGTCCCCGCAGCGGCCCCCACTGAACCCCTCCCGCCGGACACCGCCCTCATCGACGCGGACCGTGCCCCCTTCCCCTGGCGTGTGCGCACGTTCCGAAACGGCGACCGCCTCGTTCCCTTCGGCATGGACGGCAGCAAAAAGGTCAAGGAGCTGTTCATCGACGCCAAGGTCCCCCGTTCCGAGCGCAGGAACATCCCCCTGCTTCTGTGCGGCGATACGCTGCTCTGGGTCTGCGGCCTGCGCGCTTCGCAGCTGGCCCGCCTGGACGCCGCCTCCACCCGCGCAATCAAGGTGGTCTTCTCGAAGGCATGACCGTATTAGCAGCATATTCAATCGATTGAACTTGTCAATAAGCGCTCGATATGGTACTTAATTTTAATTTACGCAAAAAAAATTCACCTATTCAGGTACGGGGGTAACCGTGAACCAATTCTATAAAAATCTCGCACTCTGGCTCGTCATCAGCCTGATGATGATCCTGCTTTTCAACATGTTCAACAAGCCGCGCCCGACAGCGGACAAGATAAACTTCAGCGATTTCATCGCCCAGGTGGATGCCGGCAAGGTCACCTCCGTCACCATCCAGGGCAACGACATCACCGGCAAGTTCGAGGGTAAGGACGGCAAGGAGTTCCGCACCTACAAACCCTACTCCGACGCCGATCTGACCGAGAAACTCCTGGATAAGAAGGTCACCATCATCGCCAAACCGGAAGAGGAGAAATTCTCCTGGTTCTCCATCTTCATTTCCTGGTTCCCGCTGTTGCTCCTGGTGGGTATCTGGATCTTTTTCATGCGCCAGATGCAAGTCGGCGGCGGCAAGGCGATGTCCTTCGGCAAGAGCCGGGCGAAACTCCTGACCGAGGCCCAGGGCAAGATCACCTTCGAGGACGTGGCCGGCATTGAGGAAGCCAAGGAAGAACTGAACGAGATCATCGCCTTCCTGAAAGATCCGAAGAAGTTCACCAAACTGGGCGGCAGAATTCCCAAAGGGGTGCTCCTGATGGGACCTCCGGGCACCGGCAAGACTCTCCTGGCCAGGGCCATCGCCGGCGAGGCGGGGGTGCCCTTCTTCTCCATCTCCGGTTCCGACTTCGTGGAAATGTTTGTCGGCGTAGGCGCCAGCCGGGTTCGCGACCTGTTCCTGCAGGGCAAGAAAAGCGCTCCCTGCATCATCTTCATCGACGAGATCGACGCCGTGGGCCGCCACCGCGGGGCCGGGCTCGGGGGCGGACACGACGAGCGGGAACAGACCCTCAACCAGTTACTGGTGGAGATGGACGGATTTGAATCCAACGAAGGGGTTATCCTGATCGCCGCCACCAACCGCCCCGACGTCCTCGACCCGGCCCTGCTGCGTCCCGGCCGCTTCGACCGCCAGGTGGTGGTGCCCCGCCCCGATGTCAAGGGACGCGAGATGATCCTCAAGGTACATGCCAAAAAGGTTCCGCTTTCGCCCGACGTGGATCTGGCGGTAATCGCCCGCGGGACCCCCGGCTTCTCCGGGGCCGACCTGGCCAACGTGGTCAACGAGGCAGCGCTCCTTGCGGCACGGGTGGACAAGACGGTCGTGGAATCCATTGATTTCGACAACGCAAAGGACAAGGTGCTCATGGGCGTGGAACGACGCAGCATGGTCATCTCCGACGAAGAGAAAAAGAATACCGCCTACCACGAAGCCGGCCACACCCTGGTGGCCAAGCTGGTTCCGGGCACCGACCCGGTCCACAAGGTTTCCATCATCCCCCGCGGCCGCGCCCTGGGCGTAACGATGCAGCTTCCCATCGAGGACAAGCACAGCTACTCGCGGGAGGCGCTCCTGGCCCGCATTGCCGTGCTCATGGGCGGTCGCGCGGCCGAGGACCTCATCTTCAACACCTTTACCACCGGAGCGGGCAACGACATCGAGCAGGCGACCGAAATGGCCCGCAAGATGGTCTGCGAATGGGGCATGAGCGACAAGATGGGGCCGCTTTCTTTCGGCAAGAAAGACGAACAGATATTCCTGGGCCGGGAGATGGCCACCCACAAGAATTACAGCGAAGCGACCGCCGTGGAGATCGACACCGAGATCAAGCGGATCGTCGATGGCGGTTATGAACGCGCCCTGACCCTGCTCAAGGAAAATATCAAGACCCTGCACAACCTCTCCGAATGCCTGATCGAGAAGGAAAACCTGACCGGTGCCGAAGTGGACGAGATCATTGCCGCCGGCACCCCGATCTATGGTCACGACGGCAAACAGACAGCCGGAGAAGCAGCGGAGGCACAGGCACAGCAGCACACCGATCTCAATGCCTGAGATGAACAGCTTCACCGCCAGACTGCTCGCCGTCACCTCCCGGGAGGAAGCCGAGCGTGAGCTGGCACGAATCGGCGTTGACCCCCGGGGCATCGGCATGATGTCTCCCAAGATGTTTACCCGCTGCATCCACCTGAGCCGGCTCCTCTGCCGCCAGGCCAACATTCTCAAGCAGGAGATGCTCGGCCTGGGTGGGGATGCGGCGGTTGCCCGAGGTACGGTGGCATGCAGCATCGACGCCACCGACGTAATCCTCATGGGTACGGAAAAGCAGCTTCGGCGGCTGTGCGACAAACTCGTCCACCAGCCGTTCGGCCTTGCCGGGCTGGCGGCCGAACTGGCCGCCCTTCTGACGAACATTGCGCCGCCTCCGCACACCTGGAAGCTCGCCCGCCGCGGGCTTAGGCTTGATCGCCCCCTCATCATGGGCATCCTCAACGTAACACCCGACTCGTTTTCCGACGGAGGCCATTTCCTCGACCCGCACCGGGCAGCGGAACGCGCCCTGGAAATGGAGGCCGAAGGCGCCGACATCATCGATATCGGCGGAGAAAGCACCCGGCCGGGCGCTCCCGAAGTCCCGGCGGCCGAAGAGCTGAGGAGGATCGCTCCGGTCATCGAGCAGCTTGCGGGGCGGCTTTCCTGCCCCATATCGGTGGACACCTGGAAGGGCGAGGTTGCTCGGGGGGCGCTTGCAGCGGGGGCAGAAATCATCAACGACATCAGCGGTTTCGGCTTTGACCCCGCCATGGCTCCGTTGGCGGCGCAGGGCGGCGCAGGCGTAGTCCTGATGCATACCCGCGGCACGCCTGACAAAATGCAGTCCCATACCGGCTACAAGGATTTACCGGGCGAGGTTGTCGCGGAGTTGCGCAGTTCCCTGGACAGTGCCGTTTCAGCTGGGGTGGAGCGCGAGCGGATTGTCATCGACCCCGGTATCGGCTTCGCCAAGGATGCCGCCGGCAACCTGGAGATCCTGCGGAGACTGCGGGAGTTCACCAGCCTCGGACTACCGCTGTTGGTGGGCACATCCCGCAAATCATTCATCGGAAAGACACTGGGACGGGAAACCGGCGAACGCTTGGCCGGCACTGCCGCAACCGTTGCCCTGGCCGTAGCCAACGGCGCCTCCATCCTGCGGGTGCACGATGTCCGCGCCATGCGCGATGCGGCGGACATGGCCCACGCTATCGTCACCAGCCCGAATCCATGAAGCCGGAATGCCGTAACGTCCGGGGGAGCCGGGGCCTGCCCGCAGGTTAAAATGTTACCTACGTGCCTGTTGCACAGGTAGCCAGGTATCAGTGCTTGAATGCTTTTTGGAACAAAGCGGTTCCAGAGGGAAAGAATGCCCGGATTGCTCGACAACAGCACCTTGCTCGACCTCTGCGACATCCTCATCGTGGCTGTCCTTGTGTACCATTTTTCCCTTGTTCTGAAAAAGGATGCGGCGGTCAGGCTGTTGATCTTTCTGCTGATCTTCTTCGCCTGTTTCTACTTTGCGCTGCTGTCGGGCTTTTCTTCCACCACCTGGCTGCTGCGCACCATATTTTCATCGGCCCTGATCATTCTGGCCATCATCTTTCAGGGGGATATCCGCCGGGCGATCCTCTCCCTGGGACGCCGCCCGGTAACCGTCACAACCCCTGACGAAACGACCGAAACCATCGAAGAGCTGACCAAGGCGGTCGGCGAGATGTCGAAGAAGCGGATCGGCGCGCTGATCGTCATTGTCCGCCGGCTCCCCATCGACCACCTGGTTGAGGTCGGCACCGAGATCGACGCCAAGGTGACCAGCGAACTGCTCAATTCGATCTTTCTCCCCTACTCCCCGATCCATGACGGCGCGGTGATCATTCACAACGAAAAGCTCACCAAGGCCGGCTGCCTGTTGCCCCTGTCCAAAAATCCCGACATCGCCAAGAGCTTCGGTACGCGGCACCGGGCGGCTCTGGGACTGTCCGAATTGGTGGATGCCCTGGTCATGGTGGTCTCGGAGGAAACCGGCAATATTTCCCTGGTGTATGACGGCAAGATCTATTACGACCTGGAGCAGGCCGAAATACGGCGTATGCTGAGAAAATCGCTGGATTTCAGGCGCCTTCAAAAAGCTGCCCCGGCCGGAGAGGCGTAAACCATGTGGAATTTTGCCGCCGTCAAACGCCGCTGCAGGCGGAACGCCAGCCTCAAGATCCTCAGTCTCATGCTGGCAGTCTGCATCTGGAGCTTTACGTCCCTTTCCCGGGAAACGCGTTACGAACTGGTCCTTCCCGTGGAACTGCGCAACATCCCGCCCGGCTACAAGGTGGCAGCGCCGCCCCAGGCCGAGGTACATTTTACCCTGGCCGGGCCGTCCATCCTGATCGACGGTGTACGGCGCTCGAACACCCGCCTGATCCTCGGCCTGCGGGGCGCCAGGTCCGGAAAGACGCTCTTTTCCCACCTGGAAACCAACCTGAAGCTGCCCGAGGGGATCAAGGTGACCCGCATCTCACCGGAGGCGCTGGAAATCGAACTGACCAGAGACTTGATAAATTCGGATCAAGGAGACCCAAAACCGTGAAAAAACTTTTCGGAACCGATGGCGTTCGCGGTGTCGCCAACGTCTACCCCATGACCTGCGAGATGGCCATGCAACTGGGGCGGGCGGCGGCGTACATCTTCAAAAGCGCCGGCAAGCGGCGGCATCGTATCGTCATTGGCAAGGATACGCGCCTGTCGGGCTATATGTTGGAAAACGCCCTGGTGGCGGGCATCTGCTCCATGGGGGTTGACGTGCTTGTGGTCGGGCCGCTTCCCACGCCGGGCATCGCCAACATCACCTCTTCCATGCGGGCCGACGCCGGCGTGGTCATCTCGGCATCACACAACGCGTTCCAGGACAACGGCATCAAGTTTTTCTCCGCCGACGGCTTCAAGCTGCCGGACGAGATCGAACTGAAGATCGAAAACCTGATCGAAACAAATCATATCGACTCCCTGCGCCCGACCGCCACCGAGGTTGGCAAGGCCTTCCGCATCGACGATGCCGCCGGCCGCTACATCGTGTTCCTCAAGAATACGTTTCCCCAGGAAATGGACCTGTCCGGCCTGAAGATCGTCCTGGATTGCGCCAACGGCGCCGCCTACAAGGTTGCGCCGGCCGTTTTCGAGGAGTTGGGGGCCGAGGTGATCGCCCTGGGGGTCAAGCCCAACGGCACCAATATCAACGCCGGCTGCGGCTCGCTCCATCCGGAGGTGATCAGTGCGGTCGTCAAGGAACATCAGGCGGACATCGGTATCGCCCTGGACGGCGACGCCGACCGGGTAATAGTCTGCGACGAATTCGGCAACGAGGTGGACGGCGATCATATCATGGCGATCTGCGCCACGGACATGCTGCGCCGCAACATCCTGAAGAAGAAAACCCTGGTGGCCACGGTCATGAGCAACATGGGGCTGGACATCGCCGTCAGGAAAGCGGGCGGCACGGTGATCAAAACCGCCGTTGGGGACCGCTACGTGGTGGAGGAGATGCGTAAAGAGGGCTACAACCTGGGTGGTGAACAATCCGGGCACATGATCTTCCTGGATCACAGCACCACCGGCGACGGCATCCTCTCGGCCCTCCAACTCCTTGCAGTCATGCGCCGCGCGGGGAAACCGCTCTCCGAACTGGCCAGGCAGATGATCGCCCTCCCCCAGGTACTGGTCAACGCGCGGGTCTCCGAAAAAAGAGACATCATGACGATTCCCGAGATCGCCGCCAGGGTGGGCGACGTGGAAAAGAAGCTGGGCAACGAGGGGCGTGTGCTGATCCGTTATTCCGGCACTGAGCCGCTTCTGCGGGTCATGATCGAGGGACAGGACAAGTACGAGATCACCGCCTGGGCCAACGAGATCGCCGACATGGTGAAGCGGCACATCGGGGAACAATAAAGGCACTTCCGCCGCAGGGACACAGTGACACGGAGCACGGCGAAAGCTTGAGAGCAAACCTGGAACCTCGTCTTGTTTTTTTGCCCTGAGAGCATTTCTTTTCTCCCGTTTTTCCTTTGTGCCTCTGTGGCAGATGTGAAGTATAATTATTTTGATTTGTCTCCATGGCAAATTTCAGGAGGTTTAGCGTGGCAAAACTGGGATTGAACGTCGATCACATAGCAACCGTGCGCCAGGCTCGGGGCGGTGTGGAGCCGGATCCGGTGACGGCGGCAGCCATGGGGGAATTGGCCGGGGCCGAAGGGATCACCATCCATCTGCGGGAGGACCGGCGGCATATCCAGGACCGGGACCTGGAGATGCTGCGCCAGACCGTGAAGACCAAGCTGAATCTGGAGATGGCCGCGACCCAGGAGATGGTACGCATCGCCCTGCGGGTCAAGCCGGATCAGGTTACGCTGGTGCCGGAAAAACGCCAGGAACTGACCACCGAGGGGGGCCTGGATGTCATCCTCAATCACAAATCCGTCACCGACGCCACCAAGCGCCTGCGCGACAACGGCATCATCGTCAGCCTGTTCGTCGATCCGAACCAGGAGCAGATCAAGGCAGCCAACAAAACCGGCGCCGATTACATCGAGATCCATACCGGCGCCTATGCCGAGGCTGGTGACTGGGCGCAGCGGGAAAAGGAGCTGGAAGCCATCGACACGGCCATCAAGCTGGCCCGCAAGGTCGGCATGGGGGTCAATGCCGGGCACGGGCTCAACTACGTCAACATCAAGGCGGTTGCCGCCCTGGGCGGCATCGAGGAATACAACATCGGCCACTCCATCATCTCCCGCGCCGTGCTGGTCGGCCTCGACCGGGCCGTGCGGGACATGGTGGAACTGATCAAGTACGCATGATCTCCGGCATCGGCGTCGATACGGTGGAGATCGCCCGGTTCCGGCGGTTTCTGGACGAGGGGAACCAGGCCATCATCGCCCGGCTCTTCACCGGACCGGAACGCGACCGATGCAATACCCGCAAGGATGCCGCATCGTGCTATGCCGCCCGTTTCGCGGCCAAGGAGGCCTTTCTGAAGGCTTTGGGCAGCGGGCTGCGCGACGGCGTTTCCTGGCACGACATGGAGATCGTCAACGACGGGGCCGGCAAACCGGATTTCCGGCTCACGGGCCGGGCGCAGGAGATTTTCGCGGAAAAAGGCTTGGAGACGGCATTCCTCTCCCTGTCCCATGACGGCGGGCAAGCCGTTGCCATGGTAGTGCTGGAGGCACCATGAAGGTCATATCGGCGCAGACCATGCAGGATGTTGACCGGCAGGCCATCCGGGAGCTGGGCGTACCGGGGCTGGAGTTGATGGAGCACGCCGGCCACGCCTGCATGGAGGCCATCTTCCACGAATTCGGCTACACCGGAGGCAAACGGGCCTTCATCTTCGCCGGGCGGGGCAATAACGGCGGCGACGGTTACGTCATCGCACGCCTGCTGCTGCAAAGCGGCTGGCAGGTCCGGGTCTGTATCCTGTCGGAACGGGACCGGATCGAGGGGGACGCGGCCATCAATCTGGAACAATTGCCGCCGGCCGTGGTTTCCCACTGCACCGTTCCGGGCCATCTGGCGGAGCAGTTTGAGGACGAGCTCAGTCAGGCCGATGTTATTGTGGACGCCCTCTTTGGGACCGGACTGAACAGTGAGGTGGGCGGCATCCACCGGGAAGCGGTGGAACTGATCAACGCCTCCGGCCGTCCGGTCCTGGCAGTGGACATCCCTTCCGGCATCCACGGCACCTCCGGCCGGGTGCTGGGCTGCGCGGTGCGGGCAACCGTCACCGTGACCTTTGCCGCCGCCAAACTGGGGCATGTCCTGTATCCGGGCGCCGAGTACACCGGCCGTCTGGTGGTGGCCGACATCGGCATCCCGGCAGAACTCGTCGAGGAGGCCTCGGGCTGCGAATTTCTCACCGCCGAAAGCATCGTCCCCCTGCTGCGCCGCCGTGACCGGCAGGCCCACAAAGGACATTTCGGCCATTGCCTGATCGTCGCCGGTTCCCGCGGCAAGACCGGCGCAGCCGCGCTCTCCGCCAACAGCGCCGTACGGGCCGGTTCCGGCCTGGTGACCCTGGCGGTCCCGGAAAGCCTCAACCCGGTCCTGGAGATCAAGAGCACCGAGGCCATGACCGTCCCCCTCCCCGATGCCGGCAGCGGCTGCCTCTCAGCCGGCGCCTTCCCGGTCATCGAAGAGCTGCTCCCCGGCAGGGACGCCCTGGCCGTCGGTCCCGGCCTGGGTCAGGATCCCGCTACCGCTGCCCTGGTGCAAACCCTCGTGAAATCGGTTTGCCTCCCCCTGGTGATCGACGCCGACGGCCTGAATGCCGTGGCCCTGGACACCAGTTGCCTTGTTGACGCGAAGAGCCCTGCCGTAGTGCTCACCCCCCATCCGGGAGAGATGGCCCGCCTGCTCGGGACAACCATCGCCGACGTGGAAGCGGACCGCATCGCCACGGCCCGGAGGTTTGCCGCCGACTTCGGCGTGTGCCTGATCCTCAAGGGCTCCCGCACCATCATCGCTGCGCCCGACGGCAGGGTGGCCATCAACGGCAGCGGCAATCCGGGCATGGCCAGCGGCGGTATGGGGGACGTGCTGACCGGCATCGTCGTCTCGCTCCTGGGCCAGGGACGCAACGCCTGGGACGCCTGCTGCCTGGGGGTCTTCATCCACGGCCATGCCGCCGACCTGGTAGCCCAGGACAAGGGGGAAATCGGCATGAACGCCGGCGACGTGCAGGAAAAGCTGCCCTACGCATATAATAAACTGATATCCTTATCCTGAATCCGTGACGCCGGAATGCCGCAGTGTCCGGAAGAGCCGGAGCCCGCACGCCGCCGAATCGTGACAACGCACAAACTCGGTTGGCACCCCGACCGGTAGATGCAAACCCTTCAAACGCAACGGCAGAGGTCTTCCAGACCAAGGCATGGAGGCGTCGCGGATTCAGGATAATCAAAGGCAGCGCTACGCCGCACGAAAGGACTTTCGAGGATGGCGGCGAGATGGCTGTTTTTCAACAACCAGCCAACACTACAAGAGGAGAACAGCGTATGCAGACCGTAGCCGACATTATGACCAAAGAGGTCGTCACCGTAAAAAAAGATACCAACCTGCGGGAACTGGCAGGGATATTTGAGAGCCGCCGTTTCGGCAGTCTGCCGGTGGTGGACGACGCCGGCAACCTGACCGGTATCGTAACCTCCTCCGACCTGATCGAACAGGGCCGCAACCTGCACATCCCCACGGTCATCTCCATCTTCGACTGGATAATCCCCTTGCAGGGGGAACGGGCCCTGGAGCGTGAGCTGCACAAGATGACCGCCCAGACCGTGGGCGAAATCTGCTCCGGCGAAGTGGTGACGATCGCCCCGGGCGATCCGGTCAGCACGGCGGCCGACATCATGAGTGACCACAAGCTGCACGCGCTGCCGGTGGTGGAGGGACGAAAACTGGTTGGCATCGTCTCCCGAATCGACATCATCCGCAACCTGGCCGCCAAATGACCATGGAGGAGTTCCTCACCAATTCGCCGGAGGAAACCGAAGAATTGGGACGGCATGTGGGGGCTCTGTTGGGACGGGGCGCTTTCCTGGCGCTGCGGGGTGATCTGGGAGGGGGTAAGACCTGCTTCACCCGCGGCGTGGTCCAGGCGGTTGCGCCGGAGAGCGCCCACCTGGTCGCCAGCCCCACCTTTGCCATCATGAACCACTACGCCGGCCCGCTACCGGTCTATCACTTCGATTTCTACCGCCTGACGGGTGAGGACGATATAGCCGACCTGGGTTTTCTTGAGTATCTGCATGGCGAGGGCGTCTGTGTCGTGGAATGGTCCGAGCGCCTGGAGCGGCTGCTTCCCGCCGAGTACCTGAGGATTACCTTTCACCATGCCGGCGACGAGCAACGCAACATCATCATCGAAGCACAGGGTACCGGCCCGGAGATTCTGCTGTCACGCTTGCTAAGGCGTATACGGGACGATAAAATTTCTTTGACCTGAACGCCGATAATCTGTTATAGAGCTTTACCTTCGGCTGTTCTCTGCCACCATATTTTGTGAAGGAGCGATGTATGGCACTTGTAGTCCAGAAATACGGCGGTACGTCTGTCGGCACCGCCGACCGCATCAAAAACGTCGCCAAACGGATCATCAAGACCTATGAAGCCGGTAATGACGTGATCGTTGTCGTATCCGCCATGTCGGGGGAAACCAACAAGCTGGTCGCCCTGGCCAACGAGATGAGTGAAATCCCCGACGGGCGCGAATATGACGTGCTGGTCGCCACCGGCGAGCAGGTCACCATCGGCCTCCTGGCCATGCACCTTAAATCCCTGGGTTACAAGGCCCGCTCCTACCAGGGGTGGCAGGTGCCGATCGTCACCGACAGCACCGCCACCAAAGCCCGCATAGAAAGCATCGACGACAAGAACATCCGCGCCGACCTGAAAGACGGGGCCATCGTGATCGTGGCCGGTTTCCAGGGGATCGACGCGGCCGGCAACGTCACCACCCTGGGGCGCGGCGGTTCCGACACCTCGGCCGTGGCCATCGCGGCGGCTCTCAAGGCCGACGTCTGCGAGATATACACCGACGTGGACGGCGTCTACACCACCGATCCCAATATCTGCAAGGAAGCCCGCAAGGTCGAGAAGATCTCCTATGACGAGATGCTCGAACTGGCCAGCCTGGGCGCCAAGGTGCTGCAGATCCGCTCGGTGGAATTCGCCAAGAAATACAATGTGGACGTGCACGTCCGCTCCAGCCTTAATGAAAACACCGGTACCATGGTTACCAGGGAGGATAAGGAAATGGAAGGTATTCTCGTATCAGGGGTAGCGTACGACAAGAATGAAGCCAAGATTGCCGTCATGGGAGTACCGGACAAGCCGGGCATCGCCGCCAAGATCCTCACGCCGCTCTCCGATGCGGCCATCTCGGTGGACATGATCGTCCAGAACGTCAGCCAGGCCGGCATGACCGACTTCACCTTCACCGTGACCAAGGCCGACCTGAAACAGGCGCTGCTGATCACCAACGAAGTCGCCAAGACCATCCAGGCCAAAGAGGTTCTCTCCGACGAAGACATCAGCAAGGTTTCCATCGTCGGCCTCGGCATGCGCAGCCATGCCGGCGTCGCCACCCAGATGTTCGTCGCCCTGGCCGCCAACGGCATCAACATCCAGATGATCTCCACCTCGGAGATCAAGATCTCGGTCGTGATCGACGAGAAGTACACCGAACTGGCTGTCCGCATACTGCACGAGACCTTTGGCCTGGAAGGCTGATTTTCCTCTCGGACAGGAAACACGAAACGCCCCGTCGGGATATCCGGCGGGGCGTTTTTATGTCGTTCGGGCCGACCGCTCATGCAATGGGGGTCTTTGCAATTGCCTGTCCCCAGCGATTGTACTAGACTGGGCAGCGGGGGAAGACGATGGGCGAAGCATCTCGTGGGCAACAACCGGGGGGACGGATGCATGGCATAACCGCCGTGATTCTGGCCGGCGGTACATCCAGCCGCATGGGCCGCAACAAGGCGTTGTTGGCCGTGGACGGCATACCCTTGATCGAAAGAATCTACCGCACCATGGCCGGACTGTTCCAGGAGGTGATCCTGGTCACCAATACGCCGGAACAGTACGCCTTTCTCCCTTGCCCCATGGTCGCTGACCGGTTTCCCGGCGCCGGCCCCATGGCCGGTCTGCATGCCGGTCTCCTGGCCAGCCGTGGGGAACGGATCTTCATCACGGCGTGCGACACCCCCTTTCTCAATCCGGACGTGATACGCATGATATGCACGATCGACGGAGAGTATGACGCGGTGGTGCCGATCGGTCCGGGCGGCAAGGAACCGTTGCAGGCTCTTTACAGGCGACGTTGCCTGGCAATGGTGGAACAGGCCCTCGAACAAGGGGACGGGAAAGTACTGAACCTGCTGGATCACCTGCGCACGAGGTTTATCACGCCGGACGAATTGGCCCTCATTCCGAATGCGGAACTGTCATTTTGCAACGTGAATACGCCGGAGGAATATGATGCTCTTTTAAAAATCCGGCAGCCCCCCTGACTTCTTGTCTTGTATGGCTCTCGACCGGGAGCCTAATAGCCGCTGCCTCAACAGTTGGCTATGGTATTGATCTCATACCCGTTGGTCTGGAAGGCGAGCTTGAGCGCACTGCGTTGCTCCGGTGTCATATCCTCGAGAATGGCCAACAGCCGTTCCTTAACCTTGTTGGACGAACATATCCCCTCATGCAGGTCCTTCTGCATCGCCTCAGGGAGACGGGAGTCACTCAGTATCCGGTTTATATCGCCGGATTCGCAGAGCACCTTTTTTAGTGCTTCACCATTGCTGGTGAGATAGAAATGCTTGGCATCCTTGTAGACCAAAAAATTGGCGTTTCCGCATCCCGCCGTAAGAGCGGCCAAGAACGCGAGGATAACAATCGGGACGCACTTGTTCATGGCTACCTCCCTTTCAAGAGATTTTGCACCTTGGCCCTGATCTGGGGTGAATTCCAATCCAACTGCCCCATAAGCTTGTCCCGCACTATGCCGGAACGGTCGATCAGTATGCTGACGGGCTGGCCGAAAAGCCCATACGTATCAAAATAGACATTTTTCTCGCTATCCAGCAGAATGGGATACTCTATCTTCAACTGGCTTGCCAGTTCCCGAACCGGGTTATCCGAAGAATCGATGGCAATCCCGAGTACAATCAGGCCGTTTGCCCTCATGTCACGGTAAAGCGTGTTCAGTCCCGGCATTTCAGCTACGCACGGGATACATGTTGTAGACCAGAAGTTCAAAATGACGGCATTGCCCTTTGCCTTTAACTCATTCAGGACCACTTTGTGGCCATTCAGATCCTTCAGGGTGAAGTTGGGAGCCTTGTCATTAACTCTTGCCGCCTGCGCGGCAGCACCTCCCAGCAAGCAAAAACCGAGGGAAAAACACAGGGTGACTATTCTCAGACGCAGGCTGGAAGTCATGGACGACACCTCACCACAAAGATATTGTTAAATGCAAATAAATATATACTTTAATTTGAGACAAGAATGCCAGTTCTTTTTGTAATCGGGAGATCAGGATTCAGGAGAGAGGGGCATTGCGCCGACGGCGACGCAGTTCGGCGAAGAAGGAGCTGAGCAGGCTGGAGCATTCCCGCTCCAGTACGCGCGGCACCAGATTCACCCGATGATTGAGACGGGGATCGTTGGAAAGGTCGTAAAGCGTCCCGGCGGCGCCCCCCTTGGGGTCATGGCAGCCAAAGACAACGGTGGGTAGGCGGGCCAGGATGATGGCGCCCATGCACATGATACAGGGTTCGAGAGTGACATAAAGTGTCGTATCAAGGAGGCGCCAGGAGTTGAGTTTTTTGGCGGCTTTCCTGATGGCGATCAACTCGGCGTGGGCTGCGGGGTCCTGAGCCGTTTCGCGCAGGTTATGACCGCGGGCAATGATCTTCCCGTCACGGACGATGACGCAGCCTATGGGAACCTCATCCTTGGCGCGCGCCTTGTCCGCCTCGGCAATGGCCTTGGCCATCCAGTAGTCATGATCATATTTCACGGCGTACATCCTGTGCGGGATTTCATGTGGTCGTTCCTGGGGAACATAACGAAAACAAGGCACGATTGTCCATCAAATTTCCAACGGCACGGCCATGTCGGGAGAGCACAGGCCGAGCCGGCTCCAGGGCGCCGCTTCACAGGGGCACGATTGACCCGTAGCTCGTGGAATGCGTGCAATTATCGCTTGACCGATGCGCATCATCCATATTAGCCTCCCCACAGCTGGAAACGGTACTGTACCACGAAACGCTCAGGTAGTCCTCTATGAAGCCACACGACAAGGTTATTCACGAATTGCGCAAAGAGCTGCGAGCGGCCATGGGAGATCACGACAGGTTGAGCAAGCTGCACGTTCTTGTTACGGAAAAGATCAACCATGTTGACACCTTTGGCGAGGGAAAGGAAAGCCTTAGCAGGTTCAGGCAGGAAATCAGGGACGCCCTTAACTGCTGCGCTCCGCGACCAAGTTTCTAACCACTCCCCTCACTGTTTTTCCCTCATGCCGAAGCCAGCGCGCCATGCAAAGGGCAGGTACGGCCATCTTGACCCATGCCGTGCGGCATTCGCCATTCCCACAGAAAATAGAGTAAAAAGGTGTATGTTTTAACCATCCGATGTTTCTATTGCATTCGAATGGCGATGTTGCGATAATTGTCGCCAGGAGGATCAACATGGATACCAGCACCATTGCAGGGGCCGCGTTGTTGATGAAAGCCGGCCAGACACAGCAGTTGCTGACGACGGCCATGGTAAAGCAGGCTGCCGATCAGCAGAATCAGATGGCGAGCCTGCTGGCCCGGAACGTTCAGCAGGCCCCCCAACCGGCCGTCTCGGACAACGCCTATAATTTCTCGACCTACGCCTGAGGCCCTGCGTCGCGAAAAACTGTTCGCAGCGTCAGGCGCAACAATGCGGCACCATGATCGTCACGGTTCGTGGTGCTGGTTTATTCACACCCCACCGGCGCGGCGACAACCTTAAGGACAGGGATCAGGGCCTGGTCCAAAGCGGCCATGTTCTCTTTGCCAAGCTGTTCAAGCGCTTCCCGCACCCTGCCGGCAGAGGCAATGAAGTCCGCCACATCCACCCACTGACAAACCGCAGACACGCGGCCCAGGTACGTCATCCCACCATTCAGAAGACTGATAGCCCCCCCGAAGTTCCCGTTTCTCCAGTGGTGCAGAGCCACCGCCACCTGTAGAATACCCTGGTAGAATTCGCGCACCTCGCCCTCCTCCCCAACCCAGAGTTCCTCCAGGGTTTCGTGGCATTCATACCAGTCACGGATATTGAATTGTCGGATCGCCTGAAGCAATTGCCCTGGCGGTGAGTCTTCACAAAAACGCATTGGCTCAAACCTGTACGAAAGCGCCGCCCGGCGCGTGAATTATGAATCGTACCATTACGGTATTGCGCAGTAGGCATCCGGCGCTCGACCGGTACAAGCGAGGCTACTTTTTTTGCTTGCCCCTGCTGAGCGAGAGAATCTCCGCCTGCTGGTCCGGCGTCATTTCATCGAAGCGAATGCCGATACCGGGCATTTCGCTGGTCATTCCCCATTCCCGTTTCCAGCATACGGTGGAGGCAATCGGGGCTGGGTCGCTCAGGGCAACAAGCCGTACCCATACGGTCGATCGCGTGGTGATTTCATCGTTGACGCAGAACAGAAAACAGCCGCCCGGTGAAAAGTCGATGCAGACCGTGCGCTCGGCACCGGACATATCCGGGGTGCGCGACAGCGTGGCGTTCAGGTTAAGCGGAACCCTGTTGCAAATGGGAGCGACCTGTGGGTGTTGTTCGCAGCAGAACCGCAGGTGCTCTTCAGGGGTACGGGCTCCCTCCTGATCGTCCCAGGAAACCAGCATGCGGATCTTCCGGGTTTTGGCAGTGACGTTGAGACGAGCGTTGGGCAAGGCGTGAAGGGCATCCTCCACCAAGCTCTTTTCGTATCTGGATGCCTTGACGATCAGCGACATATCGAGGAAAATGGCGTTATAAGGCTGCCGGGCAGCCTGATTGGCCACGTCGCGCAGTGAGGACACCGTATGGCAGATCGCGCGCTCTTTTTTGACAAACGCCTCATAGATGAGGCGACGCTCTTCATCAGCTACCGCCAGAAGTATTTGGGGCTGCATCCATCATCTCCTTGAGGTCGTTCTGTAGTGTTCAGGAAATCCATTGCTTCCCGCGGGAAAATTCCGGTCAGTGCAAACAACCGGGCACCGTCTCTGCGGTTATATGTGCAATGCGGTCAGGCATCCGGGCTACGGCTCAGCTGCCGCAAGGCATCCATGAGAACCGAGAGCCGGTATGGCTTCTGAATGAACCCGGCCAAGCCCTTACCCAAGAATCTCTGCGTCACGTCCTGCTCATTATACCCACTGGACATGATCACCCGGACGTTGGGGGCAAGCTGCCGGATCTCCCGGAAACACTGCTCGCCATCCATATGGGGCATGGTCAGGTCGAGAATCGCAACCGTTATCTCGGGAAACGCTCTGATCATCTCCAGAGCCTCCTTGCCGTCATTGGCGGTTATGACCCGGAACCCCAGTTCCCGGATCATCTCCACGCCGATGGCCCGTACGGATTCTTCGTCATCGACCAACAGAACCGTGCCGGAACCTTTCCAGTCGTCGGCAGGAACCGTGTCATTGGCCCGTTCCACAGGCCTGCCGGATGCGGGAAGGAGAATCTTGAAGGTGGTACCCTTGCCGGGCTCGCTGTAGACCTTGATCACCCCTTTATGACCGCGGACAATTCCGAGGACCGCTGCCATGCCCAGTCCCCTTCCGGTAAATTTCGTGGTGAAGAACGGGTCGAATATCTTTGACATGGTTTCCCGGTCCATGCCGCACCCCGAATCAGCCACCTCCAGGTAGACATAACGGCCCGCCGGTAAGTTCTCAACCAGCCAGACGCTCTTGAGATAGTTATCGTCGCAGTCCATGCTGCCGGTTGTTATGGCGATAACGCCGCTTCTGTCGCCAATGGCTTCGGATGCGTTGATGACAAGATTCATGACGATCTGTCTGATCTGGGTGGTATCGGCTTCGACGGTCGGCAGGTCGGGCAGCAGATTCAGCCGTAATACCGCTTTCTTGGAGATCGAGACCTGGAGCATGTGCAACATGTCTTCCAGCAGTTTGTTCAGGTGAATATGCTCCAGGACAAACTTGCCTTTTCCCGAATAGGCCAGCATCTGTTTGGCCAGATCCGCCGCACGTTCGGCGGCGTCCCCGATCTTTTGCAGATTGTCGACAGCGGGCGATTCCCTGTTGAGACGCCGTAGCGCCAGGTCGGCATTGCCGATAATCGACATCAGGATATTATTGAAATCATGGGCGATCCCACCCGCCAGCACGCCGAGGCTTTCCAGCTTCTGGGTATGCAGCAGTTGGGCTTCCATCTGCCGTTTTTCGGCCTCCGCCAGCTTGTTGTCGGTAATGTCGATGACAAAGCCTTCCAACATGCTCGGCGTGTCATTGTCGTATCGGGCGGCGCGCAGATATAAATCGATAAAGATGTGCCTGCCGTCCTTGCGAACGGCTTCGACCTGTTCGTTAACTATGACGCTGCCGGCCGTCAGACTTTGCATTATCTCAGCCCTGCGCTGCGGCTCGGCATAGATCTGGCGCGGTATATCCTGAATGCCCGAAAGGAGGTCTTCCGGGGAATCATAACCGAAAATCCGGGCGGCCGCTTGGTTTGCACTGATAAACCGGCCGCCAGCCAGGGATTGGAAAATGCCGATCGGGGCGCCTTCAAAGATGTTCCGGTATTTCTGCTCCTGCTCAACCAGCAGGTCGAAGATCTTCTGCTCATTCTTCCCGGTGCGGTGGACGATCCAGACCGAGGCAGCCGACCCCAGCGCCACCAGGGCCAACAGCAAGGCGATCTTGTAGATATTCAAACGCCAGTCGGCCAGGTATTCCCGCTGCGCCTTACCCACAATTATATAGAGAGGATAGTCTCCGACCTTTTCGAGAAAAAGCCGGCGGGCGATATCGTCGGAGCCGGCGGCCGGGGTGAAGTAGCTGCCGGATGTTTGCCCCTGGGCGAGCATTTTTTCCAGTTCGCCGGAAACCAGACGCCTGCCTGACGCCTTTCCCGGAGCCCCCAGTTCGGGGTAGCGGGCAACAAGCCCCATCCTGTCGTCCCGGAAGGCGATCACCCCCCCGGGCTCGAGATCGATGGCCTTGAACATGTTCTTGAAAACGTCAAGGGTTATGGCACCGGTTACAACGCCCGCAAAGGAACCGTCGGGGTAATTGAGGCGCCGGACGATAATGATGGACCACTTGTGCGAAATCAGTCCCAGAACCGGTTTCGAGATGAGAAGACCGGCGTTGGGTTTTTCCCTGAGTTGCGTGAAATAATCCCTTCCGGACAGGGATATGGGGGATTGGGACGAAGACCCGGCACCGTAGCGAATGATGCCCTCGGAATCGGCGACTCTCAGGTTGTCGAGCTGGGGCAGGCGACCCCTCTGTCGATTGATCAGCGAGTTCAGCTCTCTCCCATCAACGGCTTTTCCGGAAAGCTGGCGTTCATACTCATCCTTGACCGTGAGCAAGGTGAGATCCACTTCCTTGATCACCCCGAAAATATTCTTGTTCAATACTTCACAAATGTTCCGTGTGGCGGTTTCAGCGGATTTCTCGATCTGGTCGCGCTGCTGTAACAACGACAGGCAAGACAGGAAAATAACCAGTATATTTATAAAGATAACAGAGATGGTCAGACGTTTTGAAAAGGCGGCCCTGGATTGGCTTGACAGAATTGTCTCCGATGCACCGTCCATAGCGGGAATCCTTTCAAGCCGTAATCAGAATCATGAAAACCTGCCATGCCCGTGGCGGAGGCATGGCCTGCATTATGAATGCAACGGACATTATTTTCAACGACCATATACCCGGCCCGAGCTTACGGCACCGGAAAAGGCGGGAGAAGGGTAGCAGATGTCACGGCGCCTGGCAATGGCCTTACTCCGCCAGGTACTCCCCGGCGTGGTAGGAACTGCGCACATAGGGGCCGCTCTCCACATGGCTGAATCCCATGCCGAGGGCCAGTTCCCGTAAGCCGTCGAAGACCTCGGGCCGGACATACTCCTGCACCGGGTAATGGTTGCGGCTGGGAGCCAGATATTGGCCGATGCTGAGATAGGCGCACCCTGCCCCGCGCAGGTCGCTCAACACCTGCACAACCTCGTCACGCTCCTCACCCATTCCCAGCATGATGCCCGACTTGACCGGGATTTCCGGCGCCAACTCCCGGCAGGTGCGAAGCACATCCAGCGAACGGCCATATTCGGCGCCGCTGCGGATATGATACAGCCGCGGCACCGTCTCCACGTTATGGGCGATAATGTCCGGTCCTGCGGCCATGACGATTGCAAGGCTGTGGCGGTTCCCCTGGAAATCCGGAATCAACAGCTCGACGCGCGTCGTGGGAGTGGCGATGCGGATGGTGGCCATTGTGGAGGCGTAGAGGGAGGCCCCGCCATCCGGCAGGTCGTCCCGGGTCGGACTGGTGATCACCACGTGGGCAAGCCCCAGACGGACAACCGCCTCGGCCACCCTGGCCGGCTCGCCGCTATCCACCGGCTCAGGCTGTGTCTTGTCCACGTTGCAAAAAGAACAGTGCCGCGTACAGTGGCTTCCCAGAATCAGAAGCGTCGCCTGACCGCAGCGGAAACATTCCGAGATATTGGGGCAGAGCGCCTGCTGGCAGACCGTGTTCAGGCGCAACTCCCCCAGAAGTGCCCTCATCACGGCCTGTTCTCCGGGATTGACACGCTTTTGCAGCCATTCGGGCTTCCTCACAATCTTCACGGCTCCACTCCTTCAAAATTCCAGCGGTCAGAACCATAGCGTCCCACCAGCAACTCTCCGGCCAGGGAATGTTCCCGTTCCGTGAGTGGTTGGGGCGACAGTTCCACCGCGAGACTTTTCCGGAAGGCATCGAGCAGTTTCCGGCGGATCAGGCCGTAATCCACAGGGATACCGCATTGCTCCAGACTGGCGGCATCATCGGCAAGGCCGGGCTCCCGATCCTTCATGAACGACAGTCCCGTAGCGGCCCGGTTCACCAGCGGCAGGGAACCGTGTTGAAAGATGATCCCCTTCTGTCGGCGTTGGGCATTGCCGCCGATCTTCCTGCCCCGCACCAGGATGTCGAAACTCTCCTTGCCGGCAAAACAGAAGGCGGTCCGTTCCCCCAGACGGACATCGGAGGATACGGTGTCCAGGGCATAGGAGGCCTCAAGCCCCAGGTCGCGGTACAGGGTAATCAGGAATCCGGTCAATACACGAAAAGAATCCTTGATGGAGGAAGCGGGAGGTATCTGCTCCGGCGAACAGACCAGGGCATAGGTCACCTCGTCGGCATGGTAGATCACCCCGCCCCCGGTAAAGCGGCGCACGATGGCCACTCCCGCGGCCCGGCAGCGTTCCAGGTCCAGGACCTCGGCCGCCTTCTGGAATCGCCCCAGAGACAGGGCCGGCGGCTGCCAGCCATACAGGCGCAGTACCGGCGGAGACGCAGCCGGATCGAAAGAACGCAGAAGCGCCTCATCGATGGCCATGTTTTCCGCCCCACTGTGCGGTTCGTCCTCGATGAGGCGCCACACAGGTTGTTGAAAAACAGCCATCAGGCCTTCGTCCTCGAAAGCCCCTTTGTGCGGCGTAGCGCTGCTACGCCTCCGCGGGGCTTCCTGCGGGTCCGACGATCTGACTATTTTTAAACAACCTGAGTTTTTCGACATCCGTTAACACCTTCCGAACCCTCCAATCCATTGCAGGCAAACCCGCCCTACACCTGGCAACAGACATTCTGCTCCCTGGCCGCCTTGGTTTCGTCCAGCCGCGAAACCGGCATGGTCAATGGAGCGTCCAGCAACGCCTGGGGAGCGCTTCCGGCGGTCTCGGCAGCCTCGATCATCACCCGGATGAAGGCATCCATGGCGGCCTTGCTCTCGGTTTCGGTCGGTTCGATCATGATCGCTTCCTTGACGATCAGGGGGAAGTAGACCGTGGGAGGGTGATAGCCACGGTCGATCAGGAACTTGGCGATATCAATGGCGTGCACGCCGTGGGCCAGTTGCCGTGAGGCCGAGAAGACGCACTCGTGCATGCAGGTCTGGTCGTAGGGGAGATCGTAGTAGGGTTTCAGGCGCTCCTTGATGTAATTGGCGTTGAGCACCGCCTGCTCGGACACCTGAATCAGCCCCTCGCGCCCCAGCATGATGATGTAGGCGTAGGCCCTGGCCATGATGCCGAAGTTTCCGTAGAAGTTGGCCGCACGGCCAATGGAATCGGGCCGGGACGTCTCCAGGCAAAAAACGCCGTCATCGTCCATGACGATGCGCGGCTGGGGCAAAAACGGGATCATGGCATTCTTGACCCCCACCGGCCCCGCACCGGGACCGCCGCCGCCATGGGGCGTGCCGAAGGTTTTGTGCAGGTTGACGTGTACCACGTCGAAGCCGACGTCTCCCGGTTTGACCTTGCCCATGATGGCGTTCAGGTTGGCGCCGTCGTAATACATCAGGGCATCGAAGGAGTGGGCGATATCGCTGATCTCCTTGATATGCGGGTTGAACAACCCCAGGGTGTTGGGGCAGGTCATCATCACCGCCGCTACCTCGTCGCTCATGGCCTGCCTGAACAGCTCCATGTCCATGTCGCCGTAGGGCGCGGTCGGCACGGTGATGATCTCGTAACCGGCAATGGCGGCCGAGGCGGGATTGGTGCCGTGGGACGAGTCGGGCACCACCACGTATTTTTTCCTGTTGCCCTTGGCGCGGTGATAGGCGGAGATCAGCAGGATGCCGGTCATCTCGCCGTGGGCGCCGGCCAGGGGTTGGGTGGTGACCTCGTCCATGCCGGTGATGTCGGCCAGCATCTGCCCCAGGTCGTAGAGCATGCCCAGGTTCCCCTGGCAGAACTCCTCCCCCCCCGGCAGGAGCGCCGTCATGGGGTGGAAAGGGGCAAACAGGGCCGCAGCGTTCTCCAACACCTTGGCGTTATACTTCATGGTGCAGGAGCCAAGCGGGTAAAAGTTGGTATCCACCGAGAAGTTCAGCCGGGAGAGGTTGGTGAAATGTCGAACCAGGTCCAGTTCCGACACCTCGGCCAAGCCTGCCGGTTCCTTGCGCAGCAGTCCTTCCGGCAAGGCGGGAGCCGAAGGCACGTCCGAGGCCGGCAGTTTTACGCCCCTACGGCCGGGAACGGATTGTTCATAGATAAGTTCCATACGATTGTCTCCAAGGCCAGAAATGCCCGCATGTATTCAAGTTTTCAATCAAAGACGGCGCTCGTATCAACCCCTCTCGGCCCTTTAGGCCCGGGAGGGTCCTCCTGATCAAGGAGGAATCGGAACGGTCGGATGTCAGCCTGAATGCTTTTCAGGATTCCAACACGGCCCGCAACGCATCAGCCAAGCGGTCGATCTCTTTTTTCGTCCTTTTCTCGGTGACCGTTACCACCAGGGCATTGGCCGAATCCTCGTAGTAATCCCCCAGCGGCACGCCGGCGGCTATGCCCTGACTGAGCAGCTCCGTCACGACCGGGGCGGCAGGCCCCGGCAGGAAGACGGTAAACTCGTTGAAGGTCGGCGCCGATTGCAGCACCGCTACGCCGGGAATCCCGGCCAGGCGTGTCTTGGCGTACTCGGCCTTGTCACGGTTGAGCCGGGCCAGGTCGGCCAGCCCGTCCTTGCCCACAGCCGACATGAAGATCAGGCCGCGCAAGGCGCACAGCCCCTGATTGCTGCAGATGTTGGAGGTGGCCTTGTGGCGCTTGATGTGCTGTTCCCGGGCCTGGAGGGTCAACACAAAGCCGCGCTTGCCGTTTTTGTCCACGGTCTCGCCAACAATGCGTCCCGGCATGTTGCGGATAAACGCCTTTCTGGCGGCGATAAAACCGAAGGAAGGGCCGCCGAAGGAGAGCGGGTTGCCCAGGCTCTGGCCATCTCCCACGGCGATATCCACCCCCATCTCGCCCGGAGACCTGATGAGGCCCAGGGCAACCGGATAAACGGAAGCCACCAACAGTGCTCCCGCTGCGTGTACCTGCGCCGCCAGGGGACTCAGATCCTCGATGCCGCCGAAGAAATTGGGGTTCTGCACCAGCACTGCCGCAACCCGTTCATCCAGACACTCGGCCAAGGCGGCGCGATTCAGCAGGCCGTCCAGGGGAGCGATCTCCATCACTTCCACATCCTGATTGTAGAGATAGGTCTTGAGTACCTGCCGGGCGAACGGACTGACACCGCCGTCCACCACGACCCGGTTGCGTCCGGTCGCACGCAGGGCCATCATAACCGCCTCGGCGCAGGCCGTGGCGCCGTCGTAGAGCGAGGCGTTGGACACATCCAGTCCGGTCAGGCGACAGATGGCGGTCTGGTATTCGAACAGGGCCTGCAGGGTCCCCTGGGAACACTCCGGCTGATAGGGCGTATAGGCGGTATAGAACTCGGCCCGGCCCGAGAGGTGATCGACCACGGCGGGGATGATATGGTCGTAAAAACCGCCCCCGATGAAGTTGACCATGGCGGCATTATTGTCGGCGGCAATGTCCCGCATCCGGGCAAGGGTTTCGAATTCGGACATGCCGGAGGGGATATTGAAGGTCTTGGCCCTCAATTCAGGCGGGATCGGGGCGAACAGTTCCTCGACGCTGGAAACGCCGACAACCGAGAGCATCTCCCTGATCTCTTCCGGCGTATGGGGGCAGTAGTGACTGTCGTTCATGAATGTCTCTCCTGACAGGTTGTTGAAAAACAGCCATCAGGCCTTCGTCCTCGAAAGCCCTTTTGTGGCTGAGGCCATTGGCCTCACCCTTCGGGCGCCTTCGCGGTCCAATTCAGCAAGCTGAATTGTGCGGCGTAGCGCTGCTACGCCTCCGCAGGGCGTGGCAAGCAATGCTCCTACACGGTCTTCAGGTACTCGTCGTACTGTTCCCTGGTCATCAGGCTCTTCAACTCCGCCTCGTCGGCGATCTCTACCCAGGCCAGCCAACCTGCGTCTTCCGCGCTTTCGTTGACAATCTCCGGAGCATCGTTCAGGGCTTCGTTGACCTTGACCACCTTGCCGGAAACCGGCGAATAGATGTCGCTGGCGGCCTTGACCGATTCAATGGCTCCCAGCATGTCGAACTGCTTGACCACCTTGCCCATGGCGGGCAGTTCCACAAAGGTGATGTCCCCCAACTCATGGGCGGCATGCTCACTGATGCCGACTGCAGCGATCCCTTCCTTTATCTTGACCCACTCATGTTCCTTGGTGAAATAGATGCTCATGTTGGTATAGCCTCCTTAATAGAATGAAAAATCTTCGGAATCTTTCTCTTACTCGCCCACTATCCTATGACCTGAGCGACCCGCCCCGATAGAAGGGAAGCTCGCAGACCGTGGCCTCCATGCTGACCCGTTCATGGATGATGGTAAGCGGCGTGCCGACCGTGGCCAGATCCGGCCTGACGAACCCCAGTCCTATGCCGCGGCCGAGCATGGGGGAAAAGACCCCGCTGGTTACCAAGCCTACGCCCTCGCCGCCGAAGCAGAGCTCATAATGGTGGCGCGGGGAGCGGCGGCTGTTCACCTCAAAGGCCACCTTTCTGCGGCCAACCCTTTGCTCCTTCTGATGGAGGAGCGCCTCCTTGCCCACAAAGTTCTTTGCCAGGTCCACGAACCCCTCCAGCCCGGCCTCCAGCGGTGTGGTCGCCTCGTCGATATCGCTGCCGTAGAGCGAATAACCCACTTCCAGGCGCAGCACGTCCCGTGCTCCCAACCCCGCAGGCTTGACCCGTTCGTCCTGTAGCAGCAGGTCCCACAGATCCACGACCTTGTGCGAGGGGATAAAAATCTCGTAACCAAGCTCGCCGGTATAGCCGGTGCGGCTGACAATGGCCTCGACGCCGAGGAGGTTCATGGTGGTGAACCTGAAATAGGGAATGGCGGCGACCTCTGCGCCGAAGGCAGCCACCATGACGTCGCGGGAGAGCGGCCCCTGGATATCCAGTTTGCCGGTTCCGGCGGAGATGTCGGTAAAGACACCTCCCGTCAACCGGTCGTTGATAACGGCAAAATCATTGGGAGCAGTGGCTGCGTTGACCACGATCATGGCCTTGTCGTCGGCCAGGCGGAAGACGATCAGGTCGTCGACGATACCGCCGTTTTCGTTGAGCAGGAAACCGTAGCGGGAACGGCCGACCGGAATTGTCGCCACCGAAAAGGTGAAGACATCCTCCAGGCCGCCAGCCGCAAAATCACCTTCAAAAAGGAATTCACCCATGTGACAGATATCGAAGAGCGCCGCCTTGGCGCGACACCAGGCATGTTCCGCGATGATCCCGTCATACTGGATCGGCATATTCCATCCGCCAAAAGGCGCCACCAGCGCCTTGGCCGCCTCGTGCCGCCCGCAAAGCGGAGTTACCTTGAGCAGGTCATCCATGATTCATCTCCCCCCGCGCCTCAAGAGTGGGCACAGAATGACCCCCCTGCACCCTCCTCCCTGTTTTTTCCGCATGGTAGAGGAATTACAGCGTATACGCAACTCGAAAAAAAGGAAAAAGATGCTACCCGATTGTAATTGTTTTGCATAAGGAAACCGGGCATTATGCACGCTGATTGCCGGGACGATCCCCGCGGAAGAGAAGCCCCCACGCAAAACCCCAAGGTTCACGCGGTGGCGCCCTTTTCGGCTGTTCCCCCTCACCAGCGCGGCGCACTTTGAAAACGGTGCCATCATTAATGAAAAATCCGACACCGGCACCGGTCTTGCAATTAAAAATTAATGAAATCCATGTGAATTGCAGGTGGAAACGTCCGGCTCAGACCCGGGCAGGAGACAAAGACCAGCCACCCTTTTCAGCCTGTCATAAGGCAAAGAGGCCGGTTTCTCTTTCCGCCGATTTAATGTGTTTCCGGAGGTTCATGCATGAGGTCTCCCTGCCCAAAAGCAGCAGAAAGCCTGTTGATCGAAGACAATCCCGCCGATGCCGGAATGATGATGAAGTCACGAAAAAGGGCGATGCGCCGTAACGCTACCGTGGGTAGCGGCAGCGTCCAGGGTATTGACACCCTGCCGTGCCGAGAGGCATATATCCCGGCCGCCCGGCATCTTCCCGGAAGGTGAGTACGCCGCCATGCCCTACGCCGAAATAATCAGAGTACTCCTGATTGAAGACAATCCCGCCGATGTGCGGTTGTTGAAGGAGTGCTTCTCGGAACTCGCCAATGTGCTCTTCCTGGTCCACGATGCCGGCAGCATTGCATCCGCGGTGCAGCTCGTCTCGGAGAAGCACTTCGACGTCATCCTCCTTGACCTCACGCTGCCCGACAGCGCCGGCCTCGAAACACTCCGCCGCATGCACGCCCAGGCTCCCGATATCCCCATCATTGTCATGAGCGGCATGGCCGACGACGACCTGGCCCTGACCGCCATGCGGCACGGCGCCCAGGACTATCTGCTCAAGGGGCAGTTCGACATCGATCTGCTCAGCCGCGCCATTCGTTATACAATCGAACGCAAGCGGGCCGAAGCAGAGATAAAAAAGCTGGCCTATTACGACACCCTGACCGGGCTCCCCAACCGGGTCCTGTTCAGCGACCGGCTTAAACAGGCTATCGCCATGGCGGAACGCGACGAAAAAGGCCTGGCGCTCCTGTACCTCGACCTCGACCAGTTCAAATACGTCAACGATACCCTGGGGCACGCCTACGGCGACCGCCTGCTGAAGATCAGCGCCGACCGCATCCAGGGCTGCCTGCGCAGTTCCGATACCGTGGCCCGCATCGGCGGCGACGAGTTCGTCATCATCCTGCCCCTTCTCTCAGAGAGCGACGACGTGCCCAAGGTTGCCGACAAGATTCTCGAATCCCTGAGAAAACCGGTTCAATTCGAGAACAATACCATTTACACCAGCGCCAGCATCGGCATCGCCCTGCATCCGAAAAACGGCGCAACGGTCGATGAACTGTTAAAAAATGCCGATATTGCCATGTATCAGGCCAAGGAGAAGGGCCGCAACAACTATCAGTTCCATTCCGAGAAGGTCAATGAACAGGCGCTTGCGCGGCAGGTGATCGAATCAAGCCTGCGTCAGGCCGTGGCACGAAACGAATTTTTCCTGGTATACCAGCCGCTGTTCGACATCGCAAGCCGTGCGATCATCGGATTTGAAGCGCTGCTTCGCTGGCGTCACCCCCAGCACGGAGACATGCTTCCACCCCAGTTCATCGATGTCGCCGAAGAAACCGGCATGATCGTCGCCATTGGCGAGTGGGTCCTGCGGACCGCATGCCGGCAGGCACGGCAGTGGCACGATGGCGGCTCGGACGGTTTGCGCATAGCTGTCAACGTCTCGGCCTGCCAGTTCAGGCACGACCGGTTCCTCGACATTGTCGGCTCGGCCCTGGAGGACTCCAACCTGCCTCCCGGCTGTCTTGAGCTTGACCTGAACGAAAGCACCATCATGGAGCGGGGCGAGAAAAACAAACATGTCCTGGAAAAACTGAAGGAAATGGGCGTTTCACTAGCCATCGACGACTTCGGCACCGGTTATTCTTCCCTCTCCTACCTCAAGCACTTTCCCATCGACCGGCTCAAAATCGATGGCGCATTTGTACGCGACATAATCCCGGGCGGTGAAAATGCGACCATCGCCGAGGCAATCATCCTCATGGCCCACTCCCTCAAGCTCAACGTGGTCGCCGAGGGGGTTGAGCAGGAAAAACAGTATTCATTCCTCCACAGCAGCAACTGCGACGAACTGCAGGGCTTCCTGATGAGCCATCCACTGCCGCCGGAAGACATCATGCCGCTCCTGCGCACCTGCTCCTCGTTGACGCACTAGCCATGCTATTGTGGCGTCCTGTGCCGACAGGACGCCACAACTCCCTACAGCGACCTTCCCGCCGCTTCGGCGAACAACCGCAACCTGCCCATCATTGCCTCGAACTTGGCCGGTTTCAACGATTGCGGCCCATCACTGGAGGCACGCTCCGGGTCGGGATGCACTTCCACAATCAGGCCGTCCGCTCCGCACGCCACCGCGGCATAGCACATGGGGGCGACATAATGATGATTGCCGGTGCCGTGAGAGGGATCGATCACCACCGGCAGATGGGTCTTTTCCTTGAGCACCGGCACTGCCGAAAGATCAAGGGTGTTGCGGGTGGCGGTCTCGAAGGTGCGGATACCGCGCTCGCAGAGGATCACCGACTGGTTGCCCTCGCTCATGACATACTCGGCGCTCATGAGAAATTCCTGGATCGTCATGGACATGCCGCGCTTCAGCAGGACCGGCTTGCCGATCTGGCCGACCTTTTTCAGAAGGGCAAAGTTCTGGGAATTGCGGGCGCCGATCTGGAGGATGTCCGAGTACTCGGCCACCAGTTCGGCGGTTTCCGGGTTGATCACCTCGGTCACGAACGGCAAACCGGTCAGGGCACGGGCCTTGGCCAGCAGCTTGAGCCCCTCCTCTTCCAAGCCCTGGAACGAATAGGGCGACGTGCGCGGCTTGAAGGCTCCGCCCCGCAGAATGTGGGCCCCCGCCTTCTTCACTGCCTCTGCCGTTTCAATGATCTGCCGTTCGTTTTCTACGGAACACGGGCCGGCCATCATGATCACCCGCTCCCCGCCGATTGCCACCTCGTCGCTGATGCGCACGACACTCGACTCCTTCTTGACCTCCTTGGAGGCCAGCTTGTACGGTTGCAGGATAGGCACCACGTTCTCGACGCCGTGCAGCGATTCGAGGGACTGCAACACCGCCTTGCCCCGCTCGTCCCCCACCGCGCCGATGACATCCCTGGTCGAACCGTGGATCACGTGCGGCTTGTAGCCCAACTCCTTGATGCGCTTCAACACCTCGTCCTTGTCCTTCTTGACCGCGCCAGCCTTCATAACGATGATCATCCCCTGTTCCTTTCCCACAAGCAAAAGGGCCGAAGGTTTCCCCCCCGGCCCTGTCCGCATCTGGTGCGGTAAATGAAAAAGCCGGGGGACTGTCTGTCCGCCCGGCTTGTGGTGTGTAGTAGTTTCGCTTCCTTGCGCTTACACCTTTGCCTGGGCAGACGGCCTGAAATAAAAGCCGTACCAAAAGAAAAAGTAAAAAGCGCTAAAGAAACGATTTGAATTCATGTCCCGCACTAAATCACAGCAGCTGAGAACTTGTCAAGGGTAATTTTTCGCTTTGCCCGGCAGACGACCCCACGGCGCCCGTCCACATACCCAACGAAACCCTGGCGATGACAACGGCGATTTCCGCGGAGATTGAAAACGCACCGAAGTGTTAATTTTTTTAACACCAGAACAAAAACGACACATAACTTATTGATTTTAAAAATAAACATCTCAGTAAACAAAAGTGTTAATTTTTTTAACACTACAACATTAAATACAATAATTTAAGCATGTTATAGCGCAAACCAAAAATGTTAAAAAAATTAACACCAGATCTATGCTACCGGCTTACGCATGGCCAGGTCCTGGCGGACGAGGTGCTCCAGTGCTTCATCCAGATAGGCCCGGCGGCAGTCAACCCCAGCCATGGCTCCGGTTTTCAGCACACGAAAGAAACGACAGCCGCCGAAGCAGAGCGGCAGGTAAGCACACGCCAGGCACTCGTCGTTCTTCCAGAGGTCCAGATTGTGAGACGCGGCATAATCGCCGACCCCTTCGGCCAGGGTGCCGACCCGCAACTCCTCGCGCCCCATGAAGGCGGGACATTTGTACAGCGAACCGTCGTAGCCCACCACCAGGTCGTGTTCGAACTCGATCATGCAGGCGGCCGCCCGGAGTTTGGGGACCGGGAAGCCCCGCGTGATGGCCTCTTGCCGCAGGAACAGGCTGGCCTCGATCATCCAGGGTTCATCCGTGGAGGCGCAGGCGGAATTCAGATCTCCCGACACGCTGCCATCCGCCTTGGGCATGACCGGCGCAAACCCCACTGCCTTCAACGCCCCCGGGGAGATCCCTTCGGCAATCAGATAGTCCAGCAGTTCCGGGAAGCGCCGGTAATTGCTTCGGGTGTAGTTCCCCCCCAGGTCCACCGGCACCAGGTCATGGACCGCCTTGATGTTGGCAACGATGGTGTCGAAGCTCCCCTTGCCGGAGACAAAGGGGCGCTGCTGGTCGTGGATATCCTGCGGGCCGTCCAGGGTCACCCGGACGGCGGCCAAGCCCAAGGGGAGAAGCTCCTGCACCACCGGCCGGGTCAGCAGGGTGGCGTTGCTGATAATGTTGAACGCGAATGCGACGCCCGATTCCCGGGCCGTCTCGACAAGACGGCCGGCGATACGTTTCAGAAGCGGCAGGGCCATCAGGGCCTCGCCACCGTAAAAATCCACGGTAACATCCCTGCCGGCGACCATCTGTGCTTTAAGACGCTGCGCCAGCAATCCGGCCGTCTGATCGCCCATGACGAACCGCCCCCGGAAGGGGTCCTCGAAGCAGTAGCCGCAGGCCAGGTTACACTCCAGGGTCAGGGTGGCCAGGGCGGCAAAGTGGCGGCTTTCCCTGCTGATGGCTGTGAAGGTTTGCCGCATCTCCTCCTGTTCCGCCTCACGGTCCGGCACCAGCACCCCCAGGCGGACCAGGGTGCCCCGTTCCCGCTCCGTCAGTTCACCCGCGCGGGCTCTCTCCAGCAGCCCCTCGGACACTTCCAGCACTGCGCAGCGCCGGGTGGCCACGGCCAGGACCCGGCCCGGCTTCTCGGGACAGGGGTAGGTTTTCAGATAGGTGGTCAGTTCCATCAATCAGTACCCTCCAAGGGAACCTGCGGGGAGGGCCACCCCCTCCCCGCCGTGAAACATCTAGTTGATCTTTGCCGTGTTACCTGATGCACAGCATCCCTGCACGACACCCGCTGCGTGCCCTTCTTCCAACACCACCAACTCCTCCTGAACTTCGCGCATTTGCCTCACCTCCCCTTCATTGTGGTGTGTTGCAACGTCGTACGGCTGGCTTTTTGCACATAATTGCATCCTGCCAAACCTTCAGAGCAGCAGTCGCAGACATTGCCAGGAACAGCTTTCCTTTCCTATGGCGATGCAATGAGTAATCCATGAACAAAGGTCCGGGCACAACCAACGTTCCCTACCTGCTGGACATTCGGCCGTTATCTCTGCTACTATTCCGCGCACGGAATCCTATCATGCGGCCTCTCAAAGCTCAACATACCATCGGCACCCTGTTGATGGCCTTCTCCCTGGCCCTCGGTAGCCTCCCCTGTCCGGCATGGGGGGAAGAGACTGACGAGACTCTGGGGCTTTTCAGCGCCTGGCAGGAGGAGGCCTCCACCGCCTCCCGTGCTCCCAAACCGCTCTCCCAGACCGCCGAGAACGTCACCGTGGTCACGGCCCCGGAGATCGAGGCCATCAACGCCCACACCCTGGCCGACATCCTGGACACCATCCCCGGCATCCAGGTCCAGCACAACGGCGGGCCGGGGATCAGCGCCTACACCTATATCCAAAGCATCGACTTCATCCACACCCAGGTATATGTGGACGGGGTATCCATAACCAATTTGGCGAGCGGCTTTTCCGAAGTATCACTGATCCCGGCCCATATCATAGAGCGGGTCGAGGTCGTCAAGGGGGCCGCCTCCTCGGCCTGGGGCCAGGCCCTGGGCGGGGTGATCAACGTCATCACCAAGTCTCCCGAGCGGGGCCGCACCTTGGGCGGCATGGCTACCGCCTCCATCGGCGAGCGGACCACGACCGATGACAGCCTGGAACTGAGCGGCGCCAGGGACGGGCTCGGGTACTACCTGTCCGGCAGCTTTCTGGGCTCCGACGGCCTGCTCCCCAATACGCAGATCAACTCCAACCGCGCCTACGGCAAACTGACCTACGACCTCCCCAACCACGGACAGATTTGGGCCACCTATTTCTACACCCGCGCCGACATGGGGGACCTGCACGCCCCCGCCTATGATCTGAATGAAAAGCCGGACAAGCTTTTCATGCTGGGCTCGCTCGGGGTGCGCTACCCCCTGGGGGACCGCCTGGAGTTGGAGGTAAGCGGCCACCACACTTATAACAGGATAGACAACTCCTACTTCAACATCAGCGACGGTTCCATCTGGTCCTGGCAAACAGGTTTGCCGACGGCAATCGTCAAGGAACAAACAAGCGGCGCCAGTGCCAAGTTGATTTGGCGGGGAGACACCAATCTGCTGGTGGCCGGCAGCGACTACAACCACCAGGAAGAGTACAACAACTCCTCCGACGGCAGTACCGTCAGCCCGTTTACCAGGCGAGTGGACCGCTGGGGCGTCTACCTCAACGACACCGTGACCCTCGGCCCCGTAAGCGTGACCCCCGGCGTCCGTTTCGACCATACCCAAACCGCCGGCGACCAGTTCAGCCCCTCCATCGGCGCCACCTGGCAACTGACCGACACTACGCTGCTGCGCGCCTACACGGCCCGCGGCTACGGTCTCCCCGTGCTGGGTCTGACCGACTCCCCGTCGGTGAAGATCTGGACCTCCCAGGTCGGGGTGGAGAGCAGCGCCGTTCCGTACGTCTGGGTGAAGGGGACCCTGTTCCGCAACCAGACCTGGGGCGATACCGTTGAACAACATATGGCCTTGGGGACGGAGTTGGAGATCCGCACCATCCCGGTCTGGAATACCTCTCTCGGCGGAGGCTACACCTTCACCGACACCACCCGCACCAGTGACGGCTCCGAAGTCAACAATTTCGCCCGCCACACCGTGCAGGTGGCCCTTCGCTACAACGACAGGACCTACCGGGGCGTGCTGAGCGGCCGCCATATCTTCTGGAACTCCGACCCGTCGGAAAACGGCCACTACGGCGGCCTGATCTGGGACCTGCACCTGGGAGCAACGCTGCTCAAGCGGGAAAACAGCTCACTGGAGGTTTTCTTCTCCGGCCACAACCTGTTCAACGGCGCCCAGTACTACATCGACCAGATACCCACCCCGGGTCGCTGGTTCGAGGGTGGCGTGAGGGTGCGCTTTTGAGGATACTGGCCGCCTTCATATTCTCCTGCGCCCTGCTGCTCCCCCTTGTGGCCGATGCCTACGATGTGCTGGTAGTGCAGAGCCGCCGCGATCCGGCCTTCGACGAGGCGCTTTCCGGGTTCCGTGCCGGCCACAAATTCTCGGAACGGGTGATCGTGCTTGCCGATTACGCCGATGTGGACATCACCCGCATCGTCCGGGAAGACCAGCCCGCGCTGGTCCTGGCCCTGGGCGACCGGGCCCTGGATGCGGCCCGCAAACTCCGGCAGACTCCGGTCATTGCCCTGATCTCCCTCGGCATCCACAGCCGCCATGCCTCCAGTTCCAATCTGACCGGCATCGACATGTTCGCAGCGCCGGAACGCTATCTATTCCTGTTCCAGGGAATGAAAAAGCATCGCATCGGATTGATCTACCACCCTGCCAAGAGCGGCTGGTACGTACAGCAGGCGCGCCAGACAGCCCAACGCATGGGCATAGAACTGGTGGCGCGCGAGGTTTCGGCCCCGCGCGACACCCTGGCCCAACTCTCGTCCCTTGCCGGCCGGGTCGATGCGCTGTGGATGCTTCCCGACGCCACGGCAGTCACGCGTGAAACGGTCGAGGCCTATTTCCGCTTTTCCCAGGAGCATAACGTGCCGGTGGTGTCCTTTGCCGGCGCCTATCTGGGCCTGGGGGCGGCGGCGGTCCTGGAGATCGACCGCGCCGAACTGGGACGGCAGGCGGGCGACTTGAGTTCCGCCATCCTCAAAGGCGCTGAAGCGGCGGACCTTCCCCTCGCCTACCCGCGCAAGGTTCAGCTCAAGACCAACCCGAGCGTGCTGAAGCATCTGGGGATAGCGGCAGAGAAAGCCTTCGTTAATCCACGGGAATGATTATGACTCCCGCCGCCAGGTTCAAACGTTTCCGCGCCAGCTTCCAGTTCAAGCTTTTTGTCATCTTTACGCTGTTGACCGCCCTCTTGGCCGCCCTGTTCGGGTCCGCATACATTTTCACCCAGATCCGCGAGCAACGCGCCTATGCCGACAACCGCTGCCAGTTGATGGCAGCGCATCTGGCCGACACCATCCGCCTGCCCCTGTATGCCGAAAACCGTGACATGCTCCTGCAAATCGCCCAGGAAACCTCCCATGCCCCCGACTTCCACAGCGTAACGATCCGCACCGTTGACGGCAGGGTTCTGGCCGAGATACGCAAACCGGTTGCACGCAGTGCCGGATATCTGCTGAGCAGAACCGTGGAGGTGCGCAGCACCCCCCTGGGCACTTCGCCCGAATCGGCCATCACCGGCGGCAACGAACCGATGGGAGCCCTGATCGGCACCGTCCGCCTCGACCTGGATACCACCGACCTACAGGCGCGGACCCGGCGCCTGATCATGGCGGCGTGCGCCACCGCCCTCCTCTTCTGGGTCACGGTCTCGTCCCTCTGCTATCTCGCGCTCCGTCAGGTGACCCGTTCCTTCAACGCCCTGATGCGCGGCCTGGAATCCATGCAGGCCGGAAACTACGCCGTCAGGATCGAACCCGTCGGCAACGACGAACCGGGCCGCGCTGCCGCTGCCATCACGCTCCTGGCGACATCTCTCCAGCACCGGGAGGAGGAAAACCGCCGTTTGCAGCAGCAGTTGGTTGACGCCATGCGCCTTGAAGTCCAGAAGGAAAAAAAGCAGATCATGGCAAAACTGATCCAGACCAACCGCATGACCTCACTGGGACTTCTTGCCTCCAGCATGGCCCATGAGATAAACACGCCCAACGGCGCCATCAAGCTTGCGGGACAGCAGGTCGCCAAAACATGGAAAAGCGCGGTTCCCATACTGGAACGGGTCGCAGAGGAAGAAGGGGATTTTGTCCTTGGCGGAGCGGTGTTCAGCCTGGTGCGGGACGAGGTGACCAGGGCCACGGAGGTCATTGCCCGATGTTCGGAGCGGATCGAAAAGGTCGTTCAGGATCTGCGGGCCTACAATATCGGCGGACAGGGCGACGTAAAGGACCGGGTGAACCTCAATCAGGTGGTCAGCGACGCCCTTACCATTATCCGCGCCCACGGCCGCCACGGCACGTTCGCGATCCAGAACGAACCGTACCCGGAGTTGCCCATGGTAACCGGGAACCGTTACCAGCTTGAACAGGTGGTAATCAACCTGGTCCTGAACGGCATACAGGCCATGCCGGAATCGGGAAACGGGATCATAACGATTGCAACCGGCTATGACCGCGCAAAGGGGGAAGTCTCACTCGTCGTAAAGGATGAGGGCAAGGGGATTCGGCCGGAGATCATGAGCCGCCTCATGGAACCGTTCTTCTCTACCCGCATGGAAAGCGGCGGCAGCGGCCTCGGCCTGTACATATCAAACTTTATTGTGACCGAGCATCACGGCCGGCTGCTATTTGAATCGGAACCGGGTAAAGGCACGACCGTCATCATCAGCATCCCCATTGCCCGGGACGCGAACAGCGCGCCCGCTTGTGAGGCCTGAACGCAAACCTCTTCAGGTTATTTTTCCAGTTCGGTCAGTTTTTTCTGCACGGTCTGGCGGCACACGCCGAGCAGGTCGGCGGCCGGTCCCTTCTTGCCTCCCGTAACCTTCAACGCCTCTTCGAACATCAACTTTTCGATTTGCCCCATGGAGGGAAATGTGGGGAAGACCACATGCAGGCTGAACTGACTGTTGGCAGCCCTGGCGCCGGTTTCGATCATGGTCCGGGCTCTGATCGCCATATCCGGGAAATCGCTCTGTACCAGTAATCCGGTCTTGTTGACCACGACGGCGCTGCTGACCTTGTTGATGAGTTCACGGACATTGCCGGGGTAATCGTAATTTTCCAGGAGCCAGCGCAGTTCGGTCGCAATCCTGGGTGGCTTCTTGTCCATGCTCTTTGCCGCTACGTTGACATAATGGCTGACCAGCGGCAGAATATCCTCCCGCCGTTCCCGCAAGGGGGGTATGTGCAACCTGTGGTAGCAGATCCGGTGATAGAGGTCTTCCCGGAACAGGTTCTCGGCAACCAGCTTTTTGAAATCCCGGTTGGACGCCACGATGACCCGGGCGTCACTCTTCAGCAGGACATCCGAGCCCAGCCGGTAATATTCGTTTTCCTGCAGGAGCCGCAGCAACTTTATCTGTGATTCGGGCGCCAGATCCCCGATCTCGTCGAGAAACAGCGTTCCTCCCTGCGCCTTGGCGATCAATCCCTGCCGAAGTTCACTCGCCCCGGTGAAAGCGCCCTTTTTATGGCCGAAGAGCGTATCCTCGAACATGTGCGCATCGAGCCCGGCAACATTCAGCGGGGTAAAACTCCCCTGCAGGCCGCTGGCCTTATGGATGGCGCGGGCGATCAACTCCTTGCCGACCCCGGTTTCGCCGGTGATCAGCACCGGATAACGGGAAGGCGCTATGGTTTCCACCAGCTTGAAGATGGACAACATCTTGTCGCTGCGGGTCAGGATGTCCTTGAAGGTATCCGGCTGGGCAATGGGGTCGCCCAGAAGGTAGTTCTGGAGCTGTTGGTTCTGATTCGAAAGTTCGAGGATTTTGAATGCGTTAGTGATGCTGGAGATGAGTCGTGATGAATCAAGGGGCTTGGTGATATAGTCCATGGCCCCCTGTTTCATGCAACTTACCACCGTGTCCACATCGTTCACGCCGGTCATGATGATGACCGGTATGCTGGGAAACTTCTGGGCAATCACCGGCAGGAGATCGACCCCCGAAACCCCTGGCATGATCCAATCGAGGAAGATGGCCGAATAGATGCCTTTAGCCAGTTCCGCCAACACTTGGTTACTGTCGGTGAGGGTTGCTATCTCGCAGATTGAATTGGAAAGAAGAACGAAACGGATCTCGTCCAGGAAATCGGCATTATCATCCACAAACAGTACAAGAGGCACCTTGCCGTTTTTTTGCGTAATCTGCACATCGGCCATCACTATTCCCTCCTGCCCGGAATAATGCAAAATTATCGCCCAAAATGCCCGATGACGACAAAAACACGTCACAGCAGAGGAGGCGTGCCGTTTTTCCGGGGCTTGGGGCTGAAACTCAAGGGGTACTGGCGGCAAGGCTGCCAGGCCGGCATCTGGACACCGGACGGCAGCCACGAACGAGGCTTGCCCGGTAACGAGAGAAATGAAACCGTGCGGGACGAGGAACTGGCAGGTTGTTGAAAAACGCCATGAGGAAGGCCGGATGCCAGGCGCCCGGAACGGAGCAGCCGAGGCATAACAATTAGTCAGCCGAGGTTGCGAGTACCGCGCAACACCGCAGACGGCTCTCCGCAATAGTTTTCAACAGCCTGCTAGAGCGTCAACTCGTCCGCAACCCTGACAAGGTTGGGCAGGTCCGGTTTGGTCAGGATGTAGTCGGCCCCGAGCCCGATCCACTTCCGTTTGTTGTCTTCCGACGCGAGGGACGAGAAGATCACGACCGGCAGATCCTTCAACATCTCCTCCTTGCGCACCAGGGAGGTAAGATGCAGGCCGTCCATCTGCGGCATCTCCACGTCGGTGATCATCATGCTGATGTGGGACCTGAAATCGCTTCCGTCCTGTGCGCAGCGGGTCAGCCGGTCCTTGACGATGCCCCAGGCCTCGGCGCCATTCTCCGCTTCAGTGACGGTATAGCCCGCCGAACGCAGGGCGTGGCACAGGGTGTTGCGGATGAACAGGGAGTCGTCGGCGACCAGCACCGTCTTGTGCGAGCGGTCCACCCTTTCCGATATCAGCATGGTGCTGTCGGAAAGCGGCTTGAGGGCACTCTCCGAGCATAACTCTCCCACGATCTTCTCAAAATCCAGCACCAGAATGATACGATCATCCATCTTGACCAGGCCGGTAACCTGATCGCTATGCACCGAGTGGGCCGGCGGCTCGACATTTTTCCAGGAGATACGATAGATACGGGACACGGAATGGACCAGCACCCCAACCATCAGGTTGTTGAACTCAAGCACCACCACCCGGTCCGCCACCAGGTCCCCGGTATCCTTGCCAAGCACCTTGGCAAGATTGATGACGGTAATAACCTTGTCCCGCAGCTTGATCATTCCCTCGACGCCCAATTTGGCGTTGACCACCCGGGACATCTGGGGAAGGCGGATAATCTCCCTAACCTTGGCCACATTGACACCGTAATGGCAGGGCACCAGATTATTTTTGGCATCCATCTCGTCGATCCTGAATTCGACGATCTCCAGTTCGTTGGTGTCGCTCTCCAGCAATATGTTGGTTTGTTTCATATTCGGGCCCTTTGCGATGTTTTTGGGAGCTGGATCGGCAGTATATCAATGAAAATCAATGAAGGGAAGAGTTTAAAAATATCAAACCCGGCAACGGAACAAACCTGCTGAACTTGACTCTCCCCGGTGGCTGTGCTAGCTTTTTTAATCACCCTGATTCGTTTTCGGAGCCATACACATGTTTTTTCCGCCAATCGAGACCTTTCGCAGCCTGTCCAGAAACGGCAATCTGATTCCGGTCTACCAGGAAATCATGGCCGACATGGATACGCCGGTTTCAGCCTTTAAAAAGCTCGACGACGGGCGCTTTTCCTTTCTGCTCGAAAGCATCGAGGGGGGTGAGAAGTGGGGCCGCTACTCTTTCCTCGGTTCCAGCCCCTCGTGCATCATCCGCTCCAAGGGTCACGCCGTCGAGATCATCGAGAACAACGTTACGTCAACCGTGACTACCGATGACCCGTTAGGCGCTATCCGTACCTTGCTGGCCCGTTTCACCCCCGTGGAGGTCGAAGGATTGCCCCGCTTCTTCGGCGGCGCCGTCGGCTACCTGGGATACGACATGGTGCGCCACTTCGAGCGCCTGCCCACGGAAAAACCGGCCGCATTGGACGCCTATGAATCCTACTTCCTGGTGACCGACACCATCGTCATCTTCGATACCATGAGCCAAAAGATCAAGGTGGTCTCCAATGCCCATCTGGATGGCGGCATAACCCCGGAAGAGGCATACCGGCAGGCGACGGACAAGATAGAGGCCATCATCCGCAGGCTGCGCACTCCCTTGCCGCCGACCGTGCCCGGCGCCCCCGGCGAGCCGGTCGAACTGCGTTCCAACGTCACCCGCGAGGACTACGAGGCCGCAGTGGAAAAGGCCAAGGAGTATGTCCGGGCCGGCGACATTATTCAGGTGGTCCCATCCCAGCGTTTCAGCGGGCGGCTCTCGGCCGACCCGTTTGACGTCTACCGCGTGCTGCGCACCCTCAACCCCTCTCCCTATATGTTCTTCCTGAGGCTGGACGATACGGTCATCGCCGGAGCATCGCCCGAGGTCATGGTGCGCAAGGAGGGAGATCGGGTCGAACTCCGCCCCATCGCCGGCACCCGCCCCCGCGGTGCCACGCGCCAGGAGGATGAACGGCTGGCCGAAGAGTTGCTGGCCGACCCCAAGGAGCGGGCCGAGCATGTCATGCTGGTGGATCTGGGCCGAAACGATCTGGGCAGGGTCTGCGCCACCGGGACGGTCAGCGTTTCGGAGCTGATGGTCATCGAGCGCTACTCCCACGTCATGCACATCGTGTCCAACGTGCAGGGGCGGCTGGACAAAGACCATGACGCCTTCGACGTCGTGCGGGCCACATTTCCGGCCGGCACCCTCTCCGGGGCGCCGAAGATCAGGGCCATGGAGATCATCGACGAACTGGAACCGGTACGCCGCGAGATCTACGGCGGCGCCGTGGGTTACTTTTCCTTTTCCGGCAACATGGATCTGGCCATCACCATCCGCACCCTGGTCATCAAGGGCGGCATGGTGCACCTCCAGGCCGGGGGCGGTGTTGTGGCCGACTCCGACCCGGCGGCCGAGTGGCAGGAGACCGTCAACAAGGCCATGGCCGCCCGGCGGGCGCTTGAGATCGCCGAGAAAGGGCTCGAATAACATAGCAGGTTGTTGAAAAACAGCCATCTCGCCGCCATCCTCGAAAGCCACCTTGTGCGGCGTAGCGCTGCGGTCCCTCATCCTTGCCCTCTCCCGGAGGGAGAGGGCAAGGCATGCTCTCCCCCTCTGGGGGAGAGATAGAGAGAGGGCTGCCTCCGCGGAACTTTCTGCGGGTGCGACGATCCGACTATTTTTGAACAACCTGAGAATAAATTAAAAGGGATAAGATATAATATGCTCTTGATGATCGACAACTACGATTCCTTCACCTTCAACATTGTCCAGTACTTCGGCCAATTGGGCGAAGATGTGCGCGTTTTCCGCAACGACAAGATCACCGTGGAGGAGATCGAGGCCCTGCAACCGGAACGGCTGGTGATTTCCCCCGGCCCCTGCTCGCCCGGCGAGGCCGGTATATCGGTACAGGCGATCAGGCATTTCGCCGGCCGGCTTCCGATCCTGGGCGTCTGCCTCGGGCATCAGGCCATCGGGGCCGCATTCGGAGGGAATGTGGTCCGCAGCGTATCCCTCATGCACGGCAAGACCTCGCCCATCATCCATGACGAACGGGAACTCTTTGCCGGGCTTCCGAACCCCTTTCAGGCTACCCGTTATCACTCCCTGGTGGTGGAGCGCGGCAGTTTACCCGACTGCCTGGAGGTGACCGCATGGGTCGAGAACGGAGAAATCATGGGGATGCGGCACAAAACCCTCCCCATCTGGGGTGTTCAGTTTCATCCCGAGTCAATCCTCACCGAGGGGGGGATGAATATTCTGGAGAACTTTCTGAAGATGAGCCGAAGATAATATGACCGTCCTCCTCCCCCGCAAGGGGAGGAGGACGGATTACTCCATGAACAAAAAAAAGCCCGCCGGAAAAATCCGGCGGGCTTTTGCTATTCTGCGATGAATCCGGGTATCAGGCGGCCGAGATGGTCACCTTGAGGTTTGCGACGACCTCGGGGTGGATCTTGACCGGTACGCTGACCTCGCCCACCTGCTTGATGGACTCGGCAAGAACAATCTTCTTGCGGTCGATGTCGAAGCCTTTTTCCGTGAGGAATGCGGCAATTTCCATATTGGTGACGGAGCCGAAGAGCTTCCCTTCTTCACCGGCCTGGTGGACCAACTCGATGGCAAGCCCCTCCAGCTTGGCGGCCAGGGCACGGGCGGATTCCAGGGCCTTGTTTTTCTTGTAGGCCAACTGGCGTTTGGCGTGCTCAAGCGCTTTTGCGTTCTTCTCGGTGGCCTCGATGGCAAACCCCTTGGGGACCAGGTAGTTGCGGGCATAGCCGGGCGCAACCTTGACGATGTCGCCGATGTGGCCGAGGGTTTCGATGTTCTCCTTCAGAATGACCTTCATACTTCTCTCCTTTCAAGCCTGATTATTACAGGTTTTCCTGTTTTTTAGGGGTGCGGAAGTCTCCCCAGATATCAAATATGCCGATGGCGGCAACAAGGGCCGCCAGATATGGCTGCACCAGCAGCATCACCCACACGAACACGCGGATGATACCGGTAAAGGCCTGGCGGGCGATGATGGTCAGGACCACCGCCAGCCCCTGCAAAAAGTAGAGTGCCGTCATGACGACCAGCACGTTGAGAGCCGGTACCGTGACGGACGGACTGGGGGCCAACATGGCAAAGCCGGCTACGATCAGAATCCAGACCAGATATTCCGGCAGCTTCAGTTCCTTAAAGTCGCCCAGGGCGAGTTGATGCCCCATCAGGAAGGCCGGCCGGCGGATGAGCGCCAGATTGCATCCCGCCATGATCCCCAAAAGGATCGTCACCAGTGACGGATAGATCCTGATCACCAGGGCGGCAGCCATGTCCATGGATTGCTTGAACATGGACAGCTCTTCCCCTTTGACGCCGCTCTTTTCATACAGGGCCAAAGCCCGGGAGATGCTCGTGGAGATCTCGCCGGAAAGGGCTTGGTGAAGATCCTGGCCGCTGACCTGGGTGAAGATAACGGCGGAGGCGGCCAGGATCGCTACATTGACGGCTGTCGTCCAGGCTATGGCCCGGGATGCGCCATAGCCCCGCAGCAGCAGTTCCGGCAGCACCAGGGCAATAATCCCGCACTGCAGCAGATATACCGCGGCCGCATTGACTCCGAATATCGCCGTCATTGCGGCGACAGCGGCCAGGAGAATAATGAGCCCGACGCTTCGCCCGTGACGCAAGCGGAAATACATCACCGGGAACGGGGCAAGTATCCCCGAAAAAAAACCGAGGGGCGGTATTACGAAAGACGCCGCAAACAACGAGAACGTTCCTGCGGCGCCCACCAGAACTGCTGTCAGCCGTGCCATGACGGAACCGGCCTGTGTGTTGGGGTCCATTCAGGCCCTAGGACAGCGCGTGGTTCGAAGCGATCGGCAAAAGCGCCAGGTTGCGGGCGCGCTTGATGGCCTCGGTGATTTCCCTCTGGTGCTTCGCGCAATTTCCGGAGATGCGGCGGGGAACGATCTTGCCGCGCTCCGAGATGAAGTAGCGGAGGGTACGGGGTTCTTTGTAATCAATGGTCAGGTTCTTCTCGGCGCAGAAACGGCAAACCTTCCTGCGCTGAAACGGACGGCGCTTGCGGGGGCCGCCGGGGCCGCCTGCCGGACGCTGGCCGCCGGAGCCGCCTGCCGGGCGCTGATAGGGGGTGCTGGGTCTTTCGTCGCTCATAATCGTATATCCTCCAGGAAATTATTCGTTTGCCGCTTCAACGGCACCGGCTGTTTCTTCAACAGTCTCGACCGCTTCAGCCTCAGCCACGGGTGCCTTCTTCTCCACAGCCTTCTCGGGCTCTCCGGTAATGTTGACGCTCTGGTAACGGAGCACCTTTTCGTTAAGCCTGAGACGCCGTTCCAACTCGGCGATCAGCTCCGCCCCACCATCAAAGCGCAGATAGTAGTAGCGCCCCCGGGCAAACTTCCTGATGGGGTATGCCAGCTTCCTGACCCCCCAATCGTCCAGCCTGAAGCACTCGCCATTGTACGACGAGATGACCTCCTGAATCTTGGCGCCGATGTTTTTGATCTCGTCTTCACCAAGTTCCGGCTGGAGGATGAAAATGGTTTCATACTTCCTCATGTGGTAATTCCTCCTCACGGTTTTCGAGCCCCGGTCCTACCCGGAGCAAGGAGATGCGGCACTGATGCCGTCTTTTAAAGAACAGGTTATGTACAATATTTTTCAGGCGATTGCAAACTATTTATCATTTCCTTCATCCGGCTCCGGGGCGCCTGCATGGCAGAGCGAGCGACATGCCGGGGTCCAACGCCGCCCATGCGGCGCCATACCGGCCGTGCCGCGGGTCCTCCGTCGCGGTGGTTGATACGGCCGGCAACGCGTGACTGAGGCATGCCAAGCGAGAGGAGTCGTGCAGGCGCCACGGAGCCGGATGGGGCACTGGACCGGCACCGTCATGCCACCCGGCGAATCCGAAACTTTTTGATCAACTCGACCGGGTGGTACGACAGCTTGGCGTTGCGCAGCCCCGCATCTCCCAGGTCCTGCTCCCGGTTCACGAATCGGCAATCAGCGAACAAGAGACGGCTGAACTCGCGATTGACGAGCTGGGACAGGCCTTCCATGAAGGGATCGGTCTTTTCGAAATGACATACCGCGGTCTCGCCATTGAGCCGTTCTCCCAGACTGAAAGCCTTGACCTCCCCGTCAACCGTCACCACGACCCCCTCCAGGCCCAACAGTTCCGCCTTTTCCACCGCCTCGGCGGCGGCCTCCACCTCCAGCCCGAAGGAGGGCTTCTCCTCCTCCGCAGCCATATCCCTCCATATATCCAGCAGGTTGCGGCAGCCGACCCGATACTGTTCCGCGAATGGCGCCACATCGTAATCATGGCGAAGGGCAAAATAATTAATGCGATTCTTTTTCTTGTGAAACCGGTTACCCGGCAGGGTGGCCAACTCCTCCCGCAGGTAGAGATAGTCGAACGCGTCGCGATCCTCGGCCGCAACCACCCCGCTCCGCTTCAGACAGCGTTCCGCGAACGCTTCATCGGCGCCGTAAAGCTCCAGACCGTCGCCCCACACCACCTCAAGCGCCGCCTCCACGCCGCCGCCCAGGGGCGGCATGAAGTAACGTTCGCCCGAATAGCCCCGCCCCAGCGCCACCAGCGAGTCCCCCACCATGGTGAGCCGGTAGTCATGGGCGTTGCGGAACAGGTACAGGCCGGCAAAGGTCAACTCGGAGACATGGGGCTGAAGAACGGAGAACTTCGTATCCAGCAGGGGTTTGTCGGCAAGATCGAGCGGTCTCGACTCAGGGTAGGACGGAATTTCCATTGAGTTCTCCGGAACTGTTGTAGTAATACATAACACGTTATCCTATCAGAAAAGATACCAGGGAGGAAATAACCATGGCTATCGCCACCAAAATCGCCGGATTCATCTCACGGTCATCCTGGATTCGCAAGATGTTCGAGGAGGGGGAAATCCTGCGCAGGGAATACGGTGCCGACAACGTCTACGACTTCACCCTGGGAAACCCGGATGTGGACCCGCCCGAAGCTCTCAACCGCGAACTTCTCGCCCTGGCCCAGCATCCCCTGCCCGGCATGCACAGCTACATGAACAACGCCGGGTACGCCGAAACCAGGGCCGCCGTGGCGGCCAAACTGGCCGGGAATTCCGGGCTGCCGGTCACAGCCTCCCACGTGGTCATGACCTGCGGCGCCGGAGGCGCACTCAACGTGGTGCTCAAGACCATCCTCAATCCCGGTGAAGAGGTCATCATCCTGGCCCCCTATTTTGTGGAATACAAATTCTACATCGACAATCACGGCGGTGTGCCGGTGGAGGTTTGGACCGACCGCACCACCTTCCAGCTCGACATCGGAGCCATCGAAAAGGCACTGACGCCAAAGACGCGGGCCATCATCATCTGTTCCCCCAACAACCCAACCGGGGTGGTCTACCCGGCGGAGAGCCTGCGCCAGCTCGGTGAACTTCTGCACAAGGCCCAACAGAAGACCAGCCACAATATCTACGTCATTTCCGATGAGCCCTATGCCCGCATCTCCTATGACGGCAAGCATGTCCCCAACATCTTCCCCCTGGTGGAGAACGCCGTCATCGTCACCTCCCACAGCAAGGACCTGGCTCTGCCGGGGGAAAGGATCGGCTACCTGGCCATCAACCCCCGCATGGACACGGCCATGCAGTTCATGGAAGGCGCCATCTTCAGCAACCGGGTGCTGGGTTTCGTCAATGCGCCGGCCCTCATGCAGCGCCTGGTGGCCAAACTGCAGGACGAATCGGTGGATATCGGCCTGTATCAGGCAAAACGCAATCTTCTGGTCAACGAACTGACCGCTCTGGGATTCAGGCTGGTCAAGCCGGACGGCGCCTTTTACCTCTTTCCCGCCTCACCGCTGGCCGACGACGTGTCATTCGTCAAGCTGGCCCAGAAACACCGCATCCTCCTGGTGCCGGGAAGCGGATTCGGGGCGCCCGGCTTTTTCAGGATCGCCTACTGCGTGGACAAGGGGATGATCGAACGGAGCCTGCCGGCCTGGCGCGCGCTGGCCAAAGAGGTGGGATTGAAGGGATAGCACTTACGGAAAGATTATCAACCTCCTGCTGAAAAAACCAGGTTGTTCGAAAATAGTCAGATCGTCGCACCCGCGAGACGAGTCCTGAGGAGGCGTAGCAGCGCTACGCCGCGCGAAAGGGCTTTCGAGGATGCGGCAAGATGGCTGTTTTTCAACGACCTTTTTAATCCCGGTAACGCTTCAACAGGTCCCCATAGGCGTCGATGCGCCGGTCGCGCAGAAACGGCCAGATGCGCCGCACGGTCTCGCTCCGTCCCAGGTCAAGATCCACCAGCAGGATTTCCTCGTTCTCCCGTGAAGCCTCGGCCAGTACTTCTCCCTGGGGTCCGGCGGCAAAACTGCTCCCCCAGAACCGGATCCCGGTCTCGGGGTGCAGGGGCGACGGCTCAAACCCGACCCTGTTGACGGCCAAAAGCGGCAGGCCGTTGGCCACGGCATGCCCGCGCTGAACCGTGATCCAGGCATCCCGCTGGCGTTCCTTCTCCGCAGCGCTGTCGGCCGGGTCCCAACCGATGGCGGTCGGGTAGATCAGAAGATCGGCACCGGCCAAGGCCATCAGGCGGGCCGCCTCGGGATACCACTGATCCCAGCAGACCAGAACACCGAGCGTTCCCACCGAGGTCTTCACCGGATTGAACCCCAGGTCGCCCGGCGTAAAATAGAACTTCTCGTAGAAACCGGGATCGTCGGGGATGTGCATCTTGCGGTAAACGCCGGCCGTGGAGCCGTCCCTTTCAAAGACTACGGCGGTATTGTGGTACAGGCCGGGAGCGCGGCGCTCGAAGAGTGAGGCCACAATGACCACTCCCAACTCGCCGGCAAGACCGGCAATGGCGCGGCTGCTGACGCCGGGGATCGTCTCGGCCCTGTCGAACAGATCCGGGTCCTCAACCTGGCAAAAATACGGGCCGGCATGCAATTCCTGCAGGACCACCAGGAGCGCGCCGTCGGCCGCGGCCCGCCTGATCATGGAGCACGTCCTGTCCAGGGTCGCGTCCCTGTCGTTGCTGCACAATTGCTGGATCAGCGCTGTCCTGAGGGTCGTCACGGCAGCACCCCCCGGGACAATTGCATGGTCACGCAGTGCAGCGAGCCGTGCTGTTCCAGGAGCGGCAGGCAGTCGATACCGATGACCTCCCGGCCGGGAAAGGCCTGGGCGATGCGCTCCAGAGCCGGACCATCCTTTTCCGTATCCCGGTAGGTGGGCACCAGCACGGCGCCGTTGATCACCAGGAAGTTGGCATAGGTGGCCGGCAAACGGCGGGCCTGTTCATCGAAGCGGGCCTTGGGCCAGGGGAGCGGTATCAGGCGGTAAGGCGAACCGTCCGGCGCCCGGAAGGCCTGCAACTCCCCCTCCATCAGTTTCAACGCCTCGTGGTGTTCATCCCGCGGGTCGTCGCATGCCGTGTAGACGATGGTATTGTCCGGACAGAGGCGCGCCAGGGTATCGATATGCGAGTCGGTGTCGTCCCCGGCCAAAAAGCCGTGATTGAGCCAGAGCACGCGCCGGGCCCCCAGAAGCGCGGCCAGGGCCTGCTCGACTTCGCTCTTGTCCAGTTGGGGGTTGCGGTTGGGCGACAGCAGACATTCGGCGGTGGTCAGGATGGTGCCGAGTCCGTCGCTTTCAATGCTGCCTCCCTCCAGGACCAGGCCCACGGTCTTGAGATTTGGAGCCAGCACGCCCGACTCCTTGAGCCGCTTGGAGATCAGGTTGTCGTGGTTGGCGGCGAACTTGAGCCCCCAGCCGTTGAAACCGAAGTCCAGAAGCACCGGTTTGTCGTTGAAAATTACCGTGACCGGGCCAAAATCACGGGCCCAGGTGTCATTGGTGGGCAGCTCGCAGACGACCACCCTTTCCAGGTCGATGCCGGACTCGACCAGATAGTCACGGGCGGAGGCGGCACGGGGCGCCACCAGCAGCACTCGCTCAAAACGGACGATCTGGCGGATAATCTCCACAAAGACCGGACGGACATCGTCCAGCATATAGGCCCAATCGGTGTCCTCATGGGGCCAGGCCAGCAGGACGCCGTCCTGCACCTCCCACTCGGCGGATAATCTCGGATTCACGATCACATCTCCTGTTGCGGCAATCTCGCCCTCGCTTTCGAGGTTGGCGGACAGTATAGTATGTTGAAACCTCACCGTGCAAGCCCACTTTTTTTCAGGCTGGGAAAAACCGGCCGGCGAATCTTCACTGGCACGTATACGATTCGAGAACGCCCTTCAGCAAAAAACGACTATTTTCTTTCACCTTAAGTCGTGGTACTTATGAAAATTGACAAGTTCAGAGCTATCATGCAATAAACAGGACCGAATATGCCGAAAAGGTCACCTATGGTCAACCTCGTCATCATCTCCGACAGCCCAAAAACAGAACATATCAAGCAGTACCTCCACGCTACGCTCAAGGTTACGATCGATGTGGTGACCGACATCGACCAGGCGTTGCAGGATATCTTCGTAAAGCGCCCCACGGTCGTCTGCATCCAAGACCGGATTTCCGATATCAAGGCCGGTGATATTGCCCGGCACTTCCAGATGCTGTTCAAAAACGGCGCGCCTTCCTTTATTCTCATGCACGAAGGGGACGGCAGCGCCAAACCGGTCAAGGGGATCTTCGAGCACCTGATCGACCTGACCCTGCCCGAGGCGGAACTGGCCGTTACTCTTGGCGCGGCCCTCAGATCGATTCTCGGCGCCCAATGGGAACAGGTATGCCTCTCGCCCCCCCCGGGAAAGGACAAGCCGCTCCAGGCGGCCGGCACCACGTTGAAGCCGTTCCGGGAATACTCCGGCGCCGAAGAACATGACGCATTCGTGCTCGTGGACTCGCTGGACGAATTCATGACAACCATGCCCCAGGCCCGGGTTTCGGGACAGGAGAGCAATCTTCCCCCGGACGAGGCACCCGTAACTGCCGCCCCTCACGCCGTCGAGACACCTGCAGTTCCCCCCCGCAATAACGCCCCGTCCCGACAGCAAACCGTTGAGCAGGGCAGACCGGGCAAGAGGGCAACGCATGACTCTCTTTCACCAAAAAATACGGCAACTCCGCCCGAAACCGACGTAGCGTCGCCGGGCGACTTTCGCATAGCCGCGACCACCAGGGCGACCGCTCCACGGGAGCAGAAAGACATACATCCGTTCATTAATAACTTTGAACTGCCGGCCCGGAGGTGGAGGCGTCGGGCCGGTATCGCCCTTGCCATCGCGATCTGCGCCACTGCCTGCTATCTGCTGTGGCAGAAGCCGGAGACCTCGATCGCCACTCCCTCACCCCCCCCCACGGCGGCAGCGGGACAACAAAGTCAGGCACCTGCCCCGACGGCCGCCCACAAGGCTGTTTCGAGTGCGCGCCCTCCCCTTGGCTATGCGGCGTCCCCGTTGCCGGAATTTATTCCCGCCAACGGCCGCGACAGCGTTTATGCGACCCGGAATCCGGGCTGGGAACGCTATGCGGGCGCAGATTACGAATGCCGGATCTTCAGGGAGAATAACCGTATCAAGGCCGTCCAGGTGTTGCCGACTCAACGGCGGAGCCTCGACGGAGGATTGCTGAGAAAGGTGTTGGGGGAACTGGTGGGCGATGCCCGTTACCGGGTAACCTCCCGGGAACACGTCAGGGAGTATCTGGTTGAGCGCGCCAGTGTGGCCGACAAGGCAGACCTGATGCTCTACAACAAAAAATCGAAACTGCACGCCTTTGTCATATCCCTGAACTAACAAGGTCGCTATTTTTCCGACCTTTGCAGGAATAGTACTTTTATCGGCCTTGGCCCCCTGAGCGGGCACACCTTTTATCAAAAAGACCGATTATGGAGATGCAATGTTCTCATGTGCCCCTATCCGTAACATCATGTTCTTGCTGCTCACCATGACCGCTTCGGCAGCCGTGCAACCGCTGCATGCCGCCATGGACCCGCGTTTCGAACTGAGCCCCCAGACGCTCGGGAGGACTCCGGGCCGCACCTCTGCGGCAAAAAGCAGCAAGCATGCGGCCCACCACCGTTGCCGCACCAGGCAACTGCCCAAAAACGGCTTTACCTATGTCGTGAAGTCCGGCGACAACCTGCACAAGATTCTGGTACGCCGTTTCGGCCTCGGCGACAATGAGGCAGAGGCCCTGATCGAAGATATCTGCCTGAAGAACAATATCCGGGATATCAAACGTCTGAAGATCGGCCAGCGCATTGAAATCCCCGGCCTGGACCGTGCAACGGCCAGCGCAACCATGGCGCGCGGGACGGACCATGCCGCCCTCCCGGCCGCGCCCGGCACAGACCTACCCACAACCGCGGGGAAAACGTTTACCCTGACCGCCCCCTCTGCGGCCGCGCCTGATGAGCAGGAAACCCTGCGCCAGATCAAAGGTGTCTGGGACAGGATCGTACCCCCGAAAAGCGAGCTGAACAAGCCGCTCACGCTCCATTCGCCAACCTTTACCCTGACCCTCGACCCCCAGCGCTATCCCATGTACGCCACCATGGATGGCGGCCGGATTCTGGTGGACCGCAAGAACACCATCCCCCCCCTGGTCAAGTCGCTGATCCAGGAAAAGGAACCATCGGTCCGGATCGTGTCCGAAACACCGGCAAACGCCAGGCAACTTCTGGCCACCATGCTTGAAACGGCAGGATTCTATTCGGTGGAGGAAAACTTCAACCTGGAACTCGGCGCGGACCCGATGATAACCATCCACTCCGACTTCAAGATAGAAAAGGCGGCCGACAGCCTGGTCAATCAGGATGTCGTTCTTTTGAACGACGAGCGGCAGGAGCTGCCAACTGCCCTGCGGGGCGTACTCAAAAAAGAGGGCTTTACGGTCTACGAGCCGTTTGCTGCGCCAGGCCCGCTCATCGTCCGCCCGGCCCGTAATTTTGGACAGATTGGGGTATCCACCCAGCCGGAGATGGTAGATGCCATCCTGGTGTCGCTGGCGGTATCGCCCGAGCGGGACCGCACCCTGGAAGTCTTTGGGGCGGACGACAACGGCATTTCCCTTTCCGTCAAGGCCGACCGTTCGTTCGTCAGCAGCGGACAGAAGTACGTCATCAACCGGTTTGACGGCGATGCGGTCACCTATACCCTCTTCCGGATCCTGGAAACCAGGGGCTACCGGGTCATTACCCTTGACCGGAAGGACGACTTCCGCAAAAGTACCGAAAAAATACTCTCGGGAATGAAGATCCGGGGCGCCTATGGCCGACATGACCTGATCCGCGAGGAAGGCCTTCCCTATTCGGTGCAGATGTCGGGGTTCTGGCTGGATGCCCCCTCCCTGCCCGGCGGCAACCTGTTTCTTACCGACCTGGCCATTGATCGGGTCGTGCGCAGCCTACTTCTGGAAAACGGCTTCAACATCTCAACGAGATAGAGGCGCAAGAACCCATGATCACAAAAAAAGTCGGCGAGATACTGATCGAGCAGGAGTTGATCTCCCAGGAGCAGCTCCAGCAGGCGCTGGAGCTGCAGAAAAACATCCCCGACCAGACCATCGGGCAACTGCTCTGCAAACTCGGCTTCATTCGGGAAAGCGACCTGCGTTTCGTGCTCGACCAGAAAAACAAGCGGCCGGAACTGGTCGATATCCTCATGAAGGATGGCCTGCTGGATCAGCTGAAGCTGCGGCACGCCCGGGAAGTCGGCAAGCAGCACGGCATATCCCTGGAAAAGGCGCTGACCAAACTGCGCTATGTCGATGAGGACCAACTCGCCCAGGCTGCGGCAACGCAATACGACCTGCCGTATGTTGCCATCAACTGCCGGGAACTGGATGTGACCCTCTCCCAGTACATCAGCGTCGTCTATGCCCAGAAACACCGCATCGTTCCCCTATCCAAAATCGGCAACACGCTGACCCTGGCCATGAGCACCCCCCTCCGGCAGCTCGACATCAGGGAGCTGGAAGACAGCATCCGCCTGAGGATCATCGCCGTAGTCGCCACGGAGAGCGATATCATGAGGGCCCACCGGCACCTGTACAACATTGCCACTGCCGGGGCGGCGGTCAGCGCCAGCGACGAGGTGAACCTGGACATCCTGCCGGACAGCATCGTCGATCTCCTCAGCAAGACCTCCCTCGGCGACGAACCCGACATAGAGGAAGAGACCAGAAAGGTCACCGAGAAGGACAGCGTCATCGTCAAGCTGGTCAACAAGATCATCTACGACGCATACGCCAGGAAAGCCTCCGACATCCACATCGAACCCTATCCCGGCAAGAAGGATGTGGTGGTACGAACCCGCGTTGACGGCCAGTGTTCCATCTACCAAAAGATCCCGTACCGATACAAGTTCGCCATCCCGTCCCGCATCAAGATCATGGCCGACCTGGACATTGCAGAACGGCGCAAGCCCCAGGACGGCAAAATCGAATTCAAGAAATTCGGACCGCTGGACATCGAACTGCGCGTGGCGACCATGCCGACCGTCGGCGGCCTGGAGGACGTTGTTATCCGCGTCCTGTCCGGCGGCGAGCCGATCGCCTTCAGCGACCTGGGCCTGTCCGACCGCAACAGGAAGGTCTTCCAGGAAGCGCTCAAGAGCCCCCACGGCCTGATCCTGGTCGTCGGGCCGACCGGTTCCGGCAAGACCACGACCCTTCATTCGACCCTGACCACGATCAACCAGCCCACCCGCAAGATCTGGACTGCGGAGGACCCGGTGGAGATCACCCAGCCGGGCCTGCGCCAGGTGCAGGTCAACCCGCGCATCGGCTTCACGTTCGCCACCGCCTTGCGGTCTTTCCTGCGACTCGACCCGGATGTCATCATGGTCGGCGAGATGCGCGACGAGGAAACCGCCGGTATCGCCGTTGAGGCCTCCCTGACCGGCCATCTGGTGTTTTCGACGCTGCACACCAATTCAGCGCCCGAAACGGTCACCCGGCTTCTGGAGATGGGGCTCGATCCCTACAGTTTCTCCGACTCACTGCTGTGCGTCCTGGCCCAGCGTCTGGCCCGCCGGCTCTGCACCGGCTGCCGGGAAAGCTATCGCCCCCTGCCAGCGGAAATCGATGAACTCGCCGCCGAATACGGCGAGGAGGATTTCGCCCTGGCCGGCCTGAAGCGGGAGGAACTTTCCCTCTACCGGTCCGCGGGCTGCGAGCGTTGCGGACACAGCGGTTATTTCGGACGGCTCGGCATCCATGAGGTGCTGGATTGCACCCCTGGCCTGAAAAGCCTGATCAAGCGCCGGGCCCATACGGATTCCATCCACGAACAGTCGGTACTGGACGGCATGACCAGCCTCAAGCAGGACGGCATCATCAAGGTGCTGCAGGGATTGACCGATATCCACGAAGTACGGCGGGTTTGCATCAAATAGGCGGCTGAAACCGGGCCGCACGCCACTTTGGGCTTGCCTTTATGGAACTCTTGCGTTAAGAGAATACTCCCGATTGCAGTCGGCATCCCTGCGGGAATGCAACCCACGAGACTGGAGCGTATGTGAAGAGCCTGACGTTACAAGCCCCCGCCAAGGTCAACTACCGCCTGGACGTGATCCGTCGGCGCCCCGACGGTTATCACGACCTGCGCATGGTCATGCAGCGGGTCAACCTGTGCGATACCATTACCCTGACCCTGACCGGGACCCCGGACATCAGCGTCACCTGCGGCAAAAAGGGCGTACCCGACGGACCGGGGAACATCGCCTGGAAGGCGGCCAAGGCCCTGCTCGACCTGGCACAACAGGGGCAGGGAGCAATCATCGACATCGTCAAGAACATCCCGGTCGCCGCAGGGCTTGGCGGCGGCAGCAGTGATGCCGCTGCGGTACTGACGGGCATGAACGAGTTGCTGGGCCTGGGGCTTTCCGATGAGCGGCTGATGGAGATCGGCGTCACGCTGGGGGCTGATGTCCCGTTCTTTATCTTTCGGAAAACAGCCCTGGCGGAGGGCATCGGCGAACAGCTTACCCCCATGCCGGCCATGCCGGTCGCATGGGCATTGCTGGTCAACCCCGGTGTGCATGTCTCCACGGCCTGGGTTTATCGAAGTTTACAGTTGACAAACCGGGAGGGTCTGGCTAAACTCCCCGAGCTTTTCCGGAGTGTTGAGGATATCTGCTCGATCTTCTCAAACGACCTGGAATCGGTGACCATCCCCGCATTTCCCGTTATCGCGGAGATCAAGGAAACCATGCTTCGCGAAGGAGCGGTGGGAGCCATGATGTCCGGCAGCGGGCCGACCGTCTTCGGCCTCTTCCGGGACCGGGAAAGCGCCGAACGGGCCCGCACCGTCCTGACCGACGGCACCGGCTGGTTCGCGGCCGTTGCCGAGACCATCTGATACGATCCTTCCTCTTTGCCTGTTGGGGCGTCGCCAAGCGGTAAGGCACCGGATTTTGATTCCGGCATTCCCAGGTTCGATCCCTGGCGCCCCAGCCATAAAACACAGGAGGTTAGCTTAGCTGCTAACCTCCTGTTTCTTTACCTGGCGCAGATATTGACGCAGGTTCGCCCGCCGTCTTTCATATATCTTCGACTACCGGCGCGATGCCCTGGATAAGCTCTTTGCAGACTGACGGAAAAAACAGAAGGACATAAAGGAGCAGTGTGGCCGAGACGAAAGAGGATACTCTCGACAGGCCGATAAAGGTAGGCGTCAGTTCGTGCCTGCTCGGGGACAAGGTGCGATACGACGGCGGGCACAAGCACGACCGCTATATAACCGACGTCCTGGGCAGATTCTTTACCTATGTACCGGTATGCCCGGAGGTCGGCTGCGGCATGCCGGTGCCACGCGAGGCGATGCGCCTGGAGGGCGACTCTGCGCACCCCAGGCTCGTGACGAACAGGACCCGCATCGACAAGACCGCACAGATGCTTGCCTATTGCCGGAGCATGGTGCGCGAGTTGGAGCAAGAGGACCTGTGCGGTTTCATCTTCAAGAAAGACTCTCCCAGTTCCGGGCTGTTTCGGGTCAGGATATACAACTCGGGGATGCCGGCCAGGAGCGGAAGTGGTCTGTTTGCTGCTGCCGTGGCCAGGCATTTTCCGCTGCTCCCTTTGGAGGAAGAAGGAAGGCTCAATGACGCCGCCACACGGGAAAACTTCATCGAGCGGGTCTTCTGCTATCGCCGCTGGAAGGATTTCCTGCGAGACCGTCCCGATCTTGGCCATCTGGTGACGTTCCATACCCGCCACAAACTGCTCATTTTATCCCACAGCACCAGTAGCTACCGTGAAATGGGAAGCCTGGTGGCCCAAGGCAGGGAGTTTGCCTGGCCTGAATTGGTCCAGCGTTACGAGGAACTCTTCATGAAAGCCCTCGCCTTGCACGCCACGGCCAAGAAGAATACCAACGTGCTGCTGCATATCATGGGCTACTTTAAACGGGAACTGAGTTCCTTCGAAAAAAACGAGCTGCTTGAGGTTATCGCGGAGTACCACAACCATCATGTCCCCCTGGTGGTTCCGCTCACCCTGCTGAAGCATTATGTTGGCAAGCATGGTCAGCACTACCTCCAGCAGCAGTACTACCTGTCCCCGCATCCGGCCGAGCTGATGCTGAAAAATCATGTGTGATCCATCAGAGGACGCCCTTTATTCCGGTATTCCCGGGTTCGATCCCGGTGCCCCGGATAATCTTTGAGAAGGGTTTGCAGACATCCTGCAAACCCTTCTCATTACCCTGCAACCCTTGCCGCTCTTTCCTCATTTTCACCTATTTTTCTCAGAAAGGCATAGTATAAGGATAAGACAGCACAATAGAGACACCACATCCCGAAAGGGGGATCAGCTCATGACAGGCAAAAGCGCAAAGATATGCGCGGTCACCGATAGCCGGCAGCGAGCCAAGTTGAGCAGCGAACCTGAATTTTCCTGTTCCCGGTGCGGAGCGAAGAGCCACAGCAGCGCCAGCGTCTGCGCGCCGGTGCGGCTCGAACCGGATCATTGAATCCTGAAGTGACCGTCGGACGGACGGTAACAAAAATGCAAAAAGGCACTTCCATGAGCAAATGGGAGTGCCTTTTTGCTTCCGGAAGCATGCCTGCACGGGAAACATTACAAACTTCCTCATTTCAACCGCATTTCCTCCTCATTTAAAGCCGATAGAGAAACAAATGCGTGCAATACGTCATCACGTGCACACAGTCCACCACTTAATATGACTGAGAGGACTTCTTCATGGCCACATCGGTTCTCGGTTCCACCGGCATCAGCGCCAGCTTCACCGACAACACGACCTCCATCTTTTCCGCCATGTCCTCCACGGCCGAGCAGCAGTCGTTATCCAACACCATGCTCAACAACGGGCTGTCGTTTCTTGAAAACGGCAAATACCAGCAGGCGGTCAATGCCTTCAGGTTGTCGGTGTCCTACAATGCGGACAACGGCACCGGCAACAATAAAACCGCCTACAACTACATGGCGCAGGCATACGAGAGCCTCGGCAAGGACAAACAGGCGATCGACGCATACAAGCAGTCACTGCAGTTGGACACCAGCCAGGACACAATCCATGTCGCCCTGGCGAACATCTACATCAAGAACAAACAGAATGCGGCGGCAGAGACGCAGCTCAAGGCGGCGATGACGGCGAACCCGTCCAACTATGTGGCGCCGTACACCCTGGGGCAACTGCTCACCAGCCTGGGGGAACCGGCGGAAGCGGAGCAGTATTTCCGGAAGACCATCAAGCTCGATTCCAATGACGGCAACGCTTATTACGGCCTGGGTCTGAGCCTCGACCAGCAGGGAAAGGCGTCGGACGCCATCCCGGTGCTCCAGAAGGCGGTCGAGCTCAATCCGAGCTCGGAAGCGGCGTTATACGAGCTCGGCACCGCCTATTACAAAAACGGCCAGACCGATCAGGCCCAGAACCAGGTTACCGCGCTGAAAGCTCTGGATACGACGACCGGCACGACCTATGCCACGCAACTGTCCGCCACCATCAGCAAGCCGAAGTTTGTGACCATCGACACGGTCAAGAGCACGTTCAATACCCTGCTTGGCTCCGTGCCGCTTGCTGCGGTGGATACCAGCCTCGTCCAGGCTGATACGTCCAAGCAGTTGTCGGTCTCGTTCCTCTTCAGTTCCACCATGGACGCCAAATCGGTGATGGACGTGTCGAACTGGAACATCAGCAAGGCCCAGGGGGCAAAGATCAACAGCAGCACCGGGCTCTACGAGAATGGGGCGTACCTTTCCACCGATACCACGATTTCCCCGGTGCCGGACCGGGTGATGTATGACTCCTCAACTAACGAGGCAACGGTATTTTTCACCGTCGGGCAGAATTCCGACGCCACCGGCACCATCGACACCTCAAAACTGATCTTCAGCTTCAACGGCACCGACGTCAACGGCAAGCAGATGGACACAACCGGCGATCAGATTGACGGGTTCTCGAATACGGCTTTCTAAGGAGGAACCGACAAAACGGCACAACCGTTTACAACGGCCTGGGGTGGGGCCTTTCAAACAGTGATATCCTGTCCGCCCATCGTCCTGTAGAGCTGATGGCTCACCAAGCGCCTGAAAACCGTGGTTGTTTACAAAACAACACACATTATTTGCCAATATCGTGCGTTTCCTTATTTTGACCACAATTCTTACATATTCAAAACCGATAGATAAACAAATGCCACACGAGCACGACCAGAGCATAACCGCCTTTTGGGACATCGCCCGTGGCTGGAAGCCGTCATGATTGTGTCCCAGGTCATGCCATGTAATATGAAAGGAGGTGAATTGAGGCAGATCGGTCCTGAAAATGTGCAGATGGTATAAAACGGCACCACACTATTTCGTGCGGTAAGAAATACCGCAGACACCCCAGAAAGGAAAAACACCATGGCAATCAACGACATCTCCCTTACCAGCGGCATGAGGAACAACCTGTTGTCCCTCCAGAACACCACCACCCTGATCAACAGGACCCAGACCCGTCTGTCCACCGGCAAGTCGGTCAACACCGCCCTCGACAACCCGACCAACTTCTTCGCCGC
>Ga0207836_1000011_pt1 | contig 108790 bp, 84 predicted proteins | sample LuqExpMetageno18_FD_187776 | JGI IMG/M metagenome (GOLD analysis project Ga0207836, IMG submission 187776) | Tropical forest soil microbial communities from Luquillo Experimental Forest, Puerto Rico - Sample 18 (SPAdes) | ecosystem: Environmental > Terrestrial > Soil > Tropical forest ...
AGGACGACGAACGCCGGATCATGCCGTGGACTTCATAGCCTTTCGCCAAAAGCAATTCTGCCAGGTAGGAACCGTCCTGCCCCGTTATGCCGGTGATGAACGCTTTTTTCATGAAAAGGCGTCTCCATATTTCAGTGATATTTGCGGTTTGCAATACCGCTAGGAGCCGACCGCCCCATACGCCAAAAACCAGGCGATCTTTATATACTCACTGACGATGATCTTCCGGCGCGTTCTGTCCAACCAGTCTCCCGCGGTAAATTGCGGCTGCCAGCGGGCCGGGTTGCAACTCACGGCATATCTCCGTGCATCGAACACCCTGGCGGCGATCAATTTTATCCGTCTGATATGGTACGCGGAACTGACCAGCATCGCCGACCTGAGTCCCAGGTCATCCATCATCCGTTTTGCTTCCAGCGCCTCGATGTGGGTATTCTCGTAATACTTCTTATCCTTGTATGCAGCCGCCATGTGAACCTTGTGCATCAGATCGCCGCGCGGAACCATGCGCGGCAGCCGTTCGATCTCCCCCCGCCCGTTCAGAACACGGACCTCGTCATAGGACGGGATGATCAGGTAACGTGCATACCCATCCTTGATCAACTGGTTCGCCTCCTCGGACCTCGGTGCGTTGTCGGGCCCTATGAACAGGACAACCGCATCCGCCCTCCGGGGGATATTCTCCGAATAGAGGAATCCGGGAGCAAAGAAGGCACACGGCACCGTCATCAGCAGAACCGGCAGCGCCAGGTAAAACACCGTCTTCTTCAAGTTTGATCAAGCCCCATACCTGAGTTGTATTCTCGTCACCGACCGGATAATGAGCGTCCGGAACCGGGACACCGAGGGTGAACGGACCACGCGCCCGACATTCGTCGTGTGCAGCCATTTGAGGAAGCAAGGCGTAGTGGCCGCGGACCGGCAGCGAGGTAGCAATTCTGCCCGCAAGCGGTGCCTCATGGCGCTTGGCGACGGGGATAAAGAGTACATAATGGTAACAGATGATTGTTACAACCAGTGGGCGGGTGTATGAAATTTGGCTGAATTTTGACATGCGGGATAGGGATAATCCCATCATGACAATCCAAAAGGCGGGTCATGGAGTTTCAGCTTGGCGAAGGCCACCGGCCGTGGCGGATGAGCGGGCGATCACCCTGAAAACGTTCCGTCGGTCATGTACCTCCCAGAAGCTGACGGAATTTTGCTTTGAGCACCATGCGGATAAATTTCGGGGTCGATACGAGGTTCCTTTCCCACAGTCGCGACGGCTCCCTGGCAAACCGGTAGAACCACTCCAGCCCCATTCTTTGCCAGACTTCCGGCGCCCGCACCGTGGTCCCCGCGTAAAATTCGAAAACCGCACCTATCGCGCTGGCAAATGGCACCATCAGGTTGTTGCGATTTTCGAATATCCATTTTTCCTGCTTGGGTGCGGTCATTCCCACCCATAGCACATCGGGCCTGGCCGCATTTACCGCCGCCACCATTTTCTCGTTCTCATCCGCGGAAAAGGCATCTCTGAAAGGGGGGGTATAGGTGCCGCAGATCTCGATGGCAGGAAACTCACGGTTAAAACGCTCAACGATACGTTGCAGCACCCGGTCCGACGAGCCGAGGAAGAAGAAACGCTTTCCCCCTTTAGCCGCCAGGCGTTTCGTCAAGGCCATGAAAAAATCGTACCCCACAACCCGCTGGTGTAACGGCAGATTGAGAAAGTTCGTTGCCAGGACGATGCCGACCCCGTCCGGAGTGACCAGGTCGGCTCCCTGCAAGGCGTTCCTGAACACTTCGTCCGTGGTCGCAACCACAAGGGAATGGGGATTTGCGCAGGCCATATAACGGAAGCCCCCTCCCTCCCCAACCCAGCGTTCAGCTTGGTCCACGTCATGTTCGAGACCTTCGGCACTGATCCGGAAGCCGAACAAGTCTACGGTATTTGCATTTTCCGGGCTGCCTTGAGAGGTGATAATCTTGTACGCTCCATTGTTGCCAACCATATGTTCAGGCATACGGCAAGATCAGTTTCGTGAACTGTATCGCTGATTCAAAATCCGGGTGGCATAACCATCCCAGCCCCTGATGGCTTCATCTTCATTTCTTGTATTACCGACCGGTAAATATCACCAAGCTGTGCGACGTGGCCCGCTGGAGCATACGTGCCGTCAAAATGGTCACGGGAACTGCGGCGCATGGCGGTGAGCCGCTCCGGGTCTTTGACCAGTTCCGTAACGACAGTTGCAAGTTCTCCCGCATTACCTGGCTCGAATTTTTTGCCCGTCACATCGTCCAGAACAATCTCGCCCAGGCTGCCGATATGTGAGGCGATAACCGGCGTACCGCACGCCATAGCCTCAAGAACCACCATGGGGAAACCTTCATAACACTCGGACGGAACGATCTGCACCATGGCGTCCTGCACAGCCCGCAGAACATCATCCCGGCCCAACTGGCCCGTGAACTCGACCCCCAGCGCCCGCCCCCGTACGATATCTTCCAATTCGGCACGCAGGGGGCCATCACCGACAATCTTCAGTGGGGTGTCGATACCGCTCCAGGCCTCCAGCAGCACCCCAAGCCCTTTTTCCGCCGACAGCCTCCCGACAAACAGCGCATACCCCCCTCCCCCCGTTCCTGCCGACGGCAGATCCACAAGGGTATTGGGCACGACCGCTATCCTGTGAGGCGAAAAACCGGCTTTAACGAACTTCCCGGCGGCAAAACCGGTCAGGGAGATATAACGATTCACCAGGCGGCGATAGGTGCCGCGACAACGGTTATAGTTCTGCGTGTATACCTGGGCCAGGGTCGCGATAAAAGAGTCGCGATAACAACGGTAGCCCAGGGCGGGGAGAAAACTCCCCTTCAGGCATCGTTCGCATGGCCGGCCATTCCGCAACAACATCGCCTGGGGGCAGATCAGCCGAAAGTTGTGAAGTGTCTGCACTACCGGCACTCCGGCATCACGACAGGCGGCATAGGCACTGGGTGTGATAAGCGGAAAGGTGTTGTGGAAGTGCGCCACGTCGGGCCGGTTCTTTTCTATAAGAGCGGCAACCTCATCATAGGTGCGGCGTGACCATGCGCCGGCAAGCGCCAGCTTGACGCGTTTCGCCAAGGTTGATTCATCAATGTCGTCATTGAAACGCTCATAGGGTATGATCGTGAAATGCCGCTCCAGCAGGCGCCGCTCATTGCGATAGGCAGCATCCTCACCGCTGGGAGCCGAGGAGCGGTAGAAGTTGTGGGCGAGGAGGATCTTCATTATCCCGTGAACGACACGAATAAAACTCCAGGCGTCTTTCCGGCATTCCGCCGCCAATGCAACCTGGTTCGGCTCGCCGTCTTCGCCGCTCTTCGATTTGGCGGATCAAATGGATTTTTTACCATCCGCCTGTCACGATCACCCATCGACGGCATTACATTTACGTGAAAAGATGTGGATGGCTGATTTGCCTTTCGGTTGCGTGATCCTGCACACCTTGGGAGCCAGGAACGCCTTACGACTGCCCGGATCCACGAGCGAGATCCGCTACGAGCCGTTTAATGGCTGAAATGGTAACATCGAACGTTACTTGGGCGACCGCCGCCTTTGGCGTCGCACGCAGGACCGTACCGGCCGTATCGCACCAGCGGGCAAGAAGCTCTGTAAAAGCCTGCGTGTCAAGGGGGTCAAAGACCTCTCCTGCGCCTGATCCCTCCACCAACCCTGGCCCGGCGCCGGCATAGCGGGAGACCAGTGCAGACAGACCGCTCGCCATGGCCTCATTGACCACAAGCCCCCAGACATCGATCAATGACGGGAGAACGGCGACATCGGCAGCCGCATAGATGCCGGCCAACTCCGCCGGTGCTTTATGGCCCAAAAACATCACCCCGGCGGTACGCAGCCGGGCAGCCTGCGCCTCAAGCCGGCCGCGCTCATCGCCTTCGCCGATAATAAGCAGCGTATGCCGGGCCTGTAAATTCTCCGGCAGACCGGCCCACGCGCGGAGCAGAAGGTCGAAACCCTTGAGTTCCACCAGCCGCCCGACCGCGACAAAAGTCGTACCTGTCAGGCCCATTTCCCGGCGAATCCTGCTACGATCAGACGCATCGACCCTTTCCGACCAGCGCCTGTTGTCAACCGCCTGTGCTCCCACATAAATACGCGAAGCCGGCACCCCCCATGATGCAAGGTAATCTGCGGCCGGACGCCCCAACGCCAGGAACGCGTGTGCCCGCGAGATCAGAAATCGTCGGACCACAAGTCGAAGCCCTCTCTTGTCACGGGCGGTTGTGGAGGTTTCCTCCGACCAGAGGGCAAATGGCACCCCGTGCAGCCGGGCGGTAAACCATGCCAGCAACGACCTGAGGCCGAACTCTCCGGAGATGATCAGGTCGGGCTTGAATCCGGACAGTTCAAAGTGCTGCATCAGGGGTATGGCAAGGTATTCCTGCTGACGCGTGGCAACGCTTGTATGGGTGGTGGTCCAGAACAGGTTTATGCCCCGCGTATGACGGATCGGCAGCGTATCGCCATCCGCTGAAACAGTCCCTTTCTCTCCCTGGGAAAGCAGTATTCCCAATGAAAGGGACGGATCCTGGTGCAGGGCTTCAAAAACCGGGCGGCGATAATCCGGAATACGGTTCGTGAGAATGGCTACTCTGGTCGGTTGCATGGCCTGATCTCGCCGCCCCCGGGCAAGGAGAGGGCACTGCCTTCGGAGAAACATGTGGCCATCTGCGCCATCGAATATTTCCTGGCACTGAGGCGGCAACCTTCTTCAAGCCGGTCCCGCGGAGCGGCGCAGCTGGAGAACGCAAGGACCACACCTGCGTGTGCATAATCTGAACCCGCTGCCACAAATGGACGCCTTAATGTGTATTCTTCCAGCATATAAACCCCTCGATCCGGCCCAGCATGATCGTAAAGTTGGCTAGTATTTGCCTGGTAGAATAAGGGGGGAGAAACGACTTTACCAGTGGCGCCATCAAGCCGCGTAACATGACGTACCATGAAAGTCCGTGTTTTCGGTACAAGGCCCCTGCCCCCCGGGAACGGACCCTGGTTCGCTCCAGGTCGATGGCGGCATCCCGCGCATCTACAGGATGATGGATCTGCACGTCAGGCATATACCTCATTTTTGCCCCTGAACCGAGGCAGCGCAGAATGAGGTCCGTCTCCTCACCGGCGCCGAACCACAGGGGAACACCAAGCCTTTCATCAAAGCCACCGACATTTTCAACCAACTCCCTGCGAAGAAAGATACAGATACTCGCCCCCGATATTCCGGTGCGGAACCGGCGCCACTCCCTGTTTTGCAGAAGATGCCCCGTATCATAACCGGCATCGGTTTCTGACCATGTACCAATCATCCCATCCATATCCGGATCATGCTCGAACGCACGAATGACCTGTGCTATCACCTCTTCGTCATACCAGCAATCGTCATCGGGGTATCCGATAATCCCGAATCGGGCGGAAAGAAACCCGGTGTTCCGGGCGATCGACAGGCCCTTCCTGTCAATCCTTCGGTACGTATATGGAATTTTTGAGAGCGACAGCCGTTTCAGGACAGGCTCCAGCAACTCGCCTTGATTCTGGTCAACAACAATCAGCTCGAAAGCAGGAGAGCTCTGCCGTTCCAGAGAGTCGAGCAGAGTGTGTATCTCCTCGCGGCGGCCAACCGTGGCCATTATCAATGAGACTCTCAACATATCAGCCCCGGTTGCCCGTGTTCAGCCGGTGGGAGAGCCGAAACAGCCGAAACAGGAAGTGGGCGTAGTGATAGGGATATTCCCATAAGGACGTTGCTTTGACATGGGCCATCCTGACTTTGAAATCCTCGATGAGTGCTTCCCGTTGATTGGCGGTCGAAATGCTGCCTGCGTGGCGTCTGAATATTGCCCAATGCTCATTCACCTGAACCGGCTCGTGGAGTCTCCCGATGCGTAGCCACATGTCATAATCCATGGCATATCGATAGGCAACATCGTACGTTCCCAGAGAGGAGAAAACACGTCTGCGGACAAAGACCGACGGATGGGGGATAAAATTTCCCTTGAGCAGGCGGCGATAGCTATAGGACGGCACACGCCACGGTTCGGTCCTGATCTCCCCCCCGATATCGTCCATAGACCTGCCGAAACACCACTCCGCGCCGGATTCTTCCAGAATTCCGGCAACCCGGCCCAAAACCTGCCCATGGGCATAATAGTCATCTGAATGGAGATGGGCGACCACATCCCCCGTGGCCATCTCGATACCTTTGTTCATTGCGTTGCTGATGCCGCCTCTGACGCCGGTTACACAGAGAAACGGCATGGAGGTCGCATCTATGATCTCCAGGGTCCCGTCGTCAGATCCGCCGTCAACAAAAATATATTCAATATTCGGATAGTCCTGCGCCAGTACCGACTCGATCGATCTGGGCAGATATCTGGCACTGTTCCAGGTACAGGTTATGATTGAAATCTTCAGTGGCATATCGGGTAACCAGCCTATCCCGCCCGTTTTTCAAATAGATTTCTGCATCTGTGGAGCGCTTCTCCCCGATGTTCAGGCTGCAAAATAAGGATAAAACCAAGCAACAAGTAGATGACGGCAACTGCCGGAGCAGCCATAATGGGACTATAGCCGAAAGAAGCGAGGGGATATTTCAACGCGAAAAAGAGAACCCCACAGAGTGCGGCAATACATGCGACCGGTAGATAGCTGTGCATCAGGAGCCGTCCAAACCGTACGGGCACAATCGTCCGATGTGCAAAAAAGAGAAAAAGAACCGATGACAGGGAGAAAGCGATCAGGTGCGACAACGCGGCCCCGGCGATCCCCATTTTTTTGGTCAACGCCACGGTCAGGCCCAAGGCGATCGCTGCACGTGTTACGGTAAACATGCCGGTAATCCTGGGATAACCGAGAGCGTCGCTCAAGAGCGAAGGGAGATTGGTGAAGGCGTCGAAAAGCATTGCCAGGGCCATGGTTACCATGATCCACCGGCCGCGCCTGGCAAACTCGTCTCCAAGCCACCAGGAAAGGATCTGATAAGCAAACAAGGAGAGAACCAGCACGAAAAACGTATTGATATAGTTGAGATAGCGGGTGACCGAAAGGTAAAGCCGTTCCAGTTGCTCATGATCACCCAAGGCATCCATCGTACTGGCGAGGGGGTAAAACACGCTTGCTATCCTGAACGTCAAACCGAGCAGCCGGTTCACCAATGTCGAAGGGACGGTGTAATATGTCAGCTCCGTCATGCTGACCAGTGATCCCAATACCAGCCTGTCCGCGTGATTATAGGTGATAGCGGCAATTCTGCTCAGGTAGGCGTAGCCACTGAAAGAGGCAAGTTTCCGGGTCATGGCCTTCGATGGCCAGACCCAGCGAAAATCGGGAATCAGACGGCTTATGATCCACAACAGGAGCAGAACGTTGAGTCCGCTGGCCGCGACACGGAAAGCGACCATTTCGCGCAATCCATAGCCAAGCCACAGCAGCAGGACCGAAAAGAGCGGTACCATGATGCCGAAAAATATTTCCAAAACCGACGTGATGTCGAAGCGGTTCAAGGATTGCGGTATGCTGTTCAGATAGACTTGCAACTGGTTGAGAAAAAAACCGGCAGCGGCGATCTTGAGGGTAAGCGTAACCAAAGCGCTCTGGTGGGCTGAAACATTGAACACATACCTGATCAGCGGTTCGGCAAAAAATAAAAGAACAGAGGAACCGACGATGCCGATCAAAAGGTATAATGATCCGCCAAAACTGATTACTTCGCACAGTTCCCGTTTTTCGCCTCGTGCGTTATGTTCCGCGACAAATTTGACCGATCCCGATGTAACATTGATATCGAGGAGAGAAAAGGAGCCTATTATGGAGCCGACGAGGGTAAAGGCGCCGTAATTCTCACCCCCCAGAGCTTTGACAATGTACGGGATGCTGCACAGGTTGACGAGGGCAGGTATCGCTGAAGCCAACAGATTTCTGATCGAGTTGGCTAACATTACCCGGCCAGAGGGTGATTTATCTGAGCGGCGGCGCCAGAAGCAGCGTCGAAGCGGGGAATTGTTGCTGCGCCTTGTTGCAAACGGTCCGGGACATCTGCTTTTCGCGACCTCGCGTTCTGATGGACGCGCAGCCCCAAACCGATGACACCCCACACAAACCACTGATAACCGGAGTAGGCGCTGGGAACCAGCCCTATGGTGTCAATCATCCACATGACGAATGCCATGAATGCGCCGATATTGAGCGGTCCGGCTCTTTCGAACAGGTTTACCAGGATTCGAATCCCGATGGTGGCCAAGAGGGTCAGGTAGACCAGCAACCCGAAAACGCCGCCGTGATAGAGCATCAAGATGTAGTCATTATGCGAACCGGTTGCCATCTTGCCGCTGCCAAAGGCTTTCTGAAGTACCGACATCTCCTCCCACTCGTTGAGAAGAGATTTCCAGAGATAGACCCTGCCCTCAAATACCCTTTCATTTTTGCCGGTTCCGGTCACCGCGCCAATCTCTTTGTTAAAAACCCTGGATATCGTGGTAACCACCCTGTTTTCAACGGATATTGCCGTTACCCCCAGACAGATGAGCACGATCAACACATAAATGTTTCTTTTCAAGACCGCCCATGCAAACAGCCAGACCCCTAAAATAATAAGGCCTGCTTTGCTGTATGTCCTATACATGACGATGCTTGCGGCACCGGCATATAACATTGCGATAAAATTTAGAAAATACGACTTTAAAAACATGCTGCAATACAAAAACAGGCTCAGCAGGGTCTGAAGTGCATAATACCTGACCGTTATGGCATCGTGATAGAGCCCGATGTTCCTTATCAACCCTTCAGTAAAGGTCTTCTGCCAGTGATGGTCCGTGATGAATTCATATATCCCGACCGTCATGGGAAAAATGCCCGCCACGACAAGAGAAAGCAGCAAGTACCGTATCTTTTTTTCATCGGTGAAAAAGGTTTGAACCATGTAAAAGCCGATAAAGCCATTAAAATGACGAAAGAAGACATTGGCTGAAGATGACAATCCATCGTCACAGAGAATTAACAGCGAGATGATGCATATGTTGATTATATAGAGAAACCAGACAGGTTTCAGGGGCATCTCTCTCAGGCCCTTGATACTTTCCGGCACGAAAACAATTCTTGCGGCTATAATGCACGGTACCAGCACACTTACTATTTCTGTCAGACGCAGGTCGCCAACCAGCACAAAGCCATACATGGTATCTACGAGTGGCCGCACCATAAATATCAGCATTATCCCGTAGACGGGATACACACAAAGGACGAAAAAGGCGGCAATTACGGATATGATGGTAACTATTTCTAGCATTCTTTGCCTTCTATAAATAATCGGTCTTCTGAAATCATCGTGCTACAGGATGGGCGTTGGGCGATTCAGGGCCATAAGGGGTGGGCCGGTGAATTGAAAACCGCCTCGCTCAACGTCGATACCTGTTCGTCGCTTAATTGTTTTGCGTGATAAAAAGCGATGCCGCTTCGGGGCCACATCGTTCTGGCCAGAAGTACGTAATCGGCCAGCAGGGAACCGCTTCTTGAAACGATGGCGGTGTCCCCTTCAATGGCCTTTACGCGAGTGCGGGACCGCTGCGGTATAAGATTCTTGTCCAGCGGATCGTAGGTACTAAACAGCACCGTCAGTCGGTCAGGATTGGAAAGCTTTTTCCGGGACTCATCCACCGCCTTGACATCCGGATGCTTCGCATAGTCCATGTAATAAATGACGTCAATCAACCCTTCGTTTGCCCAGCGGATACTGTCCTGCCCCTGCAGGAGCAGAAAGAATTGACTCGGCACGGCATCGACGCTGACAATCAGGCCCTTGCGCAACGCTTTCGCACGCTTCGAGAAGTCCCGCACGATAGCGGTGACAGCCTCACGGTTCCACGCAATCACGCTGGAAGTGCCTTTCGTGTCATTGTAGCGTTCCGCTTCAGCGGCATCGTGAATGAGGGATCGCCCTGTTTCCCGGAAATACTCATCCACACACTTCCGGGACTTGCAGATGCCCATGCTTCGGATGTAGTCAAGATTGATTCCGTCAACAGGGTATTTCTCGACGACCTCCAGCATGAGATCGACTATGAAGCGCCTGAATCGCTCATTATGTACGTCGTAGGCATTTTCCCAAGCCCCTTCACGGTAATCAGTGTCAACGCGGGGACCTTCGCGCCTTGCGACGGTAAACCAGGGATGTACTTCCATCCCTTCGGAATGAGCTTTAGCGATGAGGTACGCCAAAGGATCATGCCCTCTTCGTAGACCTGGATGCATCGCGGCGCGCCTGCTCGGAAAGCAAGTCCATTCCCCGTGCCACACGCAGGGAATATACACATTGAACCCGGCCTTCTTGGCACGATGTATAATCCTGTCGGCGGCACGCGGCGAAGTGGCCCACTCCATGTCCTCGTCAAAGAGAACACGGCGCTCCAATGGTAGCCCCGACGAATCCCGGAAGTGCCCTGATCCGTCTTTTCCTCTCATGGACTCGACGAGCCACGAAAGCTCTTTCTGTTCTATGGAAGCGGCGAGATCTTTCTGGTTTTCGAAGTTCCTGAGAACCTCCAACTTGGATAAGGGCCTGCTCAGAACAAGCAAGTTGTCGATAAGGAAATCGCTTCTTCGTCCTCTCCGGTCTGTTGCTCCAAGGTCACTGCCGATATAAAGCGTGTTCTTTGGGGCATAGCCGGTTTTTACCCGGACCTGGTGCTCTGAGCGAAACTCCCCATCCACAAACATTCTGCAATATCCATCGGGACCGCTTTTCCAGGTGAAGGTCAGTTCAGTCCAATAATCAAAATCGATTTCCAATGGGATGGCAAAAGCAATGGAATCCTGGTTGGAAAGAATAAAATAAAGGCGGTTCTTCCCCTCAGGCTCCCACCAGCCATATGACAGAGCCAGATAACTCTGCCGTTTTTCATCCCAGCGCAGAGTAAGAAAGGTATGAGAAACAGGTTCCGCCCTGTCCCAAAGTGGCTTGAACCTGAAAGATATTGTCCCGGATTCGGCCGTCAAGCCCCGTGGTGCTTGCAGTTCCGCATAGGAACCGCCGGTCAGTTTCAGGGCAGTTTGCCCATTGCCATACCTTGCATAGGGCGAACCATGGGAATTAATTATTCTGAAACCTCCTGAGCCATTCGGTTTTTCCGCGAAATCCTTGCGCAGAAGGACACCATCACCGGACGTGACGGCATTTTCAGCGGCCTCCGTTAAGGGAAGCGGCGGCAAAAACAAAAGAAACGTCAGGATCAGTAGAGCCACCTTCGCGGCTCTGTTTTCGCTGGGACGGTTTTCAGTAGCTGACGGCAGCGCTTGGTCCGGAGCGATCAAACATTGGCCGGCTGAGCCGCAAGGCAACCCGGAAGGCATTATCGCCCGCCGTCCACCAGCCGTATTTCCACCTTTGCCGCATCCCGCAGTTTTTTGATGAACGGCTGCAGTTGCTTGATACCTTTTTCCTGCTTCACCATGCTGCGGATCTTTCCCTTAAGCTCATCAAGCGGCGGCGTAACAGCCGCTTTACGCTCGACGACCTTTATGATCTGGAAGCCGAAACGGTCCTCAATAACCGGAGAGACCTCACCATCCTTGAGGGATTCGACCTTTTTCTCCAGTGCTGCGACCAGTTGTCCCGGGCTAAACCAGCCGATATCGCCTCCCTGTTCCTTGCTCTGGTCATCATTTGAGTGCTGAGCTGCGAGATGGCCGAAATCCTCTCCTTCCGCAAGCCGTTCGCGCAGCTTGGCCGCCTTGTCGGCAGCGGCTTTTTTCTGCTCGCCATTCCAAGCAGGGTCCACGGCAATCAAAATGTGGCTGAGATGAACCTGGGGCGGTTGGGTAAAGGTTTCCTTGTGCCGCTCGAAATACGCTCTGATCTCGTCATCGGAAACGGCGACCTTCGAACCAATAACCTCATTGACAAGGGCGCGAATGGCAAGACCGTGCGCCATCTGTTCCCGGATCAGCGTTTCACTCAATTTCAGCCGCGCCACGGTCTCGGTAAACTGCTCCTCATTGGCGAATTGCCCCTTGAGCTGCCTGAACTCACGTTCAATATCATCCGGTGCAGCCTTGATGTTCCGCTTGCGGCTTTCCTGAAAGAGAAGTTCGCGGGTGATCAGGTTCTCAAGCGCCTCCCGCTTTAGTTCGGCCAGCTTCGACTCATCGGCGAGCTTTTCTTTTGTCCCTTTCTGGCGCCAGACGCGGTCAAACTCCAGCTGAAAATCGCCACGACTGATAACCGTTCCGTTTACCAGGGCCGCGGCGGAGGAATCACCTGATGCACCGGCGGCGTAGGCTGGTCCTGCGGCGAAGGAGAGACATCCCAACAGTATCGTGCAGGACAACAGGCAGACCGGTACAAAAATCCTCGCCAAACGGTGCGGGTTTTTAATGTATCCGGTCATCAGAACCTCGCATTGATATCGAACTGGACCACATCTATGGACAACGGCGGCCCGGAAATCTCGTTGGCGGTCAGCCAACGGGCGGTCAGCCAGGCATTTTTGCCGAGCCCGAAATTTACGCCGCTGACCCACCCCTTGGCGTTGGTCCCGCCAAGATGAAAATCGGAATCGGTGAAGCCGTCCACCACGGCATCGGACTCCAGGTGCTTGAAGAACAGGAATGCATTCCACTGGCCAAGCGCCAGGGTTTGGGGATAGCCGACGGTCATGCCGAACTGATAGCCTTCGGTCTCCTTATTCACCGTACCGCCGACCAGGGCTTCGACCTTACCCTTGTCATACCCGATATTATTGACATAGTCGGCGAGTAATATGACCCGTATCGGGTCCCACAATCCTATATCCAGGGAACCGGTGATGTTCAGTTCGCGAAATTCGGCGGCATAGGCGGTCTTGATGGCGGTAGACGGATCGATATCAAAGAGTGTATTGCCCTTCTGCTGGAACTGCGGAGCACTCCAGTCATTCGCGTTCGGATGCGACGCACTATTGGCAATGCCGGTTATGTTATCGAAATCGTAGAAGGCCGCGGCCAGCTTGGCGGTCAGTTTATCTTCGTTCCGGTAGCGCACACCGAGTTGGCCGGCATAGAGCCATTTGTCGTGGCTGGAGAGTTCTACCTCCTGGATCGGAAAGACCCCGCCGGTCAGGAACAGGTCGATGTTCGAGGTAATCTTAGGGGTTATGGAGAACGCCACGCCGTCGAAGTTGAGGTTCGGGCTCCATACCAGGTCACTTGAAAACCAGGGGTTGGCAAACCGCCCCCCCCACATCGTGAAACTTTGACAGGGGGTCCATTTCAGGTAGCCCAGGTCCAGCAAAAGATTCTGCTTGTTAAGGGTAGTGCCGAGGGTGGCGTTGGTGGATACCGGTTCGGTGGTATTGCCGGTCGCCATGCCGATGCCGACCTCCAGTTGGTCATTGACCTTGGCGGTGGCGTTAAGCCGGGCGCGGATCCGGATCCGTTCGCGATCTATTTGGCTGTTGTACAACGTGGAGGTATTGGACGGGCTCAAAAAATCGGCATTGCGGTCGCCGAAGAAATCCCCTTCATAGCGCAGCCGCATGTCGCCGCCCAACCTGATGTGCCTCACCCATTCCGGAACCGGCACGATTTTCTGCTCAACCTGGCTGTGAAGGTCCTGACGCAGGTTCGCACCGATATCATCGGTTACCCGCTCCAGTGAAACCTTGCTCAGGAAGCGCGCCTTGACCCTCTCCGCCTCGTCTTTTGCCAGCAACCCCTGGGATACCAGTTGGTCCACATCGGCCAGCAACCCCTCCTTGGGCAGGGTCGTGCGGTGATACTCGATTTCCACGTCAGGGGCGGCAATGATATCGCCCTCCTCATCCTTCGTCCATTTTCTGCCGATCCGGTCGCCGATCTGCGCCGCTTCGTCGGCCCCCAGCACACCCTGCTTCACCAGTATGACATTGAGCGACGCCCGGAGCATATCCTCATCGAATGCCGGAACGACCGGGACGACATCCGGTTCGCCCTTTTCAGGAACCGGAGCGGCGGACTGCTCTCCCCTCACGGATTTTGTGGCCAGTTTCTGGAGGAAATCAACCGCATCCTGGTCACTGATGCTCCCCTTAGAGCGCAAAAAATCGATAATCGCCTTGATATCGGACCGCGAAGCGGCCCCGCCTGCGGACTGGCGGACAACTGCCGAACTTTCCTCGGCGGTGATCAGCCCTTTGTCGCGCAGCAGCTTGAGAAGCATCTCCATTTCGACCGGCCGGGATGCGTCGGCTGACGCGGCGGAAGCCACCCCAGGGGCCAGCAGCAGAACGAGCATCCGGGTCAAAGCGATGAAATAGCGCATGATTGATTTTTTCTCCGTTTCAAAATTTATAGTGGTCCCGTCCGGCGCCAGCGCGTTTCGGACAGCAACATATCTCTTCAGCCCTGGGAAGAAACCCGTATCGTCATTGACCGGGGCATCCCTTCCGGGGGGGGCTGGCTGACCCGCATACCCGGCAGTGCAAGCTTGATGGCGTCATCTACCTTGTCGCTTCCCGATGAAGCCACAATCCTGTAATTCAGGACCGTCCCCTGCGGGTCAAGCACAATATGGACCGTGGCTTGGTATTTGCCCTTGGGCACTCCGCCGTCCTGGTCGAGGCGCTTGCGCATCTGCTGCTTGATCTCATCCTGCATCTTGGAGATATATCCGTGATACTTGGTCATCAGTGAAAACCGGTTGGCACCACCGCTACCGCCGCCACCGCCAAGCGTAAGGGCTCGGCCGCCCTTTTTTCCCACCAGGCCGAAACCGTCGCCGCCGGCGCCACCCTCGGCATCGACACCCAGATCGGCTCCAGGAGGCGGGGAATCGTCGCTCTGATCGGGTTGGTTCTGTTGCTGGACCTCGTTGGGAGTTACGATATTCTCCTTGGGCTGTTCCTTGGGCTGCTCCGGTTCAGGCGGTTTTTCCTTCTGTTCCGGCGGAGGCGGCGGTTTGAGAAGCGTCACCGCGACCGGGTTCTTCCGATGCCCGCTGTCCGGGGCAAGGAAGACCTTGACCAGGAACAGGATGCCGGTCAACAACACCAGGATCACGATTCCAGGTATCAGCCAGTTTCGGAAATTGCCCTTTTTCTTATGCTTGGTCATGCGTCGGCACCTCGCATGCCCGTCATTTCACGAGCTTCTGGGTGACGAGACCCAACTGGGTGATCTCCAGCTTCTGGAGCAGGTCCAGCACCTCGATCATGCTCTTGTAGGTGATCTTCTCGTCACCCCGCACGATCACCGGCAGGTTCGGGTCGGCGGCCTTGAACTGGCGCAAACGCGCCTCAAGCTCCGCCAGGCTGACCGGAAAGCTGTCCAGGTAGATGGTCCCTTCGGCCGTGATGGTGATCGCCTTGGTGGTCGGCTTGATCTTGCTGGCCGCAGCGCTGGCCTTGGGCAGATTAACGCTGATGCCTTGTACCGACGCGGTCACCACGATCATGAAGACCACCAGAAGGTTCCACGCCAGGTCGAGCATCGGAACGACGTTTATTTCGACGATATCGTCGTGATCTTCCGATGGCGCTTTCATTGCTCCTCTCCGTAGGCTTCCTCAACCTTTCCGGTAAACTCGTCAATGAACAGGCGCACATCCGCATTCACCTTCTTCATCCGATTCGTCAGATAGGTATAGGCAAACAGGGACGGAATCGCCACAAACAGGCCGAACAACGTGCAGGCGAGGGCCGAGGCGACACCAGGCGCGATGGCCGACAGGTTCGCCTCGCCGGACTCCGCCAGGCTGCCGAAAGTGTTCATGACCCCCCATACCGTGCCCAGGAGTCCCCAGAACGGCCCCCCCGAGATGCCGAGGGTCATGACGATCAGCCACGAGTTGAGTTCCTGGTTCTCCCTGACGCTGGCCCGGTCCAGCGATGTTTCAAAGATGCTGATTGCGGCCCTCGACATCCCCTTCGACGCATCAGGGTCCTGCCTGGCGGTCCATCGTGCGATTTCCCGATAGCCGGCGCGATAGATCCTGAAGATACTGGAATCCTCGTGGTCGTCGGCTTCGGCATCCAGTTCCAGAGGGTCGGTAATATTCTCGAAGGCATCGGAAAATTCTTTATTGGCCCGCACAAGGTTCTGCAATGCGATGAACTTGCGGATAAAGACATAGGCGGACAAAAAGAGCATGAAGGTACACAGCCCGATGATCAGCCAGCCGTCAAAGGTGACGCTCTTGGCGATGACCTTCATGAGGTGGACGGTCAGGTTTTCTCCGCCACCCTTGCCCGATTCCTCCTGGCCGTAGGTGATCAGCTTGCCGTCCTGCCCCTGGCTGTTGACCGTCGCGGACAGCCAGCCGGCCGGCCGCACCAGCCCGGCAAGCTGCACCTCGTCCATATCGCCGACAAAGGGGTTCTTTCCGTCAAGCGCGGCGCCGAAGGCCAACTCCGCGGCCGGCGACGGGATGGCGGGCCCCATGGCCGCGGCACCCGCCTCCTTGCCGTCCAGGTAGATGGCCAGACGTCTGCCCGGTTCGGCGGTAACCGCCACCTGATGCCACGCTTGGGGCGCAATGTCGGCGCCGGCCGAAACCTGCGCAGCACCGACGCGGGCAGAGACGCGGCCGCCGTTCATTCCCACGGCGATCCCCTGCCCTCCCTCCTCCCAGGAGAACAGCCGGGCATCGGCCTGGGCCTGGGCCGGCTTGACCCAGGCCGAGAAGGTGAACCCCTTGTCGAACTTCAGGGACGGCGCCCGCTTGACCACCAGCTTGCTGCCGCTGCCGGGAAAGGTTGCGCCGCTGCCGATGACCGCTGCGGTGCCCAGCTTGCCGGTGAACTCGGCGGCATGATTGGCGTAACCGGTAGAATCCTTGGGCGTGCCGTCGGCCTCGGCCATGTGCAACACCAGGGCCTGGCCGGTGTCGTAGGTGCCGGCGGCGTCCTGACCCGCCGCGACGGAACTATTGCCGTAATAGAGCCAGACCGCATCCGAGGCCGCGGCCCCGGCCAGTTGGGGCACCCTCACCCACACCAGGGCGATCTGCTTCTTGGGATCGAACGACTCGATGTGAAACTTGAGCGGCATCTTGTCGTCCGAGGCGACCACACGGATGTCGGAACCATCCGGCTTGGCGTTGTCGAAGACGAAGTTCCCGGCGTGCAGGCGCAGCAGCACCGGCACATCGGTGACATTATCCTTTATTGCGGCCCCTTTGTCGGTGGTGTCGAACGATATCTTCTTGCGGAACTGCCACTTGGTGTCCCACCAGGCATCGGCGTCCGGGATACCGCTGGACAGGAACAGCACCAGCGCCGCCATCCCTACGAAAAAAAACCTCGCCATATTCAGCCGTTTCATCACGTCAATCCCTCCCGAAATCAATCTCATTTTTTATCTTTGTCCTTATCCTTCACGTTGCCGTCATCGCCCGGATCGCTGTCGAAGCTGATGACCTTGACGTCGAGGAACTTGGACATGAAATCATCCAGAACCTGGGTAGTACTCTTCAGCGCATCCCTGGCCGCGCCAACCCCGGCGGTCTGCTCGATCATCTTGCTGCTGTCCGCCAGCCCGCTCGTGCCGGAGAAGGAAACGATGCTGACCGAACTGCCGCTGGAGGACGGGACCCCCACCGAGCCGACCCCGGCAGTGATGTTCTGCGAGTTCAGGACCTCGGTGGCTCCCAGCACCACCTTATTGCCGGCAATCCCGGCCTCTCCGGCGTCGATGTTCCCCTCGGGGGCAAAGACATAGATGTTGCCCGCTTCCGGGGCCGGTTCCCCGAGTTTCGAGGCATAGGTAAGGGTGCGGATCCCGCTGCCGACCGCCGGGGGGCTGAAAACATACGAATAGGTGCCATCCTGATTCTTTGACAAGGTCGGATCGTTGCTGCTGATCGTCGTCTTCGAGCCGCGCCCGGCATTTACGTTGCCGTGATCGCTCCACAAGGTCAGATCCCCCCCCTGGAAGGACATGACGCGCGATTCGTTGACATTCAGGTCGCCGCCGCTGTAGATGTCGATCGCTCCGCCCTTGGCGGTATAGATGCCGGTATTGGCCTGTTTCTTGGCGGCAATCGTCTTGTTGAGAATAAGGGCGGTCTTGCCGACATTGATCTGGCCGCGGGCCATTATGTAGATGTTATCCTTGCCGGCGAGCGTGCTGATCTGGGACGAGGTCATATTGATCGTGCCGATGCCGGTATCGGTCTGTCCGCCGAAAAAACGGTCGATGAGCAGGGTGCGGGCCTCGTCGAGGCGCTGCTGTGCCCCCGCGGTGTCTCCCTGTGCCTTGAGTTCGCTATACTCAATCCCGTATTCCTGCAGCCCCTTGATATTGTTATCCGTGTCTCCATCGAAAAATTTGACGATTGAATCCGGGGTTTTGGTCGAAGCGGCACCGGCCACCACGTACAGGTCGCTTCCCTTGGTCGAGTCGAGGGCCGAATTATAGGCATTGCCTTTGGTTGTGATCCCTGCGCTGGTCCCCAGGTCGATGTTCCTGCCCGCCTGGACCAGGAGAGCCCCCGGACCGTCCTGTTCCAGGCCGGTCACCGTCGAGGTGCTACCCGCGGCAGTCGAACTGAACAGTATGTCCCGGCCGGCGCTGACTGTGGAGATGTCCGTGCCGCTGAGATTCTGCCCGACATAATAGATATCCCGAATATCCCGGTACGCGTGAAGATTTGCCGCTTTCGGCGCACCTATCTGGATGTCCTTCAGGTCCCCCCGGTCGGCTGTTATTGAAATCGGCCTCGAATCCCTCTGGGTGCGGGTATTGTTGTGGACATGTGCGCTTGAACTTGAACTGATGAAAGCAGAAGAAAAAGTTGTGGCGCTGGTGCTGGCATAAAATTGGTCCGGATCTATATCCGTCATTATAATCAGCGCTTTCGCGCTGTTGCCCGATGAATCGACATAACTGCCGCTGACATCCCTCCCCGCATCGATCTGCAGGTTCCCGGACAATGAGGGGGCGAGGAAAATACTGTTTTCAAGCAGGATGTCGTTTCCGGAAAACAGGAAGAGCGATGGCGGGAGGATCGCATTACGCAATGTAAGATTGGTGGTATCGGTCAAATACGGGTTCGTTCCCGTCAACTCGAGATCACCGTGCACCGCATTAGCGTAGAATCGTGAACTCGAAGTGTAGGAGGGTTTCCATAAATTAACGCTTGCGGCAATTTTCGGATCGTAGACCGTGCCGAGGGTCACTCCCCCCTGGGCGACAACCGAGAGATTCCCCAATCCGGGGGCTCCGATTGCTACCGCCTTGCCATTGTCGGTTGTTTCGATATTCCCGGCGGCATGGATTACGCCATTCCCGTTACTGACGTTAAAACGCCCCGTAAGATCGCCCTCGGAAAGGATCGTCAGGTTGCCGGTGGCGGAGGCGACATTGCCGAACGTTCCGGCCTGGCTGTCGAAGTCGCCGCCGCTTCTGACGAAGAGATTGCCGCCGCCCATTGTGGCAAGTCCCGCGGTCGGCGTGCCGCTGAACCTGGCCGACCAGTAATAATTGTTGCCGCCGGTCCTGTTGAAGGTGACGAGATCCCAAGCGGCGGTATCGACTTGCCCATTCACGGTCCCCGCCACATCCAGGTTGATGTCCCCTCCCCCGGTATATGTCCACCAACTGTTGTACGTCTGTGGGGAATACCCCGTGGTACGGATGGAGCCAAGGGTGCCGGTCGAGTAAAGATTCAGGTCCGCCCCCACCTGCAACGCGATATCCCCCGTGGCCGCCTCTATGGCGCCACCCTTGACATACAGGCTGCCGCCGGTCTCCCCGCGGATCGAACCGCTGTAGGAGGCAAGTGTGTAGGCTTGAATGGCTTGGTTCATGTATTGGGCGGAAAGCCCTTTTCCCAGGACGGTATCGCCGAACGATGCAAAGCGGATAGGCCCGCTCTCGGTGTAGACAAGGGCGCCTGTGTTGTTGCCGTCGATCGTCAAGTTACCGGTAGTGCCCAGTTTATTGTCCTTGACCGCCAGCAGGTCGCTGCTTGCCAGGTCGCTGCCGGCGATCAGGTTCAGCCCCCAACTGGGGCGTCCCGTCGTGCCCGACAAATTGATGGTGGCGGTATTATAACGATCAACGAGTTTGTAATTAATGGCGAGGTCGCCGGCCGCCCGCAGGGTCAGGACTCCGGGCGCGCCATTCTGGACCCCGCCGACCCGCCAAGCGGCGCCGCTCAGATTCCAATCGGCGGTAAAGGCGATAGTGCCGGCGCTTTGCAGCTCGATCCCCGGCAGCAGGCTGAACTTGGTGGAGACGTCCAACCCGAGTCCGCCTGAGAGCCAACTGGTAACGGCAGCAACATTTGTGCTATTGCTCAGGAAATTCACAACATCGCTCGTATTGAGCGTTGTCTGCAATGCGCTGGTAACGGTCAGATCCCCGGTATAGGAATGAACCTTGACCGCTTCGGCGGTTACCTGCGAAGCGCCTGCAACCGTCCCGTTCAGAGTCATGTTCACGTCGGTGAAGTCGGCGGTCTGGGGAGCCCGGAAGGCGACCGTTCCGCCGGTGCTCCCGGAGACATCGATGGTTCCGGCGAAGGTCAGTGTGCCGTTATTGGCCGCCGTGTCATACGCCGCCACGTTGAGCAGCACGTCGCCGCCTTTTCCGGCGGTGCCGACGGCATTGATGGCGCCGTTCACCGTGAGGTCATGGCCGGCATTCAGTTCCACCCGCCCGCCGCTGTTTCCGGATGCGTCGATATTTCCATCGAGCGTAAGGTTGCCGTTATCCGCGGTAATCGTCACCTCGCGCCCGGTCAGAGTCTTGTCATTGGCCAGCGTCAGATCGCCGCTGTGCGAGTGGATAGAGATCAGATCGTTGAAGCCGCTGGTGGAGAGCAGCGTGCTCAGCCCGCCCAACCCGCCCATGCCGTCCAGCGACAGACTGTCGATGGTAAAAGAGCCTCCCTGCCCCCCGTGCGTGGAACTCCCCGTGATGCTTCCCAGCACGGTCACCCCGTTGCCGGCGGAAATCAGCTTGACGCTCCCCGCATCTCCGGCGCCGGGGGCGGACACATCGATGACCGCACCGCCGGCGACCGTTACCGGCCCATTGTCGGCGCGCAACGTCACCGACCCGCCCGCTTCATGATCGATAGTACCGTCGGATGCCGCCGCGTAATCATATCCCGGCGTCGAAATCCGCGCCCCGCTCTCCAAGGATACCCCTTCAGTGCCGGTAGCCGTCAGGGAGACCTGTCCGGCCGTCAGCTCGATAGTCGCGGAGGAGGTTATTTTACTACCCTTGAACGAGAGCGAACCTCCCAGGTAGTTGTCGCTGTCCGAGGATGAAAGACCGGTGCCGTTCAGCGCCAGAGTGCCGGTGCCGCTGTCCACGACAAAGTCTGCCGCCTGGTAGGCCCCTGTCGTCGTCACATAGGCCGGGCCGGCGGTAATCTTTGCCGCCGTGATGTCCAGGTTGCCGCGGTCGAAATTCAACGAGCCCTTGCCCAGGAATGAGAGCGTGTTGGTCACGTTAAAGGCGGTCGTATCGAACCCGCTGATACCGATGGCACCGTTGCCGATCATGCCGCTGTCGCCGCTGAACGTCAGTACGCCGCCGCCGACCGGGCTGTCAGCGCCCGCCGTGGCATTGCTGCTGTTGAGCAGCTCGAACTTCTTCGCGCTGAATGTCGCCGAAACCGGCCGGGAAGCGTCGGCAACCATGCGGGCGGCATCGATGCGCAACGTATCGCCGACCGCAAGGCTGAAATCATTGCGAATCCTCACATCCTGGTTACTGGCCAGGCTCATGCTCGTGAACCCGGAAAGAGCGGAAAAGAACCTGTCGCCCAGGGAGAGGCCGTCCGTTGCGGAATCGGTTCCCAGGATCAGGTTGTTAGCCCCGGAAGAGACGTTCAGCGTGCTCGCATTGCCTTTCAGGCTCCCCGAAAGTGAGAGTGTCCTGGTTTCCAGGTTCAGGTCGTTGCCCGCATAGACCGTGGCGGATGGACCTATGCTTACCGTGCCTCCCGACGCGATCGTGACCGAACCGCCACCGTAGCTTGAGGAGCCGTCCGTGCCGATCACCTGATATTTGTCGGACCGTATTGTGGCCCCCTCGCCGATGGTGATGCTGGAGTCGGCAGCGGATGACGTTTTCAGGACTATTTCCGGAGCCGTCAGGGCACTCCCCTTGGCCACGGTTATGCTTGCCGTATTGTCCGTACCGAGGGTGATCTCCCTCAGCCCCTTGCCGGTCAGATAATCCGATTTGACCTGGAACGTGTTTATCAGGTTGGCGCCCAGAACGTTGTCGAACCCGAAACTTTCCGCCAGGGTGGTAACGTCGGTCTGCACGGTCAGGTTCGTGCCGCCAAAGGTCAACGCCCCCCCGTTTGAGCCGGCCGGCGCGGAAGTGTTGATCGAGCCGTTGAGAACGGCGGTGTTCGCATTTATAGCAAGGCTGCCGGCATCGTTCCCGGCCAGGGACACGGTCGTGAAGTTCCCGTCCTGCCGCAGGTCTGATGCAGCCCATACCGAGTAGTAATGAAGCCGGTTCGACGAGATTGCGGTCCCGGCCACCGTGGAATAGCCGGAAACCACCGACGCCCCGGTAGTCGTCTGGTATGTCCCGCCCGGCTTCGTCGTACCCATGTCGGCGATCACATAGGCCCCGGGCAGGAAGGCGTAGGACGCGGGGAGGATGGTATAGACCCCCGCCGCCAGTCCGCTGCCGCCATTCAGGTAGACCGCCGTGCCGGGGAGATCGTAGCGGTTCCCCGCGACGACAACCATGCGTCCGTTGGCGGTATAGGGGTTCGTCGATCCCTCTATGCCGGCTTGAAACGAGTAGGCGCTTACGGAACCGCCGCCGGAGATGTCGATCGTCGCGCCTTGCTTGACGATAACGGTATCGCCGTTGATGGTGATGCTCTTCTGCGGGGCTTCGCTTACGACAACGCCGGAGGTGTTCGAAGGCGTTGTCTTGTCGTCCGTCCGCATCGAGGAGTTTTCGTCAAGATAACCGTACGCCACATTGGTGGACCCGGCGGTGGAGAGCACGCTCCCCTGGCCGAGAAAGACCCGGCTCGACGCGCTGTTGATGGTGATCGTACCCAGAGGCGCAAGGATGGTGCCGTTGTGTTCGAACCCGCCGTCGGCGGTGATGGTCAGGCTGCCGCCCGCGGAATACACCGGCAATCCGCTGGTCGGGTCGGAGCTTGGCATGGTGGTCAACTTGCCGCCGACATCAATGGAGTAGTTGGTCGGTGTTGACTGGATTTCATCTACTCCGTTCGTGCTGTCACTATTGATTGTCGTCTCCGTCATCTTTGTGTAGATGCGGTCGGCGGTCAGGGTCAGGTCTCCGGCCGTTGCCAGCCTGCCGCTCCAGCGTGTGGTGGGGTTTGAGTACTGCAGATCCGCCAAGCGTATGTCCCGCGTGGCCGTAAGATAGGACTTGGCAAAACCGTTCAGGACCACGTCCCCGGTCAGATCAAGCCAGGTGCTGTCAAGTTCAAGGGTCGCCTTGCCGCTGCCGCCGTCAACTGCCGCTGGACCCCGTCCCGCAGCAGAGTTGGCGATCTGTATCCAGGGAGCGCTCAGTTTGATGGTGTCTGAGCCGCTGCCGGTTATCATCGGCGCATCCAGGGTGAGGCCCCGCCCGATGGAAACATCCATGGCCCCTGACAGGTTCACCGCCACGCCGCTTTGGAACTTCAGGCTGTCGAAACCGGATGCGAGGTAGCCGTTAATGATATCGCCGCTTACTTCGATCCCTTCGGCAATCCCTTTGCTGTTGACGGTAAGGGTGCCGCCGGTCAGGTTGTCCTGATACCGCTTGGCTTTGAGGGTTCCGGCGTTGGAGAACATGCCCAGATAACTGATGTTGACCGTGCCGGGACTGCTTGCCACCTCGGCAACTGTCGGCATGGCCGTGCCGTTGGCGGCTGCCACGGTTACCGGTGCAGACCCGGAGACATCCACCACGGACCGCTCCTCCAACACCAGGTTGCCATTTGCCGTAAGGTTTACCGTGCCTGCGTTGAGCGGGTTGTACCCTGCGGTGATCCCCGTGGCCACCACCGTGGCATCCGGCATGTCGTATCCGGCGGCGCTGATCTTTGCCCCGCTGCCGACGGTCAGATCATGAGTGTTTGCCGTTACCGAGATCGTCCCGGCCGGGGCATCCAGCGTACCGGCAATGTTCACCGCCGGCCCCCTTATGGTGATGGTTCCGCCTCCGGGAGCGACCCGGACAGAGGAATTGGCGGCAACCGTTACCGATGCGTTGTCATTGGTTGCATGAGTGCCACTATCCCCTACCAGGCTCAGTCCGGCAAAGAGCGCTACCGAGGATGCACCCACATCGTTGAACGCCACCGAACCGTCGCTGCCGGCCTGGCCGTTGGCGGTCGCATAGTTGTTGATTGCGACTGCGGATGAACCGCCGCTTGACCCGCTGACCGGCACCTGGAGTTTTTTCCGGGAAGGAGCGATGGTTACCCCGCTGTCCACGGTCAGGTCGTTACGGCTTGTCAGGCTGATAGTGGCGAAGCCGGTATCAGCGAAGCGGTTTCCGGCAATCAGCAGATATTCGGACGGAGAGCCGGTGCCATTGGCCGTGAATTCGGGAAGGAGTGTGGTAGTAGTGAAATCCTGGGAGAGAATGCCGGGAGTTGCCGTCATCACCTCCACGCTATCGGCGGCGAGGGAGATCGTTCCCCCCTTCCTGCCGGGCAGGGAAAAACCGCGGAAGTCGCCATTGGCAATAATGGCCGAGCCTTGCAGGTTGAGCGTGCCGGCATCCCCGCCCGTCATCTTGCCGCTGGTGTCGATGGCGTAGCCGCCGCTGACGTCCAGAACTGCTCCCTTGTTGATAACCAACCCCAGTCCGTTGATCGTCGTGATCCCGTCATCACTGTCGGTCGCGTCCTGCACGGTAATGGTACCGCCGCTCGTACGGGCTGGCGCAATGGCATTTCCGGCAAGCTTGGCCGCCAGGTTATCGACTTTTTCGCCGGCGACCGAGATACTGCTGCCGGTTGCCAGGTAGACCTTGGAGGTGTAGCTTGCATCGAACTCCTTGTCAGGATTATCGGAATAGGCGGTGACGTTATCCGCGGCAGTCAGCGTTACCGTGCCGGACGGCACGGTGATGCTGCCGTTGTGCTCGATTCGCCGCGCCATTGCCGAGAAACTGCCTGCGGCGGCCAGCACGATGCTGGCGTCCTTCTCGGTGGTGATGGAGGTGTTGGCATTGATGCTGAGGTTGGCGAGGCTTGCGGCGTTGAGAATTTGGCTGGACAGGACGGTTGTTTTGGTTGCGTCCACCGGGGTTGTTTCCGGATCGAAGCTGCTGCTAAGCGAAGTCGTGTCGGCGGCTACCACGACCTGCCGCGTCACCGCATCGGATATGGCCATTGTGTCGTTAAGGCCGGAGCCGGGGGGATGAGTGACCCCGATCGTCAACGTGCCCGCCGTCGGCTCCAGCAGGCCGCTGGTCTTAGTGAGGCCATACGCGTCAACCTGCTCGGCGCTCAGCGTCTGGTAGACCCCGCGCGTCACCCCCGCTTCGATCGCGCTGTTCAGCACCAGGCTTCCGGCCAAGAGTGTCAGGGAACCGGCATTGCTCCCCTGGGTATATCCTTGGGAATAGTCCCGCAGGGCGGTCCCCCCCCCCAGATACAGTCCGGTCCATGTGCCGGTGGTCCCGAATTTTTGAGAGGTCTGGGTAAAACTCCCCAAGAGCCCGCTGTACGTGATCGTCTCGGGAGCCGTGCTGATGTCATAGACGGTATTTCCCGAAAACAGCTTGGTGACCGACGTGGTCCCGGCGGCATAGCGAAAGCCTCCACCGGAGATATTAAGCACGCTCCCTTCCTTGGCAATCAGGTCGCCGCTGGTGACCTGGACGGTAACGCTCCCCCCGGTGGTGCTCCTGTCTCGGGCGGTCATCTGTTGCGTTGCGATGGTGTCGGAGAGACTGCCGAAGCTCGACCCGCTGAGGGAACTTACCGTGATCGTGTTACCTTTGAGGACCCCGTTCTTCTGGTCGTAGGAATCCCGGAGGATGATGCTCGTCAACTGCGATGAAATCGTTGCATCACCGGCCTGTTTGTCGGACCAGACCCCGCTCACGTCGATGCTGCTGCCGCTGTCGAGATAGACCCGTTCTTCCGCATTAAGGGTGACCGTGCCGGACGGGGCCGTGATGGCGCCATAGTGTTCGATGCGCTTGGTCGCAACAGTGTCCAGTCCTCCAAGCGAAATCTTTCCCGTACTGAATGTGGAACTGGTATCGGAGGTATTGACCGCTACCGCCTCGGTAGAATCGCTAATCGGCGTGGAGGTGCTGCTGCCGGCGCCGGTCACGATCCTGTCCCGGGCCTTAAGCTGGATCTCGCCGTTGCGCTTGATGGCGGTCACCGCACGGATGATGCCGTCCTGCTCGACCGTGGCGCCGTACATGCCGATCATCCCCGAATCGGCGTTCAAGCGGCCGGTGCTGCGGTTAACGGCCGTCCCGGCGCTGCTGCTCTTGACGTCGGGCACCAGGGACCAGATGGTGGAGACGCCGCTTGCCGCACTCGGGGCGACGGCCAGCGATACGTCGCTGCCGGCCAAGAGGCCGATCTGACCGTAACGGGCGTCGATGGTTCCGTAATTTTCTACGTTTGGGGCGATCAGGTAGACCGAGCCGGCATCGTCGGTCGTGATGGTGCCGCTGTTGGACACCGCACCCGGCGTGGTGCCGGAGTCGGCCGAAAAACTGAGGATATTGTTGTTGAAATTGGAAAGGGTCATGGCCAGGGAGGACGCGAAAAGGGTATGGACATTCACCTGGGAGCCCGCGCCGAAGAGGATGCCGTTCCGGTTGAGCAGGAAGACCTTGCCGTCCGCCAGCAGCTTGCCGTAGATCAAGGTCGGATTCTGGTCATTGATCCTGTTCAGCACCGCATAGCTGGTATTGGCCTTCCAGCTTGCCGTTCCCGGCGTGCCGGTCCCCTGGTTGAAACGCACCGTGGCGGAGGAGCCGATGTTGAACGAGCTCCAGTCGATGACCACATTGGACTGGCCCTGGTTCTGGTTGACCGTCAGCGTATTGGTGCTGTTGTCGGTAACGACCGTTGCCCCGCCGTATGTGGTGAGAACCTGCGGCAACGTATTGGTGGCCGGGGGCGCGATCTTGCCGTAAAATCCGGGTATGACGGGCGCGGCGAAACCTGTCGCCGGGTTTGCCAGCATGGAGACCAACGCTATCGTTGCTGCACGTTTTCTCACTATCAACATATCGCTACGCAATTCGTTGGTCCTCCCCAAAAGGGCTGCCAAGGGTTGTGGAGGTGAACCCACAAAAAACTTGCCGTACGTCATGCAGCAATTCTATTCAGAAATTACCGGATTTGCGGACAGAATGCGCCAATGCGCCGAGTAAGACACTCTAACACCGGAATGTTACGGCGATATGGCAGGCATATTATATCTAGGTGAAATGGGGTGGTGCCGAAGAGGGCCGAGGCACGCAAACAGCGGACTATCTGCCGGCTTTTACCTGCCCGGACTCCCGCTCTTGCCGTTGCCGCTCCAGGAGAACCGAGCAGGAGAGGGCTTCGCCTCCGAACGGGTCACTGTAATCAACGACAAACTGTCGTTCGTTCACCTGGCTGATCCGCCCGACAATCGGTCCGGTCCGGACGAGGCTCCCGAGTTGCGGAAATAAGACGATTTCGTAATTCTCCGGTGTTTCCCGGATCACCCCTTTACCGAACGGCGTCGTTATCGAGGTGCCGGCGACCGCCGAAAAGCGGATACGTACGTCATCACCCTGCACACTCTCCACCTTTCCCGGAATGAGGGGATCCACGAGATAGGTCTGCCCCGCCTGCGGTTCTTTGCCGATTCTGGCAAGGTATGTGGCCCGGTCCAGATGGAGTTCCTTCACCCGCGTGCGAACCGCCGCCATGGGGAGTTTGTGCGACAGGCCGTCGGACGCCAGCGTGCCGTCCCCGCGAATTTCCAGCACAAGGGGTGAGTCGGTGGATAATCCGACGATTTTTTTTGCCAGCTGAACGGCGATTTCATCCTCAAAGCTGCGCGTTGATGCCGGCCTGTCGTCAAGCAGACCTTTGCCCGCGACAACCGGAACCGGTGCAGCCGTACGGGGCGGAACCATGATTTCCGACCGTTTAGCCACGCCGACCGCCGATGCCTCCGCCCGGTTGCTGGCTACCAGACTGCCGTCGCCAAGTCGGCAGCTATACTCCAGGGATAGTTGCTCTCCGGCAACGACCGGCATCCCGGCACCGTTAACCGTGCCGCAACCGCAGGCAAGCGTCGCTGTCAGAAGAGCGCCGCACATTATGTAGCTATGACCGTTCCTCATGCCTTATCTCCCTTTGTTCCGATAGTACGTTCATAGCAGACGATTGTTACAGGCAACCGACAACTCTGCAAAACCTCTCTGAACTTACGGCACCGCATCAGGGATCCGCAGCCTCGGTGCTGCCGCCCGGAACCGCCTGGGGCGGTTGATAGCCGAGTTCGCGCATCTGGCTGTCGATCTCCTGCATCCGGTGGCCTTTTTCTATCAAGGCGGCCCTGCGCTGGCGAAAATCCATCGTATCGGAACCATCATCTTTCATCCTCAACCGTTCCAACTCGGCCGCAAGCTGTTGCCTTTCGTACTCCAGCGAATTGATCCGGGTCTGGCGCTCCTGCTGGTCGCTTTCTTCCGCGGACTGGGGGCGGCCGGTCACCTCGACCACCACCCGGTCGTCGTACTCGTGCACAATTGTCTCTGCCGATGCGGTTGCAGCCAGCAGTAGACAGAACGCTGTCATGGTCATGCGCATATTCTGCTCCTCGCGGGAATAGCAGTCCCATAAAAACGAGGGGCCTCCTCCGCAAAGGAGGCCCCTCATTACCGCATCAGAAAGAGAGTTAAGAATTAGGGGGTCTGGATGCTTGTAGCGGAACCATAAGCAGGGTAAGCCTGATCGTTCGTTTTGTTCCAGACCATCTCGGCCTGGGTTGCCCAGTAGGCCTTCTTGGAGGTCGGGATGTTAGCCGGGGTGGAAGAAAAAGCGACCAGTTGGTTGATCAGGGTCTGCTGGGCAGTGGAGACCTTGTTCGGGTTCACGAAGAGCCACTCGTTGGTGTAGAAGTCGTACTGGCCGTTGCGGATCACGTTGCGGCGGGGAAGCAGGCCGTTGTATTTGAGCGCGACCGTGTTGGTGTAGCTGGACAGGCCCTGGTCGGAGTCGGCGTAACCGATGGCGCCGGGGGTGCTCAGGGTGGCGTTGTTATTGACGCATTTCATCTCGTCGGAGGAACCGTCGTTGAAATAGACGATCGGAGCAACAGAAGACTCGTTAGTGACGAGAGTACCGCCCCATTTCGAATTCATGACAGCGTAATCCAGGGTGGAGTGGGTGCCGGAACCGGCGTGGCGCAGACAGGCCACAACCGAGCTGGTGGCGTCGCCCGTAACCGAGTAAGAGGCGCCGAAGTCGGTCCAGGCAACGGCGTTGCCCGAGAAGATCTGCACCGCCATCTCACGGCTGATGTTGCTGATCGTATTCGTGGTGCAGAGACCGCTGCCGCTGTTGAGAGCGCCGGTGCCGCAGTCAACGTCAGCGGTGCCGGTGGTGCAGAGGTTGCCGGCATGGGTGCCGCTGGCGCAGGTGGCAACCTGGATGGACTTGTTGGCAAAGAAGCCGAAGGGCACTACCACCGGCTGGTAAGAGGTCAGACCGGTCGTGGGAATAGCGGTAAAGGAGCGATCGGTCTGGCCGCCGCCCAAGGGGCCGAGCAATTGGCCATGGGACTGCTGGGTGAAGCTGACGCCGGCCACGTCGGAGGCGCCGACGTGTACGTCCTGGCAACCGATCGTGGTGCCGGTGAGGATCATTTTACGCTGGCCGGAACCGCTTGCGCACTGCTGGGTGGTGGTGGTGTAATCGTCTGCGTTCTTCACGGCCAGGATGCCGTCGTAGGAGGCCTTGGAAGAGTAGCGGATGTTGATGGTGTTGGGGCCCGTCCCCTGGGTAGCGCCGTCGCAGCCGGTACCGACGGTAACTTCATGCTTACCGGTGTTGGCGGTATCCGATGCCACGGTGTACGTCGTCTGGACCGGGTTTGCTGCGCAGTTGCGGACGCTGGTCAGGAAGGTGGGGGCGGCGGCATTCCAGAAGGTGAACTGGGCCGACGCACCGTAGATGTTCAGATCGATGGTGGCGGCATTGGCTGCACCGGTCAGGGCCAGCACGGCTGCGCCGACGAAAGCGGCATTCTTGAATTGCTTTTTCATTGGGAAATTCTCCTTGGGTAGTTTTTACGATCGACGTAGGTAATGGAAATCCTTCTTCACGAGCCAACAATGGCCCGGCACTATTCCGGGCCCTGCTGTTTAAGCCTTGTTGCCCCTGCGGCGGATGCCGAACAGGCCGAGCAAGCCGGAACCGAGCAGATAGGCAGCGGCCGGGATCGGGGTGTTGGCCGTGGCGGCGGAGACGCTGGTGGAACCGATGCCGGTTGCGGCGTCGAAGTTGGTGTCAAGCACCAGCGTAGTGGCAACGCCGGTGGTAATGAGGGAGGTACCGCCCTGGTTGGTGAAGGCATAGACAGTGGTTTTGCCACCGCTTGCGAGCAGGGTGGCAAGATTCTGCTCACCGTTACCGGTCGTAATGTACCCATTCAGATTTCCTGCGTTGGTAAGCTGGCCGAGAAGGTTAGCGTATGCATTCACACCGGTTTGCGGGCCGACAATGGTCGTTGCGGTAGTGCTGATGCCATTGTAGTAAACGTCCAGGTTAGAGACGTTGCCATTGTAAGTGGTGTACTTCCTGTTACCGGTGGTCGGCGCGGAGGCGGCGCCGATGTATGCCTGATTGATATTGCCGGCACCAACATAGTTGGAAGCAAAATAGGCCACATACAGGTCGCTGGCGCTGGTGGCGCCGGTGATGCTGCTGAGGCTGAAAGTGTCGGTGCTGGTGCTGCCGCCGCTCAGGAGCGAGGACATCGAACCCAGGTCGGTGACTGCTTCGACAGAGCCGTTGTGGTTATAAACAACACGGATCAGATCGCCGTTGCTGAAAGCGGCGAAGGCGTTGCCGGCGGCCAGGGTCAACAGGGCGGCGGCCAGGATGGAGGCGAGTTTCTTGAACATGGTGAATCTCCTTTTCTTCCATTGGTTAGAAATTGATTGGTTAATTGATACCTGCCGTTTCAATTTCTCCCCAGGCGGCCCGGCCGTCCATCTTTCAGGACCCGTCGGCTTTCCGGCACACGGTTGCCCGTGCTGTGGCTTTATTCTAGAGAGTGGCTGCCGTATTTCCGGCAACCGATCATTCTGTTGTCAGTCCACCCGTCGCGATCGCCCCCCTTTCCTCGGCGCGGCCTCAACCGCCGCCAAAACAAAAAGCCCGCATGCATAAGCCCCGGCAGAATTCGGATTGTGGTCCGAGCCTGTACGGCTATTCGCATTGCGGGCTTTCTGGTGCCTGAAGTCTCGTCAGGTCAGATTAAGTACCCATGCTGATTTTCAATTAAATCTTCAACTGTTCTGTGCTCCCCTTGCACGAGCGCCGGGGGAGTACCGGATTTTGCTTCATTCGCTCGTGTGGCCGTTCCTGAGGATCTCCTCGAACTTCTCTATCCTGCCGATGCCACCCTGACTGAAGTTGATCTTGAGGTGCCCGGTGAATTCCTCATCGACCATGTTCTGCAAAACCTCCACAAGTCGTCTGAACTTGCTGTTTTGAGCCCCGGTGCGAGGTGTGGCGTCTTTTACCCCCATACGTCTGATTTCGCTCATACAGAATGATCCGTGACCTTCCCATGCAATGTTGATCGGGACTCTAACAGATGTTTGTTACATTCAAAGTTCAGGCTTCAAACTGTTGTGCAAAATCATCATTTGTTTGCACAATCCCGCCGTTAAAAGTCTTCTGACACGGCTTTCCCATACTGATTTGTGGAGGAATCTAGCAAACAAATATTACAGGCGTGTCGCAATCTCCCTACTATTTCACAACATAATTCAATGGGGCGTGGAACAGGGGTCAACCCGGCGCTACGCCTGGCAAGAGCGTTCCGGAAAGGTAAAATTTCATCAAATAGTTTGGGAACTGTCGAGCGGCTGTAACAATGCGGTGGTAGCTTGAGCAGCTCATTTTACAATCAAGCCCAAGGAAGGCGGAGGACAATGCCGCGACACATTCGAAAAATAATGACAACCACCCCGCTGCTCGCCATTTTGGTCGTCCTGGCCCTGGGCGGCTGCACCACAGCGCAGGTTGCCACAACCGCCCTGCCCTCGGCTGTTTCCAGCCTTGCCACCACTGGCGCCGTAACGCCCCCAGCCACGGGAGGTGGCGCCTCCGCCCCGGGACAGTCCGTCGCGGCAGCGGGCGATCTGGCAACAGCCCACTACACCGCTGCGCTTGAGGATGGTACTATCTTCTCCACCACCCGCAAGGAGGTGGCGGACGATCCGGCCATCAAGAAGGTTTCCTGGTATACAGCCCCTCCCGTTTACAAGGCCGAGACGGTGGTGGTTGGCAAGCCGTCTCCGCTTGTCGGCATCGAGGAGGCGCTTGCCGGAATGTCCGTCGGAGAGCACAAGCGACTGACGCTGCCCGCAGACAAGGCATTCGGCCCGTCAGACCCGGCGAAACTGCTCAAGTTTCCGGTGAGCCGAACGTTCCCCACCACCGTTGTGCTTTCGGCTGAGGAATATGTCAAACGCCTCAAATCATTCCCAAGTATCGGCCAGGATGTCCCTCTAACCCCCTATTTCCCTGCTCGGGTGACCGCACTCCGCGACAAGGAGGTTGAACTCAAATTCCAGGTCGCAGATGGCGCAAGCTTCAATGATGATTTCGGCACGACTACGGTGTCGGTAGCCAACGAGACGATCACCACAAGCCTGAGACCGATCATCGGCGCCCCGTTCCCCTTGCAGGAAGGCTTCGGGATGATCGCCGCAACTGATGGCACAACATTCACCGTTGATACCAATCACCCGTTGGCCGGAAAAAGCATTGTCATCGATCTTGACCTGGTATCCCTAACCAAGGCGGCCGATCTGGCGCACGATGGCATTACGTGGCAGGAAAACCACGACGAAGGCCTGGCCCAGGCCCAAAAAGCCCGAAAACCAGCGGTACTGATCCTGTACGCCGACTGGTGCGGCTTCTGCAAAAAACTCTTCGCCGAAACCATACCCGACCCGCGAATCAGAGCCCTGCACAATCGTTTTGCCTGGGTCAGGGTGAATTCCGACAAGCTTGTCGAATTAAAACAACGCTACGGGCAGAACGGTTTTCCCATGATCGTCCTGTTCAGGGCAGACGGAACGATCGCTCGGAAGCTTGATGGTTTTCAGGAGCCTGCGGCCCTGCAGGCGGCATTGCAGGAAGTGCTTTGATGGAGAAAACGTTCTTCCGGGCTCTGTTCAGGCGGGTAATCATCGTGTCACTTTGTGGCCGGCTCCTCATGCCCCAGCCGGTTTTGGCAGAGGAAACGGCTGACACCGATAAGGCCGTTCCTCCGGTGGCCGGTCAGGAACAACCGGCGGTCAGGGCGGAACCGGCCCAGCCGCGCGAAGTCACCTTTACGATCAAAAGGTTCGTGATCGAGGGGAGCAGCCTGTTTAGCGAAGAAGAATTGCAGGGCCAGTTGAAGGGGTTCATCGGACGCAACAAGACGGCTGCCGACGTGGAGGCCGCCCGCGATGCCCTGGAACGCTTCTTTCACGACCTGGGGTATCCGACGGTCGTGGTCAATATCCCGGAACAGAAAATCGAGAGCCGGACCATCCGGCTGGAAATCATTGAAAACCGGGTCGGGGTTTTGACCATTAACGGCAACAAATGGTTCTCGACGGACAAAATCAGGCGCGATCTTCCTTCCCTGGCGCCCGGTTCGGTCATCCGGATCAGGAAGGTTCAGGATGAAGTCAACCGTCTCAACAAAAACCCCGACTTCAAGATTATTCCGGAGATGCAGCCGGGCAAGGCCCCTGAATCGGTCGATGTTGCCTTGAAAGTACTGGAAACGCCTCCGGTGCACGGCAGCCTGGAGCTGAACAACCGCGCCAGCCACGACACCAGCGATTTGCGGCTCAATACGGCCCTGCGTTACGACAACCTCTGGCAGAGGGAACACTCCCTCGCCGCCCAGTATCAGATGTCGCCGCAAAACCTGGACGAAGTCCAGGTCGCTTCAGGGTCCTACACCCTCCCGGCGCCGTGGGACCCCAATGACCGCCTTACGATGTACGGAGTCTGGTCCAATACCCAGACAATATCGGCGTCAGGTTACGGCAACCTGGGCAAGGGGATCATCGTCGGCGTCCGCACCGTAGTTCCGTTGCGGACGATTGGCGATTACAACCACACGCTGGTGGCGGGAGCCGATTTCAAACAGTTTGAAGAGACTGTGGGACTCACCGGTTCGGAAGGCGTCAAGACGCCGATAAGTTACTTTCCCTTTTCAATCACCTACAGCTCCTCGCTCCTCGACGCATCCGGCATCACCTCTTTCAACGCCGGAGTCAATCTGGCCTTCCGGGGTGCGGTGTCCAACCCGCACCAGTTCGATGACAAACGCGACAAAGCGCGGGGCAACTACATCTACATGACGGCCGGGTTGGAGCGAACCCAGAAGCTCCCGGCGGAGTTCTCCCTGCTGGTGAAGATCGACGGGCAACTGGCCGACCAGCCGCTGATATCGAATGAAGAGTACATGGCGGGCGGCATGGAGAGCGTGCGCGGATATTGGGAGAGCGAGGCAAGCGGCGACAACGCCATCCATTCGGTGGTGGAGTTGTCGGCTCCCGACCTGCTCAAAAAGTTCGACAAGCAAGGTTTCAGCCTGACCCCGTACCTGTTTTACGATGCCGCGGCGTTGTGGGTGAAGGAACCTCAGGCGGGCCAGGAGGCGCTGTCGGATATCCAGGGAACCGGTATCGGTCTGCGGGGGACGTTGTACGGCGGCTTCGATTTCCAGACCGATGTGGCGTTCGCCCTGCGGGACACAAGCCGCGTCGCCGCCGGTGATGTGTATTGTCATTTCAAGGTGCGCTACCAGTTCTGAGCAATCCGTCCCTTTGTTCCGTCATGTACGGCCGGGTCACCGGTCAGTGCTGCGCAGCCTCTGTTTTGCATCGCATAGCCAGCCAAAGAAGTATCGGAAATACATATTGCCCGGAGAGCAACAGCACTGATGAGAGCGGAAGCCCCGGAAGCCAGCCGAAAGCCGTGATCATGACGTTGCAGACCCTGAACAGCAGATGACCGGCCGCGAGGATCGTCACGCCCGCCAAACCCAGGGCTATACGGCGTCGGCCGGGCACTCGACACTCCGCCAGAAAGAGCGACGCCAGCAAAAGCAGATTGCCGGTCTGGTAATAGACTGCATGCTGGCAAGGGATGACCAGCCGGTAGCCGTCCAGGGCGAACAGGCGGGCAACCATGGCATCCAATGCCTTGATGTACGACACGTTCAGCGCCAGCCAGAAGGGAAGCAGCAGACATGCCCAGATCAAGCAGCGGACAACGAAACCGGCGCCGGCCAGTCTTTGCCCCCTGGCGCTGCGGCTCCATACGAGGCACCATCCTACGACCAGCAGCAGCGTAACAACTTGCCCAAGATAGACGTGCACCACTTCGAACAGTTCCGTGCGCTTGACGGCGACGATCGTTAGCGCCGCGATCCGCAGAAGATTGAATGAGGAAAGTAACGCCCCTCCGGCGATCATACCGGCCAACCGTTCCCAAGGGGTTGCCGGCGTGGCAAGGATGAAGGCGTCCAGCAACAATGTGGCATGGAGTGAGGTACATTCGCTGATGATCTTGACCGTGAAGCCGTTCAGGGTAATCAGATCGCCCCGCACCACCGGTTCAAAGCCCAACAATGTCAGCGCGTTGCCGGACAAAACTGCCGTGGCCCGATTGAGCGGCCCCATGAACGGCTCCAGCCCGATGGCTGTGAGCAGCAACAGGGTGCAGATCAAGGCAAAACGGAGCCAGATCTGAGTACCCCCTTCGTGCCGTACAGCTCTTATCGGGATCGTTGCCTGATTCATGTTCAGCAGGATAAATCATCCGGCGGCGGCGGGGTGTTACGTATTGGCTACAATGCCGTAAATTCGGCCTAAAAATATAATCGTTGGGCATTCGTTTCAGTACCTCAGTTTTTTTGTAACGTTCCAATGATAGTGTCTGTCACCTGAAATCCTCAGTCTGGTCTTGGAGCGTGGGCAACAAGAAGTGGGTGGTTTTCCGCCATCTGGAACGACTGAACAAACATGGAGCACGTCGTGAATTTTATGAAAAAAATCAGCCTACCCCTTCTTTTGCTCGCTTTTAGCGCTCCTTCCGCCTTCGCGGCCCTGTCCGGCGGCACGGGCAGCAACGCGGCGAGGATCGAACTCAGCAGTGACGATACTGCTCCTACTGCGGCTCAACGCCGCATCGACGGGATGCTTGCCGTGAGAGTCCTGGATGAGACGGTCCTGCAGCGCCAGGCTAAATCGACGGTGCGCGCCCCGGCACCCATGGGCGGACATTACGACCGGGAGGGGGCCGAGGTTCCGCAACTGTATGGCCAGCAGGACCTCACCCGGTACGCATCGTACCATGCGACGCCGGAAACGGTCGGAGATTCCGCGGGGCCCGCCCAGGCGACCGCCGTGCACCTGGTGGGGAACGGCTCTGTTGCGGGCGAAGCCCCGCTGGTATCTGCAGGAGCGGGCCCGGCTACGCAGGCGTATGTTGTCCAGCAGTCCCCCTCAACCGATGGAACGGGAACAGTACCTCTCCCGCCGTCGTTCCTGCTCCTGGCTTCCGGACTGCTCGGCCTTTCCGGTGTCCGTCTGCGGGTCAAGCAACCTGTTGCGTGAGGTACGTATTCGCCCGATGGCCGAAAGATTCCTCCGTTTTTTGTTGCTGCTCGCGCTCCTCGCTCCGGCCGCTCTGATACTTCCAGCCTGGCAGGCGGCAGGGGCGGACGCTCCCGAGATCAAGCTCGCCTTCGTACAGGGCGGCTGTTTCGGCATGGGCGACCAGTTCGGCGACGGCGGCGTGGACGAAAAGCCGGTGCACGAGGTCTGCGTAGACAACTTCTACCTGGGCGCCTTTATGGTCACGCAGGCCCAGTGGCGGGCCGTGATGGGGCAAACATCCCCGGCGGCCCGTCAGGCGAACGGCCCGGATGTCCCTGTCACCAGGGTAAGTTGGAACGATGCCAAGGATTTTGTCGCCAGACTGAATGAACTAACCGGTTTGGATTATCGCCTGCCCACCGAGGCGGAGTGGGAATACGCGGCCCGCAGCGGCGGCAAGCGGCAAAAATACGCCGGAACCGGCGATGAACAACATTTGGGGGACTATGCCTGCTACGAGGCCTCCTGTGAAGGCGTGATGCAGCAGGTGGGGCGCAGACACCCCAACGAACTCGGCCTCTACGACATGGGGGGCAATGCCTGGGAGTGGGTGCAGGACCGTTACGACGCCTATTACTACCGGCAGAGTCCGCGTCAGAATCCCCAGGGGGACCCGTTCGGGGTCAACCGGGTTGTTCGCGGCGGCGACAGCAGCAGCGCAAGCGGCCAGTTGAGGACATCCTACCGCGATTATGTCGCCCCTGATGTTCGCCGGAACGGCATCGGTTTTCGGGTCCTGCTGCCGGCGCGGTAAACGTGCATTGGTTAAATAAATATTTTTCATTGAAAATACCGTTCGCAAAGGAACCGACATCATGGCCAAATCAAGATCTGCCACCCTCGCCGCCGTTCTGCTCTGTCTTCTGTTTGCAGTGACACTCTCGGGCTGCGGCAAATCTTCAAGCGCAGCATCCTCAACCACCACAACGTCATCCGGCATCAAAATGGCGGTCGCCGCCGGCAACCAGCAGGTAACCGTCAGTTGGGACGATCCGAGCGGCACATCGGCTTCCAATGCAACCTACAACGTCTACTGTTCCAATACCGTTCCGGATACTTCCCTAAAAGATGACGGCACCCTGATCGCATCGAACGTGACAAGCCCCTTTGTCCATACCGGGCTTATTAACGGCCAGACGTACTACTACTTCGTCACCAAGGTGACAGGGAACACCGTTGGCCCGGCAAGCCTTTCCGCGTCGGCAGTACCCATGGCGGCACTCCCCGCAGCGCCGTCAGGGATGACCATCTCAACCGGCATACAGGCGTCCAATGGCTTGGGTACCGTAACCCTGACGATTCCCAAAGCCGACAGTTCCCTGACGTACAATGTCTACTGGTCTACAAACAGCGGTGACATCAAGTCCATCGGCACCAAAATCGCCAATGCTTTCACGATCTCCGGTACGACGGCATCGTTCACGCATAACAATCTCGCCATTGATGGCAATACCACCTACTATTACGTCGTCACTGCCGTTGGAGACGGGGAGAGTTCGGCAAGCCCGGTTCTTTCCGCAAAACCGGTCTTCACCAAGGCCGTCAGTTACTCGGCAACCGGCCCAACTCCCAGCCAATATGGATCGCCGAAATCGATAGAGACCGATATCGCCAACCAATCCGTAACCATAACATGGGGTGCGCCAAACAGCAGCCCAAGCGTGATGGAGGCTTCTACCAGCCAGACCTATACCATTTACTATTGGGATTCGAGCGGCTCCCAGAGTTCGGCCATAAAGATACCCAACATCTCCAGCGACACGACGAGCCTGGTTATCAACAGTGGCTTGACCAACGGCAAGACCTACAACTTTTACGTGGCCGCAGTCCAAAACGTTTTGGACTCGACCACTGGCGCAACGATTTCGACCAAGGAGACACCAAGCGCAATCCTGTCGGTCGTTCCGCAAGCCAAGGTCCTGGCGGCGCCGAGTGCGGTCGCCACCAGCGCCGGCGATCAGCAGGTTTCGCTGAGTTGGACCAAAGTGAGCGACCCTTCCGGCGGAACGGTAAAGTATAACGTCTATTGTACAACAAACCTTCCAACCAGTGGAACCACGCAGGCAAACTGGTCACTGGTCGGAACCACTACCGCAACGTCATTCGTGCACAGCGGTCTCGCGACGGGCAAAACCTATTATTACGTGATAACGTCAATGTCCGACCAATCGAGTGAAAGCGCGGCGACCTGGACCTCGTACCAGGTATCGATGAAACTCTGATTCAGCCGCTGGTCAGAGTTTCCATCCGTATCAAGAAAACGAAAAGGGGGATAGGCTTGGCGGCTTTCCCCCTTTTTCTGAAGCGCGTCTTACCTATCAAGGGTGCCCCAATGCGAAAAATTTCGAAACCTATGCTCTGTTCCAGCTTGATCGCCCTGTTCCTTTCAGCCTGCGGCGGCTCCGGCAGTTCCCCGGCAACCACATCAGCTACCAGCAGCGTGCTGCAAGGCGTGGCCGCCAGCGGGAACCCGCTGAGCGGCACCCTTTCCGTCAGCGATTGTTCCTTCCCCAACCGGAGCACCAACGCCACCATCAATCAGGACGGCACCTTTTCGGTCAGTGTGGCCGGTATGTCTCCCCCTTATTTCATCAGGGCCTCCGGCACCACCTCCACCGGAACCCCCCTGACCCTCTACTCGCTCGCATCCGCCACCGGTATGATCAACGTGAACCCGCTCACCAATCTGCTGGTGGTTGCGGCAGCCGGCGAAGCTGACTCCTCAGGTTTCGCAAGTATCTATGCCAACCATAACCTCTCTTCCGGACAATCCCTTGTCGCGGCCCTGCCCCGCGCGATCAGCGCCATGCAGGCCGGGCTTCAGCCGCTTTTCTCACTCTACGGCATCGCCGGTCTGAATCCTTTTTCCTACCACCCTTACCAATTTAACTACCAAGGTTTGGACGGCCTTTTCGAGGATGTAGTTTTTACCTTGTCCAGTAGAACAACGACCCTTTCGAACAAAAGTACCGGCACTGATTTTTACAGCGCCCAACTCGGCAACCTTGGAAACGGCGTCCTCCAATCCGCCTCGCTGCCGACGCCGACCCAGTATCCCAAGCCGGGCAACGCACGGCTTACCCTGCAACTGAGCGGACTCCCCGCGCCGGGAACAGTGGTAAAACGGCTCAAGACAACCATTCAGTTCCCGCTCGGCGTAGCGTTCAACAACCACTCCGGCGCCGCCGCGGTCAATACCGCCATCCCTTCCGGCGGCGGCCTCGGGGCCATTGTCTACCCGTCCCCGGCACTGTCGTCCACAAACAACCAGCTGTCCCTTGAGCTTTCCTCGCTGAATGGTATTGGCGCCGGCGAGTTCCTCACCCTGCGTTGCATCGTCACGTACGCTCAACTGTCGAATATTAAGGCCAGCGACTTCTCGGCTACCCAAACCCTCGTCTACGGCGACATCTACAAACAGCAGAAGTTGAAAAGCGGAACGGTGACCCTCACGAACCTGGTCTTCCCGGTTGTCGAGGGAAACACCCTCTACACCGACCTCTGCGCCACCTGCCACACCCTGAGCTCTACCGATACCGTCGGCAAGCCGACCCTGCTGAACAAGGCCGGCTTGATCCCGGCCACCTTTGCAACAGTCCATCATAACACCGCTCTCACACAACAGCAGATGGAGGACATGCAGGCGTTCCTGACGGATCAGTCGCAGAAATAGCACCTTATACGTAAAGGTACTTCCATGAACTTCAAAGCGTTTGCAATCCTTTCCTTATGCACTCTTTCACCAGCCTTTTCCGGTTGCGGCGGCGGCAGCGGCACCGGCACCAGTTCGCCAACGACTGCCGCCGACCAGACGCCGGTCAGTGCCGCCGGCGCCTGGAAGGGCACCGTCAATTCCACGGTTGCGGGCTCGCTCTCGGCAAGGCTTGTACTCAGGCAATACAGTTCCAACCTCACCGCCCTCAGCGGAACGTATGCCACGTCGGATGGCGGATCGACCCCCATTGCCGGAAACATTCATGGCACGACCGCCAACTTTACCATCGAGAAAACCGGTCCTGGGTGCAGCGGCAGCTACGACGGAACAGGGGCCGTCACGGTTTTCGGCAACGGGGTGAAGACAATGGGCTATTCTTCCAGTGTAGCGATCAACGCAGCCTGCGTAGGGAACGAGATAGTGACGGGCTACCTGATTTTTTCATCCTCGACCAAGGCAAAATAGGTCTTTGAACTACTAAGGAATGCGACCAGGCCAAACATTCAGCATCATTCACGCATAAAGCCCGAAACCAGTGAGGTTTCGGGCTTTATGCATAGCAAGCAGCTATCTTGATCTATTTGGCTGTGGCCAACCAGAGACGGCGGTGGATCATGTCAACCGGCGCCGGAAGGCGGCCATTCCGAACAAACCGGGGGCAAACAGGCTGAGGGCCGCGGGCAACGGGACGGGAGACGCCAAGCCCTGGGCGCTGACCGAAACATTATTGACCGTAAAACTGTTGGCCCCGAGGGTGTCGTCCACAAAGCTGAGGGTAAACTGGTGAGACGGAGAGGAGCTGTTGATGGCGTTGAGGGCCGCACTGCTGAGCGTGAAGGTATCGGTTTTCCAACCGGTGATGAGCGTCCCCGTGGTCCAGTCGTAGAAACTGTTGGACAGGACACCGAGCGGAATGGTGCCGTCCAGCATGACCTGCCACTGCTCACCATAGCCGCTGGGCAGAACCGTATCAAAGTTGCCGTTGTGGGTGACGCTGATGGTTGCCGCCGTGACGCTGGACAGGCCGGCCAGAGAAAACGTGTCGCTGAAGCCTGCCGCATCCGGCTTGACGATGGTCAGATAATTTATCCCGAGGCTGCCGCTGCCGCCGCTGGCCGGGCTATGTCCCGAGGCACTGCCGTAATCATAGGTAACGGTCGTGCTGTAATCGGCATGTGACTCTCCTGCCAGGCAGACCGCAAGAGAAAGGGCAACCAGACTCACGATCGCTTTCATTGGGGACTCCTCTCTTACTCTTTGCGTAAGTATTCCTGATTATCAAGTGGGGCAGTATAACAAAGAAATTATTTCTACGAGGTGACAATCCGGTTAATTTTCAGCAACACCCATGACCTGCCCGAACCAGAGCAGCAGGTCGAGCAACGCAAACGTGACGGTTTGAACCGTATAGGAGGTGGGAAGGTATTTAGGGACCGTATACGAGGTGTGCGCGCCGTTGTCGCTCGTGATCTTGTAAATCAGTTCGGCAAAGCGGTCGATAATGCGATAGCGTTCAACCACGCCTTTCTCGACCAGGTGTTTGTAGCAGGCCACGAGGTTGATCTCACCGGCCACGTACTGGCTGGGCACAAGATTCTCATCGGCGCGGCTGAGGGCGATGTAGATTCGCTCCAGCAGCCGGCGCAGACAGCCAAGGTTGTTTTTTATGACTGTGGGGTCATCGCTTTTCACCGCGCGCAGGCAGCTCAACAGTTCCTGCTCGGCATCACTGTCGAGATATTTTCCGACAACGTCAAAGACTGCATAATGGTCGGCGACAATTTTCACATAATCAAGGCGATCGGCGGCGTCACGGAGGAAAGCCAGCATGACCTCCTCATCCCTCCCCTTTGAAAAGACCTGCAAGGTACCGGCGTAGAGCTCACGCATATTGTGATATTGATCAGGCTCGCCGGTCAGGACCACCATCGGCAGGTGGGGGGCTTTTTCACTGAAATAGCGAACGGCGGCGGTGAGAAAACTGTTGTCCGGAACCTGCTGATTCCGTTCCTTGAGGCATTTCACGTCGAGGATGATCCCGGTCAGGGAGCGGCCATCCTGACGTTCGAAATAGTCGCGGCCATCCTCCAGGCTCCCGGCGTGAGCCAGCGTGATACCAAAGCGTTGGGCATCACGATGCAGAGCCTCGACATAAGGTAGGTTGTCGTCAATGACCAGCATGCGCACCAGCGGCTGTTCGTACCGTTTCATCAGTTTCCCCTTTTCGGCAGCCTGATCCGGAAATGGACCGGATGACCGTCACGAATAATTTCGAACACACCACCGTGAGCATCGACAACCTTTCCTATCCAGGCTCCTCCCAGCCCCTCGCCGGGACTGTCGGCGCTCTTTCTGCCAAAAGTAAGGAAGTCGGCAGCCGTCAGGTTCAAGGGAAACGGATTCCCGTTGTTGGTATAGTCGATCACAACCCACTTGCGGGTCTGGCGCAAATGGAAACACACCCGGGAATCGGCGGCATATTCGGAAAAACCGTGAACTTCGGCGTTGCGGAGCAGATTATTGAAGGCCTCGATAATGGACTCCCGGTGCAGGGGCGCCCAAGCGTCGCCCCCTTCCACAAGGGCGCCGAATTTCCCGGCATGAAGCGGTAGTACGTCTTTTTCCAGCAGTTCGCGCAATTCGGTTTCCCGAAAGTCATGCCGGTTGATCTCGCGCGTTACCAGCCGACGCGTGTTGTCGATAATATCGTTTATCTGACCAAGAGAAGCAATGGCCTTGTTCAAAGCATCCCCAGCCGTTTCGGGGGAGCCGTCAAGCCTGCGGGAAACCTCGGCCGAAAGAAGCCCGCGGTCGTCCAGAAAAGCCTGAATCGCAACCAGAGGCGAACGGGCGATTTGCAGGCCAGGTTTAACATTGTGGGCCAGATGACGGATGACGCTGAATTCGGCTTCCTGCTTTTCCTCGGAAATCCTGCGGTGCAGGAGCTTCCTGACCTGGTCGGCCGCAGCATCAAAGGCTATGGCGACAATAATGCCGAAGACGATGGGAGCTCCGCTGATGAGAACGCTATAGCGGTCCAACATGACTACAGTGACCGGTATTACAGCGACAAAAAGCGCGAGATTAGCCAAAATCCGCGCCGAGGCTGAGCGGAAAAAGGTCCAGAGCGTGACGGCCAGCACTACCGAGACGACATCCAGAATGAGTCCTGCGGTGGTAAAGAGACGAAATTCGCGGTAGCGGAAGAGCATGCCGATTGCCGACAGCAGGACGTACAGCACCCGGTTGAGCAGGTGCTCAACGAGTCCGGTCTGCTCCACGAAGTAGACCAACAGGGCAATGGCTCCCCCGATAAGCAGGTTGCCCCAAAAGGGGACTTTTCCCCCCTGTGCCGTAAATATGCGGCGATATCCGGCCGGCATGCTCCGGGAAGCGTTCTTCGACAAGACGACCTCTCAGCGTTTCTCCATGATGGGGAGGGTTATTATACGTATTTGATCTGAACCTACAATCAATTTGGATTACGTCACGCAATTATTTCATTCCATTAACCTGTCCGCAATAATGACCTGTTATAAAAAAAACCTGATAAACACATAATAAAAACTACACCAGTAGGGAACTTTGCTGACTATTAGCTCTTGTAGAATCAGGAAGCCCGAAACAGGATCGTATATTGATCTTGTGTTGAGCTTTTTGTCTATGCGCAACCTACCGGAACATCGCCATCGCCAGGATTTCTCTGAACGATCAAGACCCGCCAAACGTTCATTCGGGGCATACGATCCGCTTCAGGGGAGGTACCCGGGCCGGGAGTCATCCTGTCCGGGTATTTTTCCAATCCCACGGGAGGCGATGATCCGATGACGGCAACTACGGGCATTCCTTCAAACCGGCCTGGCCGCTCTCCAGTCAAACGACTCTTCTCCGGAATGATGATCATCGTCGGGACGTTGTTGTCAGCTTTCCCGCCCGCTGCCACGGCAAGCCCGTTTCGCACCGTTGACGACAACGATGTCGTGGTTCTGAAGAAGAACGTCCATCCGCTCGCCCGTCCCGAGTTCGATGCGGGAGAAGCGGAAGCCTCCCTGCCCATGGAGCGGATGATACTGTCGTTACGCCCGTCCCCCCGGAAACGCGCCGATCTGGAGAATTTCCTGACCGGGTTGCACGACCCGGCATCCCCTGATTACCACCGCTGGCTGACCCCGGAAGAATTCAAGGAACGCTTCGGCCCAAGCCCCGACGACGTGCAGGCGGTAACCGGCTGGCTCACGTCCCATGGATTCAGCATTGATGAAATCGCCACAGGTGGCGCCTGGATCAATTTTTCCGGCACCGCCGCTCACATCGAACGCGCCTTCCATACCAGGATCCACAACTTTTACGTAAACGGCACGCTCCACCACGCCAACTCCCAGGACCCTGCAATCCCGCGGGCGTTTTCGGATCTGGTATCAGGTATCGTTTCACTGCACGACTTTCCGCGCAAGATGATGAACTATGGCATTCGCACCGTGACACCGTCATCATTGCCCGATTTTACTTCCGGAACAACCCATTATCTCGCGCCGGGTGATTTTGCGACTCTCTACAATGTGAATGCGCTCTACAACGCCGGGATCAACGGCAGCGGACAGGCCATAGCCATCGTGGGGCGCACCCACCCCTCCAGCACCAACTGGAGCACCTTCCGGGGCCTGATGGGGCTCTTCGCCAACCCGCCGCTGGTGATAGTCAACGGCCCCGATCCGGGGGATGTGAGCGCAGGCGAGGACATGGAAGCCGATCTTGACGTGGAATGGTCGGGAGCGGTGGCCAAGAACGCCACGATCAAGTTCGTCGTCTCCAAATCCACCGGCGCGACCGACGGCGTGGACCTGTCCGCCCAGTACATCGTCAACAACAACCTGGCGCCGGTCATGAGCACCAGTTTCGGCTCGTGCGAGGCGGATATGGGGGCAGCCGAAAACGCTTTCTATAACGCTCTCTGGCAGCAGGCCGCTGCCCAGGGCATCACCTCCTTCGTCTCCTCGGGAGACGCCGGCGCCGCAGGCTGCAACGTCGGCAGCGACACCAGCGGCTCGGGCCCCGGAGTCAACGGCCTGGCCTCCACCCCCTATAACGTGGCGGTGGGCGGCACCCAGTTCAACGAAGGCACCGGCGCCTATTGGAACACGGGCAACGGCACCGGCTATGCCTCCGCCCTCAGCTATATCCCCGAAACGGCCTGGAACGAGAGCGGCACGGTTTCCGGCGGTTCCCAGCTGTGGGCCACCGGGGGCGGCGTATCATCGATCTACGCCAAACCGGCCTGGCAGGCATCCCCGGGTGTCCCCACCGACGGCAAGCGCGACATCCCCGATGTCTCCCTCAGCGCAGCAAAACACGACGCGTACCTGGTCCAGACCCAGGGCGCTCTGTACGCCGTCGGCGGCACATCGGCCTCATCGCCTTCCTTCGCCGGCCTGATGGCGCTCATCGTGCAGAAGACCGGCCAACGCCAGGGCAACGCCAATGGGCGTTTCTACCAGCTTGCCAACGCCCAGTACGGATCGAGCGGCGTCGCGGTGTTCCACGATATCGCCTCAGGCAGCAACAGCGTCCCCGGCGTGACCGGCTATGCCGGCACCTTCGGCTACGATCTCGCCACAGGCCTTGGTTCGGTGGACGCTGCGACGCTCGTCAACAACTGGGTCCCCGACTTCGCCGTTTCTGCGGTGCCCCTTTCCCTGTCCGTCCCGCAGGGTTCGTCAGGAACGTCGGGCATCACTACCACGGTCTCGGGCAACTTCAACACCGCTGTCGCCCTGTCCGTCTCCGGTCTCCCGGCCGGCGCCACGGCAACCTTCACCCCCTCGTCCATCGTGGCGCCCGGTGCGGGCAGCTCGGCCATGACAATCACCGCCGGGTCCGCCGCCGCTGCCGGCACGTCTCCCCTGACGATTATCGCCACCGGCGGCGGCACGACCCATACCGCAACAGTGAACCTCACCATAGTTCAGGTTTTCACGATAACATCGTCCGTCGCGAACGGAATCGGCGGCACCATCACCCCCGCCTCTTCCGCGGCCGTTTCCGGCGGCAACGCGGTCTTGACCATTGCCCCGGCCCCTGGTTATTACCTGCTCACCCTGACCGACAACGGCAGCGACGTGACCGCCGGCGTCACAGGCGGAAGCTACACCATCACGAACGTCACGGCATCCCATATGGTGATTGCCACCTTTGCAGCCACCACCTTCAGCATCACCGCCTCGGTCGGCAGCGGCGCCGGAACCGTCACGCCGACGAACAGCACGGTTACGTACGGCAGCTCGATCACCTTCACCATTACCCCGGGCCAGGGCTACGCCTTGGGCAGCCTGACCGACAATGGCGTGGCCGTCACGGCCTCGGCCGCCGGCAATGGCTACACCTACACCATCAACAACATCACGGGAAGCCACACCATCCAGGCCGTCTTCAGCCTGGGCGCAGCGGCGACAGTGCCGGCCCTCGGCCCATGGGGGATATGGGCGGCGGCAGGCGCGCTGGCGCTCGTCATCCGGAGGAGACGGCATGAACAACGATGACCCTCTGTTCCTTGTGGACACGAGTTGTAGTAGGTATTACAAATTTTTCGTTGAGGAGAACCCCATGACCTGCCCCAAGTGCCACTCGAAAATGCTGACACACGTTGTAGTCGATCACAACTCGCCGAGCGCCCACGGACTGTCCTGCTTTCTCTGCGGCTACTGGCTGAACGGCGTAAACAGCTTGAAAGCATCCAGAAACAGGAAAAACAGAAAAAGATAACAGCCTCAGAGGCCTTCCATCAGGCAACGGGGAATGGAAGCATTTCAGGGATTCGCTCGGGTACCGGTCACAAACCACTCCACATATTCCTGTAACGGGGCTGTTTTGTCTTCGAAATAAGAGCCGATGCGGATCGATTTATTCCCAACGCGGACCTTCCCGATTCCCACCGTACGCCAACGTAGCGGCCAATTGTTACGATCTTGTTACTTTTGAGCTACGGATATTGAAATAATCTCCATTTGCTGTACAAATGGGAGGGATTCTGCGGGGAGAGGCACGGGAAGGAGTGGCAAACGGTGCACCGGAGCCTGTGAAGCGAGCATGCAAGCCGCGCGGGACTCTCCCGAATCTTTCCCGAAAACTCAGAAAATAATTCCCTCACATACATAAGACGCTAGTCAGGCCCCATGATGCCACACCATATTACCACCGAGAGCGCCGCCCAAGGTACCGCACCACGTCAGCGCAAAAAGGGCGCCACATGCGAACCGGCATCCGCATCGGCCGATTCCGTCTTCGATCCTTCCGACCCCCAATGGTATCTCAACCGTGAGCTGACATGGCTGGCCTTCAAGCACCGGGTGCTGCACGAGGCCGACGACGAGCGCGTGCCCCTGCTCGAACGCCTGAAGTTCATTGCCATCGTAAGCGGCAATATCGATGAGTTTTTCATGAAACGTATCGGCGGCCTCAAGCAACAGATCGGCGCCGGCATGCGCGAACTAACCCCGGACGGCCGCACCCCCCACCAGCAGGTGAGGGAATGTTACGCATTCGTGCGACAGTTGGAGGTATACCGGGACGAACTTCTGGGGCGGATCATCCCACTTCTGCGCCATAAGGGAATTGTCATCAAAAGCCACGGAGAGCTTTCGACAAAGGAGAAGAAACAGGTCCGCGAATACTATCACACCAACGTTTTCCCCCTGCTGACGCCGCAGGCCATCGATCCGGCACACCCTTTTCCCTTCATCTCCAACCTTTCGCTCAACCTGCTGGTGACGCTGTGCCATCCCAAAACCCGAAAAAGCATCCTGTCCCGCGTGAAGGTACCTGTCGGCCTGGATACGCCCCGCTTCGTCAGGGTCGGAAGCAGAGACACCTTTGTCCGCCTGGAAGACGTCATGATGCACAACCTGGACATGCTCTTCCCGGGGATGGAGATACAAACCTGCGCACTGTTCCGGGTTACCCGCAACGCCAACACCGAAAAGAACGAGGATGAGGCCGACGACCTGATGGCGATGATCGAGTCGGAGCTCAAGGAGCGGAAGTTCGCGCCCATCGTCCGGCTTGAGATCGGGACCGGCATGGACCCGGCGCACCGCGGCAAACTGGCGGGTGAGCTGCAGTTGAATGAAGAGAGCGATGTCTTTGAAATGCCGTCGATGCCGGCAATACGCGATCTGTTGGAAATCGCGCGTCTGGATTATCCCCGGCTGCACGACCCGCCGCATCATCCGGTCGATCACCACCTGCTGCACACGCCGCGCAACATCTTTCATATCATCCGCGATGCCGGCTCCATGCTGCTGCAACATCCCTATGAGTCGTTCGCCACCTCGGTGGAGCGCTTTCTGCGCGAGGCCGCAGCCGATCCCAAGGTGCGGGGCATCAAAATGACCCTCTATCGCACCGCCAGCAACAGCCGCATCATCGATTCCCTGGTGCAGGCGGCCCATAACGGCAAACAGGTTGCGGTGGTAATCGAGCTGAAGGCGCGTTTTGATGAGGAGGCCAATATCCGCCTTGCCGAGAGGATGGAAGAGGCCGGCATTCATGTCACCTTCGGCGTGGTGGGGCTCAAGACCTATTGCAAGGTGATCCTGATCGTGCGTCAGGACTACAATGGACTGAGGCGTTACGTCCATATGGGGACCGGAAATTACCATGCCGACAAGGCCCGGGAGTTCAGCGACATCGGCATACTTACCTGCGACAACGCCATCGGCCAGGATGTAACCGAGCTGTTCAACTATCTGACCACGGGATTTTCCGTCAAGCGCAGCTACACGAAACTGATTCCGGCTCCCCTGTCCCTCAAGAAGACCATCCTGAAAAAGATCGAACGGGAAATGGCGCTGCACACCGCAAACGGCGGCGGACACATCCGTTTCAAGATGAACGCGCTGGAGGACGCCGATATCGTCGAAGCACTTTACGGAGCAGCAAAAACCGGTGTAAGGATCGACCTCATCATCCGTGACACCTGCCGATTGCGGCCCGGCATACCCGGCCTTTCCGAGCGTGTCCGTGTTACCAGCATCGTGGGCCGCTTCATGGAACACTCCCGGATTTATTATTTCAGGAACGACGGGCAGGAGGACTACTTCATCAGCTCGGCCGATCTCATGAATCGAAACCTCGAGGCCAGGGTGGAGATCCTCATCCCGGTCGAGAGCCCGGAGCTGAAACAGGAACTGCGTCATATATTGGATATTCACGATAACGATCAGCGCTCCGCTTGGGACATGCAGCCGGACGGCAGCTATATCCAGCGGGTCCCCGCCAAAGACAGGAAAACCCCCGGGAGTCACCAGATGTTGATCGCCAGCGCTGAACAGCGTTCAAAAGCCGTCGTAAAAGGGAAAAAAATGTGGCAGCCGGCACACTGACAAGCGCCTGTTACGACGGAAACGATCTCCCGTGTGGTGCTGAAACGGAGGGAAAACGTGGTACTATTGTAAAAAGCATTACAACGAGGAACGATGGAAACTTACTCATTCAACGCTTTTGCCTTCGGCGGTGAGCTCGACCTGAATCGTCTGGCAGCCGTACTCGGCATGTCCCGCAGATACCGCTGGGAAGAGTCGATGAAACTCAACCCCATAACCTTCGCACCTGCCGTAGAAGGCGATGCCGAGTCGGTTCATCTTTTTTACTTCGGCTGCGCGGTGTTCCTCAATTGTTCGGGCGCTATCATCGCCCGCTTCCTGGACGGTATCAAACAATACGTGGAGGTCGTGAAAATCCCTCCACAGCTGGCCTTTCGGGAGGAATACCAGCTCGAGATCGATGCCGCCCGCGAAGCGGCCATCACCAACGACTACGCCGTCATGCAGAACTACAATCAGGCGTTTATCGACATCATATGTTTTGTGATCGCCAAGTCGGTGGCGCTGGAGCGTATCGAAGAACGGGTCGATGCGGTCTTTGACGAGGTGGAGGTACTGATCTCCAACCTGGGGAAAGGCACCCTGGAGCTACCCGACCGGGACATGGCCCGACTGGCGTCGTCCATCCTTGGTTTCAAATTTACGTCGATTGCCCATATCATGGTACTGGACAAACCGGACATCACCTGGGACGACCCGGAGGCCGACCGTCTCTACCTTACCATGGCTCGTCTGTTCGAGCTGAACCAGCGCTACCAGGAGATCAAGCACAAGTCGGAGACGCTGCTCGACATGACCGATGTCTTCTCCAACCTCTCCCACGCCCGCCGCGCGGCCCGCCTGGAATGGATCATCATTATCCTCATCGCGATCGAGATCGTCCTCTACATATTCGAAATCATGCGGCGCCACTAGACATCATGTCTCGGAGGTTGCTGAAAAACAGCCATCAGGCCTTCGTCCTCGAAAGCCCTTTGTGACTGAGGCCTTTGGCCTCACCCTTCGGGCGCCTTCGCAGGGCTCGTCTATCGGGTGCAACGATCTGACTATTTTTGAACAACCTGATTCCTTCAACGGCCTGCCAGGAGGTTTTCGGCCGTCTGGCAGTATCCGGCAGCCTGTCTTTCCGTTGCAATCTTTGCACATTTCTTCCCTACTTGCCGCAGGTATTCCCGTAACCTTTCCCCCGTGGCTGCCGTCTACAAGACAGGTCACACAACTAGTTCGACGGAGGTTACGACAATGTTCAAGAATCGCAGAAGCATGGGCAGGATTGCAGTGATGTTTTGTATGGCGGCCATGATGGCATTTGCCGCCGGCATGGCACAGGCGGACGACGGAGGATGGGATTGCGGGCATTGCGGCAAGCACATGCAGCACGCCCGTCACGACTTCAAGCGGATTGCCAAAAAGCTCGGCCTGACCGACGCGCAGAAGGCCCAGGCAAAGGCGATCTTCCAGGCCAACAAGGATGTGGTGAAGCCGATTGTCGCCAACCTGCACGCGGAGCGGAAGAACCTCCAGGCGTTGATCCATGCCGACACCATCGACGAGGCGGCGATCCGTGCCGAAACCGCCAAGATCGCCGGTATCCAGGCCGACCTCAACGTCAACAGGGCCAAAGTCGGGGCACAGTTCCGCGCCATCCTTACCCCCTCGCAGTTGGCGACCCTGAAGACCATGCATGACAAGCGGCATGCGAAAGACGCCCCGGTCCCCCCTCCGGCTGCCGTTCCAGCTCAGTAACCCGTTCCCGTCCAGCCGGTCTCCGCATGCGCGATACACAACAAAGCCCCCCTGCTCTCAGGGGGGCTTTGTGTTCAGGCCCGATCATGGTGCCGGAGCGTGACGGAATATAAGTCGACAACCGCCGGCGGAAATCTGCTAGGCTAAAGGAGTAGTAAGATGTCGCGGGAATAACCGCCAGAGAGGTTACCCATGCCGGATACGCCCCCCACCTACAACGTATTCCACGTCATAAAAGCCGTTGCGCTCACCACCATGATCACCTCCCTGCTCGGTTACATCGATTACATAACCGGCGAGGTATCCATAGATGTACTGTATATCCTCTGTGTATGTGCCGTAACATGGTTTACCAATACCTTTGTCGGTATCGTATGCGTGGCGGAGATAATACTGGCAAAAGCAACGGCCGACTACTATGACCACGTCAAGATCGGTTCGCACCTCTATGAGTGGAATATCTTCAGCTACCTGATCATGTACCTCGTGATCTGTCTGCTGGTGAGAAAACTGAAAAAAGCGCTGTCCGGATAATCCATACCACGAAGAACAAGCCAAGAAAGTTTATATCGCCTGTTCCGTTTCCAGGCTGCCACAGCACTGCGGCGAACGAACCGCACGGGACATTAGAACCGTATCCCCACCCCGACGCTGAAAAAATCCATGCGATCATTGATGTGCCGACGATATTCGGCGTTCAGGAAGAACAGGCCGAAGGGAATATCGGCGCCGCCCAGCACCACCGGGGTATAGGTTGACATATTGTGATCGTGAAATTCAATAGCCTCGCCCAGGCCGGCATAGGGCCTGATCAGGGGGGTCGGAAGATGGGCTTTGAAGAGCGCGGTGACCGGTACGGACTTGTTGCGCCGGATGGAGTTGATGTGGCTCTTGTTGGGCATGACATAGCCGGCACTTGCGCCGATGGAAATGATCGGGTTGAGATACAGGTCGCCGAATGCCTCGACGGAATTGGAATCATAGTGGCCATGGGCAATGCCGTCACGAATACCGAGTCCGATCGAGTCGGAAGCCGGGGCGCTGGTGGCGACAGCCAGAATCAACATCAGTGAAAGGGCCAGCAAGGTTTTCATGCTTGTTCTCCTTGTTGTGGAATAGAGCGATGCCCACTGGGCATCGTACGGGCACAAGATCCCATCCTTCCGGAATTTCCTAAATCCCCATCCGATGGAATATAAAAACAATAGAGGCTGCGACGAGGCAATAATAGCCGAAAAACTGCCAACGCCCCTTCTCCAGCCAGCTTGAGAGCCAGCGCAAGGCGAGGATTCCCGCCAGGAAGCTCAACACCATCCCCACGATGCCGGGAAGGAAAAGCCCCGCCAGATGTGACCCCTGGGGTGGCGTGGCGAACGTTTGCGCCTTCATGAGCCGCCATACCTCACGAGCAATCACGGGTGGCGTGAGCACGACCGCCAGAGCAAAGCTGAATGCTTCGGCCTTTTCCCTCGCAACCCCCGCCAGCAGTCCGGCGGAGATGGTGGCGCCGGAGCGGGAAAATCCGCGAAAGGGGAGGCACAAGCCCTGGACCATCCCGATCAAAACCGATTCCCTCACTCCCACGTCGGCAGGCCCGGCCGAGGGTTTCCCACGCAGGCCGGCGACGACGATCAGCACTCCGGCCGTAGCCAGAGCCGTCGCGATCAGCCCCAGGTTCCCGAACAGCAACTCTATCTGGGCATTGCGGATCTCCCTGAGGGCAATCCTCTCAATCAGCGCTTTCAGCACCAGCCCGACCATGCCGGTCAGGACGGTGGAGATCATAATGAGTCGAAAGGCGCGCAAGAACTCTTTCCGGGAAGCAAAAAAACTTGCGCGCCACGACCTCCAGAAATAACAGATGACCGCGAACATGGTCCCGGTGTGCAGCATGACCAGCAAAAGCGTCATTTCCGGAGTGGTGGGGTTAAGGCCCATAAGTTTGGCGATTACAATTACATGGGCGGAACTGGAAACGGGCAACAGCTCGGCAGCCCCTTGAACTGCCGCAAGAATAAGAATCTGGAGACCTGTCATGGGAGGATCGCACCTGTCTATGTTCTGAAATAAGATAAAAAGCGTGGGCAAGAATAACACATATACCGGCACAAAAGAAACAAAACCGCCCCGGATTCCCTCCTTGAGGGCCCGGAGCGGTCACTGCCCGGCTTTCGGCACGAACAGAAGTTGATAATGGTTCAGGAAACGGGGGGTGGGAGGTGTGTCGCACAACGAGGCGACGCCACACGGCATGCCTGTGGCCCCTCATCCTGCCGTGGAGCCGGCATGTTACGAAAACCTCCTGACATGTTGGCATAACCACTCAATTATCGGAATGCAATCTCGTTTGCCCCACCCTCTCGCGCGTGAGCATTTTGTAGAGCACGGCAGCGATCTCTTCCGCATCGTCGTCCAGGCACCCCATAAAACGGGGGTGGAGGTTGTAGCCGTCCGCAACGGTATCCGTATCCCGATCAGGCAGAATCAGGACGGTGCAGATATCATGCAGCAGCCATTTCATCAACTGGATTTCGGCGAAATCGCGCCTGGAACCCGCAATCAGTACGGCGACCACAGGCTCCCTTGCTGGACCCATGATCCTGCTGACCAGGCCGCCAATTGCGTCGAACACTTCGGTTCCAGGGACGGCCCTCACCACAGCTTCCCGGATATGATCACCGACCCCATCTCGCGCGAACAGGAGTATCTGCATGGCCTGGGTCCTCTGCGGAATCATCCTGGAAAATCTTTGCCGAAAAGATAGTTCACTCACCCACGCGCTATCGCTTCGCGACACGGTGGCCGAACCCCGGATTTGGGTGGTACATCCAGCCCGAGGGAGGTCAATTCAAGGGCCACCATCTCCGCCAGCCGTCCAATACTGCCACCAACCTCCTCAGACATCTCAAGGCCGGTATCTATTGATTTGGGCTCAATGCCGAAAAGCACCACCCGCCTGGGCATTCCGTCTGTCAGGTGCGCGGTTGCGAGAAGGTCCGAGACCCCAAGCTGGTGTGGCGAAATCTTCTTCCGGAAGAGAGCCGGTACCTTCTCGCCTTCCAAGCGGACAAAGGTGCCGGGCGGATTGCCGCTCTTCACCACATCAAGGAGAATGAGATAATCCTTCCCCTTGATGTACTGGAGAAGCTCTATGCCGCTTGTGCCGCCGTCGAGGAGCTCGACCCCTGCGGGGATCTCGTAGTTCCTCTCCAGTTCTTCCACGGCCCTCACACCTGCTCCCTCGTCCTGAAGGAGCAGGTTGCCAATGCCAAGCACAAGGATGTTCACCTGAACCTCCATTCGCTAAAGCGCTTTGACCTTCACGATTTCCCTGTTTTCCGTATCGACCATGTGAATGGCGCAGGCCAGACACGGGTCGAAGGAATGCACCGTCCGCAGCACCTCCAGCGGTTTTTCCGGATCGGCCACCGGGGTACCCACCAGGGACGCTTCGTACGGGCCGGGGACATCCTGAGCGTTTCGCGGCCCCGAGTTCCAGGTGGAAGGGACGACGGCCTGGTAGTTCTTGATCTTGCCGCCTTTGATCACGACCCAGTGGGAAAGTACGCCTCTCGGGGCCTCGTGCAGTCCGACACCTTTAATCTCGCCATTCGGGAATTCCGGTTTGTTGAAGGTCCAGGTGTCCCCCTTTCCAATGTTGTCCATCAGGGCCTGCCACTGTTTTTGCAGGGTTTCGTACAGAACCGCGGCGCGCACGGCTCTGGCCGCATGCCGGCCGATGGTTGAATGGAGCGCCGTCAGGGGCACCTTCTCGCCCGCCATGCCGCTGATGGTGTCGAGCGCCTTGTCCGTATATCGCTTGGTATGCGCATCTCCGGCGACGTACATGCAGAGGACATTGGCAAGAGGGCCGACCTGGGCGGGCTTGCCGTTGAAGGTGGGGGCCTTGACCCAGGAGTATTTGCCATCGTCCTGGAACTCGGTATAGCGTGGTTCCGTGTCCTCTTCCCAGGGGTGGCGGGTCCAACTGCCGTCGTACCAGGAATGCTTGACGCTCTCCTGTACCCCGGTCCTGAAGAACTCATCCTGGAAGCCCGTTATGGGACGGAATTTGCTTATGTCCCCATCGGGGATATAGCCGCCGGGATGGTCGAAAACGGTTCCCTTCGTATCCATCGGGAATTCCGGCACCGACAGGTAATTGGTGACGCCGGCCCCGTACGCGGCCCACCCCTTGTAAGCGGCGCCGATGGCGCACACATCCTGGAAATAGACGTTGTTCACGAAGTCGCCCAACTCGTCGATAAGGGTTTTAACGTAGAAGAGCCGCTCCATGGTAAGGGTGGAAGGGCTGTCCGTATTGATGGGATTCGCCACGCCCCCCACGGCCAGGTTCTGGATGTGCGGCGTTTTACCTCCCAGGATGGATACGATCATGTTCGCCCTGCGCTGGACCTCGAGCGCCTGCAGATAATGGGTCGTGGCAAGGAGGTTCACCTCCGGCGAAAGCTTCATGGCCGGATGCCCCCAGTAGCCGTTGGAGAATATCCCCAACTGGCCGGTCCCCACAAAGCCCTTCAGTTTGTTCTGCGTCTCCGTGAACACCTGCACGCTGTTCGAGTGCCAACTGGACATGTTCTGGGCCAGCATCGCCGTCTTTTTCGGGTCAGCCTTCAGGGCCGATGTGACATCCACCCAGTCCAGGGCCGAAAGATGGTAGAAATGCACGATGTGGTCCTGGATGGCATGGGCAGCCATCAGAATATTCCTGATATACTGCGCGTTCAGGGGTATTTCCAAGTTCAGCGCATTCTCCACCGACCTGACCGAGGCTATGGCGTGGACGGTGGTGCAGACGCCGCATATCCTCTGGGTATACAACCAGGCCTCCCGCGGGTCACGGTCCTTCAGGATCAGCTCTATGCCGCGCCACATCTGGCCCGATGACCATGCCTTGCTCACCCGGCCGTTGTCCAGTTCGCAGTCTATCCTCAAGTGGCCTTCTATTCTCGTGACCGGATCAATGCTGATTCGCTTTGCCATGTCGTCCTCCGTCTGAATCCAATGAGCGTATGGTCAACTCCGATAGGTGCCTTCGTTTGTTTAATGATGCGACTCGGGGAACAGGGGCAGGTACTTGGCGCAGAGCTTGAACCCGAGGATCGCAAAGGCGATCATGCCCATCGTCAGCGTCGTCTCCATCATCGAGGGAAAATAGTCCCCGCCCGAACGGGCAGCGAATTCGGAGACCCCGAAGACCCCAACATCCATGCGGTTCATCAGCACCCCGAGTATCACCAGGATATCCACCACAAAGATACGATCCAGGTTGGTCCTGACGGAGCGGAAGGAGAGCAGGACAAGGGGCAGTATCACCCCCACCGTCATCTCGATCAGATAGAGGTTCCCCAGGAAACTCCCATCCAGCACCGCCCCCACGCCCGGGCCGGTCACCAGATGCCAGACCTTCATGACGAGATACACGGAGCCGACGATCATCACCCCACGGGCCAGGCCCTCGACCACGTCCCGGGGGGGCTTGTGGTTGAACACCTTGCCGGTGAGCAGGGTTTCGAAGCTGACGATGGACAACCCCAGCATAATCGCCGAGACGAGGAAATGATAGGGGATCAGGTGGCTGTACCAGATCGGGGACAGTTTGGCCGGCACGATCAGGTAGTTCGCCCCCAGAGAGGATTGGTGGAGCAGCGACAGCGCCACGCCGAACATCACGGCTCCCACCATGATGCGGCTGACAGCCTTGAGCCCGCGCTGCCAGCCGAGCTTTTCCAGCACCATGGGGCTCGATTCCGTGCCCAGGGTGGTGAGGTAGAGCACGAGATGCAGGGCTACGATGAACATGATCGAGTTGATCTGCCACATCACAAGGGGATGCCAGATGACAAAGGAGCGTCCCACGTCGAGGGTGATGGAGATGGCAGCCAGCAGGTAGCCGAAAAAGGCGTTCAGGATCGAGGCGCGGGCAATGCACTTGTACTTTTTCCAGTTCAGGATGTAGACCGCTCCGGCGATCAGAAACGCTCCGGCCGCCATGGCCACCCCGCCCAGGACGTCGAAACCGATCCACAGCCCCCACGGCCAGTAATCGTTCAGGTTGGAGGCGGCCCCGATACCGAAGATCAGCCGGTATACGGCAACGACCGCCGCAAGGCCGATCAGGGCGACCAGCACCAGGGTAAACGGTGTGACCATCTTGATCCCAAGGTCCTTGCTGGGCGTATCATCCAGAAGCCTGTTGATGACGCCGCCCAGCTTTTGGCCGGCAAATCTGGTCGCATCGATGTTGGAGAGACTGTATTCATCAGCCATGAACCGGTTGATGACGCCGCCCCATTTGGGGCCGACATACTTGGTGGAATCAATCATGGCTCCCCTCCTTGTCATTTCGGTGCGTAATCGCGTAGATGGTGGTCCCACCCGTGAAAACCCCCGCGAAAACCCACAGAACCTTGCGTACATAGGCCCATGTCAGGGAAGGAAGATCGAAATGGGGGATCTTCTTCCTGAACCCGAGCAGTTCGAACGACACGCCCGAGAGCATGATGTTCTGGGTGCCCCCCGCCTCGGTCAGGCCGTAGGTGCCGTCGGCATAACGGGCAACCGGCCGGCGCGACTTTTCCGCCGAATCAACGGTCTTGATCGGGAAGTCGTACTCAGTCCCCGGTTTCAGGGTGAGCCGGTACCGGGCTTCGTTGCGCAGGTCCACGACCTTGCCGAAGATGGTCGCCCCGGTAGGGCAGAACTCGGCGCAGGCGGCATACTTGCCCTCGGCGTAGCGGTGCCGGCACAACTGGCACTTCCTGACCTCCGGCCAGGCCGAGTCCCATTCATAGCGTGGCACCCCGAACGGGCAGGCGAGCTGGCAGTAGCGGCAGCCGATACATCTCTCGGCGAGGTAGTAGACGGAACCGTTCTCCGGGTCCTTCCTGAATGCTCCGGCCGGGCAGACCGAGACGCAGGCCGGTGAGATGCAGTGGAGGCATTGCTGCTTGAAGTATGAATAGCCGTTCACGGCCACGTCCTTTTTCTCGCCGGTGCCGTTCTTGTAGACCTTGATAATATTAAGCGTCTTGCCCGACAACTCCTGCGGTGCGTCCCATATCCCTTCATCGCCCGCAGGACCTTTGCTCTCGTAAGGCGGCGCCGTCATCCCCTTCTTGTAGAGCGCGCCGCCCGGCACGCTGTTCTGCGTCTTGCAATTGGCCATGCAGGATTTGCAACCGATACAGAGCGTTGCGTCGTAGAGTATCCCAACCGCATGGGGAGGGAGTTCCGTCGACATGCGCGCGTCGGCGAGCGGAATACCGGAAACCAGAAGTAGCCCACCTCCGCCGGCGACGCCTTTAAGAAATGTCCGCCTGCTGATCGTCATGGCTACTCCTCCTTGTCCCGGGCACTCTCATCATGCGGCCCGTGAAGTTTGTCCCGGGTGACGTCCTTCCTGGTACCGAGTCCGGTCAGCATCGCCGCGCCGGCGGCGCCGACCACAATACCTGCGGACCCGGCCGCAAAGGTCTTGATACCGGACGAAACGCCCTGTTTGTTCGGGAACGCCTCGCCGAAGAATACGGGCGGCGTCATCTCCTTCAGGGTTGCCAACTGGTGGAGCGGGGTGGAAAAGCCCACGCCCTTTTCAGCGCAGCCGAAGCAGGGATGCCCCACACCCACGGGCCAGGTACCGGCGCCGGTATCGCCGAAAAGGACGGATGGGCAGTTGGCGTAGGTCTCGGGCCCCTTGCAGCCCAGCTTGTAAAGACAGGCGCCTTTCCGGTGCAACCCGTCGCCGAATTGCTCCGCAAACCTTCCAGCGTCAAAATGGGGCCTTCTCTCGCAATTTTCATGAATGAGGCGGCTGAACGCGAACCGCGGCCTCCCTTTTGGGTCCAGCTCGGGAAGCTTGTTGAACGTGACGAAATACAGGATGGTCGAAAGCAGGTTATAGGGGTTCGGCGGACAGCCCGGAACCGTAACAACCGTCTTGTTGGAGAGGACTTCCGGTACCCCCTTGGCCTCGGTTGGGTTCGGACCGGCGGCGGCAACCCCGCCCCATGAAGCACACGATCCCATGGCAATGATCGCAGCGGCATGCGGGGCTGTTTCGTTCAGGATATCCAGGGCGGTCCTTCCGCCTATCTTGCAGTAGATTCCATGATCCTTGGTGGGGATGGCTCCGTCCACCACCAGAACGAATTTGCCTTTGTTCTTCCGAATCGATTCCGCTTTTGCAGCCTCAGCCTGATGGCCCGCCGCAGCACTCAAGGTCTCTGAATAATCCAGCGAGATGAGATCGAGGATGAGATGCTCCAGGGTAGGATGGTTGGAGCGCAGGAGGGATTCGACGCACCCTGTGCATTCTTGGAATGAAAGCCAGATCACCGGAGGGCGTTTGGGATTGACGATGGCCTCGGCAATCCTGACCCCTGCGCTAAGCGGAAGGCCCATACCGACGGCCATAACCGAACAGAATTTAAGGAAATCCCTTCGAGAAACTCCGCCAAGTTGTTGTCTGACCGAGTCAAACGCATTCGAGTTGCTCATAATTCCTCCTTTCGTTAATGGCACATGGGCATATGGTTTTGTTTTCCCGGCATTGTGCAAAACTGTCTTGAAAAGCGTGTTATACTGTATACAGCAATTCACGCACCAATTACGGTGGTTTCGAAGTACCAAGCGGTTGTGATGCCGGTGTGGTAAAGGCTTTCAGGGATTTGGCAGAACAGCGGGGGTTGACGGGCAGATCACTTTCTCACGGCTACCTGTACAAAACTGGCTTGTTTTGCGCAAAATTGTCTCGGAAGGTGGGCGCATGGCACAGATCTGCATTTGCGATGATGAGGAAGGGATCCTCAAGTACTTCAGAAAAGTGCTCAAAAAGTACCCGGTTGCCACGTTCAACCGGGGCGGAGAGCTGCTGGCGTATCTGGAATCGGCGGAGGGGGAAGGAGTGGAGTTGCTCCTGCAGGACCTGCGAATGCCGGATTTCGACGGCATAGAGATCCTGCAACGCGTCAAGGAGATGCGGCCCGACCTGCCGGTGATCATCATAACAGCCTTTGCCACGGTGGACGATGCGGTCAGAGCCATCAAGCTGGGGGCCTATGATTATGTGACCAAACCATGCCCCAACGAGAAGTTGCTCAGCATGGTGGAAAACGTGCTGCACCTGAGCCGTCTGACGACCGAGAACCGGCATCTGCGGCAAAAGCTCGGCGGCAGCGGGCATGAGCCGATCATCTTTGCCAGTCCCCGCTTCCGTGACGTTTATGATCTCACCCTCAAAGTCGCTGCCAGCGACGCCAATATCCTGATTCTGGGGGAATCGGGCACCGGCAAGGAGTTGATCGCCAGTGCCCTGCACCACAACAGTCTGCGCCGCCACCGCCCCTTTGTCTCGCTCAACTGTGCCTCCCTGTCGGATACTCTGCTGGAAAGCCAACTGTTCGGGCACCTGCGGGGCGCCTTTACCGGGGCGTTCGCCAACCAGAAAGGCATGCTGGAGGAAGCCGACGGCGGGACGCTGTTTTTGGACGAAATCGGTGACGTCAGTCCTCCGGTCCAGGGCAAACTGCTCCGGGTTATTCAGGAGCGCGACTTTATACCCATAGGGTCCACGCATCCCAAAAGCGTGAATGTGCGTTTCGTTGCGGCCACCAACAAGGAGTTGCAAAACGAGGTATCGGAAGGGCATTTCCGCGAGGATCTCTACTACCGGCTGAATGTGATCACCATCAACCTGCCGCCGCTCAGGGAGCGCCCCGAAGACGTGGAGCCCCTGGCGCGACACTTCCTGCGCCGTTTTTCGGAACGGATGGGCAAGGATATCCATGGCATCGATTCCAGAGCCTTGGCGGCCATGCAGTCCTATAACTGGCCCGGCAATGTACGCGAGCTGGAAAATGTCATGGAGCGGGCCGTAATCCTCACCACCGGCAACCATATCAGCGCCGAGGTCATTCCTCTGCACGGCGGACAAAAGGAGGCCGCAGCCACGCAAAATCCGGCGCAGCAGACACAGATGGTCGCCCTTGAAGAGATGGAGCGCCACCACATCCTGACGGTACTGAAGGGAAGCCATTACAACAAAAGCCGCACGGCGGAAATACTGGGCATCTCGCGTCGGACGCTGGACCGCCGCATCGCCGAATTCGGCCTGATGGATTGGGAGGAGTGATGAACCACCCCCGCGCCTCCATCCGTCGCAAGTTTGTCTTCGCCACGCTCACGCCGCTCTGCGTGGCCATTCTCCTCTGCTGGCTGATCGGTTCGCTGTTGATCACCGAGCGCATCTTTCGCCAGGCCCAGCAAAACATGCTGGGGGGCCTCGACCTGGCCCGCAGGGTCTATCAGGACGAGATCAATCACCTTGATGGAGTGGTCAAGGGGGCCGCGCTCATGCCCGAGCTTGTCCAGCGACTCGACAACGTCCGTTTCGAACGGCCGGAAAAGGTGTTGCTGCAGATCCAGCAGACGGAGAATCTCAGTTTTCTGAACCTGGTCGATGCAAAGGGCGTGGTGCGCTACCGGGCGGCCAATCCGCAACAGCAGGGTGATCAACCGGAAGACGATCCGGTGTTGGACCATGCCCTGGGGGGGGAATTGACCGGTGGGGTGCAGATCTACTCCCAGGAGCGACTGAAGGCGGAGAACCCGGCCCTGGCGCAGGCGGCCCAAATAGCGCTTACGCCTACCCCTCGTGCCCGCATGACCACGCGGGACCGGGAACCGCGCGGGCTGATGCTGGTGGCGGCGGCTCCTTTGCTGACCAATGACGGCCGGGTGGCCGGGGTGCTCCAGGCAGGCTTCATGCTTAACGGCGACAGCAGGGTGGTCGATACCATCACCCGTATCGTCTTCGGGCAGGATGGCAAGGGCGCGGCCACGATCTTCCTGGGTGATGTGCGGGTCGCCACCAACGTGCGGGATATGGCCGGAGACCGGGCCATCGGCAGCCTCATGTCCGAGGAGGTGGCCAAGGTGGTACTGGACCAGGGACGGAACTGGAGCGACCGTGCCTTTGTATTCAGCAACTGGTATATCTCGGCCTACGAGCCGATTCGCAACACCTCCGGCAACGTGATAGGCGCCCTCTATGTCGGCATGCCGGAACAGCCGCTCCTTGATATGAAGAGAAGGCTCGACGTGATCTTTGCCGGGGTGCTCCTGTTCGTGGCCCTGATCGGCATCAGCCTCGCAACCTGGATCAGCAGCCATATGGCCCGGCCGGTGCGCGCGCTGGCCGAGGCTGCCCGGCGCATGGCGACCGGGCAGCACATCGAGCCGATTACGGTAACAAGCAACGATGAGATCGGCTTGTTGGCCAACGAGTTCAACACCATGGCCCGCGAGGTCGGTCTGCTGAATCAAACCCTGGAACAGAAGGTGGAGGAGCGCACGAGGGATCTGGAGGAGAAAAACGTGCAGTTGCTGGCGACCCAGAAGGAGTTGTGCCGGGCCGAACGACTGGCAGACGTGGGCATGCTGGCGGCCGGGGTGGCCCACGAAATCAACAACCCACTGGCGGTGATCCGCGGCAATGCAGAACTGCTGCAGAGCGCCATCCCGGTCGATGGCGAAAACCGCGAAGAGGCTGACGCCATTCTGGCCGAAGCCATCCGCATCGAGCGTATCGTCAACAACCTGCGGGTCTTTTCGCTCAGCGGCATCAAGCGCGTTTCAACCTTTCCCCTGGGAAAAATGCTCGACACCATCCTCGACCAGATCGGCCACCAGATTCCCCTCGACCACTGCCAGGTGATAAGGGATTACCGTGGGAGGGATATCGATATCGGCGGAGACAAGGACCAGTTGCGGCAGGTCTTTACCAACCTGATCGCCAATGGCCTGCAGGCCATGCCGGATGGGGGTGAGCTCGTGGTTAGCGCCGAACCGGACGAAGCGGATCAGCAGGTACGCGTGGCGATCCGGGACAACGGCTGCGGCATCCCGGAAGGAGACAAGGGGCGAATCTTCTCCCCCTTCTTCAGCACCAAGGCACAGGGTACGGGACTGGGGCTAGCGGTATCGTACGGTATTGTCAGGGATCATGGGGGAGATATCCAGGTTGAGAGCCGCAGCGGCGAGGGATCGACCTTTGTGGTGCTGCTGCCCCTCCGGCAGGAATTGGCCGACCGCCCTCCATGAGCACGTGCCGTTCACTGCCCCTGAGATGATCTGCAACAACGGTATACAGAGCCGCCTGTAATTTTTGCAGTTCCCCCCACATGGCGGCTGTTTTATGTGGTGAGGCCCCCCCGGGCTCTCACGGAAACCAGGGGATTACCCGTTTCCGTTTTTTTGAAACTCTTGCCAAAGCCACGTCCGTACTCCATCGCCCGCGACCCGCTCCGGGTGCCGCGCAAGGAGACACCCCTGTTCGATGGAAATCCGGCAGCAAAGTTGCATCATGGCAGACATCACCACAGGGAGGGAATGCCATGGAAGCCCTTGACAGGGATACGGCCAGGAAGTTGTTTGACCACTATCGCAAGCACCGCGACGGTATCAGGAACAAGCCGGAGATGGCGTCAATCTGCCTGATCTGTGGCTCCATTCATGTCGTCCCCGACCCACGGGATGCTCATATGCTGGTCTGCCGCAATTGCGGTTTTGCTTTTGACCGCTATGAATGCGCGGCGTGCGGTAAAATCATCGATGGGCGGGACCCGCAGAACCCCGGCTGTCGGGAATGCGGGATGAGAATCTGTACCTGCGGGCACTGCGGCTGTCCTCCGACGGACGACCGTTAGGCAACAAGAGACTTTCCCGTGGTTTTTCTGCTGGGGACGCAACCCGCGTTGCCTGGAAATGAAGCATCAAATCGGGCCGGGAACATCGGAATATCATGGCACCAGCCAAGCACGAGGTCTCTCGGGAGGTGTTTTGAAGTGTTAGTGACCCCCATCCAGGGGAACATCGGCGCCTCCTCACGGGGAAACAGCGCCCATGTTCCCCTGTTCATTCCTTCGTTACCTTTGCCCACATCTCCCGATAGGGAGGAACAGCCTTTACTGCCGACGGGCACGTTGTCGGGGCTATCCCCTACAGCCCGCACAACCCTTGAACCTTGCCGATCTTCCATTGAACCTTTCCGGCTACCTTCTCAAGTTTGCCTTTGGCTCTCAGCGTCGTATTCGAACAAACCTTGCCGGCCATTTCCCTGACCGCACCGCGTACTCTGTGAAAGATTCCTCGCGTCTGGTACCTTGTGCTGAGTTTCATGATACACCTCCACTTGCCTCCCATAATGCCATTTCCCCCTCCGAGGAAGCAGTGCTTCCTGCAACGGCATTATTCACGACCACCTCTCGCCGGGGATTTCCGGCCAGTGCTTCCCGCCAGGCCCGCAGTTTTCCCGCGCAGCTTCGCGGTGTCCCTGGTTATTGCCTGACAAGCCTTCCGGCTCTTGGTCTTTGCTCCTGTTTTCGGGATACCGGCGCATTTTGATATCCCACATTTCTCACACCTTTCATCTCATGGCGCACAAGCACTCTCCCTTCGTGCTGACTTGTATTATAGCAATATTCTTACGAAAGGTGTCATATAGTTTAGCGTCGCGCCGGCAGGATCATTCACCACCCTGACCATTAACGCCAATACATGACGATTGCCGCATATAATACTCCTCCTGCTTGCTCCAGATCAATTGTGTGGCACGATCCAACGTCCTGGTAAGGTCTTGGATGCCGGTGCGTGGGTGACGGTTGGCGATCCTGTTCAAGACTTTGCTGGTGATGACCGGATTATTGTACCACGGCATGTTCATCGCCTCCCTTTCGGTTGAGTGCATTTCAGTCGCCATGACTTCGTTGAACGTCGGGGCCGGCTCAAGTAATATTCTGTGAATGTTGGCAAAGCATAAGACGTACCATCGTTACAACCCGCTGTTATATAAACATATTATATGATGCTAGTGGTTTTGGCCTTCGACGGAAGCACTTTTTGTAGGAATTTTTTACACATGGAGTGGGCGCAGTACACCGGACACGGCAACTGAGCGGAGCGGAGCTGTTTTCAGGCCCGCTATGCAGTGCAACAGGGGGAAATTGCGCAGATGGTGCCGCGGGGGCTATGGCGGTAAACGCAAAAAAAAATCCCCGCAGCACGGAGGGGATGGCTACGGGGCGCCTTATGGGCAATTCGTTTATTTCCAGTATGTTCGTCGTAAACCTTGACCTTTGGCAGGGGGACCTTGTTCTTTTGGCAAATTGTTCAAACCGCACTTTAAGACGAATAATATCATCTTAATCCAAAATGTCAACCACAAGATACAAAGGTAAACATCCCGGGGCCCGGAGTCGTCATGGCAACAAGATAACGGATTTTCCGCCGGCCGTTTTCCTGTTTACTGTTGCCGCCGGCTGCTGAAAAAACCCGTGGGAATGGTTGCCTGTGGCACCGGAAGGCAACCACTCCCCACCGTCGAGCCATGATTGCCCCGTCTGCCCTTCCGGCAGCCGGACTTCCGCATGCCATTTTCAACGGTCTGATTTTGCGGGAATGAGCGTATAATGGCCACAGGGGGTAAAAGAGGGCCGCCTTGGAGAAGGAGGCGCAGATGACCGCTTTTTTGAGTTTCATCTATGCGACAGGGGTGATGCTCGGGTTATTCGTCCTGGCTTTTGTAGGGGTATACCTTTTGGCATTGCTTTTATCTCCGATTGAACGCAAGCTATCGAACTACATATGGGCCCATCCCATGCATACACCGCAGCTCGGCACCCATAAAGGATCGTTCGGAAAATTCAGTCAGAGGATTCACAATGGACCATAGGAAATACCGGGCGGGAGAAAACGTGCGCCACCAACGGCGGGTGAAGGTTACAGCCTTGGCGTTGGGGACGGTGGTCTGCATTGTCGCACTGAACACGGCGCTCTGCCGGGCCGGCGAGAGCAAGGATGGTTTTTCGCTGGGCTATGGCTCCCTGCGACCCGTAACGACCACCACGACCGACAAACAGCCCGGCGTGGTGACGGCAAAATATGGTTTCAGCCTGCTGAAGGACTTTACCCCTTACATCGGGACCGGTTTGGCATATGTCCTCCCCCAGGAGAGCATCATTAACGACGCCTCGACAAAACTCAAAACAGGCCTGGCTGGGCAGGCAGGCATAAGCTTCAATCTTGGCAGCAACTCCTCGTTGAGCATTGACTACAAATATCTGCACTTCATCAACGATCCTCCCAACAGCGACAAGGGAACGCCCCCCCAATCAGTGGGGGTTGGCGTTAACATCAAATTCTAACGCCCCCGAACGACAGTCTGTGTATACATTTTCAACACCATTTGACTAACATTATGGCCATCGGCTATAGTTTATCATTAGGATTTGGCATGTATTTCAGATCATCGAGGTGGGGGAATGCTGAGAAAAAAGTTGGCTTTCAAGGTATTGGCAATTCTGGGGATTTCGCTTGGTTGCGGTTTTGCAGCCATGATGGCGATTTCGATCTGGCAGCAAACCAATGCCACCATGAGGTTGCAGCTGAAAAACACCCGCAACCTGGCGTCCCTGTTCATCAGGGACATCGACGACTACATGATGAAAGGCGACTCCAAGGAGGTTGATACATACATTCGGGAGGCCAAAGAGAAAAAACTGTTTCTCGACCTCAAGATCTACGACCGGCACGGCAAAGATACGGCGGCCAAGGATGGGGTGGTACAGCCCGCCATTATAAAGGCGCTGGAAACCGGCAAGACGATCGAATCAAAAAGTGATGAGAACGGCGTCAAGGTATTGACCCTTGCCATCCCCTTCGAGAATGAACAGCGCTGCAAGCAGTGCCACGATGCGGCCCCCGGATTCCTGGGGGGAATGCTTCTGAAAACCTCCATTCAGGATGGATACGAGAGCGCCAAAGAGATGTCCGTGACGCTCCTGGTCACCAGCATTCTGTTTTTCTTCATCCTGCTCGGCACGATCTTTCTCTTCCTGCAAGCAGTCATCATCAAACACATTCTCGCGTTCTCCCGCACGGTAGATGAGTTGTCGAGCGGTGCCGGCGACCTGACCACGGTCATCCTGGTGTCGTCCGACGACGAGATCGGGCACCTTGCCGTGGGCATCAACAAGCTCATTGCCAAGATTCACCACATCATGTCCCAGATTGCCCAGAACGCGGCGGCGCTGTCGGCCTCCGCAGACCAGTTGCTCACCACATCCCGGGCAATGACCGCAGGGATCGAAGATGCCGTCACCCAGACGGACACGGTGGCCACCGCCAGCGAAGAGATGGCGGCAACTTCGGGCTCGATAGCCGCGAATTGCACCGCAGCTGCCGAAGAGTCCGACAAGGCAAACGATTTCGCTACCGCCGGTGCCCAGGTGGTGGAACGGACGATGGAGGTCATGGCCCGTATCGCCGACAAAGTGCGGGAATCGGCGGCGACCATCGAGTCGTTGGGCAGCAGATCGGACCAGATCGGCGAGATTGTCGGCACCATTGAGGACATCGCCGACCAGACCAACCTTTTGGCGCTGAATGCCGCCATCGAAGCGGCCCGGGCCGGAGAGCAGGGACGCGGCTTTGCCGTTGTGGCCGATGAGGTCCGCGCCCTGGCGGAGCGGACCACCAAGGCAACCCATGAGATCGGCAAAATGATCAAGGCCATCCAAAGCGAAACCAAGAATGCGGTCATCACCATGGAAGAGGGCGTTCAGGAGGTTGAGGCCGGGACCGGAGAGGCCGCCAGCTCCGGAGAGGCCATTTTCGATATCATTGAACAGATCCGTGCCGTAGTGACCCAGGTCAACCAGATCGCCACCGCAGCCGAGCAACAGACGGCGACCACCAGTGAGATCAGCGGCAACATCCAGCGCGTCACGACCGTCGTCCAGGGAGCGGCGCAGGGGGCGCGGCAATCGGCCAGCGCGGCCAATCAACTGGCAATGCTGGCCCACGACCTGAAACAGCTCGTGGGCCAGTTCAAACTTTCGTAACTCGAGCCATTCAGGTCCATGATTCCGCAAACACGAAACGGGGGACAACATCTCCCGTTTCGTGTTTGCGGGTGGCCCTCACGAACGGCCGGAAAGGATCACGAAGCGACCAGAATGCACTTTTCCCCTCACCTGTGGTAGACTATCTGCTGTGAACAAGCTCCTCGCCGTCAAACACCGGAGCGATTACCCGCCATAGAGGACCGATCGTGACATTAGCCCGCCATCACCGCACCATGACGTCCGTACTCGATACCTTGAGCCGCGATTACCTCCACGGCAAGGAAGAGGTACTGCGTCTTTCCATGATCGCACTCCTGACCGGCGGGCACATCCTGATCGAGGATCTGCCGGGGTTGGGCAAGACGACCATCGCCCTGGCCCTGGCCGGCATTAGCGGCCTTTCCTTTGGCAGGGTGCAGTGCACCAGCGACCTGCTTCCTTCCGACATCACCGGCCTGTCGGTGTACAACCGGGACGAAGGGCGTTTTACGTTTCTGCCGGGGCCGATCTTCAACAATATTGTCCTCCTTGACGAGATCAACCGGGCCATGCCGCGCACCCAGAGCGCCATGCTGGAAGCCATGGAAGAACGGCGGGTGACCGTTGAGGGGATAACCCATCATCTGCCCGATCCCTTCATGGTCTTCGCCACCCAGAACCCCTCCGAGCAGAGCGGCACGTTCCCCCTGCCGGAATCCCAGCTCGACCGTTTCCTGATCTGCACCGGCATCGGTTATCCGCCGGAACACCTGGAAAAGGGGATTATTGCCGGCGGCGGCATCCGCGAACGGATCACCGGCATGACTCCGGCGGCCTCCACCGCCGACATCCTGGCCGCGCGCACGTGCGTTGAAACCGGCATCTATCTCGCGGACAAGGTGGTGGGCTATATCTATGCCCTGGTTGCGGCCACCCGTAGCCACCCCATGATCCAGACCGGCCTCTCGACCCGGGCCGCCATCAGCCTCGCCCAGGCGGCGCGCGCGGCAGCCTTTCTGGAGGGCCGCGATTACGTGGCGCCGGATGACGTCAAGGGGATTGCGGTCGCGGTCTGCGCCCACCGCCTGGTCATGCGGCCCGACCAGGAGACCGTCGACAAAGGGGAATTATTACGGGCTCTCATCGCCGACATAACGCTTCCTTTGGCCTGAGGATCAGCAAGGCGGGGACGCTCTATATTGCCATCACCCTCCTGCTCGGTTTCTCAGCCGTCAATACCGGCAACAATCTGCTGTTTCTGGTGGTATCGGGCTTGCTGGCGTTCATGTCGGTCACCGGTTATGCCGGTATGCGCAATATCAAAGGGCTCACCCCCGAAGTAATTCCGCCGGTCGAACTGTTTGCCGGGACCGCCGCAACCTTTTGCCTGCGCATTCGCAACAACAAACGGCGTACCGCATCCTTCCTGGTCCGCCTGGAATGCTCCGACGGCCAGGGGATCACGTTTCCCCTGGTCGAAAGCGGGACATCGGCCGAAGGGAAGATTGCCCTCACCTTCCCCGACCGTGGCCATGCCGCCATCGACCGGATCACCATGAGCTCTCCGTTTCCGGTTAATTTCTTCACCCGCTACTGGTCATTCGCGGTAGAGAGCCGTTTTATCGTCTTTCCACGCCTGCTGGCCGGCACGACGGTCGGCGAAGGCGGCGAAACAGAGCGCCTTGGCAGCAGCATCCGACAGGATCGGGGTTTGGACGGCGAGTTGGAAAGGATTGCCGCCTACTCCGGTAATGAGCCGTTGCGCATGATCCACTGGAAGCTCTCCGCCCGGAGCATGGACCTGCAGGTCAAGGAATTCGGCCGACAGGCGACACCGCCGCTGGTCATCGACCTGGATGCGTTACCGGGACAGGACCTTGAACAACGCATCTCCCGCGCGGCTTGGCTGGTCAAACGCTGGGAAGGGCTGCGACCGGTCGGCCTCAGGTGCGGCGGAAAGATCACCCCGGTCGGGACCGGCCGGCGACACGGCATGAAACTGCTGACGGAGCTTGCCCTCTATGGCCGCGATTAGCAGATTGTTGAAAAGCGTCATGAGGAAGGCCGGATGCCGGGCGCCCGGAACGGAGCAGCCGAGGCATGACAAACCGTCAGCCGAGGTTGCGAGTACCGCGCAACGCCGCCGACGGCTCTCCGCAATAGGTTTTCAACAATCTGTCAGCTCCCTGACAGCCGTACTCTCGTACGCCATCGCCCTGTGCGGGATCGTACCGCTCTTCCCCTGGTTGACCACGGTGCCGCGAACCGCAATCGTGGCCGGCTTTTTGGCCGGCATCTGGCAGGATCGTCGGGGAGCCTGGCCCGTAAAGAACTGGCAGTTCAACCTGGCCGTCGTGCCGGTATTCCTCTACTATGCCCTCCAGTTCAGCCGCAGCAACCCGGCCCAACCGGTGGTGAGCATATTGGGCATCATGCTGGCGTTCAGGTTGTGCGGGGAAAAAAACTCGCGCCATTACCTGCAGATTGAAGCCTTATCCCTGTTCTGCCTGGCATCCTCATCCCTGTTCGACCTCAGCCCCATCTTCCTCTTCTACCTGACCCTGCTGCTGCTGTTGGTGGCGGTGTCACTGGTGCTTTTGACCTTCCATTCCATGGACAGCCGCCTGATCCTGCCCCGCGCCCATCTGCGCAAGGTACTGGCCATCGGGACGCTGATGCCGTTGGCCTCGCTGCCGCTTCTGGTCATCTTCTTTCCGATCCTGCCCCGCACCCAGATCCCCTTGTGGAATATCATGGCTGCTCCGGCCGCTCGCCCTTCCGGCTTCAGCGACAAGGTGGAGCCAGGCACCAGCACCACTGTCGGCGAATCGCGGACCATCGCCTTTCGGGCAGAAATGCCCCGCCAGCCGCAACAGCAACTCTACTGGCGCGGTACGGTCTTCAACCGCATGGACGGGCATCGCTGGGTGCGTGACGCCGCCGTCCCGCCGGAACAGCTGCTGTATCGAGGGGTGCGGATACCCCAGACCATCTACCCGGAGCCGGGGCCTTCCCGAGCCCTCTTCAGCCTGGACGCGCCAGCCGCCATCACCTTGCCCAGGGCCCGGGGTGCTGCCGATGACACCTTCGAGTATCCCGGCCCCATCACCCGGCGCCTGGGCTACCGGGCCGATTCCGTTGCATCGGGCACCCTGGCGACGGCCAAGGGGATCGACCGGGCCTTCTACCTGAGACTCCCCGCAGACATCCCGGAGCGGGTGCGGCTGCTGGGGGACGACATAAAGCGCCGGGGAACCAATGATGCCCGCAGGCTTGAGTTGCTGGAACGGCATTTTCGCAATGGCAACTACCGTTACAGCATGCGCGATCTGCCGACCGGCGAACACGCCCTGGAGCTATTCCTGTTTGAAAAGAGGCAGGGACACTGCGAGTTTTTCGCCTCCGCCTTCGCCCTGCTCCTGCGGGCCTCCGGCGTCCCCGCGCGGCTGGTGGGCGGATACCTGGGGGGTGATTACAATGAACTGGGTGGCTATTATCTGGTCAGCGACGATATGGCCCATGTATGGGTTGAAGCATACCTCGATGGTCGCGGCTGGCTGCGGATTGACCCCAGCAGTTTTGCCCGCAACGCCGGCGAGGTGTGGGGGGGGGCGAAACGACGAAGCCCGGTGATGAAACTGCGCCTGTTCCTGGACTCCCTCGATCACACCTGGAACCGCGCCATCGTCACCTATGACTTCGAGCAGCAGATAGAAATTGCCCGTAGCACCGGCAACCGCTTGCATAAACTCGAAGCGGGCAGAGCAGCCAAAGCCGCCCTGCCCTACCTCCCGCTGCCGGTGGCCCTGGTTGTGGGCCTGGTCATTATCGTCCGCGGTCCCTGGCGCCACACATCGCGTAAGGAGCGACTGCTGCGGCGCTTCTACCGGTTGATCGAGAGGGATTGCGGGATACGGGTACGGCAGGGCAGGCAGGGACTCTTTGAAATTGCTGAACAGGCGGGAAGCGCAAGTGCGCGGGAATTCGCGGCCATCTACGCCGGAGCCGTGTACCGGGATCGACACCTGGCGCCCCCTGAACTCGCGCGCCTGCGCCGTATCCTTAAAGACGGTTTTGTCACAAAAGGATGACAGTGTGTCGTAACACTTGCAATAATCGGCCTAATGCATACAATAATTCGTCTCGTTCCGCCGAGCGGGAATTGCCATCCCGCCGCAACAGGCGGGAGTTACCTGAAAAGGTCAGAGAATGCCGCAGGGTGCGGGAGACAATCGCCGGTACTTGAGACGAACCATTCCGGGTACCGCGCCCCGCCCCTCGGAAAAGCGCCGATCCGCCACAAATCCAAGAGGGAAGAGGCCTGCAATGAAAAAGACACGACTTGCCGCTATCGACATAGGTACGAATTCCATTCGCTGCATCGTGGTTGAAGCGGACCAACAGGGACGCTTTATGGTGTTGGACGACGAGAAGGCTACGGTACGGCTCGGCGAGCAACTCAGCAAGACCGGGGCCATATCTCCCGCAGCCTTCACGCGGGCGGTGGAGGCCATCAGCCGCATCCGCAAGCTGATCGACGGCCTGAAGGTCACCGAAGTAGAAGCCGTAGCCACCAGCGCCGTGAGAAGCGCCGCCAACGGCCCCGAACTGGTGGAGGTCCTGAGCCGGGAACTCAGCCGGGAGATTCGGGTCATTTCCGGCGAAGAGGAGGCTGAACTGGCGGCTATCTCCGCCCTTCACAACTTCGAGATGAACGGCAAGCGCTATGCAATGATCGACATTGGCGGCGGCAGCGTCGAGATCGTCACGGCTCTGGGAAACCATGTGGAAGAATACTATTCGCTTGACCTGGGCGCCGTGGTACTGACCGAACGTTTTTTCCCCACCGACCCGATCAGGCCGGGCGAGTTCCAGAAATTCCGGCGCCATGTGCGGGCAGAGCTCAAGAAGGCTTTTTCCGGGCAAAAGCTCTCCCTCCAGACCGTCATCGGTTCCGGCGGCACCATCACCTCCCTGGGGTACATGGTCATGAACATGCGGCGGCAGGAATACTCATCGGTCCACGGCTACGAGACCCTGCGCTCCGAGCTGGTACACCTGCTGGCAATGCTGACGCGGCGGGACATCAAGGGAAGACGGGCGATACCGGGCCTGAATCCCGATCGGGCCGACATCATCGTGGCCGGCCTGGGGGTCGTTGATGAACTGATGCGCTTTTTCGGAGCGAACACGCTGCTGGTTAACGAGCGCGGCATCCGTGAGGGGCTGATCATCAGATGCATGAAACGGCTCGGACTCATGCCGGAAGAGCAGGGGCAACGCAATTGGCGCCAATCGGTTCTGGAGTTTGCCCGCTCCTGCCACTTTGACGAACCCCACTCCCGGCATGTTGCCGGCATGGCGCTGGCCATCTTCGATTCGCTGACCAAGGAGTTCCGCCTGAAGAAGACGGAACGCAAGATGCTCGAAGCAGCAGCCTATCTCCACGACATCGGCTACTTCATCAGTTACAGCAGCCATCACAAACATTCCTACCACCTGATCCGCCATGCGGACCTGTTCGGGTTCACCCCCCAGGAACGGGAGATGATCGCCCAGATCGCCCGCTACCACCGCAAGTCACTCCCTAAGAAAAAGCATGTGGAGTTTCTGCGCATGCCGGAAAAGGACCAGCAGACCGTCTGCCGGTTGGGGGGCATCCTGCGTATTGCCGACGGCCTTGACCGACGCAGGAGTTGCCTGGTGGAGGTGGTGGAACTCGTTCACAGCGGGGATGACTACCGGATGAAGCTCCTGGGGACCGAGGACATCTCGGTTGAGGTTTTCGGCGGCAACGCCAAGAAAGACCTGTTTGAAAAGGCCTTCGGGGGAAACATCACCTTTGTGACCAGTTGACCGGGAAAAAGCGTTTGCCACAGAGACACCGACAAAACGATTCTCTCACTCGCTCACCGTCGTTCGCTAAAGCTCACGGAGACACAGAGACTACAACGGCTGCGGCAGGCACGTAAAATCAACGTTTGCTTGCGGTGGTCCTATCCGATGATCGTGCGCCTTTTCCCCTGTACCTTAGCGCCTCCTGCCATGCCGATGTTCTTCGTACCTTCGTGAGCTTTGTGAGAGATGGTTTTTGACGTTACCCATCTTACGTCGGAACGGGGAACAGCCGCACCAGTTTTTCAAAGTCGTCCGGCGGCAGCGGCCTGCTGAAGTAGTGTCCCTGCATCTCTTCGCACCGCTGCTGTGCAAGGAACAGGTATTGATCCTCCGACTCAACCCCTTCGGCAACGAGTTTTTTACCAAGACTGTGGCCCATGGTTATAATTGCGGAGACAACCATGGCTTCGCCCGGATCGTTAGTGATACTGTTGACCAGGGATTTATCGATCTGCAATTCATCTATGGGAAGCCGGTTCAGGTAACTAAGCGATGAATAGCCCGTGCCGAAGTTGTCGATGGAGATCTTGACGCCGATCTTCTTCAATTCCCCCAATTTTCGTACGCTTTCAGTAATATTATCCATGATGATCTTTTCCGGCAACTCGATTTCGAGATAATGCGGATCAAGCAGTGTGCTTGCAAGGGCTTGGGAGACCTTCTCCGTGAAGTCGTCCTGGTGGAACTGCCGCGCCGACGTGTTCACCGCCACACGGAGCGGTTCCATCCCCCGGTCCTGCCATGCCTTGTTCTGGCGACACACCTGATCCAGCAGCCACTCGCCGGCAGGTATGATCAGGCCGCTCTCTTCGAGCAGGGGAAAAAATTCTGCGGGGAAGGCCAGGGGAGCCCCCCGCGGTTGCCAGCGCATCAGCGCCTCCATCCCGGTAATCTTTCCGGTGGTGGCGTCGATACGCGGTTGGTAGTGAGGCAAAAACTCTTCCCGTTCCAAGGCCGAACGCAGCCGTTTTTTCATGGTGGCCCGCTCATCGCTCTTGAGGTTCATCGCTTCGGTAAAAAACTGGAACGAGTTTTTACCTTCTCTCTTGGCTTGGTACATGGCCATATCGGCCGTTTTCAGCAATCCCTCGACCGTGGTGCTCTGGAGCGGATAGATGGATATCCCTATGCTGGTCGTTACGTACGTGGGCTGGTCAAGGATATAGAAGGGGCGCTGGAACAACTCAAGCACCTTTTCGGCAAACTTGACGATGTCGTGGATATCCGGCATCTGATTGACAACGATAACGAATTCGTCACCGCCGAACCTGGCGACCGTATCGTACTGTCGCATACACCTCTGGAGGCGTTTGGCCACATCCTTCAGGAGGATATCCCCGACAACGTGGCCGAGCGTATCGTTGATCGCCTTGAAGTTGTCCAGATCGAGGATCATCAGGGCCAGCATGTTGTTATGCCGGCCTTCGTAGGCGAGGGCTTGCTTCAGACGGTCAAAGAGCAACTCCCGGTTGGGCAGGCCGGTCAGGGAATCGTGATTTGCCTGATGCTGGAGCTGCTTTTCCGAATTTCTGCGTTCGGTGACCTCCTGTTTGAGAAGGGTGTTGACCTTGATCAATTCGGCATTGAGGGCACGAATCTCTTCTTCTGCCCGCTTGACCTCGGATATGTCGATCATCGACACAACGCACCGCTCCGTGCCGGGTACCTTTTTAATCTTGGTGCAGACATGGCTCGTACGCTGGTTGTTGCCGATAAACAGGGAAACATTTTCCAGCGAAGCCGATCCACCGACCGTTCCATTCAGGCATTGCCGAATCTCCTTGGCAGCGAACTGCTCCATCACAAAAAAATCGGACCATTCCTTACGGCATTCGACTTCCTCTTTCGGGTAACCGGACAGGTGCACAAACTCTTCGTTGACCATGGCAATCGTGCCGTTTTCGTCAACGACCATCATTGCACTGCCGCTTACCTCGAAGATCGTGCGGTACTGTTCACCGCTCTCCTTCAATTTTTTTTCGATCCCATGCTTGGCAAGCGCCACTTCAATGGTCTGCCGGAGGCGCAGGGAGTCGAACGGTTTCATGAGGAAAGCAAAGGGGCCGGTCAGGAGCGCGCGTTGAAACGTGTCGTTGTCAGCAAGGAAGGACAGGTAGATCACCGGAATATCGAAGCGGGCACGGACCCTTTCGGCGACCTTGATGCCGTCGTCGCCCCTTCCGAGGGAGATGTCCATCAGAATGAGATCAGGCTGGCTTTCCTCCGTCGTCTCGAGGACATGTTCCCCCGTATGGACCACGGCGGGAACGTCATATCCCATGCCGATCAAGGTCTGCTTGAGGTCTTCGGCGACAACCGCTCCATCCTCAACGACCAGAATTTTCACCTTACCGGACATTCTCATCCCCCCGGGGCCTATCCTCTGAATGAAACCCTGCATACAGTCCCCGAGGTGCCGATAAATTCGGCAACCCCCTGAAGTTGCTTTGTCAACGTAGTGATGAGACTCAGGCCGAGGGTTCCCGGCGTCCCGGTATCGAGTCCTTTGGGGAGGCCGATACCGTTGTCACTCACAACGAGGGTGTACAAACCTGCCCCGTCGCGGTCGAAATCGATGCCGATCGTCCCCTTCCGGGTGTCGGGGAAGCCATGCTTCAGGCTGTTGGAAACCAGTTCGTGGATAATAAGGCCACACGGAACGGCTATTTCGAGGCTGGTCATTATTCTGCCTATGCGCATTTCCACCTGCAGAGAACTCTGATCGGGGCTGTAGGCGCTTATGATGCTTCCCACCAGGCTTCGTGCGTACTCATTGAAGTCAATCCGGGTCTGGTCGCTGGAGTCGCACAGCATGTCATGGATCAGCACCATGGCCCTGACCCTTTCCTGGCTCTCCTTGAAAAATTCCTGCGTTTCGGGGCTGCCGACATACCTCGACTGCAGGCTGAGAAGGCTCATGACAACCTGCATATTGTTCTTTGCCCGATGGCTGACCTCCCTCAGCAGGAGATCCTTTTCATGGAGCGACGACCTGAGGTCGGCCTCGCCACACCTGCTCGCGGTTACGTCCATGGCCATGGTGATGAACAGACGGCGTCCGTCGGGAAGCGCGCCGGCAGGGGCCGAGCTGAAATTCCACACGAGCTTTTCGCCGCTGCTGGTGATTACCGACTGCTCCTCATACGTACCGGGAGCCTTGGTTTTATACAGGAAGTCAAACTTTTCGAGTATCGGAGCGGACCCGGCGCCAAAGGCCTTCTTCACCCAGGCATCGATCGTGGGGATGTCCTTGAAGGCATAGCCGGTTCGCCTCGTCCACTCGCTGTTGATCAGAACCGCGGCGCCGTCCTCGGCATGGATCATGACAGGAAGCGGCGCGGAAAAGACCGACTGCCGGAACCTGCCGCCCGTTTCCAGGAGATCCTTTTCCACCTGCCGGGACATGGTAAGATCGCGGATAAAAGCGCAGAAAAGTTCTTTACCCTCAAAATGAAGCAGGCTCAGCCGCAACTCAACGTCAATGAGGGTGCCGTCCGACCGCCGGCATTTCAGTTCGCCGATATACGGTTCTTTCCCGGCAAGGACATGCCGGTACAGCATCTCTATCCCTACGGGGGAAAGATCGATAAAATCATTCAGGGTAAGGGAGAACAACAGGTCGTCGGGATAATCGACCAACTCTGCAAAGGCCTTGTTGGCCTCCAACAGGTATCTGCTGGCGCCATCGATCAGGACTATCCCTTCCGACGCCTGTTCGAAAATGGTCTGGAAAAAACTCTCGTTCATAATGTCCTAACCCCTCAAAAGCGGCAACCGTATCCGACAACGACCTGGCTCCCATAGCGAGTCGGATTCCGTCTTATTGCGGCCTCCAACGGCAAAACACCGGAGAACCGAAGGTACGCCATGCCAAGGCACAGTCCAACCCCTGCCCCAAAGGGCACCCACAGCACGCTACGACGCCCTGTTGATCCCTGGCGCCCTGTCTGCCGCCGTAACAACCAGCTTAAACATGGAAACCATGTGCAAGAAGTGGTCCTCAATTAAAAGAAAAACAACCGGGAGAACGGCAAAGAGTGTTTACAAAAAACCCCGAAGACACAGCATAGTACCGCCATGAATTCGAGGCCTCCGTTTCCCTTGGATAACGTGCTGTTATGAATGTCTCTCTAGCAGATTTTCACACCGGTATCAAGCCGGAAATGGGGAAAACCCTCCTGATCGGGTTCCCCATGATGCACCCATTTTTTCCCGCGGGTTGTAAAGTTATCAATAAGCATTGTCGGGTTATTTTACACACGTAACGCGAACTCCCAAAAGAGTGTGGCTCATAAGATATCAAGCATGACAGCTTGATTTACCGACCGTATTAACGTATATCATGAAAACGGATATTGTATACACAGCAAGGGCGTGATGATGGAATTTCTCAGCAAATTCAGGCTGCGCTGGAAACTGTTGGCGCTGGTGCTGCCGCTGGTAATCGGCCCGATCTTTATCGTTGCCGGGGTTATCGGCTACATTGCCAACCATCAGGCGTATCTGGGGGTAACCCAGACCAGCAAGGACGACCTGCGTCACATCACCGCCTTTACCATTGACCTGCTCAATTCCCATTACCAGCAGTTCCAGGTCTACAAACAGGACAGGATCAAGAACTTCAACAGCGAGCTGGCGACCCTTACCAACCTCTCCTATAACCTGGTAGAATCCGAAAACAAGCAGTACAAACAGGGGCGGTTCGATCTGGCCACCGCCAAACGGGAAGCTCGCGATGCGCTGAAAAAAGTCAATGTGGGTGAGACCGGCTACATCTACGCCATGACCAGCCATGGCGACCTGAAGGTACACATCGCCCGCGAAGGGGAGAACGTCTACAACGAAAAGGATGAAAACGGCCGCTATTTCATCCGTGAGATGTGCGAAACCGCCAGGCGATCCAAACCGGGCGAAGTGCTCTTCATCATCTATCCGTGGCGCAATGCCGTCCTGGGCGACAAGTATCCCCGTAAGAAGATCGTCGCCTACCGCTACTTCCGGGAATGGGACTGGATCATCGCCACCGGCGGTTATCTGGAGGAAACCTACGACGAGGCAGCCTTCGAGCGCAAATCCTTTGCCGAATTGAAGGAAAAGATCAAAGCCAAGAAGGTGGGCTCCACCGGCTACATTTTCTGCATGGACAGCAAGGGAACCTTCACCATCCACCCCGATTCCGAGGGCATGAACTTCTTCGATGCCCGCGACTCCAGCGGCTTCCCCTTCATCCGCGAGATGTGCGAGAAAAAGAGCGGGTGGATTCGCTACCCCTGGAAGAATATCAGCAACAGCGAACCGCGTATGAAGATCGTGCGTTACGAGTATTTTAAGCCCTGGGACTGGATCGTGGCGGTCGGTTCCTATGAGGATGAGTTCTACCATGAGGCCAATAAGATCAAGGATCGTATCCTGATCAGCATGGTTCTCCTCAGCCTGCTGGTAGGCCTTTTTGCCGTAGCTCTGGTCTTCCGCGCCTCTACCATTATCACCAGCCCCATAACCCACATGATCGATGTCATCCGGCGCGTCAAGGGGGGGAATCTTGAGGAAAAAATGGTGGTTGAAGGGCAGGATGAGCTGGCCGAGCTAGCCGGTGTCTTCAACCGGATGACCGACATAATACGTCGTAACAAAGAGATGGAGGCGAGTCTTGCCCAACACGGCAAAATGGCCTCCCTGGGCATCCTCTCCTCGGGCGTGGCCCACGAGATCAACAATCCCCTGGGGGTCATTCTTGGCTATGCCGGCTACCTGGAAGGCAAGATGGCCGAAGACGATCCAAACTACAAATACATCCACGAGATCAAGCGCGAGAGCAAACGCTGCAAGAAGATCGTTCAGGACCTGCTCTCGTACGCCCGAACCCCCCGGCCAAGCCTGGAACCGGTTGACCTGAACGATCTCCTGGCGCAGATTGCGGATTTCGCAGCCAACCATACCGATATGCGCGGCGTGACCATCCGGACCGAATTTGCTCCCGGCCTGCCCAAGGTCCACCTGGACGGCGACCAGATGCGTCAGGTGGCTATAAACCTGATCCTGAACGCAGGTGGCGCCATGCCGGACGGCGGCAGTCTCACCATCCGGTCCGAACAGGTTGACCCCCAGCATGTCCGCTTGGTATTCAGCGACAGCGGCTGCGGCATTCCGCCAGAGAACCTGGAGAAGATCTTCGAGCCCTTCTATACCACCAAGGAGCGCGGCACAGGGCTGGGGTTGGCCATCACCCGCCAGATCATCGAGCATCATCACGGCGAGATCAGCATCGCAAGCGATCCGGACAAAGGTACTGCGGTCACCGTGACGCTGCCCATCGAGCGGGACGAGCTGTAAGAGGTCGTTGAAAAACGACCATCAGGCCTTCGTCCTCGATAGCCCTTTCGTGCGGTGTAGCGCTGCGGTCCCTCACCCAATCCCTCTCCCGGAGGGAGAGGGCACGGCATGCTCTCCCCCTCTGGTGGAGAGATAGAGAGAGGGCTGCCTCCTCAGGGCATTTGGCAGAACCGTTCCGGTTCTGTCCCTGCGGGATGAACGCAGCTCGAGCTACGTCACCGATAATCGCCGGGGGCGATTATACTGCGGATGCGGCGATCCGACTATTTTCGAACAACCTACACCCTGCTAAGGAACAAAAGATGCCCGACAAGAAACGCATCCTCCTCATCGACAACGAAGAAGGCCTGTGCCGCATGATGGAACAGGTGCTGCTGGACAACGGCTACCTGGCCCGTGCCTACACATCGCCGCTCAAGGCGATTGAAGAGTTCCGGCCGGGGGCCTGGGACCTGCTCATTACCGACATCAAGATGCCGGGCATGAGCGGGCTTGAAGTGCTCCAGAAAGCCAAGGAGAAGGAAAAGGACCTTCCGGTGATCATGATCACCGCCTACGCCACGGTAGATATGTCGATCCAGGCCCTGCGCAAGGGGGCCTACGACATGCTGACCAAACCGTTCGAACCCGAAGAGTTGGTCTACCGGGTCAAGAACGCTCTGCAGCAGTCGCGTCTGATCGAAGAAAACCGTGAACTGCGCGCCGAACTGGAGGGTAAATTCTGCTTCGACAACATCATCGGCGCCTCGGGCGGCTTGAAGTCGGTGTTGGAACGGGTCGAGAAGGTGGCGGTGCGCGATACGTCGGTGCTGATAACCGGCGAGTCCGGCACCGGCAAAGAGTTGATCGCCCAGGCCATCCATTACAACTCGCCGCGACGTGAACGCAAGTTCATCGCCATTAACTGCGGCGCCCTGCCCGAAACCATCCTGGAGAGCGAACTGTTCGGCTATAAGAAAGGGGCATTTACCGGCGCCAAGGAGAACCGGCACGGCCTTCTGGAGGCGGCCGACGGCGGCACGCTCTTCCTGGACGAGGTCGGCAACCTGCCCATGAATGTACAGAAGACGCTCTTGCGCTTTTTGCAGGAAAAGGAGTTCAACCGCCTGGGCGAGACTACTCCCACCAGGGTGGACGTGCGGGTGCTGTCGGCCACCAATTCCGACCTGAAGGAAGCGGTGAAGAGCGGCTCATTCCGGGAAGACCTCTACTACCGGCTGAACGTGGTCAATATCCACCTGCCGCCGTTGCGTGAGCGGACCGACGATATCCCCCTGCTGGCGGCGCACTTCATCACCCTGCAAAACCAGAAGTTCGACACGGCGGTAAAAGGTTTCGACAAAGAGGCCATGCAGGCGCTGTGCGACTGCGCCTGGCCCGGCAATATCCGCCAGTTGAAAAACGTGATCGAGGCCTGCATGGCCATGGTCGGCGAGGAGTACCTCTCCCGCGAGACCCTGGACCAGTTCGTGGAGATCGGCCACGAGCCGGTCGGCATCCCCCCGGCGGCGGCAACCACGGCGGGAGAGCTTCCCTTCAACGCCGCCCTGGAACGCTTCGAGGCCGACCTGCTCATGGGGTTGTTGAAGAAACACAGCGGCAACATCGATGCCGCGGCCCGCGAGGCAGGCATGAACATGGCAACCATTTACCGCAAGATCAAGAAGTACGGGCTCAAGAAGGAAGAGTATCTGTGAGGTAGCTCATGTTCGGCTGGTTCCGCAAAAAAGAAGAACCGCCCCTGCGCTTCCCGGATAACGAGGCCGCCTTTGCCCATGCCTGCGCCATGGGGTATCGCCTGCGGCTGAATGCGTTGATCCCGGCCCTGGTGATCGGGACGGGACGGCCCGGCAGCGAGGGGGAACGGTACTTCCGCCTTCGCCTGGCCGGCCCCGACGGTGCGTTGGAGATATGGGGCTGCACCATGGCCGACGCCCCTGGTCATCCGGAGGTCGGGGACCTGATTGCGTTCCGCATCGTCAGGATCGCCACGGAACTGCCGAAGGAAGCCCAACTGATCGGCTATATCGCCTGCAAACTCGTACCGGTCCTTACCGGGAGCAAAGGATGGCAGGTTGCCGCCAGCTTCACCCCCGCCCATCTCAAACCGGAACTGCATCTGTAGAGCCAGCCGGCACCGGCGGCACCCCCTGCGTCACGCCTCCGCGATTCTTCCCTGTCCGTGCCTTACAACACCGCCATAATGGGGTATACTTACGGTAGTGAAACAGGAGGACGTGTGCGTCTCTGCCTCGGTGTAACCATATGCCTGCTGGCATGCACGACCGTGCTGGCAGCCGAACGGGCCAGGGTACGGGTCGTAACGATCCACGACCCGATCACCCCGGTGACGGCCCAGTTTCTCCACCGCACCCTGAGCGACGCGGCACGGAGCGGAGACAGCCTGGTGCTGGTGGAACTTGACACCCCCGGCGGCCTGGACACGGCCATGCGGGAAATCGTCAAGGACCTTTTCGCCAGCCCAGTACCGCTGGCGGTCTATGTGGCGCCTTCCGGCGCCCGGGCCGCATCGGCCGGCGCGATCATCTGCCTGGCGGCGGATGTGTGCGCCATGGCTCCCGGCACCAACATCGGCGCGGCCCACCCGGTTTCCCTGGGCGAGAAACCCGACAAGACCATGGAGGAAAAGGTGGTAAACGACGCCGAAGCCTACGTGGAAGGGATCGCCCGCAAGCGGGGCCGTGACGAAACCCTGGCGCGACGGATGGTACGGGAGAGCATCTCCCTGAGTGCGGACAAGGCGCTTGCCGGCAAGGTCATCGACCTGATCGCCCGGGACCGGGCCGAATTGCTGCACCAGATGGAAGGGCGGCGCGTCATGCATAATGGTCGGGAGGCAAACCTGCGGCTGGCGGGGGCCGAGGCGGTTTCTGCCGAGATGAGGCCGGGAGAGCGGATTCTGAACACCATCAGCAACCCCAATGTGGCGTATGTCCTGATGATGCTCGGCATGCTGGGGCTGTTCTTCGAACTGTCCAATCCGGGGGTGATCCTGCCCGGGGTGATCGGCGGCATCTCCCTGATCCTGGCTTTCTTCGCTTTTCAGACGCTGCCGGTCAACTATGCCGGGGCACTGCTCATCCTGCTGGCGCTGGTGTTCTTTATCGCCGATATCAAGGTTTCCTCCCACGGCATGCTGACGGTGGGCGGGGTGATCGCCATGGTGTTCGGGTCCCTGCTATTGTTCGAATCCCCGGCGCCCTATCTCCGGGTCTCCTGGAGTGTGATCCTGGCGACGGTGCTGGCCACGACCGTTTTTTTCTCGGTGGCCATCGCCAAGGCGGTGCACGTGCATCACTTGAAACCGGCCACCGGCGCGGAAGGGCTGCTGGAGCAGGAGGGGCGGGCCGAGAGCGCAATCGCCCCCGAGGGTAGGATTTTTGTCAACGGCGAGTACTGGGATGCCTGGAGCGACCGGCCGATAGCCGCCGGGTCCAGGGTTGCGGTGGAGGGGGTGGAAGGGATGCGGCTCAAGGTAAGGGAGATTACCTGACAGGTTGTTGAAAAACAGCCTGGGGTTTTCAACAACCTGCTACATGTCTTTTGGGGGCGCCACGCGGGGTGCCCCACGTGAAAAAGGGAGGTTTGCCATGTTCAATCTGTTCAACTACATCCCGGTCGTTTTTGTCGGCATCCTGTTTCTCATGTTCGTTGCCAGCGCGGTGCGCATACTTCCCGAGTACGAGCGGGGCGTGCTGTTCCGTCTGGGCCGGCTGGCCGGGGTGCGGGGTCCGGGCCTCTTTTTCATCATCCCGGGTATCGATCGACTGGTGCGGGTGACGCTGCGCACCGTGGTCATGGATGTCCCCGCCCAGGACGTGATCACCCATGACAACGTCACGGTCAAGGTTTCGGCGGTCATCTACTTCCGGGTCATGGAACCCCAGAAGGCGGTCGTGGATGTGGAAAACTACCTCTACGCCACCAGCCAGTTATCCCAGACCACCCTGCGGAGCGTCCTGGGACAGGTGGACCTGGATGAGCTCCTGGCCAACCGGGAGAAGATCAACAAGGAGTTGCAGGAAATCCTCGACCGCCATACCGGGCCGTGGGGCGTCAAGGTAGCCAACGTGGAGGTGAAGAACATCGACCTGCCGCAGGAGATGCAGCGGGCCATCGCCAAGCAGGCCGAGGCGGAGCGGGAACGCCGCGCCAAGATCATCCATGCCGAGGGAGAACTGCAGGCATCGGAAAAACTGGCCCAGGCGGCCACGGTCCTGGCTGACGAGCCGATGGCTCTGCAACTGCGCTATCTCCAGACCCTGACGGAGATCGCCGCAGAGAAGAACTCCACCACCATCTTCCCGGTCCCCATCGACCTGATCAAGATGTTCATGGAGCGCCGGAACTCTGGCAGTTGAGATATTCAGGTTGTTAAAAATAGCCAGATCGCCGCACCCGCACGAAAGGGCGTTCGAGGACGAAGGCCGGATGGCTGTTTTTCAACAACCTCCTAGCCTGAGAAGGCAAGGAACACCTTGCGCTCCCGGGGACCGTCAAACTCGCAGAAGTAGATACCCTGCCACGTCCCGAGCCAGAGTTTCCCTTCCCGCACGATGACCTGCACCGAGGAACCGAAGAAACTGGCCTTGATATGCGCGTCGGAGTTTCCCTCGCCATGGCGGAAACGGGGGTTGCGGGGAATAAGTTCGTCGCTGAACCACTCCATGTCCCGTGCCACATCCGGGTCGGCATTTTCATTGATTGTCACGGCTGCGGTGGTATGGGGCACATACACGGTCAGGATACCGTCCTGCCACCCTTTCCGGATCGCAAGCTCCGCAATCCGGTGCGTTATGGGGATAAACTGGGTCCGCTTACCGCTTGAGACAGACATCCGGTCACTGTTCAGCATGAGGGTCTCCCTGTGCAAAGTTGCATGTGTATGACTTCCGTTTCAGGAATTGTGATATACTGAAAGTGAAAAAGAGTGAAAAGGAGGTGGCAGCCATGAAAGAGATGAAAGGCATGTTGGCGAAACCACGGCACATGACGAAAACGGCCATGACCGGCAAACATGAACTGATGATCCGCCGCGCAGGCAACCACAACCTCCATGTCATTACTCCCCACGGCAGGATTCAGGCTGGCCGCAAGGGCCGCAAAGGCTGAAAGACGCTGTAATCGGCAGATGAAAGAGCCCGGCTTGCGCCGGGCTTTTTCATACGTGCCACAAGAAGACTACTCCGCAAACACCCTTTTCCAGACCAGGCTGACCCCGATCCCCCACATGGTGCACCCTACCAGAATGTCCAGAACCCGCCAGGCAACCGGTTTGCGAAACAGCGGCGCGAAGATCCTGGCGCCATAGCCGATGCCGTAAAACCAGACAAACGATGCCGCCATGGCCCCCACGGCAAAGAGAACCCGTGCCTGGCCGCCGAATTGTGCCGCCAGGCTTCCCAACAGCAGGACCGTATCCAGATAGACGTGTGGGTTCAGAAGGCTGAGGGCCAGGGTGGTAGCCACCACGGCAGCCAAGCCGTCCCCTCCCCTGCTTTCCGTATCGGTCGCCAAGGCCTGCTGCCTGGCTGCCGACCAAAAGGACCGGATACCATAACAGAAAAGAAAGGCGGCACCTCCCCACAGGGCACATACCAGCAGCCGCGGCGATGAGGCCACGACCGCGCCGAAACCGCCGGCCCCCAGAGCAATCAGCATCATATCGCACAGAAAGCAGATGGTGCTCACCGTGAAAACATACTCGCGCCGCAGTCCTTGCCTCAGGACAAAGGCGTTCTGGCTTCCGATGGCGATGATCAGGCTTGCCCCGAGGCTGAAACCGTGGACAAGAGGTTCATAGAACGAAGAATGGTTCATGAGGTTTACGCTCCGGCGGCAAGAATACCGGCTTCGACGCCATTTATCAACACCGCTGTCCCGACACGGCCGGGCACATGGCAGAAAACGCCGCTTTGTTGTCATTGCGCCTTGTGCCGCTTTGTGAAAAGATGCTGGCCATGAATCGTTACGACCAGGAATTGAACAGCGAAACCGGCACAACCGAACCGCGCACCGTCGTCGTGGTGATCCATGAGGGGTGCGAACTCCTGGACGCTACCGGCCCTGCCTCGGTATTCGGAGTGGTGAACAGGACATTGCGGGAACAGGCGGCAACCCCCGGTTACCGGGTCATCATTGCCGCACAGGAGCGGGGCGCCGTTACGACCTCTGCCGGGGTGCAACTGGTGGCCGATGCGGCATGGCGCGACATCACCGGTCCTATCGACACCACCCTCGTGGTGGGAAGCCCGGACGAGGCCCTTAACTGCACCCTGGAAAACCGGGAGCTGATCCAATGGTTGCAGGAAACAGGGGGACGCGCCAGACGCCTTGTCTCGGTCTGCACCGGCGCCTTCTTCCTCGCAAAAGCGGGACTCCTGAACGGCCGACGGGTCACGACCCACTGGATGGACGTGGACCGCATGGTCAGAGAGTACCCGGAGGTCACCGTGGAGCCGGATGCGATCTATGTCAGGGACGGTGCCATTGCCACCTCCGCGGGCATCACGGCCGGAATCGACCTGGCACTCGCCCTGGTGGAGGAAGATTACGGCCGGAAGCTGGCCCTGGCAATCGCCCGCCGGCTCGTCCTCTATCTCAAGCGGCCGGGCGGGCAGAGTCAGTTCAGCAGCCGCCTCCGCTCCCAGATGGTCACGAACGGGCCGCTGACGCCGCTCCTGGCCTGGCTTGAGGAAAACGTACAGCAACATATTACGGTTGAAGACCTGGCGGATCGGGCAGCCATGAGCCCCCGCAATTTTGCCCGGGTGTTCCTCCGGGAAACCGGCATGACGCCGTTGAAATATCTGGACCAGGTGCGCATCGAACGGGCGAAGCATCTTCTGGAAGAGACGAGTCACCCCATGGAGACGGTTGCGCGGGAAAGTGGCCTCAGCAGCGCAGAACAGTTGCGGCGCACCTTTCAGCGGTGCCTGGGGATTACGCCCCGCGCCTACCGCGAACGCTTTTAACGATTACATCCACCGGGAGATCGAAATGGATTATCTGCTGAAAAAAGGCGAAACCGTGTCGGTCACCGCCGGTCCCGAGGGTTGCTTCCTGCGCATGGATCAGGGAAGTGTGTGGTTGACCCGTTACGACGACCCGCGCGATTATTGCCTGAAATCCGGAGACACCTTTGCCGTACGTGCTCCCGGCGCGGTGGTGATCGAGGCGCTGGAGGATGCGGCGCTTTCCCTGGAATACGCATGCATCGGCAGACCGGCCCGGGCGACCGTCCGGGTCGGCCTCAGCCTCCCTCCCTCTATCGTCATGGAATTGCACTGATCTTTCCCCGCCACCCTCCCCCTTTGATTGACTTTTTCCCCCCATCGGTATATTCAGGAATGTTGCAATCTTGCCAAAGGAGTCCTGTGTGTCCGATACACCGAAACCGAGCCGTCTGTTCGCCTTCGTCGCCAGGCGCCCGCGCCTGATCCTGACGCTGGCCCTGCTGTTTTCCGTCTGTTCCGTCATCTATACAAAAAAGAATATGGAGTTTCTGACCGGCCGCGACGACCTGATGGCCAAAAACGCCCCCTTCCAGATGGATTACCAGGCCTATCGCCGGGAATTCGGGGATCAGGAAGAGATCGTGGCGGTCATCGAATCGGACGATGCCGGGAAATCGACCCGCGCCGCCGATGCGCTGTACCAGCGCCTGCACCGGGAAACCGGCCTGTTTCGCGATGTGTTCCACCCCGGCGGCCTCCCCTTTTTCCGCAAGAACGGCCTCCTGTTCATGCCGCTGGAGGACATCCAACGCTTGCGCCACACCCTGACCATGGCTGCACCGGCCCTGAAAAACCTGGCCGCCTCCCCCTCGGTGCAGACGCTCTTCACCAGCTTGACCGGCCAGATCGACGGCTACCTCGCCTCCGGCGACCCGGCCTCCCTCGAAAGCCTGACCTTCATGCTGTCCACCCTGGACAAGGGGTTCAAGGCCTTTGACGGCAAGGGAAGCGGCATGACCATGGATTCGTTCCTCAAGGGGGGCGGCGACGGCAAACCGTCGGCCCTGGAGAATGCCGGCAAGCAGCAGGTCATCACCATGCGACCGGTCAAGGACGAGGGAAGCTTCGTGGCCTCGGAAAAGCCGATCAAGGCGGCCCGCGCCGCCCTGGCCGAACTGGTGAAACGGCCCGAGTTCAAGGGGGTCACGGCCGGCCTGACCGGCGTGCCGGTGCTTGAGTACGAGGAGATGGCCACCAGCCAGCGGGATATCGAGATAGCCACCATTCTCTCCCTCTCCCTGACCGTGGTCCTGCTGCTGTTTGCCTTCCGCGGCCTGTTGAACGTGATCAGCGCCATGGTCTCCCTGATCGTGGGCATCTGCCTCTCCTTCGGCTTTGCCACCGCCGCCGTGGGGCACCTCAACATCCTCTCCATGGTCTTCGCCATCATGCTGATCGGGTTGGGGATCGAGTACGGCATCCAGGTGGTCCTGCGCTACCAGGAGGAGTTGCGGGGCGGCGCATCCGGCCTGGCAGCCATCGAAACCGGCCTCAAAGCCAATATCCGTTCCATCGTCATGGCCGCCGCCACCGTGGCCCTGGCATTCGCCACCTTCGCCTTTACCGATTTCAAGGGCATTGCCGAACTGGGCATCATCGCCGCCGGCGGAATCGTGATCTGCGTGATCACCACCTTTACCGTGCTCCCCTCCATGCTGATCCTGCTGGAGCGGTTCAGGAAGCCGCTCGCGAGCGCACCCACGGAACAGGCTTCGGCCGAGCTTGCCGAAAAACCCTTTTTCCGCGCCCTCTTCGCCAACCCGCGGACGGTCGTCGGCGTCACCCTGCTCCTGGCCCTCGCCTGCCTCTACCCCACCCTGACCATGCGCTTCGACTACAACCTGATGAACCTCCAGGCCAAGGGGCTGCAATCGGTGGAATACGCCTACAAACTGATGCGGAGCAAGGAGAATTCCGGCTATTTTGCCGTGGTGACCGCCAAAGACCGTGCTGAGGCCACACAGTTGACCGAGCGGCTGGAAAAGCTGCCCAGCGTGGACCACGTGGTCAGCCTGCCGGCCCTGGTGCCGGACAACCAGCAGGCCAAACTGGCCGAACTGGCGGCGCTCCGTCAGGTGATGGCGGAGGTGAAACCGGTGCCCTACGAGGAGAACCTGCGGGTGATGGAATTGCCCAGGGTCTTCGAGGCGTTCCATGACCGGGTAGCCAAGCTGAAGACGGCGCTGGCTGCCAAAAAGGCACCTGAAGCCAAACCGGTCGGCGCCTTTCTGGCCACCCTGGATGGCTTCTTCGCAAAACTGGAGAAGGAAAAGGACAAAAACGCCCTGGGGATGCTGCGGGATTTCCAGGGGAGCATGTTCGCCGAGCTGCCGGCCAAACTGACCATGATGAAGGAGAGCCTGGAGGCGGCGCCGGTCGTCGAAGCGGACGTGCCTGTGGAACTGAAGCAGCGTTTCGTGGGTAAGAGCGGTGTGTTGTTGCTCCAGGTCGCCCCGAAAAAGGAGGTCTTCGAACACGAGCCGCTCCAGGAATTCGTCACCCAGGTCAAGGGCATCGTCCCCAATGCCACCGGCGAGCCGATCATGGTCTACGAATCCCTGACCATCATGCGGGACGCCTACCTCAAGGCCTTTGCCTATGCCTTCCTCGGTATCGCCGTCATCCTGCTCATCAACTTCAAGAGCGTGAGGTTTGCCGCCATGGGCGCCCTGCCGCTCGGGGTGGGATTGCTCTTCATGGTGGGAGGCATGCGGCTGGCGGGAGTCAGCTTCAACTCGGCCAACATCATCGTACTGCCCCTGATTCTGGGGGTGGGGATCGACTCGGCCATCTACATCATCAACCGCTACCGCCAGGGTAACGAGACCCCGGCCCAGGTGGCCACGCGCAGCGCCGGGATCGGCGTGTTCCTCAACGCCCTGACGATCCTGTTCAGCTTCGGTGCCCTGATGGTGGCCCATCACCAGGGGGTCTTCAGCATCGGCGCGGTCATGTCCCTGGGCATGGCGGCCAGCGTGGCGGTCTTCCTGGCCTTCCTGCCGGCGCTGCTCTCCCTGTGGGGAAAACGGTAGGGCTAACCGTACATTCCGGGAATCGCGCGAATGGAAAGACCTCCGAGGTGGAACGCCTCGGAGGTCTTTTTGTTTGATGGTGCAGAGAAACCGGGATGATGCCGGTTCTGTTTATTTAGCGTTTCAAGGCCCCTGAGGCGCCAGCCGCACGCAATGGGCGCTGGCCTCGGCCCGGCTCCTGGCCTCGTCGGTGGATGCCCCCTGGACCAGGGCCACCCCCATGCGCCGCCCCGGCCGGGTATCCGGCTTGCCGAACAGACGCAGCTTGGCGCCGGGGACGTTCAAGGCCTCCGTCAGCCCCTCGAAACGCACGTTGTCCCGGCTCTCCTGAGCCAGGATCACATGGCTGGCCGAGGGGGCAAGGTTGAGGATCTCGGGCACCGGGAGCCCGAGGATGGCGCGCACGTGCAGTTCGAACTGGCTCAGGTTCTGGGAGATCATGGTCACCATGCCGGTGTCGTGGGGCCGGGGCGACACCTCGCTGAACCAGACCTGATCCCCCTTGACGAACAACTCCACCCCGAAGATGCCGTACCCCCCCAGGGCGCCGGTGACCGCCGCCGCCTGGCGCCTCGCCTCGGCGAGGGCGGCGTCGGACATGGCCATGGGCTGCCACGACTCGTGGTAATCCCCTTTGATCTGCACGTGGCCGATGGGCGGGCAGAACGAGGTGCCCCCGGCATGACGGACCGTCAGCAGGGTGATCTCGTAGTCAAAGGCGATGAACTCCTCGATGATGGCGGTGTCGGACGCGCCGCGGGCTCCCTCCATGGCATAGCGCCAGGCCTCCTCCACCTCGGCGGCGGACCGCACCACGCTCTGCCCCTTGCCCGACGAACTCATGATCGGTTTCACCACGCAGGGAAACCCGATGGCAGCGGCATTGGTGCGCAACTCGTCCAGACTTTTGGCAAAGGCGTAGCGTGCCGTGGGCAGGCCCAACTCTTCGGCCGCCAGGCGCCGGATCCCCTCCCGGTTCATGGTCAGGTTCGCCGCCCGCGCCGTGGGAATCACCCGCTGCCCCCCCTGCTCCAGCTCCAGCAGAAAGGCGGTGTCGATGGCCTCGATCTCCGGCACGATCAGGTCCGGCCGTTCCTCCTCCACCACCCGCCGCAGCGCTTCCCTATCCAGCATGCTGATGACGTGACTTCTATGGGCCACCTGCATGGCCGGGGCATGGGGGTAGCGGTCCACGGCGATCACCTCCACGCCGAGACGTTGCGCCTCGATGGCGACCTCTTTGCCCAGTTCCCCCGAACCCAGCAGAAGCAACTTCGTAGCGCCCGTTTTAAGCGGTGTTCCAAGGTTCATAACGATATCATCCTCCGAGCCCAAAAGATTGTTTTCCTGTTACGGCGCGCTGACGTTGACCACCTGGCTTCCTTCGTTCCCCGGGTTCACCACCTGCAGGCGGAACTCCTTGACAACCGGAGAATAGGGAAACCGCTGGTAGATGAGCCGGGTGCAGTCGATAAAGATCGCCTTCTCCCGTGCGGCCGCATCCTGGCCGCTGTTTCCGCCAACGCGCTGACCGTCCACATAGAGGGCCGAGTTCTGCTGAAAATTTTTCCCCTCTATGATCAACTCGTAATAATTCACATTCTCGGTCCCCTTCGTCACCTGGCTGATCTCGGGTTTTGTCTCGATCTCCAGCGCCAACGGCACCGAGGCATTGTCCGGCGAATTTTTCACTATAACCTGATGCAGCCCACCCGGCACTTGCGGGACCCTGAAGACGATGGCCTCGGGTGAGACAACGCGGCTCTTGATGGAGGCATTGTCGAAGAGAAGAAACGTCGTCTCGCCGAAATTCCGGCCCACTGCGGTCACATCAAGCTCCGCCCCCTGGGCGCAGGAGCTGATCCTGTCGGGGGTCAGGGCATTCAGCACCGGCCGCAGGGGCAGTACGGAAAAGTTGTAGGCCCGGCCGACAACCCCGTCGCCCCGCTTGAGGTACAGGGCGTACAACCCGGCATCGAGTGGGGGAATGACAAACTCGACCTGCTTTCCATCGGTCACCTTGGCCGGTATCTCCACGCTGCCGAGAAAGGCCGAGATCTGCTCACCGAAATTGGAGCCGAATACGGTTATTTTGCCCCCGGGCTCCGCCTGGGCCGGGATGATGCTGAGAATGGCCGGAGACGTGTCCGTGGTCGTGGCCGCGGGCTTCATGACACGCTGCGGCCGGTCTGCCGCGAAGAGAGGGACATTCCCCGCCAGGCAGAACATCACGATGATCAGGATAGCGGTGGCGTTTTTCATGTTCTGCCTCCTTGTCGTTGCATATCGCTTCAGCCGGCTGTCGAAAAGTTCAGGTTGTTCAAAAATTGTCAGATCGTCGCACCCGCAGGGACAGAACCGGCACGGTTCTGCGAAAAGCTCCGCGGAGGCAGCCCTCTCTCTATCTCTCCCCCAGAGGGGGAGAGTATGCCTTGCCCTCTCCCTCCGGGAGAGGGATTGCGTGAGGGACCGCAGCGCCACTCCGCACAATTTCGCGTGTGAAATTGGACCGCGAAGGCGCCCGGAGGGTGAGGCCAAGGGTCTCAGTCACAAGGCGGCTTGCGAGGACGAAGGCCTGATGGCTGTTTTTCAACAACCTCTCAGCAGGGATCAATTCCTCACCGTCATGGCCAGCCATACCCCACCCAGGCAGAAGATGAGATTGGCTCCCCAGGCGGCAACCACCGGCGGCAACACCCCGCTGCTTCCATATGAGAGCAGTATGGCATTGATTACGAAATAGGCAAAACCGATGCCGATACTGGCCCCGATCCCAAGAGCGGTGCCGCCTGAACGGCTGTTTCTGAAGGCGAACGGAATACCCAGGATGACCATCACAAAGGCCGCAAACGGACCGGAAAGCTTGGTGTGCATCATGGTCAGGTAGCGAAAGGCGTGATATCCGCCGCTCTGCAGGTTGTCGGCATATTCCTTCAGTTTCCGGAAACTCAGGTTATCGGCGTTGTTGTCCAGCACGCGCAGGTCATCCACTTTCAGGTTCAGGGCCACATCCATGCGATGCGCCCGCCGGGCGACATAGCCACTCCCCTGGTCGAAATTCTTTATCACCACTTCTTGCAGGGTCCAGTGGCTGTCGTGAAATTCGGCCGACTCGGCATCCATGCGACTGGTCGGATTCATGGACGCGCCCAGTTTCCAGAGCGTAACCCCCCGCAGCACCTTTGCCTGGGGGTCGAACAGATGGGCCTGAAGGATCATGCTGTCGGATCGGAACCAGATATTGTTTCGCCTAAAGACCGCGTTGATACCCTGTTTCCTGATATCGACCCGCTCGATCCTTTCCATGCGTTCATAGCTGCCCGGCACCACCAGTTCGGCGTTCAGAAGCAGCAGAAAACTGGCCGCAAGCCCCAGGAACAACATGGGGAACGCGATGCGCAGCAGACTGATCCCGCAACTGCGCATGGCGATGATCTCGCTGTTGCCGGAGAACAGGCCCAGGGTCAGCAGGGTTGCCATCAGGATTGAAAACGAGGCGGTCTGGCCGACCATCTCCGGCAGTTTCCAGATAAAAAACCGCAGGATATCCACGCCGGAGCCGCCGGCGCGGATGAAGCGCGGGATCTTGTCCATCATGTCCAGCACCAGGTACACGGCCACGAAACTGCCCAGGCAGAGGGCCAGCAAACGCAGCCAGGCAACTGCTATGTAGCGGCTGAGGATACTCATCCCGTTCTAGGCCTTCTTTCCGATCAGAGTCATCAGGGCGTCCTGCACGGTAGCCTGGATGTTGCGTTCCAGGGAAGCCATCCTCAGGAAATACCACCCCACGGCCAAGAAGATCATATTGGGAAGCCAGAGTGCCAGCCCCGCCGGGAGCGTTCCCCGTTCCGCCAGGGTCCGCAACAGTGACAGCAGTATGTAATAGGCCAGCAGGATGCCGATGCTGATGGAAAAGCCGGCCGATTTGCCCGAACGGCGGTTTTGGATACCCAACGGCACGGCCACTACGGCGAATACCAGGGAAGCGCACGGAAAGGCGAAACGGCTCTGGAGTTCGGACGCCAGTTTAAGGCGCTTCGCCTGGGGCGTCGCAGGATCGCTGATCTGCCGTTGCAGCTCGCCGATCCCCAGATCCAGTTCGTTGAGGCCTATCCCCCCGCCTTTGGCGGGACCGGCCATGGTCATGGCGTATTCCCCGAAATTGGCCAGCTGATATTCCTCTCCTTTCCCCGTGGCATGGATGCTGCCGTTGTTGAGCACCAGGCAGATATCTTGCTGATTGGGCGTACAGCCGACCTTTCCGGTGGCGGCAAAGATGGTCATGGGCCGGGCCTGGTCGCGCCCATCGTAGATGATGACCCCATTGAGCGTATGGCTCTGCTCGTCGTACTGATCGGTGTAGAGGACGACGCCGGGAATCTCGTCCCAGAAGACCTTCTCGCGGATCGTCACGGCCACGTTCTGCTTCAGCATCTCGAAACTGATGCGCTTGAAGGCGCTGTTTCCCCAGGGAACCCCGACGGTGCTGGCGGCAAGGGTCAACAGCACGGCAACCGTGCCGCACAGCAGCACCGGCGGCATGATCTGCATCAGGCTGAGGCCGCCGGATTTCATCACCGTAATCTCGTTATCGGCCGACAGGCGCCCAAAGGCCAGCAGCACGGCCAGAAGAAAGGCCATGGGGATGGTAAAGACCAGGAACGAGGGCATCAGATATACGATCATCCTCCCGATATCCGCCATGGGCACGCCGCGGGAGATGACCAGGTCGGTCAGCTTCATCAACCGGCCCATCAGCAGGATCAGGGTGAATACCACGATACCGAGCAGGAACAGCGAGGCGATCTCGCGGATTATATAGAGAGTGAGGATGCGCTTCATGATGGTTGATGATACATGAGCCGCGGACAGGTGTAAAGGGAGGCGGGAAAAAAGAGGGAGCAAAAAGGCGGCGGGTGCTCGACCGGCCTCAGACAACGCCGCCCAGGCCCAGAAGGGCGCCGAGTCCGATCAGCCAGAGCGGGTTCAACCTGCTGTTCAGGACGACCAGCACGGTGGCCGCCGTAAGGCCGTATGCGCCCCACCCCGTATCCACCCCCCGGGTGACGATGCAACCGCTCGCCAGCACCAGGCCGATCGCCAGGGGCGCGATGCCGGTCTGAATGATGAGACGCCAGCGCGTACCGCGGATCTTTTCCCAAAAACGCATGAAGATGAAGATCAGCAGGCTCGAAGGGCCGCACATGGCCATTGTGGCGGCCAGGGCACCGGACAGTCCCGCCACATGCCAGCCGATCAGGGTGGCGATAATCGCGTTGGGGCCCGGAGTCGCCTGGGAGATGGCCACCAGATGGGCAAAGGTGGCGTCGTTCATCCAATGACGGGTTTCAACCGCCAGCCGGTGCAGCTCGGGCAGCACCGCCCCGGCCCCGCCAAAGGCGACCAGGGACAACATCCCGAACCGGAGCAGAATGTCGATGACAACGTTCATGGCGCCTTGCAGTAGCGGCGGGCCGCAACCCACATGCTAGCGGGCGCCAGGCCGGTCATAATAGCCAGGAGCGGCCAGTGCAGAAAAACGACTGCCACCAGGATCGCGGCACTGAAAACAAGCAAAAGCGGTCGTTTCAGGAGGTCGGCGGCCATCCGCAACCCCATGGCGAGAATCAGACCGGCTGCGACTGCAGCGACGCCGCGCAACATGGACTGGATCGCGGGCAACTCACCGAACCGGCCGTAGAGGGCCCCGAGCGCGATGACGATAAGGAAGGGCGCGCCCAGCAGGCCGAGCAGCGAGACGACGGCGCCGCTGGCCCCTTGGAAACGAGCCCCGACGCAGACCGACATGTTGACGATGTTCGGCCCCGGCATGAACTGGCACAGGCCGAACAGAGAGGTGAATTCCTCCGAGGAGAGCCAGCCGCGCTCTTCTACCATGGCGCGCCGGGCCCACGACATGACCCCGCCAAACCCGGACAGGGCGATCCGGCTGAATCCCCAGAAAAGTTCGCTATGGCTGATCTCATGCCGTTGTTCCATCACTGACTCCCCAGCGTATAATTGTCGCCATCCTGGCGGGTGCCCCGGCCGGGATGACGCGATTGTCGGCTCATGTTTGAACACCATCCGGGCACGGGAGTCAACAAAATCCTTATCGGCTGCGCTCAGGCCGGGTAAGCAGTTCCATCTGCGACAGAATCTCCATGGCTTCCCGTTTGTCCCGCCCGCACATGTCGGGGCCCGGCTGCAGGCTGAGGCAGACCGGAGGGCGTTCGGGGAGGCCAAAAAGGCGGCAGCGGCTGTCGGGGGTCAGTTGTACGCAACGGACCCCGGCCGGTTTTCCGGACTCCATGCCGGGAATGGCCGATGAGATCGAGGGGGCGATACAGCAGGCGGCACATCCATCGCGACACGCCGTGGTGGTTTGGCTTTTCATAATTGCGCCCGTTATAGAAAAAAGCCCGTCGGAATCACCGGCGGGCTTTCGCGGTTCATGCCAGACTACTGCAGCATCAAGCCTTGGCAGACCAGACGCCGTGGAGGTTGCACAACTCACGGGCGGTCAGGCTGGTTGCGGAAATATTGAATGTGGCGGTGGGGACGTCGCCCGGTTGGAGTGCCTGGCGGTAAACCTTGCCGTCGGCAATCACCTCGATCCACTCTATGTAGTGTTTCTCTTCCATGGGATGCAGCACGCTGCCAACCGTGACCTTGACAAAACCGTCGCCGATCTCGATCACCGGCACATGCTTTTCCTTGGCGGCATCGACCGTGTTTTCCGCCAACTGCTTCATCGGCTCACCGCAGCAGTGGAGCGGGGCGCCGCCGGCGTGGACGATTTCGACGATATTACCGCAATGTTCACATTTGTAGACCTCAAGAAGCTTCGGCATGACGATATTCCTCCTGTGTGTTGTTTAGACCTGTTTCCAGGCAGCGGGTTACTCTATGTTCGTACGGCAGAATAAATGGGTATGGTGATAAAGACAAACCGGGCACTATTCAGGGCGACCATCCGACGAGCGTATCGCCCTAGCCGCGGGTCGCTTCGGCAGCCCGTTTTGAGCGGATGATACCTGGCTTCAAATTGCAGCCATTAAATGCGACAATTTTTATCCTTTATACCGCACTTTTATTTTTTTGCAAGCCTGAAAATAAAAAAAGGGAGGATGCGTTGCCGCATCCTCCCTTCTGTACGAAAGGAAAAAAGATCAGGACAGTTGGCGGCCACCGTCGGCAGCCCACTTCTCCAGCATGGCGGTGGTAACGGACTTGGGACGCTCGATAGCGTAGCCCAGGCCACGGTCCCAGGTGATGTTGGCCATGCAGCCCAGGGCGCGGCCGACACCGAACAGGACGGTGTAGAAGTCCCACTCCTTGACGCCGTAGTACCACTGGATAACGCCGGACTGGGCATCAACATTCGGCCAGGGGTTCTTGGTCTTGCCGTGCTCGGTGAGAACGCCCGGTGCCGTTTCGAAGATCATGGCGACCAGCTTGAACAGTGGATCGTCCTTCAGGCCCGGGGTAGCGAGGCAGAACTCACGCTGGGCGGTGTAACGCGGGTCGGTCTTGCGCAGGACAGCATGACCGTAACCCGGAACAACCTGGCCGGCATTGAGGGTATCCCAGAGGGCCTTGGTGACGTTTTCCTTGGTCGGCTCGGCACCGTTGAGTTTTTTCTGGAATTCCATGATCCAGCCCAGAACCTCCTGGTTGGCCAGGCCGTGCAGCGGGCCGGCCAGACCGTTCAGGCCGGCGGAATAGGCATAGTAGGGGTCGGACAGGGCCGAATGCACCAGGTGGGTGGTGTGGGCCGAAACGTTGCCGGACTCATGGTCGGAGTGCAGGATGAAGTACATGCGGGCCACGTCTTTGTACTGTTCGCTCTGCCCGATCATGTGGGCGAAGTTGGCGCCCATGTCGAGGGTCGGGTCGATGGCGATCTGTTTGTCGCCCTTGTACTTCAGGTTGTAGATAAAGGCGGCAATAATGGGGATGCGCGCCACGATGTCGCTGGCATCTTCATAGACGGATTCCCAGGCGACCATCTTGTTGAATTTGCCGGAGTTGTAGAAAGCGGCAAACTTGGAGTCTTTCTGCAGGGCCATGATGCCGACCGAGAGCATGACCATGGGATGGCTGTCCCTGGGCAGGGCGCGGATGGCGTCGAACACATATTGGGGGACGGCCTGGCGCGTCTTCCACTCGGCTACCACTTCGGCAACCTGGGCGTCGGTCGGCACGTCGCCGGTCAGCAGGAAGTACCAGAAGGACTCCACGGTCGGGTAGGCCGAACCGGCAGCCTTGGGCAGCGCCGCAAAGGTCTCGGGGATGGTCTTGCCGCGGAAGCGGATGCCTTCCTGGGGATCGAGATAGGAGATGTCGGTGACGAGGCTGCGGATGTCGCGGGCTCCGCCGATGCACTGGTCGATGGTCACCTGATCGATGATAATCTTGCCCAATTCCTTGGTAAGCCTGGTGATGCGGGGGCGGTGTTCCTCAATCTTCTGTTTGAGCGTCTCTTTCAATGCCATGTCGGTACTCTCCTTTCGTTGTGAGGTTTAAGCTGAGATCAACAGTGAGCCAGGCTCTTCGACACTATGCAGGGTCAACAAAAAATCGGCCGTCTACCCAATGGGAAAATATTTTTTTAGGATACTGTATACAATCAGGAAGTGCCGTAGTTATACCAAAGCTTTGACAAAATGCAACAAAAATTTTGTGACAACACTACCGGGACAGGATCACCAGTTCTTCGCTTGAATAGGTTAACTGCTTGAGCCCGTCATCACTGATGTAAAAGGTATTCTCGATGCCCACGGCACCCTCTCCCGGAAAGACGACCTTGGGCTCAAAGGCAAAAGCCATCCCCACCTGGAGACTCATATCCTTGAATCCCCGCGCGATAAAGGGGTATTCATCGATCTCGACCCCCAGGCCATGGCCGATGAAGGAAACCTGCGAACCGCTTGCCCCCATGAAGCTGTCGGCGTACCCCATCTCCACAGCCAGGGCCTGGCAGCGGTCATACACCTCCCCCCAGGGGGTGCCAACGACGGCGATCTGTTTCATAAACTCCTGTATCCGCACCATGTCGTCGTACCCCCTGCGCAGGCGGTCGGATAGCCCGCCGATGGCAAAGATACGGGTCTGGTCAACGAGGTAGCCGTCAATACTCCCGGCAAAATCGACCACAATCGGTTCGTTGCGGCCAATCGGCTTGTAACTTGCCCCTTGCCCGAAACTGGGGCTGGGCCCCACGCCGCCGAATGGGGTATCGGTATAGGCCGGCACAGCGCTGTCCGTGCCGGAAAAGGTGTGGCCGAAGAGCATCTCACCGTTAAAGACCCGCATCCTGATCAGGCCGAGGTGCCCGTTCAGGCGCGCCGTGCGCTCAAGTTCGGCCGCCAGTTCCACGTCGCTCATCCCTTCCCGGATCACTTCCGCCGCCCGGCGCGTCACCTTGTCCACCTGGTTGGCCGCATCCTTCATAAGGTGGATCTCGTAGTGGCTCTTGACCATGCGCACCAAACGGATCAGCGGCGTGGCATCACTGAAGTCCGCTTGGGGAAACACCTTGCGGTACCGCTCGAAAAGCCCGACCGGCAGCACATCGAATTCCATGCCGACCCTTTTCGGCTCGGGGTAGCCATACCCGGCCGCCAATTCCGGGATATCCTTGGGCGAAGCGAAGGGCAGAATCTCCTTCAGGCCCGATTCCATGCGCGCCCGGGCGGCGTCCCGTCGGACCAGGTACAGTGGTTGCCCATGGGCAGGGACGTACAGGCAGCCGTTCTGGACAGTGCCGGTAAAATAGAACAGGTCGGCGTTCTGGACGATGATGACGGCATCCAATCCCTCGACGGCCATGTGATTTTGCAGCATCTTGCAACGGTATTCCAGCTCGGTGGCAGGGGTCAGGCGCATGAATCCTCCATGAATATCGGAATTGTGGTGTAAACCTGAAAAAGGCGGGGCGTTATATCCCCGCCTTTTTCATTCAGGCCAGACACGAAACGAATAAAGTTTTAGCTCACAACCTGCTTTTACCCTGTCCATTCTCCTGCTTCACCGCCCCACCCTCCGCTCGGCGCTGCCGTTCCAGCTTGCGCCGCCGTTTCCCTCCCAGGAACAACTCTTCGATGACAATGGCGATAAAACAGATAACGAAAAGCAGAAACACAACCGCAATGAGTTTTTGTAGTATCATATCCTGACCTTGATGTCCTGAATGGTCTCCGTACACTCGCTTCCCGACTTATGCCGTCTCCGCGGCATCCTCCAACTGCAACTCCTTGATAGCCATCTCCCGGAGCTTGAATTTCTGGATCTTGCCCGAGGCGGTCATGGGATAGCCGTCCACAAATTTCACATACTTGGGAATCTTGTAATTGGCAATTTTATCCTTGCAGAACTCCCGCGCCTCCGCCTCGGTCATCTCCATCCCCTTCTTGACGATGATGGCAGCCATGACCTGTTCGCCGTATTTGCGATCCGGCACACCGTAGACCTGGACATCGGAGACCTTGGGATGAGTGTAGAGAAACTCCTCGATCTCCCGGGGATAGATATTCTCTCCCCCCCTGATGATCATCTGCTTGATCCGGCCCGTGATCTTGCAATAGCCGTTTTCATCCATGATGGCCAGATCGCCGGTATGCAGCCAGCCGTCGGCATCGATCACCTTGGCGGTTTCCTCCGGCATCTTGTAATAGCCTCTCATGACCATATACCCGCGTCCGCAGAGTTCTCCCTGCTTGCCGGGCGGCAGGGTGGCGCCGGTTTCGATATCGATGATCTTGACTTCGGCGCCCGGCAGAGCCCGGCCAACGGTAGCCACCCGCAGTTCAACCGGGTCGTCGGTACGGGTCTGGGTAATGCCGGGTGAGGATTCGGTTTGCCCGTAGACGCTGGTGATCTCGGTCAGGTTCATATCCTTCACCGCGCGCTTCATCACCTCGATGGGGCAGACCGAACCGGCCATGATGCCGGTACGCAAACTGCTGAGGTCAAACTTTGAGAACTCGGGGTGTTCCAACTCCGCAATGAACATGGTCGGCACGCCATGGAGCGCCGTGCATTTCTCCATTTCAACGGTCTGCAGCACCTTGAGCGGGTCGAAAATCTCCACCGGCACCATGGTGGAGCCATGGGTAACGCAGGCCATTACCCCCAGCACGCAGCCGAAGCAGTGGAAGAAGGGCACCGTGATGCAGAGGCGGTCCTTTTCGGTAAACTTCATGCACTCGCCGATATTGAAGCCATTGTTGACGAGGTTGAAATGGGTCAGCATGACCCCCTTGGGGAAGCCTGTCGTACCCGAGGTGTACTGCATATTGATCACGTCATGGCAATCAAGGGTCGCCTCGACGGCGTTCAGTTCCGCGTCGGATATCCGCTTCCCGGCCGCAACCATCGCCTCGAACGTGAACATGCCCGCAGGGGGCTGGTCGCCGATAAAAACGACATTCTTGAGATACGGCAGCTTCGGGCACGATAACATGCCCGGCTCCGCGTCCGGGAGTTCCGGCGCCACGTCGTACACGGTCTGCACATAGTCCGTATCCTTGAAAGACTTGACCATGAAGAGCGTGGTGGAGTCGGACTGATTGAGGATATAGTCGAGTTCGGCCGATTTGTAGGCGGTATTGACCGTCACCAGCACCGCGCCGATTTTGGCCGTGGCGAACTGGAGCATAACCCACTCGGGGACGTTGTAGGCCCAAATGGCGACATTATCGCCTTTTTTAACCCCCATCGCGAGCAGCCCTTTGGCGACCTGCCGGCACACCTCGTTAAATTCCTTATAACTGTAGCGCAGACCCCGTTGTGGGTGGACTAGGGCGTCGTTTTCAGGAAAACGCCGCGACATATCATCCAGGAGTCCGCCTACCGTCAAAGTGATTTGCTGTGTCATCACCGCCTCCGCATCAAACTGAAATTTGCCGCCGCAAAAACCACATGCAATTTAACATATTGATTTTAAAGAGTTGTTTTTAATAACACAGCCGGGCAGGCGCGTCAAGATGCAAAAGAGCAGGAGACATCGTGATTTTCGGGTTGCAGGGTAAAGTAAAACGCGGCACCTCTCTGCGGTTCGCCTTCAGCCCAGATTTTGCCGCCGTGACGGTTGACGATGCGCTTCACTGTCGCAAGACCGATGCCGCTTCCCGCGAACTGGGCGGGGTCATGCAAGCGGGTGAACGCGCGGAAGAGCCTGTCTGCATCCTTCATATCGAAACCTGCTCCCGTGTCGCTGATGAAGTGGACCGGAACAGGACCATCGTTCAGAACGCCGAACTCGATCCGGGGGGAGGCGCTGTAGGCTGTGTATTTCCAGGCATTGTTGAACAGATTGGTCATCAGGATCTTCAAGAGACGCAAGTCGCCAACAACCGTTACACCGGGGGCGACGACCACCTCAAGCTGCCGCTCCGGCTCCATTGACCGGAAATCGGCCGCCAGGCTCTCAACAATGGTACTGAGATCAACCTGCTGCGGCTGGAACTCGCTGCGTGCGAGCTGGGCCAGCTTGAGCATGGCGTCGATCATTTCGTTCAGCCAGCAACTGGATTCATAAATCCGGGTTACATAGGACCGCACCTGAGGATTGATGGTCGATTCATCCTCCAGTATCAGTTGGCTGTACCCGGAGATGCGGGTAAGCGGACCGCGCAAGTCATGGGACACCGAATAGTTGAAGGCCTCCAGTTCGTTATTGGCGGCTTCCAGGCCGTTGGCCTGACGCGCAAGCTCGGTATTCAACTGACCGATCTGCGCCATGTACATATGATCTGCCTCTTCCGCCAGCTTGCGTGAGGTGATGTCCCGGTCGAACCCCAGGATATAGGTTTTGCCGTTCAGCCTGACCGGACCGGCGTGAACCTCAAGGGGAAAACGCGCCCCATCCTTCCTGAAATGCCATGCCTCGAAGGTTATCCATTGACCGTCGGAGATGCGTGCCAGCCAATCACCGAAAATGTCATTGGACTCCGGGGTGTTGAGATCGTGAATATTCATGCCGCACAGTTCTTTCACCGTATAACCGTGTTGGCTGGCCGCGACCGTGTTGGCGGCGATGATCCTGCCGACCTCGTCACCTTCCATGCCAAGCAGCAGAATACTGTCCGGAGCACGCTCAAACAGGATGCGGTACTGCTCTTCGCGCTCCCTCAAAGCATCCTCGGCACGCTCCAGGGACTCAAGCATGCCGTTGATGGTGAACGCCAAATCGTCAAGCTCGTCATCATGTTCCGTGACCCTCAAGCGGGAGGATATGTCGCGGGCATTGCTGATCTGCCTGACGGTGGCGCTGAGCGTCCCCAAACGTTTGAGGACCGTGCCCCGGACAAAGAACAGCATCACGCAGCAAAAGACAAAACCGGCGACGCACAAGGCAGCCAGGATATAGGTAATGCTTGCCTTCCCCTGCTGATACAACAGGCGCCGTTCGGTCAGCTTCACAAGGAAGATCGGCTGCCCACTGATATCATTAAAGAGTGCATAGCCGGCTATAAACGACTCGTCAAGCGGGACGGCATAAAACGAGGCGCCACCCTTGAGAATGGAAAACGCCTCCCTGAAATCGGCAGGTAGCCCGCCATCCCCGAGCAGCCGGATATCAAGGGCAAATTCACTGATATCCGACAATCTGACGATTTCTTCCCGATCCATGTGTCTGCCGACAAGAAGAACCCCACCGTCTTCACAGGGCCTGACGACGACCAGGTGCAAACGCGCGTCGCTCCGGATGGCCCCGCTCAGATGCCGCCCTCTGCCCTGAATGGCAAAGAGCGCGGTTTCCCTCAGTTTGCGTACCAGTTCACCATCGAGATCGGCCGGACGCTGGAAATGATAATCTGCCGACTTGGTCCAGAGCAGTTCGCCTGCGGCGTTGGACACGGCGACAAAATCAACATGATGGTTGACAAGAGAGTCAACATCCAATGCTCCAACTGCGGCCGGGCCGCGTCTCCGCACCAGAGCGACGTAATCCCGGGCAGCGGAATCCATGTCGTCGAGGGCCTCGTGCACCTCATACTGGACCTTGGCGACGCCTTCACCGAGCAGTCTGTTTTCGAGTTTGGCAAAGCTGTTGAGAAGAATGATGTCGGAGGTTACGGCCAGGATAAAGACCAGCGCGATAAATGTGCTGACGATAACGAGGATTGTCTTGCGGGAAATATTCATTGCAGTCCATGTGTGTGCCGGCCATCGCCATACACACCTGTGTAATAAAACAACTCACACATAAAGGTTCCCGGCAAACCAACAGAAACCGCCGGCCGCCACCACAGGGAAACAGCCGCCAAATCCTCCGCAATTTCAAGGAGTAATAATACCCGTGGTGTCCCCTCGGCCGCAACAGTTTTTTCGGGCACAATGGTTGCTTAAGAAAATGGTCCACCATCAAACCATGAACTCCCGGCAGGCCCATGACATCAACCGCGCGGCCTGTCCGACGCAGGAACCCGGTCGGCACCGGAGGAGGTAGAACGTGCTTTATAAATCCGTCAACGAATCGTTCAATGAGTTTATCATAGAACGTTGCGACCCCAAGTGTATCCGCTGCAAGGTGTGCGTTCGCCAGTGCGCCTATGAGGTGCACAGCTACGTGGAAGCCAATGACCGCCTGGCTGAGGACAATACGCTCTGTATCGGCTGTCGCCGCTGTTCGGCGCTCTGCCCCACCGGCGCCATCACCATCCGCTCCAACCAGGAAACCTTCAAGAAAAACGAATCCTGGTCCGCAGCCCACATCCGCAACGTGTATGCCCAGGCCGACACCGGCGGCATCCTGCTGTCAGCCATGGGCAATCCGGCCAAGTACCCCATCTATTGGGATCACCTGCTGCTGGACGCATCCCAGGTGACCAACCCTTCCATCGACCCGTTGCGCGAGCCGATGGAACTTCGCACCTACCTGGGCAAGAAACCGGACCATATCGAAGTCGTCCACAACGGGAAGACCGGCAAGACGGAGTTGAAGACCAAATTGTCGCCCCAGCTCACCCTTGAATATCCCTTCATCTTCTCGGCCATGAGCTACGGCGCCCTGAACCTGAACGCCCATCGCGCCATGGCCGCGGCAGCCCAGGAACTGGGCACGATCTACAACACCGGCGAGGGCGGCCTGCACAAAGACCTCTTTAAATACGGCAAGAACGTCATCGTCCAGGTGGCCTCGGGTCGCTTCGGCGTCAGCGAACAGTACCTGAATGCCGGGGTCGGTATCGAGATCAAGATCGGCCAGGGCGCCAAACCGGGTATCGGCGGGCACCTGCCCGGAGAAAAGGTCGACGACCAGATATCCGAGACCCGCATGATCCCCATGGGTTCCGACGCCATCTCGCCGGCGCCGCACCACGACATCTACTCCATCGAGGACCTGCGCCAGTTGATCTATGCCCTGAAAGAGGCCACCAACTACACCAAGCCGGTGTCGGTGAAGATCGCCGCCGTACACCACATAGCGGCCATCGCCTCCGGCGTGGCCCGGGCCGGAGCCGACATCATCACTATTGACGGGTTCCGTGGCGGCACGGGCGCCGCCCCACAGGTCATCCGCGACAATGTGGGCATCCCCATGGAACTGGCCCTGGCTGCGGTAGACTCCCGGCTCCGTGACGAAGGGATCCGCAACCAGGTTTCCATCGTGGTCGGCGGGGGCGTACGCAACTCCGGCGACGCCATCAAGGCCATCGCCCTGGGCGCCGATGCCATCAACATGGGGACCTCGACCCTGCTGGCCCTGGGCTGCACCCTCTGCCAGCGCTGCTACACCGGCAAATGCCCCTGGGGCATCACCACCAACAACGCCTACCTGGGCAAACGCCTCAACCCTGAGATCGGCGCCGAAAAGCTGGTGAACCTGGTCCACGCCTGGGGCCACGAGATGAAGGAAATCCTGGGCGGCATGGGGCTGAACGCCCTGGAATCCCTGCGTGGCAACCGTTACAAACTGAGGGCCGTGGGCCTGACGGAGAAAGACATGTACTTGCTCGGCGTTATGCCGGCTGGAGAATAGACCATGAAACGAATCTACACCATTGAAGACGCCTGCATCGGCTGCCACCTGTGCGAAGTGGGCTGCATCACCGAGCATTCACTCTCGAAAGACCCGGTTCAGGCCTTTCTCCATGAACCGGAGCGCCCCATTTCACGCTGTACGGTTGAGGAATTGCACGGCGGAATCATATCCCTTTCCACCACCTGCCGGCACTGCGACGAACCGGACTGCCTCAGGGCCTGCATTTCAGGCGCCATCCAGAAGAATGCCGAAGGGGTCGTGCGCATCGATACCGAGCAATGCGTGGGATGCTGGTCATGCGTGATGGCCTGCCCCTACGGCGCCATCCAGCGCAACCTCAAAAGGAAGAAGGCCAACAAGTGCGACCTCTGCCCGGACAGGCAGTCGCCGGCCTGCGTTGACGCCTGCCCCAACCGGGCGCTCGTGTACAGGGAAGGGAGCCAGAAATGAATTACGTGATCGTCGGCAATTCCGTGGCTGCCGTGGGCGCCATCCGCGCCATCCGCGAGCGGGACCAGCAGGGCAATATTACCGTCATCTCCCGGGAGAAGCATAACGTCTATGGCCGTCCGCTGATCTCCTATCTGCTGGGCGGCCTGATCAACGAGAAGCGCATGGCCTATCTGCCGGATGACTTCTACGCCAAAAACCGTATCAACCTGCTTCTGGCATCGGAGGTCGTAGCGGTGGACACAAAGGCCGGGAAGGTCAAACTGGCCGGCGGCGACACCATCCCCTACGACAAGCTCCTGCTGGCCACCGGCGGCGACCCGTTCATCCCGCCCATAGAAGGGATGGCCGACAAGGACCGCATCTTCACCTTCACCACCTGGGAGGATGCCGCCAAACTGAAAGGTATCGCCCCCGACATCAGCCGGGCCGTGGTGATCGGCGGCGGCCTGATCGGCCTCAAGGCGGCCGAGGGGCTGAACCTGCTGGACAAGCCGGTGACCGTCATCGAACTGGCCGACCGGGTGCTTTCCTCGGCTTTTGACCGGCCGGCCGGCAAGATAGTGGCCCGCAAAATGAAAGCCAACGGCATCGACGTCATCACCGAAGACACGGTTGTCCGTATCGAAGGTGACGGAGCGGAGATCAGCGGCGTGACGCTGAAATCGGGTGACTTCATCCCCTGCGATACTGTTGTCGTGGCCATCGGCGTGCGTCCGGCGGCCATGTTCCTCAAGGGGAGCGACATTGAGGTCAACCGCGGCATCGTGGTGGATGCGACGATGCAGACCTCCGACAAGAATGTCTACGCCGCCGGCGACGTGACCGAAGCGGCCGACTTTTTCAGCGGCCAGAAGAACCCCATGCCGATCTGGCCCGATGCCTACATCCAGGGAGACATCGCCGGTGCCGCCATGGCCGGCGAAGAGAAGGAATACATGGGCGGCCTGGCCATGAACTCCATCGAGTTCTTCAAGGTTTCAACCATCTCCATGGGAATCACCAATCCCAGGGACCCGGCCGATTATGAAATCCATACCTTTCAGGATATCCAGAATTACCAGTACCGCAAGGTCGTGTTGCAAAATAACCGTCTGGTGGGCGCGGTGCTGGTGGGGAACGTTGACCGGGCCGGCATCTTCTCCGGCCTGATCCGGGAAAAAATTGATATGACCCCCTTCCGGGAGAGCTTGCTCACGCCTGAGTTTGGATTCCTCAATCTCTCCAGGGAGATCAGGGACGGGCTTTTTGCTCCACAGGGGAAAGTGGCTAATGACGGCCGCGCCGAGCGGACGGCGGGACACTAAACCCTATTTCGAAAAGTCCCCCCTCCCTTGACGGGAGGGGGTTAGGGGGTGGGTGAGGCCGCAACTGAGCCATTTCATGGCAACCTCCCCCCCCCCCCCCCCCCCCCCCCCCCCCCCCCC
>Ga0207836_1000012_pt1 | contig 108310 bp, 92 predicted proteins | sample LuqExpMetageno18_FD_187776 | JGI IMG/M metagenome (GOLD analysis project Ga0207836, IMG submission 187776) | Tropical forest soil microbial communities from Luquillo Experimental Forest, Puerto Rico - Sample 18 (SPAdes) | ecosystem: Environmental > Terrestrial > Soil > Tropical forest ...
GATGTACCGGCTATTGCCATGCTCGCAACCGTAGCCAGGGCACCGATGACAAAGATGCTTATGAGTTTTTTCACCATTCCTTTGTCTCCTTTTTTGATGGGTTTTTCTTTACCTATCACTCGTTTCTTCAAAACTGCTTGCTTCCCCCCCCTTTCATTCTGGCTTTCAAATCCAGAGCAACAACCGATTCACAAAACTCGGCATAAAAATCCCGCCAGCATGGGATATTCATTTATCGGGCCTACAACCAATAATCAGGCTGTGCTGAGGTAAACCTGTTTATGCAGTTGTTGTAGCATGCTCTCTCAAGGGGGGTATGCCATGACTGAACAACTAATAAACGACGCAGCAGATATTCCACGTAGAGCATCCACTATTGCCCCGAACGCCTGTCAAGGCGGGTAGAATACTCTTTAACGCCTGAGTCTGTGGAATACACAAAGCTTTATTTTGCAGCTTCTTCCGCCGAATTTGGATTAGGGGTTTGTTGAAATGAAAGAGCATTGCCCGTCTTTGGTGGGTATGATTGACTTTGCGAAACAACGATTTTATCCAAGGCGCGGGACGCGATGCACAAATCATTACCTTCACCAACGTTGCAATGTTTGACTGAGATTAATTCGTAAGATATTTACTTTGCGGACAGGATGGTAGAGGATTGATACAGGAAATTCAAGGAAAGTGTTGATAAATAAAAGGTATTTATTTTGGTTAAGAATATATTAAATTATTTTATTCAAAATTCAGAATCCTTGCTGAAAAAACTTCAAGGTAACGGATGTTCCTCTGGCCAACTCACTCTGAACATCGACAACACCGCCGTGCAACGTCATGATTGACTTTACGATGGCCAAACCGAGACCCGAGCCATGTACTTCATGCTGTTTGATCGAAGGAACCCGATAAAAACGGTCAAAGATGAGTGGCAAATATTCCGGGGCGATTCCACAACCGCTATCACTCACGGCGACTTCAACAGCTTGGTTGTCATTCTGTAAGACTGAGATGACGATATTACCCTGTGGTGGCGTATAATTAATTGCATTGGACAAAAGATTGCTTACCGCTTGGCGAAACAGTTCCGGATCGGCGTTCAATCTGCCTCCCCCGGTGCATATGATATCTATTCCTCCGTCATCAGCCACGGCTGAATAAAATTCGGCAATATCTTCAATCTCCTTACGCACATCCAGTAAAGCAAGATTGAGATTAGTTTGCGCATTATCGGTCCTTGCCAGAAAGAGGAGGCTGTCGATCACGCAGGATATGCGTGCATATTCCTCCATGCTGGAACCGATAACTTTTTGATACTCCTCCGGCACCCTTGGCCGGGAGAGGGCGATATCGGCCTCGATCATCAAATTGTTTATCGGCGTACGCAATTCGTGAGCCAGATTTGCAGAGTAATGGGACAAACTTTCGATCGCGGCCTCAAGACGGTCGAGCATGCTGTCAAAAGCCACCGCCAATGAAAACAGCTCATTAGGCCATTGCTCCGGATTGATCCTTTCATTGAGATGGCTTGCAGTGATTTGCTGGGCAGTCTGTGTAATCAATAAAAGCGGCCTCAAACCTCTTCGGGAAAGTACGTATCCGGCTAAAGCCGAGCTTAGCACCCCCAGAACAAGCATGCTGATAAGTTCCTCACGGTAACCGGCAAGAAAGACGTCGAAGTCGCTCACATCCATCGCAACCTGCAACTCCTTGCCCTTTCCCCCGAAACCGTTGATATCGGTTCGCAACGCCTGCAGACTATAGAGGCGACCGTCGTGTGTTCTGTATTTGATCCGTTCCCTCGCAATCACATTGTCCTGCTTCGGCGAAGGAAACATCGCTGGAGGGATCACGTACACCATCTGCGGGTCTTCCATCAAGATATGGCCTTTTTCGTCCAGAATCCTGACATAATGTTTAATGCTCTTCCGTTCGTTGTGTTCTAGCTCAATCTCGCGGGCAAATTCCTTTTCACTGTTTGGTCCCCGTAGCATGGCCTTGAGAATGTCAATTTCACCCGTGATGTACAGTTCGTTCTCCAGTTCCAGCTTTTTGACCAACTTCGAGTAGAGTACCGCATTGGTCATACAGAGTATAATGAAAGCCGACAGGGTATATAAGGACATCAGCCGGGCAGTGATCGACCAGCGCATGGAACCGGTCAAACCGATTCCTTCATAGGTTTTGCTTTTACTGCTCTTCAAGGACATATCCCACACCACGGACAGCATGAATCAATTTCCTAGCAAAGGGGTCATCAACTTTCGAGCGCAGGTTTCGCATATGGACATCCACGACTTTCATATCGCTACTGAAGTCCATATTCCAGATGTGCTCCGCAATTTGGCGTCGTGACAACACTTCACCGGATTGACTAATGAGGAGGGAGAGGAGGGCAAATTCTTTCAGAGTCAATTCGAGACGCTTCCCCCCTCTAGTAGCTTTGTGGGCAAAAAAATTGACCTCCAAGTCAGCCACCCGGAGGCAATCAGGTTTCAAATCCCGGCCTCTGCGCAAGACGGTCTGAATGCGGGCTGCCAGTTCCGAGAAGGCAAACGGTTTGACAAGGTAGTCATCTGCTCCAAGATGCAAGCCCTTAACCCGGTCCTGTACTTCGTCGCGGGCCGTGAGGAAAATAACAGGGGTCTTATTGCCGCTGTCTCGAAGCCTTTTGACAACTTCAAAACCATCGATGCCGGGTAGCATTACATCAAGCATAATCAGGTCATAAGCATTTGTTCCGGCAAGGGAGAGCGCTTCCAAGCCGTTTTCCACAAGATCAGAGACAATATTTAACTCTGCCAGACCCTTTTTCAAATTAAACGACGTTTTTTCTTCATCTTCCACTATAAGAATTCGCACATTTCACCTTTGCTTTTTAGTTAAATTATCACTGCTGTCCCATAGTTTAAGAGGGGGCTCCATAAGGGTCAGGTTTCAACTTCTGACATGCTCGAAAAGGAGCATCACAGGTGTCAGACACGTACCCAAATAATCCTGGGGAGTATATTTAATCATTTTGTCTTCAATTTTGCCCTGCCTTTAGCAAACATGGCGAATGCCCAAACACGCGCCTACCCCTTTTACCCCACAAAAATTAAAATTTCAACGCAATTTCAGAGTGTTAAAAAAATTAACACTGAAACAACAATTACATTATCCTCCTGTTATCACAGAAAAAACGGCGGCTGAAACCAACTCAGGCACCGCCTTTTGTCTCATTTTGATACAGAAAAAAAGTTGTATGGACTTAATTGCAGGCATCTTTCGAGGGCAAGTTTGTGATGGGGGGCGGGGCGAAGGCGGAAGGCATGAAAAAAGGGGAACAGCCTGTATGCTGTCCCCCTTGGTGCGCTCTGAATGGAGCGGGAAACGGGATTCGAAAGCTGCCTTTTAAATCAATGTTAAACAATAATTACGGCAAGTTATCTTCTTTTTTCCACCTCAAGAGTCCAGTTAAATCTACTACAATCTACCTCAATATATCCTGTTTGGTGAAAGCCAGGTGAAAGACTGCTGCTCACCGCGTGCGGCTGCCCACAGCAATTTTTGAAACCGCCTTTGATTATTTCGGCAAAACTACCATCTGCTATGATGCCGGGACGCGGGGATGGTGCTTAATCCAAGTAAAATCTCCTTCGTGTCCTAAAAACGGCTTTTTGGCTCCCCAGCGCTGGCAAAAATGGACAATGGGAAGAACAGGCTTTTATGTAACGTGAAAAGGCAAATCCATTATTTATTTGTTATGACATACTAATTATTGATCCTGATACATTTAATACCGTTTACTTTTATGAAAAAAATTAAATAGAATGCCAAGAAAACAATAGTGAATATTATTGATATATCTATCCATGGGAAAAACCCTCTCTCAAAAGGCAGTCCTTTACCATCAATACCATAGTACAGGACATGGTTAAGGTTGCCGTATATTCCAATAATGGCTAATTCTTGTATGGAAATTAGTTTCTTATGGTATAGCGGTACAGACAGCATCATCAGTATGAAAAGATGGTTTTCGTGGACACCAGAATTTAGAATAAAGTAGCTAAAGAAAGCTAATGCCAGATATTTTAGCCAACTATCGAATTTTTTCTCTTTTTCCGCACAGAATTTGTACAGGGTAAAGCCATATGCCGCAAAGAACATTAGTTTTAGAGGTATAGAGAACTCAGGTATTTGAGGAAGTTGATTATTGATACCCCACCCGATTAAATAATTACCGTAAATATGTTGTGAGTTAATCATGTATGTCAAAATCCATCCGACATTAAAAGCTTTACTTGATATAGAATGACCCTGTTGTGCATTAAGTATAAATTGAATTAATGCCTTATTATAAATAAATATCAAAGGTATAACAATAAGAACAAATGTGGGTAAAATAGCACGAATAACATGTTTAATTTTACCAGAAATCGAATTTACAGGACCCATATAGTAAATATAAGCAATAAAAAATGGAGCAAGAAGTAACGGTTGCGATTTTATCAGCGCTCCGATGGTATATATTAAAAAAGATAAGGAAAATTTGCCTTTTTCTAATGCATAAAGTGAAGCCAGTAAAAATGGAGTATAATAAATGTCAAGATAGCCAAACCCAACGTTAATCGCCAGCATTATCTGGAATAGGCTAGCAATTACAAAGCTACGGGACCAGACAAGGACCATGATGGTAGAAATAAACAAAGAGAGTGTTACCGAAACCTTTATGGCATACCATACGGGGAACCCGGCTGCTTGTGCGAAGCTGTTCACAGTATAAAGAAAGACACTGCAAAGTGGCGGTTGCACATCATTTATAGCAACAAATCCATCCACCAGACCATAACTGTTAACAGTCTTTATCCACTGTTCCCAGATTTGCATATCAGAGGTTCCTGGGGCCTGTAGAAATGCGAGGCTGATCAACATTGAAGATAAGAAGCAAATTGCCTTCTGAACACGATCTGTTTCAAACATCGTGTGCACATCCTCCCTAACTTGATTATATGTAATATCTCATGGCCGGACTCCTCCATTTTGGTAATACGGCGGCGATTCATAAACACGAATGATGCACACCTCAAATTTATCCATCACCCATCACACTTGACCCAATTCTGGCATACAACTAATTTCTCTTCTACTCCACGTAAACACAAATTTCAACGTCATTCCAGAGTGTTAATTATTTTAACACTCAAAGGGCAATAGCCTTATCACCTTGTTATGACATTACAAACGACACTCAAAACCTGCTCAAGCGCCACTGCTTGTATCGTTTTGATACAAAAAAAAGCGTGCCCGTCTGGATCGCAAGCACGATTGTCAGGGTCTTTAATGCCGAAGATCGCCTTTTCACAAAAAACATTGACAAAATGTCATTTAACATTTATAAAATGTTTACAACATTTTCAAAACATCGGAGGCGTTATGGAACCAAAAGACTTGGTTAAGGTATGGGACGCACCGGACAACTCAAAATTGACTCCGAAACAATTGTCAATTCGGCTGCCAATCCTTGTCGCGGCGAGAATATCCGCTCTCTGCGATATGTACCCCAGAAAAACAAAAACTGAAATCATCGGCGATTTATTGTCAACGGCATTGGATCAGCTTGAAGCCGCGCTGCCAAGTATCAAAGGTCGCAAGATGGGCGAAATCCCCGATGAAGGTCCCTATTATGAAGAAGTCGGGCTACGCGGGTCATTCCGATCACGAACAATAAAATACTTGCGGGAACTGGAAGAAGAGGCTGGCATCAAAGAGCCTATGCCTTTTAGCGAGCAATTCATTTTTGATGAAGATGCAAAATAACGAAAGGGGAGCCGCCGCCAAGCATTGCTCCCCTTTCTAAAACCACCCCATCGGTGAAAATAGGAGGTTCTACGTCAATGTACCATCATGTAAATTCCGATTCAAGGGATCAGTGCGCCCAAAATCGTCTCGAAACTGACACCGGCCCTGCCGGCTCGGCCGGTAGGACCGGTGCGGCTTCTGACGATCCTGTCCAATGCCAGCCCCCCTTAACTAATAGGGGGGCACCAATTACAGTCCCCCTGGTAAATCAGTTCCTTGTGGATTGGGCTTCATTTACCTTCAAGCTCGAGGATCCCCAGGAAGTCGTAAAGATCATCGGGTTATCTTCCTCCCTCTTTTCCGCCTTTGATTATGGTTTCTCCGGTTATCGCAAGTCCCTGCGCTTTGGCAGCATCAGCGTTTACTATGAAGGCCGGGACGATATGGGCTGTCATGTCTGCATGTCCGGTCAGGGGTGCCGCCAGTATGAGGGACAGTTTGCGGAAAGCCCGTGGCTGGAACTCTTCAATACCGCCTTGAGCAACAAGGCCAAGTTCACCCGCCTTGATTTAGCCTACGACAACGTGGATGGCGCTCTTGACCTGGGCAAGCTCAAAGCCGCCATTATCAACCGGGAAATCAGGACCCGTTTCAAGAAAGCAACCGAAACTCAGAATTTTGATCTCTCACAGGAAACAGGGCAACCGGACGATGGCCATACGATCTATTTCGGCAAACGCTCCTCCCGCGTTTATATGCGTTTCTACGATAAAGCCGCGCAGCTCCGCCTTCTGATTCCGTGGAACAGGGCTGAGGTTGAACTGAAAGACCAGCGCGCACAAGAGGCTGTCAGGCATATTGTCTCCGGCCTGCCTGTCGGTGAATTGTTTGTCGGCATCATCAATCACTATCTTGCGATCATCAACCTTGACGACAACAACAGAAGCCGCTGCACGGTGCAAACGTGGTGGTCGGCCTGGCTGCAATCAACCGAAAAGATCAGGCTCACCACGGCCAAACAGACCAAATACGTTGAAGAGGTCATGCAGTACGTCAAGCGGCAATATGCGCCATCTCTTGCCATGATCAAAGTCCACCTCGGAGTTGTTCCTTTTAACGAGTACCTGCACGATCTACTTAAGGACGGCTCGGAGCGTATGGGCATGAGGCATGAGCAGATGCTGTTTGTCTCCTCCCACGGTAAAGCCGACAACTACAACCAGGAACAGGAGGCATTCGAAGAACGGGCGGCAATCATGGAATATGACGGTGGCCTGGAACGAAAAGAAGCGGAAGAACATGCACGGCTGTCGCCGGACCAGGAGGATCAGCCATGAACCGGGCAGGTCTTTCACCTCAACAACCACCAAGTACGCCGGAACTCCTCACCGTGGAGCAGTTCGCGCAGCGCCTCCAGGTGTCCCGCGCCACCGTGTTTGTCTGGCTGCACAAGGGCGTTCTTGCCGCAGGCAAGCATTACCTCAAGGTGGGCCGGGTGTTACGTTTCCTCTGGTCGGCGGAACTACTGGAAACCATAAATCAAGCCTCAGAGCTTGCAGTTCATGCCTTGCCCTCTCCTTCCCGGCTCAAGAAAAGCAGTTCTTTGAATTGGGACTACTGAAATGTTCCCTGTTCTGTGGTATCGTCATGGCAGACTCTTGATGGTGGGAATACTGGATAACGGAATGGAGATCACACCGTGACACAGATAGACCACCAGATGTTCTTTGACAACGAGGAGAAGAAGCAAGGGGCCATCATCAGGAAAGCAGGCTCCCGCAAACTGTATATCCTTTTCTATTACTGCAACAAGCGGGTGGAGAAAACCACCGGCCTGAACGATACCAGAAAGAACCGGGAGAAGGTGAGAATCTGGCTTGATCGGATCATTGAGAAGAGGGATTGCGGGAAGTTGGTCTTTGCCGATGCTTTTCCTGGTGCGCCGGAGAATGAGAAGGCGTACTTTGCCAAGCTGGAGGGGTGGCAGTATGCACCTGAACCGCGGGACATTCTCTTTGCTACCTATGTTCAGGAATGGTTCAAGAACGTTTGGGACCATTACCCCGAAGGCACCAAGAAGGATGATTACAAGCTGATTATCACTTCCTGGCTGTTGCCACACTTCGGTGCAATGACCTTTTTCCAGATCAGCGGCGTGGAGATTCAGAAGTTCATCGCTTCCCTGAAATGGCGGAAGGGGCCAAAGCAAGGGCAACCGTTATCCAAGGCCAGGGTAAAAAACATCCTTATCCCGCTGCGCACGATCTGGAACGATGCCTGCGATCAATACCGCTGGACGCTGCACAATCCTTTCAGCAATCTGAGGAAACACCTTCCCAAGGCACCGGCAAAAAGACGGGAGGGATTCCGGTTTGATGAATGGATGGACTTCCTCAAGCATATTGATCCCTGGTATCAGCCGGTGGTGGAATTGATGATCCTGACCGGGATGATTAATTCGGAGATGGCAGGACTCAGGAGAAGCGATAACAAGCCTGATTACATCCTGGTGCAGCATACCATTGTTCGGGGGGTGGAGCATGACACCCCAAAGACTCTGTACCGCATCCGCAAGATTCCCATTACCCAGGCCATCAGACAGCGGCTTGATGTTCTCCTGGGAAGAGCCACCGGGGAAATGCTGGTGACAACAAAAACCGGGACCATGTTCCGGCCTGCCAACTTCCTGAAAGATGTCTGGACGAAAGCGGCCAAGGCCAGCGGGATAATCGACAAAGTGCCCTACTCTCTCAGACATTCCTTTGCTGCGTGGGCACTCACCCTGCGGATTGATCCGAACCGCCTTGTCAGGCTCATGGGGCATGGATCAAAGAAGATGATCTATGAGGTGTACGGGGATTACATCGAAGGGCTGGAAGAGGATTTCTGGCAGATTCTTGAATACTACGGCAGGGACTTTGCCGAACCGAAGAAAAAGACGATCCCCGCAATGATCAACTATCAAGCTGAACCGGCGTCAATCATTCCCTTCGCTCAAATTGCCTGAAAAACGAAACCCCGAATCTTCCAATAAAAACTTTGGTGAAAGTTTTAGTGAAAGTCGGGGTAAATCGTCAAGAATCGCAAGCAATTCTATGTAGTTACTTGGAGCGGGAAACGGGATTCGAACCCGCGACCTTCAGCTTGGGAAGCTGACACTCTACCACTGAGTTATTCCCGCGATGGGTTTGTATAAATGCCAAGAGACGAGCACTTTGTCAACCATTTAATTGCAGGCCCTATCTCTTTTCGGCAACAATCACCCGATGGTCGCCACAATGAATTCACGGACAGCGGCCAAGTCGGCATCCATCACCTCGCAGCGGGTCGGCTTCCCCTCCAGGGCGGCAACGGCAGGAGGCACCGGAGTCGGCGTACCAATAGCCTTTTCCACCGCATCACTGAACTTGGCGGGATGAGCCGTGGCAAGGCACACGCGCAGGGCATCGTCCGGAAACAGCTCCAGGGCGGCGCGCACCCCGACCGCAGTATGCGGGTCGAGCAGATAGCCGGTTTCTTTGTAGAAGGAACCGATGGTGTCCAGAGTCTGCGCCTGATCCACCGACACTGAGCAGAAGTCGCGGCGCACCTGGGTCATCTCTTCATCACTGAAGCCGATCCGCCCTTTGCTCTTCAATTCGGCAAAGGCATCCCGAACCCGGGCCGGGTCTTCACCAAAAAGATGAAACAGGTAACGTTCGAAGTTGGAGGCGACCTGGATATCCATGGAGGGCGACACGGTGGCAACCACGCCGGCCAGGGAATAATCGCCCTGGTTGACGAAGCGGGTCAGGATATTGTTTTCGTTGGTGGCCAAAAGGAGCTTTTCGATGGGCAGCCCCATGCGCTTGGCCACGTAGCCGGCAAAGATGTCGCCGAAGTTGCCGGTGGGGACCGAGAAGTTGACCGGAGCAGCGCCGGCTTCCGTTACCCGCAGCCAGGCATAGACGTAGTAGACCACCTGGGCCAGCACCCGGGCCCAGTTAATGGAGTTGACCGCGCCAAGAGAGTATTTCCCCTTGAACTCAAGGTCGTTGAAGAGCGCCTTGACCATATTCTGGCAGTCGTCAAAGGTGCCGCGAATTGCGATGTTATGAACATTGGCATCGGTGACGGTGGTCATCTGAAGAGCCTGCACCGGTGAGGTCTTGCCGTGGGGATGCAGAATGAAGATATTGATCCCCTTCTTGCCCCGCACGCCGTGAATGGCGGCGCTGCCGGTATCCCCGGAGGTTGCGCCGATTATGTTCAGGTGCTCTCCCCGCTCGGCCAGGATATATTCAAACAGGTTGCCCAGGAACTGCAGGGCCACGTCCTTGAAGGCGAGGGTTTCGCCGTGGAACAGTTCCAGAATGTAGACACCGTTCTCCCTCACCACCGGCGTCACCTCGGGGTGGGCGAAGGTCGCGTAGGAACGGTCTATCAGGGACTTCAGGTCTGTAGCCGGGATGTCATCCACAAAACGGGAGATGATCTCAAAGGCCAGCTCCGGGTAGGAGAGCCGCCGCCAGGCGCTGAGCTGCTCGCGGGAGATATGGGGATAGGTTTCGGGCAGGAGCAGGCCGCCATCGGTGGCCAGCCCCATCATGACGGCATCTTTGAAGGGGATCGGTTGAATGCCGCCGCGCGTGCTGAGGTAACGCATGTAATGATTCCTTTCGGACTTCGGCTGGAGTGTGATCCAAATCTAGCAGAAATTATCCAAATAGGGAAGAGCCTCAGCCGCCGGAAGGTGTGGGCAGGATACCGTCGCGCAATTCACCGGGCGCCAGCAGAAAGAAAAAACGAAACATGCTGTATTTGTAGAATTCGCTGAACAGCAGGTGGAAACTGCCCCCGTGGTTCCACCACGCCTCCTTGAGATTCTTGCTGTCCACCGGGTAGGGATAGATGGCCACATCCTTGGGCAGCGCGTTGCGGAACAGGATCGCGGCCCGCTTCATATGGTAGCGCGAGGTGATGAGCACGATGGAGCGGACGTCGGCGCGCATGATGACGTCGCGCCCGTAGATGGCGTTCTCCAGGGTGTTGCGGGAGGCCTTTTCCAGTACCACCCCTTCGGACGAGGGATCACCGGTCCGGGGGCGGTACAGATCAGCTTTGCGGACGGACGGATCGACCCCGATCAGAAAAAGATACCTGCCCTTCTGCTCCCGGTACAGCCGCACTCCCTCATCGACTCGCCCCTTGCCGCCTGCCAACACCACGATGGCGTCGGCCTTGACCGGCCGTTGCCGATAGGAGAAGGTTTTGTAGGTGAAGTCAATGAACAGTACCGCAACGACAATTAACAGGATAATGACCAGGGTTATGAAGGCCTTGACGATATTCATGGGTTATCCAATTTTTTCCCTTGCAACCGGCCAATTAATCTGATAGAAACTTTTTTTCAGCAATTAATGGAGGTCGTAATCATATGTCGAGAAAATGTGAAATCTGCGGAAAAGGCCCCAGCTTCGGCAACAACGTGAGCCATGCCAACAACAAGACCCGTACCGTCTGGCATCCGAACATCCAGAAGGTCAAAACCATCAAAAACGGCACAGTTGCGACTATCAAGGTCTGCACCCGCTGCATCCGTTCCGGCTTTATCACCAAAGCGCTTTAATCGCGGCGGCATCTGAGCCGTCTGACCATCCGGCGATTTGAAGCCGTGGCACGCCAAGTGTCCACGGCTTTTTGTCGTTTTCGGGTCGGGTGCAATCCTTGCTACGCCAAGCATGCCAGGGCGACCACCTCGATCTCGATCAATGCCCCACGGGGCAGACTCCTGACCGCAACGGTCGAACGGGCCGGTTTGTGGTCTGGAAAAGAGCGGCCGTAGATCTCGTTCACCGTGGCAAAATCGCCCATATCCGCCAGAAAGATGGTCGTTTTGACCACACGATCGAACCCCGTGCCGGCCGCAGCCAATACCGCAGCGATGTTCGCCATCACCCGCTCGGTTTGCGCCGCCACATTTCCTGCCACCAATTCGCCGGTCTCCGGGTCAAGGGGAATCTGCCCGGAGCAGAAGAGCAGTCCATTGGCCTTGATGGCCTGGGCATAGGGTCCGATGGCAGCCGGGGCCTTGTCTGTCGCAATAGTTTCACATGTCATTGTTTTAACCTCTCTACTTTAATGACACCCTTGACCTTCATGATGGCGTTCATGACCTTGCGCAGGTGCGCCAGGTCGCTGACGTTCACCTCGAAGGTGTTTTCGCCGCGCTGGTCGATGGTGCTCTGTATATGGGCGCTGGCGATGTTGGCCTCGCAGTTGGTGATGGCCATGGTGATATTCGCCAGGATACCCTTGACATCATGGCAGATAACCTTGATCTTGACCGGCAGGGCCGCGGTCTTGATCTTGTTCCAGGCCACATCGATCTGCCGTTCCGGATCGCTCTCCAGGGCGAACTTGCAGTCGGCGGTGTGGATCGTGACCCCCTTGCCACGGGTGATGAAACCGATGATCTCGTCTCCCGGCACCGGGTTGCAGCATTTGGCGAAGCGGACCAGCACATCATCGACGCCGCTGATCTCCACCGCGCTGGAGGTTTTGCCCTTGAGCTTGTTGATGACCGCCGTGAGGCGCGACTCCTTGCGCTCGGTCCGTTCCTGCAGCTTTTCGGCGGGCACGAGCTTGCCGATGATCTGGCCGCTGGAAATCTTGCCGTACCCCACTGCGGCCAACAGATCATCGTCCCCGGCAAAACCGAACTCGCCCGCAATCCTCTTGAAGTCGCCTGCCTTCTGAATCTTCTGTAAATTTATGGAATATTTACGGAAATCCTTTTCACATATCTCCCGGCCCAGCACAATGCTCCGCTTGCGCTCCTCAATCTTGATCCAGGCGCGTATCCGGTTGCGGGCACGGGAGCTGTGGACGATCTTGAGCCAGTCCTTGCTGGGCGTATGGTGGGGCGAGGTGATGACCTCGACGATATCGCCGTTCTTCAACTCGTACTTGAGCGGCACCAGTTTGCCGTTGACCTTGGCGCCTACGCAACGGTGCCCCACGTCGCTGTGGACGCCGTAGGCGAAGTCTATCGGTGTCGAACCCTTGGGGAAACCTTTCACGTCCCCCTTGGGGGTAAATACATAGACCTCCTCGGGGAAGAGGTCAACCTTGACCGAATCCATGAACTCCTTGGAATCCTGGAGCTCCTGCTGCCATTCCAGAAGTTGCCGCAGCCAGGCGAAGCGTTTGACCTCCTTCTCGTCGTACCCCTTGCCCTCCTTGTACTTCCAGTGGGCCGCAATGCCGGCATCGGCCACGCGGTGCATCTCGTGGGTGCGGATCTGCACCTCCATCCTGTCGCCGTGGGGGCCGATGACCGTCGTGTGCAGCGACTGGTACATATTTCCCTTGGGCATGGCGATGTAGTCCTTGAAGCGGCCGGGGATCGGCTTCCAGGCCGAATGGATCACCCCCAGCACCTCGTAGCACTCGCGCACGTCCTCAACCAGGATGCGGATGGCCAGGAGGTCGTAAATCTCCTCGAACTCCACATTGCGCTTCTCCATCTTGCGGTAGATGGAATAGAGATGCTTGCTGCGGCCGGAAACCTCGCCATGAATCCCCTGAAAGGCCAGCTTTTCAGAGATGATCGTCTTGGCGTCCTGCACGTATGCTTCCCGCTCCTTCTTCTTCAGGGATACCTTGCGGGCCAGGTCAAAGTAGATTTCGGGATTGAGGTAGCGGAACGACAGGTCCTCCAGCTCCACCTTTACCCAGGATATGCCCAGGCGATTGGCAATGGGCGCGTAGATGTCCATCGTCTCCCGGGCGATGGTGCGCTGTTTGGTCTCCGGCTGAAATTCCAGGGTGCGCATGTTGTGCAGGCGGTCAGCCAGCTTGACCAGAATGACGCGGATGTCGTTGGCCATGGCCAGGAGCATCTTGCGAAAGTTCTCGGCCTGGCTCTCCTGCTTGGTCTTGAAGTGGATCTTGCTGATCTTGGTGACCCCGTCCACCAGCTTGGCCACCTCTTCCCCGAACATCTCCACCAGTTCGTCATAGGTCGTCAGGGTGTCTTCGATGGTATCGTGGAGGAAACCGGTAACGATACTGGGGACGTCAAGACGCAGCTCGGCCAGCAGGCCGGCCACCTCCATGGGATGGATGATATACGGCTCCCCCGACAGGCGCGTTTGCCCCTGGTGCACCTTGGCGCAGTAAACGTAGGCCTTGCGGATGATATTGAGGTCAGCCGCAGGGTTGTACGCCGTTACTTTGTCGATAATGTCGTTGAGCCTGATCATGGGCATTCATCTGAGAGGTTGTTGAAAAACAGCCATCTCGCCGCCATCCTCGAAAGCCCCTTTGTGCGGCGTAGCGCTGCTACGCCTCCGCAGGGCCTGCTCCGGGTGCGACGATCTGACTATTTTTGAATAACCTGAGTTATTCAACAGCTTGCCAAGGGTGGATAGAATGGGGAAAATAGATGCAAAAAGGGTGGAACCGCTCCATGTGCGATTCCACCCCGGTTCAGTCTGCTAGCGGGCTTGCTGCTTCTTGTTTATCTCGAAACTGACCTTCCCGGCGGCGATCTCCCGCAATGCGGTCACCACCAGGCGATTGTTCTTCGGGTCAATCAGGGCATGAGCCCCCTTGTAGAGCTGCTTGACCCGCTTTGAGGCCAGCATGACCAGAAGAAAGCGATTATCGACCTTTTCAAGGCAATCTTCAACCGTTACCCGTGCCATATGCTACTCCTTCCTGCTGCAAACAATAAAATGGGATCGTATTTCTACCTTATTTTGCGTCAAATATCAAACAATTTCGCCACCTGCTCCAGCATGCGGGAGGTGCGGCGGCACTGTGCCAGGACAATGGCCGACAACTCCTCGGCGGCGTCCTGGAACCGGTCATTGATGATGATGAAATCGTACCAGCGGCTTTCCCGTATCTCGTCCGCGGCCCGCACGATGCGACGCTCGATCACCTCCCTGGCGTCCGACGAACGGCTCTCCAGACGGCGGCGGAGTTCCTCCATGCTTGGGGGCAGAATAAACACAAACACGCCGCCGTCGAGGCGTTCCTTCAGGATCATCGCACCCTGGCAATCGATGTCCAGAACCAGGTCAATGCCATTGCGGCGGGCCTCCTCCAGGGTTTTCAACGCCGTACCATACAGGTTGCCGTGCACCTCGGCCCATTCGGCAAAGGCATCCTCGGCCACCATGCGCTCGAACTCCGGCCGGGAGACAAAGAAGTAGTCCTGGCCGTCGACCTCCCCGGCCCGGGGCGACCGGGTCGTGTAACTGACAGACTCCTTCATGGACGGAAAGCGCTGCAGAAGCTCATTGCAGAGGGAGGTTTTACCGGCCCCGGAGGGGGCCGAGATGATAAGGATCAGGCCTTCGCGTTTCATGGAACATCCTTGAGGTTGTTGAAAAACAGCCATCTCGCCGCCATCCTCGAAAGCCCTTTCGTGCGGCGTAGCGCTGCTACGCCTCCTCAGGGCTTTCTGCGGGTGCGGCGATCTGACTATTTTTGAACAACCTTATTTTTTTCAATAGTCTGCTTCGCTGTGATTATTCTGGATGGTAGCACGGAACATCGGTAAAATGAAAGCCTTCTGGCTACTCAATATTCTGCACCTGCTCGCGCATCTTCTCCATCTCGGCCTTGACCCGGATGACCAGCGAGGTGATCTCGGCGTCGCTGGATTTGGAACCGATGGTATTGACCTCCCGGTTCATCTCCTGCATCAGAAAATCCAGTTTGCGCCCCACCGGTTCCGGCAGACGCAGCGCCTCGTCGAACTGGGCAAAATGGCTGCCGAGCCGTACCAACTCTTCGGTGACATCGCACCGGTCGGCTATCAGGGCCACCTCCTGGGCCAGGCGGGCCTCGTCCACCTCCGCCCCCTCCAGAAGCTGCTCCAGGCGGGTCTTCAGCTTCTGGCGGTACTCGACCACCACAACCGGGGTCCGTTCCCTGATCAGGGCGGTCCATTCCGCCACCTGGTCGCGCCGGGCCGACAGATCGGCCTCCAAAGCCTCCCCTTCCTTCGTGCGCATGGCGTCGAGTGCCGCCACGGCAGCCTGGACGGCGGACATGAGCTGATCGCGGTAATCCTCCTCCGAAAGGGCACTGCTGTTCTCCCGCAGGACCCCCTTCTGGGCTATCACCAGGGAAAGCGGTACCTGGCCCAGGAGCCCCAACTCGCCGGCCAGGTGATTGAACGTACTGAAGTAGGCCCGCGCCAGGGCCGTGTCAACCTGGGGTAACGATTCTCCGGCCAGCGCCTCCTCCCACTGCACGAAGACATCGATCTTGCCCCGCTTGATCAGAAGCGAGACAGCCCGCTTGACCTCGTTTTCCAGGGCCATGAACCCTCGCGGCATGCGCACCGACACCTCGCCATAGCGGTGATTGACCGAGCGGATCTCCACCGTGAAGGCTCCCCGGTCGGAGACTGTTTCTCCCTTGCCGTATCCGGTCATACTCTTTATCATTGAAGCTCCTTTTCCACCACATAGGTTACATGGTCAAACCATACATCATCCCGAGCGTTTCAGCAACGACAGGATTACCCGCTGCAACGGGGAGACATCGGCATGCTGTTTACCGATATTCTCTATTGACAAAGCTGGAGCGGTGCTGTTCAATTATACCTTTACGGCTTCAGGTACGATTGTGTGAGACAATCTTTCAAATCAGCTCCGGAGGAAAGCAATGAACCCATTGGCACAAGAACTGAACGACCTGCTCGCCCAACACAACCCCCATGTCCTGGAAATGCTGTCCGACCTCGGGAAGAACCTTTTCTTCCCCAAGGGCATCCTGACCCAGTCGGCCGAAGCCAAGGAAAAGGCCCACAAGTTCAACGCCACCATCGGCATCGCTACCGAGAACGGCGGGCCGATGTTTCTGTCGTGCATCCAGGACAAACTGTCCGCCTTCGACCCCAAGGATATCTTCCCCTATGCCCCCCCTGCCGGCAAGCCGGAGCTGCGTTCCCTCTGGCGGGAGAAGCAACTGCGGGAAAATCCGAGCCTTCAGGGCAAACACTTCAGCAACCCCATCGTCACCAACGCCCTGACCCACGGTCTCTCCATCGTCTCCGACCTGTTCATCGACAAGGGGGATCACCTGATCCTTCCCGACATGCTCTGGGGCAACTACAACCTGACCTTCGGCACCTGCAGCGGCGCCATCGTCAAGAAACATCCGACCTTCACCGTAGCCGGCGGCTACGATATCGACGCCTTCAAGGCGGTTCTGAAGGACAGCGCCGAGGAAAAGGGCAAGGCCGTCGTCCTGCTCAACTTCCCCAATAACCCCAGCGGCTATACCCCGACCGTGGCCGAAGGCGATGCCCTGGTGGCAGCCATCAAGGAAGTGGCCGAATCCGGCTGCAACATCGTCGCCGTGACCGACGACGCCTACTTCGGCCTCTTCTACGAGGACAGCCTCAAGGAGTCCCTGTTCGGCAAGCTCGCCAACCTCCATCCGCGCATCCTGGCGGTCAAGTTGGACGGCGCCACCAAGGAGGAGTTCGTCTGGGGCTTCCGTACCGGGTTCATTACCTTTGCCGACGGTAACGACTACGAAAACGCACCGGTCATGACCGCCCTGGAGAAGAAGACCATGGGCATCATCCGCGCCCGCATCTCCAACTGCCCGCACCCCTCCCAGACCTTCGTCATCGAGGCGTTGCGTTCGCCCCAGTTCCTGGCCCAGAAGGAAGAGAAATTCCAGGTCATGAAGGGACGCGCCCTGAAAACCAAGGCAGTCCTCAACAGCGGCAAGTACGATTCAGCCTGGACGTACTACCCCTTCAACTCGGGTTACTTCATGTGCCTGAAACTGAAAACGGTCGATGCCGAAAAGCTGCGCGTCCACCTGCTGGACAAGTACGGGGTCGGCGCCATCTCCACCAGCAAGACCGACCTGCGCATCGCCTTCTCCTGCATCGCCGAGGAGCATATCCCCGAGCTGTTCGATATCATCTACCAGGGGGTACAGGATCTGGCCTGATCAAGGCCTGATTCGATAATCCACCGAAACAAAAAGGGCCCGCACGATGTGGGCCCTTTCTTGTTCTCCGAATCTTGCAATTGATCAAGTCGAGAGACGTGCTCTATCGCACCGATCTGCTCCCCCGGCGACCGGTCTTGGGGGCGGGCCGCCCGGCCACCGGTTTCCCCCTCCGCGGAGGCGGACCTTTTTTTGCCGGGTCCTGCGCCTGCCTGTCCTTTGCCTTCCGTGCCCTGGACAAGGTACCGGCCTGTTTGATTTCCTTGACCCGGACACTCCGCTTGGCCGCCAACCGGGGAAATTCCGGAAGCGTCTGGCGCGGGAGGGCATTCTTGAGCAGTTTCTCGATGGCAACCAGCAACGGCCGTTCTTCCGGGCAGACCAGGGAGATGGCTACCCCCTCCTCCCCGGCCCGGCCGGTCCGGCCGATCCGGTGCACATAATCCTCGGGAACCTGGGGCAAGTCGTAATTCACCACATGGGGCAGATGCTCGATGTCGAGTCCGCGCGCCGCCACATCGGTCGCCACCAGCACGCGCACTTCGCCCCGTTTGAACTCCGCCAGGGTGCGCGTCCGGATTGACTGGCTCTTGTTGCTGTGGATGGCGGCAGCCTCTATCCCGTCCAAGCGCAATTCTTCGGTCAGTTTGTCCGCGCCGTAACGGGTGCGGGCAAAGACCAAAACCTGGCTCCATCCCCCTTGACGGATCAGAAACGAGATCATTTCCCGCTTGCGGCTTCGTTCAACCTCGTAGACCGCCTGGGTCACCGCGTCGGCGGCGATATTTTTGCGCGCCACCTCGATCCGTCGGGGGTGATCGAGCAGTTCGTCGGCAAGCTGCTTGATGCTTTTGGAATAGGTTGCCGAGAAAAGCAGGGTCTGGTGTTTGGCCGGCAGGTATTCGGCAACAGCTTTGATTGCGTCGATAAATCCCAGGTCAAGCATGCGGTCGGCCTCGTCCAACACTAAAAACTCGACTTTGGAGAGATTCACCGTGCCCCGTTCCGCATGATCGAGCAACCGCCCCGGCGTGGCGACCACAATATCGACACCGCGGTGCAACCGCTCGATCTGCGCCTGAATGGTCACCCCGCCATAGATCATCGTGGAGCGCAGGGAAAGGCGCCGGGCGAAATTATTCATCTGTTCGCTGACCTGGGCCGCCAGCTCACGGGTCGGCACCAGGACCAGAGCCCGTGGAGCCCGCCGTTTTTGCCGGGGAGGATTTTCAGCCAGTCTCTGCACGATCGGCAGGGCAAACGCCGCCGTCTTGCCGGTACCGGTCTGGGCGCCGGCCAGCAGGTCGCACCCCTCGAAAATTACCGGGATCGCCTCGGCCTGGATAGGGGTTGGTACGGTATAGCCCTGGGAGGCAACTGCGTTCAATAATTCGGCACGCAGGCCGAGAGATTCAAAAGACATTGGTCTTGCTCCTTGGGTAAGGCACCCTGATACTGCACAGGTCGGGAGAGAGGGTACAGACTCCTGTGAACGCACGGTATTCTGCTGATCGGGACCCGTAAAACAAAAACCACAGGGGTGTCTCCCGTGGTTCAGGTCTGCCCTGTGTATAGCATGCCGGCCGGGGCGGCGACAATGCCTTTCTTGCGGAGGGGGCCGGGCTCCTCCCCACTTCCCCCTTGTGTGTCCTGCCATTTCCGGTATAGTTTGGCCCCATGGGCATCCTCAACGTCATCACCAGCAGTTCCCTGCAACGCCTCATCGGCCGCATGGCAGCCGATTTCGCCGTGCAGACCGGTTCTCCCCTGGCCCCGGAAACGGTAGTGGTGCAGAGTTCCGGTATGGCACGCTGGATCGCCATGGAGCTGGCACGCCTGAACGGTATCTCCGCCAACCTGCGTTTTCCCTTTCCCAACGAACAGCTGGAGGAGATCTTCCGTGCCGTACTGCCCAACCTCGCCTCGCCTTCCCCCTTTGCCCCCGACGTCATGGCCTGGCGGATCATGGCGACCCTGCCGGAGTTGCTGGACCGGCCGGGCTTCGAAGCGCTGCGCCGCTACTGCTCCGGACGCCGGGACGGCCGGGCTTTGTTGCAGCTCTCCCGAACGATTGCCGACACCTTCGACCAGTACACCATCTTTCGCCCCGAGGCGCTTCTGGCCTGGGACCGGGGCGACGGCGACGGCTGGCAGCCCCAGCTCTGGAGGGCCGTCTCCCGGGAGTTCCCCGGACAGCACCGCGCCGCACTGCTGCGCCGTTTCAGGGAGCGGCTGGCGGCCGGCCCCATCCCCCCGGGGCGTTTGCCGGAACGTTTCAACCTGTTCGGCATCTCCTACCTGCCCCCTTTCCACCTGGAAGCCATCTCGCTCCTGACCGGAATCGCCGATGTGCGCTTCTACCTGCTCAACCCCTGCGGCGAATACTGGGGCGACATCATCTCGCGCAAACGGCAGGCCGACCTTCTGCTCCGCCCGGAGTTGCCGGTTGACGCCGCCGAATACTTCGAGACCGGCACCCCGCTCCTTTCCTCCCTGGGTACCCTGGGCCAGGAGTTCTTCTCCATGCTGCTCGACAGCGGTGCCGACACGGAGAATATGGACGAGGGAATTGCTCTCCCGAGGGCTCCCCATCTCCTGTCCCTGATCCAGGCCGATATCCTGGAACTCCGCGACCGGAGCGCCGGCGACGCGGAAAAGGGTACCGTTGCAGCCGACGACCGCTCCATCCGGGTCAATAGCTGCCACAGTTCCATGCGCGAGATGGAGGTCCTTTACGACAACCTGCTGGCCATGTTTCAGGAGCTTCCCGGGCTGGAGCCGCGTCAGATCGTGGTCATGACGCCGGACATCGAAACCTATGCCCCCTATATCTCGGCCGTATTCGGCGCCGGCGGCGGCGATCGCCCCGCGATCCCCTACACCATTGCCGATCAGAGCCAGCGTCGGGACAACCCGGCCATCGAGGCCTTCCTGCGCATCCTGGCCCTCCCCTCCGGCCGCCTCGGGATTAACCGGGTGCTGGAATTGCTGGAATCGCCCCACGTAATGGCGTGCTTCTCCCTGACGCCCGACGAACTGCAGGACATCCGTTCCTGGCTGCGCGACAGCGGCGTCCGCTGGGGCCTGGACGGTAATCACCGTTCCTCTCTCGGTTTTCCCCCCTTTGCCGAGAACAGTTGGCAGACAGCCCTGGACCGGATGCTGCTGGGCTATGCCCTCGCCCCGGACCATAACCGGCTTTTCGGGGAACTGCTCCCCTTCCCCGGCATCGAAGGAACCCGCGCCACGGCCCTGGGTAAGCTGTCCGAGTTCATGGGCCGTATCCGGGCGGCCGCCGCCCTCCTGGGACGCCCCCACACCCTGACGGAATGGGCGGAATGCCTGGCTTCGGTTGCCGACAGCCTGCTCAGTCCGGTCGAGACGTCGGATACCGGCCTCAAAGCGCTGCACGAGGCCTTCGGGCAGCTCAGGGACATGCAGGAGAAGAGCGGTTTTGCCGCGACCATCACCCCCGAGGCCCTGACCGACCACCTCACAACCCTGCTCGACCGGCCGGGGGCCGCCTACGGCTTTCTGGGGGGTCGCGTCACCTTCTGCGCCATGCTTCCCATGCGCAGCATTCCTTTCCGGGTGGTCTGCCTGACCGGCATGAACGACGGTGTCTTTCCGCGGGTCAAGCGCCCGCCCGGTTTCAGCCTGCTGGCCGGGAAACGCCGCCGCGGCGACCGGTCGCTCCGGGACGAGGACCGCTACCTGTTCCTGGAAGCGCTCATGTCGGCCACGGAGCGCCTCTACATCAGCTATACCGGCCAAAGCGAACGGGACAACAGCCAACTCCCCCCGTCGGTGACGGTCAGCGAACTGCTGGACTACGTCCGGGAGGGGTTCGTGGTCCATGGGGCGGACGGCGAACCGCGCCCTCCATCAGCCGTGACGCACCATCGCCTGCAAAACTTCAGCCCAGCCTACTTCGGCACCGCGGGCGACGGGCTGTTGTTCAGCTATAGCCGCGGAACCTGCCGGGCACTGGAAACCAGGCGAACCGCCGGTCTCCGCCCGCTCCCCTTCATGGAGAAGGACCTGCCGGAACCGGATGATGCCTGGCGCGAGGTGAGGCTGGACGACCTGATCCGCTTCTTCGCCAACCCGGCCGCCTTTTTCCTGGCCCGCCGTCTGGGGGTGCGTCCCGTCCGGCCCGGCAGCGAGATGGAGGAACGGGAAGCCTTCAACCTGGACGGGCTGGCGGGCTTCGACCTGAAACAGGAGATGGTGGCGCTCTTGCTGGAGGGTGACGACTGCCGGGGACTCTATGCCGCTGCCCGGGCCGCCTCCCGGCTCCCGCCACTGGCCGCCGGGCAGATGGCCTTTGACAGGGCGTTGGGCGAGGCGCGCACCTTTAGCGACCGGCTTGCCCCCCTTCTCTCCGACCCGCTGGAACCGCTGCCACTCGCCCTGGAACCGGGTCCATTCAGGCTTACCGGGACCCTGGACGGCATCCGTCGTGAACGCCTGCCTCGCTATCGTTGCGCGCGCCTCAGGGCCAGAGACCTGCTTGCCCTCTGGATCGAACACCTGGCGCTCTGTTGCTCCCCGGCCAACGGCTATCCGCGGGAAAGCCTGCTGGTGTGCCGCGACAGCATACTCTCCTTTCCCCCGCTGGAGGATGCGGCCCACGTGCTGGCGGAATTACTCGACATCTACGGCAGCGGATTGCGCCGCCCCCTCCCCTTCTTCCCCGAAGCCTCCCTCGGTTTTCTGAAAAAGGGGCGGCAGGAGGCGGAACGGTGCTGGTATGGCGACACCTCCGGCCGGTTGAGGCCGGAGTCGGCAGATCCGGCCTTCACGCTCTGTTTCGGGCGCAACGACCCGCTGGACGACACCTTCCAACAGCTTGCCGAAAGGGTCTTCGGGCCGCTGCTGGCCGTGGTTCAGGAGGTATCCCCATGAAGCCGCTCACCCCTGGGGATATCGGCCTGTCCGGCCTCAACCTGATCGAGGCCAGTGCCGGCACCGGCAAGACCTGGACCATTGCAGCGCTCTACATCCGGTTGCTGCTGGAAGGTGAACTGCGTCCCGAAAACATCCTGGTGGTGACCTATACCAAGGCCGCCACGGCCGAACTGCGCGACCGTATCCGCCAGCGCATCGCGACGACGCTGGAACTCTTCGCCACGGGCGCCAAGGCGCGCGACGAACTGGAGGCATTGCTGTTGAAACGGTGCCGCAAACGGGACCAGGCGGTCCGCGTGCTTACCAGGGCGCTCTACTCCTTCGACGATGCAGCCATCTTCACCATCCACGGTTTCTGCCAGCGCGCCTTGGCGGAGAACGCCTTTGAAAGCGGTTCCCTGTTCGACACCGACATGACGGCCGACCAGTCGGCGCTGGTGCAGGAGGCGGCCGACGATTTCTGGCGCACCGCCATCCTGGGCCGCCGGGATGCCTTCCTGGAACGGCTGGTGGCGAAGGGACTCACCCCGGAATCGCTCCTGGAACCCTTCAGGGGACATGTGCAGACGTCGGGCCTGCGCATTGTGCCCGAGACAAAAGCTGAGGATTTCAACGCCGTCGCCGCCCGGCGCGACGAACTATTTCGCCAGGCGGCCCCCATCTGGAAGGAGGAGCGGGAGGGCATCCTCGCCCTGCTGAGACGCACCGGCCTCAATCAGGCCAGTTACAAGCCGGCTCAGATCGAGGCCGCGGCCACCCGGTTGGACGCCTGGTTCGACGGTTTGCCTTCCCTAAGCTGCGACAGGTTGTTGCTCTTCACCAGTGGGAACCTTGAAAAAAAGACCACGAAAGGGAACGAGGCGCCTTGTCATCCGTTCTTCGTGCTCTGCCAGCGTCTGCACGAGGCTTGCCACGAGGCAGATCACGCCTTTGGCGAGGAATGGGCCCACCTGCTGTCCCGGTTTCACGGGTGGCTGCAGGAGGAACTGCCCCGCCGCAAGCGGCTGCGCAACCTGCGCAGTTACGACGACCTGCTCCTGGACCTGCACCGGGCGCTGGAAGGGGACGGCGGCGACCGGTTGGCCGCCAGGCTGCGGGAACGTTACCAGGCGGCCCTGATCGACGAATTCCAGGACACGGATCCATTGCAGTGGCGCATATTCGGGCGTTTGGCGGGGCTGAACGGGAAAGCGGTCCCGACAGGTGCGGAAGAAGGGACGCACTACCCCCTCTACCTGATCGGAGACCCCAAACAGGCCATCTACAGCTTTCGCGGTGCCGACCTGTTCGCCTACCTGGAAGCGGCCCGCTCCGTGGACGACGCCCTGCGCTGGAACCTGGACACCAATCGCCGCTCGACGGCGGCGCTGGTCCAGGCGGTCAACGCCCTTTTCAAGGCGGACGATCCCTTCCTCTGCGACGCTATCGGCCATGCCCCGGTCAAATCGGGCCGCGATCCACACCACGGCCTGCTGGTGAACGGCCGGCCCGACGACGTCCCCCTGCGCTTCTGGGCCTATCCCCGCCCGGCGGGCAGCCCCCTCCCCGCCAAGGTGGAAGCCCGCGGGCCGATCGCGGCCAGCGTGGCCGCCGAGATCGCCCGCCTGCTGGCAGGGCCGCACCGGCTTCGCAGCGCCGGAGAGGAACGCCCCCTGTCCCCCGGCGACATCGCCGTGCTGGTGCGCACCCATACCCAGGCCGACCTGGTCCAGGAGGCGCTGACGGCGCGGGGCATCCCGTCGGTACAGCAGGGCAACACCACCATCTTCGAGACTCCCGAGGCCCTCGACCTGCTGCGCATCCTGCGGGCGGCCGCCGAGCCGTACCGGGAGCCCCTGGTGACAGAGGCGCTCCTGGGGGGCTTGGGCGGACTGAACGTAGACCTGGTGGTCGCGGCGCAGGAGGACGGCCGGGAATGGGAACGGTGGCTGGAGTGCTTCCACGGCCTGCGGGAGGCGTACCACTCCGGCGGCATCATGTCCCTGGCCTCGTTCCTCATGGATGGGTGCGGGGTACGGGAGCGGCTGCTCCGCCTGCCCGACGGCGAACGGCGTCTGACCAATCTGCTCCACTGCGTGGAATTGCTTCACGGGTTCGCCCAAGAGGGTGATGATGCCATCGAATCCCTGATAGCCTGGCTTGAGCAGCGCATCACCGGCCCCACCGAAGACGAGACGGCACTGTTGCGCCTGGAGACGGACGATAATGCCGTCAGGATCGCAACCATCCATGCCAGCAAGGGCCTCCAGTATCCCATCGTTTTTCTCCCCTTTGCCTGGGATGTTCCCGCGAACGCTCCCGACCGGGTGATCTTCCATGACACGGACGGCAACCTGACCCTCGACCTCGGCTCGGACCTGCAAGAAGAACACAAACAGACGGCCTGCCGGGAGCGGGATGGGGAGGCGGCGCGCCTGCTCTACGTCGCCCTTACCCGGGCCGAATTTCGCTGCTACGTTGTCTGGGGCGCCATCCGTCAGGCCGATGCCTCGCCCCTGTTCCGCCTGATCCACGGCCCCGACGGGCCGCCGTTGAAGGAATTGGATGATGCCGCCGTTCTGGCGGCGCTACGGGAGTTGGGAGACGCGGCGCCCGGCATCGGCGCCGTGATCATGCCGCCGCCCGATCCGGCGCCCGCGTACCGGCCGGCAGAGGGAAGCGACCAACCCCTGGCCTGCCACCCCTTCACCGCCGTCATTCCCGCCGACTGGCGTGTTGCCAGTTTCAGCTCCCTGGCGGGCGCGGGAGAACGTCACCTTCAACCCCAGGATTACGACACCCAGGCTGCCGACCCCGCTTTGCCGCCGGGAAGCGACGAGACCCTCGATCGCGAACGCGGCGGTATCTTCGACTTTCCCCGCGGCGCCGCGTCCGGCACCTGCCTGCACGAGATCTTCGAGCGCCTGGACTACGCCCTGCTGGAGCAGGCGGACATCGCCCGGACCACGGCCGAACGTCTGCGGGCCAACGGTTACGACCAGGATTGGCTTCCGGCGGTCAGCGCCATGGTTACGGATGTAACCCGGACGCCACTCTGCCCGGACGATCCGGCTTTTTGCCTCTCCCGCCTGCAGCCGGGGGCGTGGCGGGTGGAGATGGAGTTTTTCCTGCCCATACGGCAGCTCTCCACCGACATGCTCCAGGCCCTCTTCGATGGCCTGATCGACCCTCGGGTGCATGGCAACTTCGGCCGGACCCTGGCCGGACTCGGCTTCAAACAGAATCGCGGCATGCTGCAAGGCTTCATGGACATGGTCTTCGAACATAACGGCCGCTACTACATCGTTGACTGGAAATCCAATCACCTGGGCTATCGGCGGGAAGAGTACGGTCCTGCCGGCCTCAGGGAGCCCATGGCCCGGCACGCCTACATCCTCCAGTACCACCTCTATACTCTGGCCCTGGATCGTATATTGCGCCTGCACCTGCCGGGGTACGACTACGACACCCATTGCGGCGGCGCCATCTATGTCTTCCTGCGTGGAGTCTCGGCGGCTTCGGACGAGTACGGCATCTACCGCGACAAACCTTCGGCGGCATTCATCCGCCGGGCAGGGGAGCTGCTGCTGGCGGACGGCGAGGCGGTCGCGAGTCTCCCGGGCACGTAGTCATGGGACGCGGCAGGCCCCCGCGTGTTCCCAAAACATACGAGCCCGGACGTTATCCGTCCGGGCTCGTATGGCGTTCAATAAAGGATCCAGAAATCTATTTGAACTTCTCCAGATACTTCCTGATCCCCCCCTCGAAGATCTCCTCGATCTCATTTTTGGGATGATCCGTGGCATAATGCCGGAAATAGTTGATGATGATCATCGTGATCACCAGAAAAACGAGCGTATAGCCGAGCCTCCTTCCAAGCGCGGCCCAGTTGAACAAAGCTGGTGCCTCCTGCTCTTCGTTGCCGCCGGTGAGGCTGTCGCGAAAGATGAACTGTTCGCGCAACTGGCGTATCCGCTTGAGCTGGATGTTGGAGATGTGACTGATGATGGCGTCCCGGTCCCGTTCGTCGATAAAAACGAACTGCAGGCCGGTATTGTAGTATTCCCGGTCTGGGCCGGCCGCATAGTTGCGGTTGGCGGTGATAACCCGCGCCACGATATCCACAATACGGCGCGGCGTGGGAACCAGTATCTCCAGCAGGACGTAGACGCCGCTTTCAAACTGCTGGTGGGTTATGATGCGCACGCCGCCGCCGCTGATGTTGGCTGCCAGCGGTATGATGGTGTCCCATGAGTCGACGGGCTCCTCACTATGATCTTCAGCCTGCTCCTCACCCTCTTTCTCTTCTTCCTCTCCTTCGTCATCCCCCGTTTGCTCGAGCCTCCGCTCCGGCGGGAGTTCCGCGCTGCCCAGGACAAGGCTGCCATCCCAACGCTTTTGCTTGAGTTCGGCATCCGCGGCTTGGCGCTGTTCGCGGCGTTCCGCCCACTCCCTCTTGAGTGTGTCCGTGTTCTGTTCAAAGGAGATGTAATATTTGAGCGGCAAAAAAGCGTCGATACGGTAGAATTCCCGCAGTTCGTCGGAGACAATCTCGCCGATCAGGCGAAGCAGTATCTCGCGGGCCGGTCCCTGGGCAACAATAATGGCGCGGCAACTGTAGCCGCTGTCATCCTTGCCGCCGCGCAGATCGAGGATCTGGCCTACATGGAGGGAAACAGTGAGGGGTAACTGGTCGCGGGAAAGCTGGAGGGAGACGAAATCCTCGTCGATCTCGTGGATTATGGCCCAGTCGCGGAATACCCCCGCATTCGCCAGGGGAATCCCGACGCCGACCTTCGAGCCGACGGGAAAATAGTGGGCGTAACTGTCAAAATCATTCATGGAGCGAAATCCGCACGGGAAACAACCTGTCGGCGATCTTGAGTCGGGGTGTTCATTCCAGGGATCTATTCAGCGCTTCGAGCAGTTCGACAATGGCCACCTTGTGAACACCGGCGCCGTGTTCAATGGTTTCGAGGTCGGCGATCTGGCATTCATAACAGTCAAGATGGTAGAGCTGGAATACGGCCAGTGTCTCCGGGTGTTGCCTGATGATGTCGGCGATAATCATGTCCCGTGTGATCATGGTAGGCACCTCGCTTGCCGGCAAAAAGGAATGGGTTCTCGAACTCCGGGATCGTTACGCTTCGTTGCACGCCTGGTTACGATTGGTTATGCCTGGTGCCCCCAGTTCACTCAAGTCCGAATTTCGCCTTCAGGGCCACCTTGACCTCCGACGGCACAAACCGGTCGATATTTCCATTCAGCAGGCAGACCTCCTTGACGATGGAGGAGGAAAGGTAGCCGTATTGGAGGGAGGTCATCATGAACAGCGTCTCCACGCCCTGGCCGATCGTGCTGTTCATCTGGGCGATCTGGAATTCGTACTCGAAGTCGGAGATGGCCCGCAGCCCCCTGATTATTACATGCGCCTGTCGCGAAGATACATAATCTATCAGAAGGCCGCTGAAGGTGTCAACCACCACCCGCTGTTCATGCTTGAACACATCGCGGATCAGGCCGACCCGTTCGTCGATGGAAAAGAGAGGATTCTTCTGGGAATTGGCGGCAACCGCCACTACCACCTCGTCGAAAATCCTCAATCCGCGGTTAATGATGTCCAGGTGCCCATAGGTAATGGGATCAAAGGAACCGGGATAGACGGCAATCTTCTTCATGCTCCCTCCAACGTGAAAAACTCCAGCGCCGTGTCACCGTAGACCCGGCGGTCAACCCTTGCAAGTGTTCCCACCCGTTCCGGCTGGGGATTGCGTGCCGCGCATTCCATGATCAGCAGTCCGTCATCCGCCAGCAGGGACAGATCGCCCAGAGCCTCCGGCACCGTGGCGTACAGGGGCGAGGCATAGGGGGGATCGAAGAACACCACGTCGAAGCGCCGTCCCCGCGTCGCCAGAAGCCGCAGGGCCTTGAGGCAATCAACGGCGAGAACCTGCGACCGAGCGGTAAAACCGGCGGCATCCAGATTTTTCTCCAGAACCGTCAGCACATGCCGGTCCTGCTCCACAAAGCACCCGAAAGCGGCCCCCCGGCTGAGAGCCTCGATCCCCAGACTCCCGGTCCCCGCGCAGAGATCGAGCACCTGTGCCTGCTCCAACTCCCGGCGGCTCGTAATGATGCTGAAAAGGGCTTCCCGGACCCGGTCGGCCGTTGGGCGCGTCTGCATCCCCCGTGGCGCCGCAAGCCTCATTCCCCCAACACTTCCCGCAATTACGCGCATCTCCGGCGCCATCCTCCCTGTATACAATCTGTCTGCCGGAAGCTACCTCAAAATAGTACAGGCGTCAAGCCGTAAGCACTCCAGGCAAAAAATGAAGTGGCGCAGAAAAAACAGTTGAAAACAAGCCATGCTCCAGTACAATGACGCAGTCGGCTTTATCCCTGAAAATGCTGAGGAATCCACGTGAAAGCAGGACGAACAACAGCACGCCGTTTCGTGCCTCTCATGATGCTGGCAGCCTCCCTGGCCACGGTCTGGCCGGGAAGCGCCCCGGCCGTCCAGTGGCACCCCCTGGCCCGCACGGCGCGCCATGACGTTGCCGTTGACATGGATTCGCTGAAGCTGACGCCGCTGGGCAGGGTGGCCGTATGGCTCAGGTTTACCCCGCTTGGCGAACCGCAGCGCAAGCTCGCCGCCGCCGAGTACGGCGAGAAGCAGTATCGGCTCCATCTGGAATACTATGAAATCGATTGCAGCGAACGGACCGATGTTCTGGAACTCATAGACATCATCGGACCGGACGGGAAGAGACTGGCGCGCATGAAGGGCGGCGGTCCCCTGGCGGTTATTTACCCCGGTTCGTCGCTGGATTTGGCCGCCGGGAAGGTCTGCCCCGCATTCGAAGATGAGACGGTCACGGAGGATGAAGAGGTAGAAACGCCGGACAGCGACGACGCGGCACAGGCGGACGCGAACCAGCCAACGGAAGATGTCCGCTCACGCATCGCCGAGGCGCTCCAGAGGACGCAAAAGGCCCCGGACAGCCAGGCTGCCTGGCGTGACCTGGGGAACGCCTATTACGACGGCGACCTGCCCCAGCAGGCCATTGAGGCCTATGACCGGGCGCTGGCGCTTTCTCCCGACGATGCGGACATACTCAACGACCAGGGGGCCATGTATCGCCAGTCGGGAGATTTCACGCGCGCCCTGGCAAATTTCGAGAAGGCGCTCAAGGTCGCACCCTACAACCTGGAAAGCCTTTATAATGTCGGCTACGTCAATGCCTTCGACCTGAACCGCATGGACAAAGCCCGGGAGGCCTGGCGCCGCTACCTGGAGCTGGACCGGACCAGCGAGACGGCCCGCCAGGTTCAGGGTTTCGTCGAGCGTTACGGCAAATAACACGCCATTGCCCCGGTGCTGTTGCTACTATCGCGAAATATGATACCGTATAGTCAGGGAGGGTCATGCCATGACGATACGGTATCTTGCACGCGCGTTTCTCGTCCTTCTGGCCGTAACCGCCTTCGGTTGCGGTGGGGGTGGAGGGGGCGGGACCGCCACTCCCCCGGCAAATCCCACCAAGGCCACGCTCACCCTGAGCATACCGAGCCTGCCTGCAGGCACGCAAGTAGGGGGTGTGATATTCACGATCCAATTGCCACCCGGAGTTTCCCCGGCCGTTCTTAACGGCACCGATGCGTCGGGTTCGGCGACACTGACCGGTGGGGCCAGCAGCGTCAACAGCCTCTCTATCGTCGATTTTACCCCTTCCGCGACCTCTCCCCAGATATCGTTCGGCACCGTAACCCTGAACAGCTTCGGCGCCGGCGATTTCATGATCGTGAACTGTGTTATCGCATCAGGGGCAACCGTCTCCACCAGCGGCTTTTCAGTCCTGAATCCCCAGGTGTTCGACTCTGTCGGCGCCTTGATACCTTCGGCAACCATCAACATATCGGTCGCCTTGTCGTAACCGCGACACGCGCCCTTGGCTCAGCCGGTGAGGGGTATTTTATGCCCGAAGAACCTGCCGTATATGGTGCAACCCTTGCGGCATGGCCATGCGGAACGTGGCGGAGCTTCCAGAACCCCATACCGTTTCATTCGGCCCCGTAGCTCAGCTGGATAGAGCATCTGCCTTCAACAGGAGTGCCCTTCGGGAAACCGGAGCAGTAGAACCCGCCAAATTCGGGGAAACCTCTGCATTGACAACGCGTGGCAATCCCGAGCCAAGCCCGGGAGAACCGGGAAGGTGTAGAGACTAGACGGTGGGCACCTAAAGAGAGCGTATCCAAGGTGAAGGGATAGTCCAGACCACAAACGCCCGTGCGGCAGCGAAAGCTGTAGTGGTAAGCGAAGCAGATGGCCGCAGGTTCGAATCCTGCCGGGGTCGCCATGAAAAAGACGCAAGCGCCTGTCGGGGTGCTTGCGTCTTTTGTGCTGCGTTCCGTTACCATCATCTGTTCCGGGTAGTGCTCTCCCCGGCAAGGTTCCACCACGTCCTTCAGGTCCCTGAACGGGGGCATAAAAACAGGGTGATCGCCTCGTAACCCTCATCCCTTGAAAAAAGTCATCGACATATCTTCGACGCGCAATGGTTTGCAAAAATAATATCCCTGAATCTCCTCACACCGGCGATCGGTCATGAAATCCAGCTGTTCCCTTGTTTCGACCCCTTCGGCGACAATCGTCATGTTCAGGCTGTGGGCCATGGAAATAATCGACTCGACAATGGCCACGGCGTTCTTGTCATCGGGAAGGTTCATCACAAAGGACCGGTCGATCTTGATCTCGTGAAACGGCATTCGCCTGAGGTACGACAGCGACGAATAACCGGTGCCGAAATCGTCCAGCGAGAGTTTCAGGCCCATGTCCACAATGGTTTGCAGGGTCTCCAGCGTTTGGTTGATGTCCCGCATGACGATACTTTCAGTCAGTTCGAGACAGAGGCACGACGGCTCCATGCCGGTGTCCCGGAGAACCCCCCTGATCATGTTCACGAGGGTCCCGGAATGGAACTGGTGGGCGGAAACATTTACCGACAGCTTCAGGAGAGGCATTCCCGTAGACCGCCACTTCACGTACTGTGCACAAGCCGTGCGCAGGACCCACTCACCGACCTGGTCGATCAGGCCCGTCTCCTCCAGGATGGGAATGAATGTGGACGGCATGACGATCTGCTTTTCTCCGGTCGGTTGCCACCGCATGAGAACTTCCATACCAACGATGGAATCGGTCTCTGCATCGAACTGAGGTTGATATTGGAGAAAATATTCCTCACGCTGCAAGGCATGGCGCAGGCGGTTTTCCATCTCCAGGCGTTTCTGCACCTTCAGGCTGAGATCGTTGGAATAGAACAAATATCTGTTCTTGCCCAGCAGGGTGGCCTCGGACATTGCCGTCTCGGCGCTTTGAAGGAGTCTTTCGAGAGATTCGCCATCGACGGGGAATACGGCAACTCCGACGCTTACCGCCAGAAAGAACTCATGCAGATTGATGGTGAACGGCGTGTCGAATATTTTGATGACGTCATTGATAAGCCCCATCAGGCTTTGTCCATCTACGGTCATTATCGCGAACTTGCTGCCCGAAATTCTCGATATCACATTAGGATCATGCACCAGCTCGACGAGACGCTCTCCCACGGCCACGAGCAGATGATCGCCAAAATCGTATCCGTAGGTCTCGTTCACAAATTTGAGGCTATGTATTTGCAGTAAGAGGATGGCAACATTTCCTGCAAACTGTGTCCTGGTGACTGCCTCATAAAAGATGTCGCCCAGCTTGGCGCGATTCGGCAGGCCGGTAATATTGTCGAAACTCTCCAGTACCTGCAGTTTTTCCGACTGCTTGTTGACCAACATCTCAAGGTTTTTCTGGTAGGCATTGGTTTCCTTAATCTGTTTGGAACGCTTCAATACCCTTTCGATGACGTCCTGGAGATCATATAAACTCTGAACAGGTTTCGTGATGTAATCCCACGCCCCTCTCCTCACGGCCTCGATGGCGTCGTTCACCGCTCCTGCCCCGGAAACCACCACAACCGGGACGTCCGGATTGCGCTCCTTGATCCCGGAGATGACTCCGTAACCGTCCATCACCGGCATATTGAGGTCGGTCAGGACCAGGTCCGGACGCTCGAGATCAAACAATTCGAGTCCCCGCACCCCATTTTCAGCCTCAATGACCACAAAACCGAGATCCTCCAGAAATGCCACAAAACACATACGGATGCCCGGGTCGTCCTCTATGGCCAATATCTTGATATTTTCGCTGTTCATCATGGTGTATCCTTTGCTTGATTAACCAATGGCAGCTTTACCGTGAAGCAGGTCCCCCTGCCCGGATTGGACTCGACCTCGATACTCCCCCGATGATTGTTGGTGATCAGCATGTAGGAAACCGCAAGGCCAAGACCGGTACCCACCCCCACGTCTTTTGTGGTGTAAAAAGGCTCGAAAATCCTCTTCTTGACATCATTGGTCATGCCAGGGCCATTATCCGCCAATTTCATCACCAACGCTTCGCCATCCCTGGAGACGCTGATCCTTATCGTGGGGTCGTTCGTGGCGCCATCCTCGCACATCGCCTGCGCGGCGTTTTTGATCAGGTTGATAAGGACCTGCTCTATTTCGGTAATGTTGATCAGGACTTGCGGCAGGCCATTTTCGTAATTTCTTATGATTTTGACGTTCCTAATGTCATATCTTTTGCGCAGATCGTAGTCGCTCTCCGACATTTCAATAGCCTGCTCCACGACGTCAGGCAGGTTGCTCAACTGGTTCCAGGAATCACTTTTGCGCGTGAACTGCAGCATGTTTGCAATTATCTTTGTGGTGCGCTTTCCCGCCTCTCTCATACTGGCGATAAAATCAAAAATTTCCCGCTTCTCCAGATAGTCGTGCACCAGCTCGAGATCAACTCCCATTTCCTCGGCAACCCTGGCGTTTGCCTCCAGCCCGGGTGAGAGCCGCCGCTCCATGATCTGTATCGCCTGCACGATAATGCCGACCGGGTTGTTTATCTCATGGGCCAATCCAGCGGCCAGGCCGGCAACCATCAGCATTTTCTCGTTCTGGACCATCATCTCCTGGGCCAGTTTCCATTCGGTGATGTCCTGGGCAACGGATATGACGCCGCTCACGTCCCCCCTGGCATCCCGCAGGGGTGTATTGGTCCAGTTGCAGAGAATGGTCCTGCCATCTTTGGTCGTGTTTTCGTTGGTGCTCATGGCTTCCCAATGCCCTGCCCGCAGCCGCTGCCAGACCTGTTCGACCTGGAGTCTCGCGGATGGCGGCACAATCAGCTCGGCAGCCTTCCTGCCCACAGCCTCCTCCTGTGAATAGCCAAAGGTCTTTTCCGCCGCCGGATTCCAGTTCTGGACGGTATAGTCCTTATCAAAAACAATGCAGGCGATCGGTAACCGCTCAATATAAAGCCGCATCCGCTCTTCACGATCGGCCAGCTCATCCTGGATTCGTTTGCGTTCGGTAACATCGGAGAGGAATCCTTCCAACATTTCAACGGTACCCTGTTCATTGCGCATTGCCCTCATGAAGAGGTTGACATAAAAATGAGAGCCATCCTTCCGTATCACTTCAAGATCTTCGCTAACCACCAGGTCCGATGTTTCGAGCTGCCGCAGGATATCTCCCCGCTGTTCGGGGCGGGCGTAGAGCTGATTCGGGATATTGCGAGTGCTTGTTATCATTTCCTCGGCGGTTTCAAAACCAAAGGTATGGGCATAAACCGTATTGATGGTTATGAATTGCCCGCTCGGCAGAGATTGGAAAATGCCAATGGGGGCGTTTTCAAAGATGTTCCGGTATTTTTCTTCAGACCTCCTGAGATTCTCTTCAGCACGTCTTTTTTCCGTAATATCCTGGGACATGGTGATGCCGTACCGTTTACCCGAGACCTCGATAACCCTGCCGGAGACCAGCATGGGAAACAGTTCGCCTTTGAAGTCCACGCAGGTCATTTCTTCCTGATCGACGCTTCCGGTCTTGATTAATTGGTCATTGAACCGCCTAAATTCCTCTCGCAGCATTATTCCCAATTCATCGGCCTTTTTCCCGATCGCCGATTCCTTGCTGATGCCGTGGAGTTCACAACAGCGACGATTGACATCGATATAGGCTCCGGTCTCAATTTCATGCAGGCAGATGCTCAAGGGGTTTTCATCGAAAATGGTCTGAAAACGTTTCTCGCTCTCCTTCAGAGCTTGTACCGCCATTATTCTTTCCGTTACGTCAAGCACCATGACAACAAAGCCCGCCGATACATCGCCACGAACCAGGGGTGCAACGCCAACCAGGACATCGAGCCTGTTTCCCTGTTTTGTGACGCCTTGGATTTCAAGCATTGCCGAGCCATTTTTCATGGCCTTGGCGTAAAGGGTCGCCCCAAACGTTTCGAAATCTGCGCCTTTCGCATAGAGTATACTCGTCTTTTGTCCAATCAGCTCTTCCCGCCGGTATCCGTACATGTCGCACATGGCGTCATTCACCTTCAGGAATGTCCGGTCCTTGACATATGCAATCCCCACCGGGGCCGCCATGTAAAGCGACTGCAGTTCGGCCGTCCTCTTTCTTACCATGCGCCGCAACTGGACGATAAAGACCAGCGCAACTCCGGCCACGGCAAGAATCCACCTGAGAACGTCTTGTGTACGAATACCGTACTCATAGCGGAGCGAGAGCCATTTCTGGTCTATTCTGCGATGTTCCTCGTCAGGTATTGCCGCAAGCGCCTTGTCGAGTATGTGCGCCAGCTCGGGCCAATCCTTGCGGACCCCCATGGAGTAGGCATCCTCGGGATAAGGGGAAGGCGCCGCCACGTTGAGATTGACAAAGCCTTTCTTCTCGATGAGGTAGCTGGCCACAGCCAGGTTGCCGATGTAGGCATCGGCTTTCCCCGTTGCGACCGCCTCAAGCGATGTCGCGGTTGTGGGTGTCTCGACGACCTTTACCTCGGGGATGTCGTGCCGGATATTGGCCGCCTCGATAAAATCGTTTTCCGTGGCGATGATCCCGCCGGAAAGATCTTTGATGTTGGAGATGAATTTACTGTTTTTGCGGGTGAAGATGACTTCCGGAAATGAGATGTAATCATGGGTAAACTCGATGAAACTCTCCCGAGCCTTGTCATGCGTTATCATCAGGACAAGGTCAACTCCGTTCTTGTTTTTGAGGGACTCCAGGGCGGCTTTCCACGGCATGTCGGGGGTCGGCAGAAACTCAATGCCAAGCCGCTTGCCGATAAGCATGAGATGGTCGTACGACATACCCTGGAAATGGCCCTGGTCGAAGAATTCAAACGGTGGGTAGGTGCGGCTGATCCTGACGCGCACTGCCGGGTGAGCGGCAAGCCAGGCTTTTTCTTCCGGAGTGAGCGCCAGTCCTCCGCCCGGACTGTTACCGGATTGCGTCGCGCCACCGATACCCGTGAAAACGGACAGCATCGTGAACACCGTGAAACACCAGAGGCACGTGCGTAGACTCATGGGAACCGCTCCATTCCGGAAAACATATGTGTTCTTATCGATTTTTTAAATGGATTGCAATAAATCTATTGTCCGCCAATGGCGGCAAGTTCATTCTGCGAAAACATGCGGTCCATATCCATGACTATCAATAACGTGCCGGCGTGATTGATCACCCCGGTAATGAAGTCCTGGTCGATTGTTCCGGAGACCATCGTGGGTGGCGATTGGATATCGCCACTTGGAATGCGGATGACTTCCGAAACCCCATCGACGACGAAGCCCGTCAGGCTGCCAACCACATCCATGATGATGATCCGGGTCTGACCATCATACCCGTTATCCGCCAAGCCGAACCGCTTGCGCATGGAGACGATCGGGATGACCTTGCCCCGCAGGTTAACGACACCTTCCACGTAGTTTGGAGTATTCGGCATCTTGGTGATTCCCGGCATCCGGATGATCTCGCGGACCTTCAGAACCTCAACGCCATACTCCTCATCCGCCAGCATGAAGCTGACCAACTGGACCAGTTCGTTTGTATGGACGGCCTTATCCAGGGTGACCAAGGCATTTTCGGACATGATTTCCTCCCCGTTTCCGTTGCTAAAGTTTGAATTGCCGCACCAGGCGCTGCAACTCCTCAGCATTGCCGCTGAGTTGCCCCGCCGCGGTTGCAGATTCGTGGGCACCCTGGGCGGTCTGCTGGACGACCTCGGTGATCATCGACATGTTGCCGGAGATCTCGCTGGTGGTGGCGGTCTGTTCTTCGGCGGCAGTGGCAATCTGGTTGACCTGCATGGCGACTTCGTTGATCTGCTGGAGAATATTGCGCAGTGATTCCCCGGACCTGGCCGCTTCAGCAGTTCCGGCTTCAACCTGCTTAACCCCCTGATCCATGGCGGCAACAGCACCTTTGGTTTCGTTCTGGATGGCTTTGATCATCTCCCCGATCTCACGGGTGGCACGGGTGGTGCGCTCGGCCAGGGCCCGTACTTCATCGGCAACCACGGCAAATCCGCGGCCCTGCTCGCCGGCCCTTGCAGCCTCGATCGCCGCATTCAGGGCCAACAGGTTGGTCTGGTCGGCGATATCTTCTATTGTGCCGATAATAGTGCCGATCTGGTCGGAACGAGCGCCGAGCTCTTCAACGGTCTTTGCGGACTCCTGAACCTTGATGGCAATCTGCCCCATTACCGCTATGGTTTTTTCAACAACCGTCGCACCATCCTGGGCGGTCCGGGAGGCACGGTTGGCCCCTTCCGCAGCCATCAGGCAGTTATGGGCGATATCATGGCTGGTGGCGGACATCTCTTCTCCGGCAGTGGCGACCGTACCGGCCTGGGCGGCAACCTCTTCAGCCCCGGCGGCAATCTGCTCCGCGGTTGTGTGAAGCTGACTGCCGGCGGCGGCCACCTGATTCGAGGTAGTGGAGACCTGGTTGATGATATGGTGCAGGTTTTCAGTCATGGCCTTCATGGAAGCCACGAGCTGCCCGGTCTCATCCCCAGAGGTCACTTCCACGCGTGCGGTCAGGTCACCGGTGGCAATCGTCCCGGCCAGCGCGACCACTTTCTTCAAGGGGGCGGTGATGGAGCGGATGAGGAGAAACGCCTGTATGGCAGCAAGCAAAAAGACCGCAATGGACAGCACCAACAGGGTCACCTGGATGTTTTTGCCGGTTGAAACCGCGTTTTTCACATCAACCTCGGTCTGCTTGTCAATGTGCGTTGCGAACTCGGTCACCATGGCTTCAGATTGGTGCGTGGCCTCCTTGTAAACGCCAATAGCCTTGTTCGCTTCCTGGGGAGTTTTGATCTCGCCGGATTTGATCTGCTCATACACCTTCCCGAAACCATCCACATACGAAGCGATGTTTTTATTAATGGTTGCGATGGCGTCCCTGTCCGTCGGGGCATCGGCCAATTTGGCCATTTCATCCATTCGCTTGCGGAAATGGTCGAGGGCGTCGCCCCATTTTTTCCGGTACTCCTCCATCTTCGCGACATCACCGATATTCAGGTACAAGTCCTTTTCGTAGCGCCTCATCATGTTGATGTTGGCCCGTGTCCGCTGGGCATATTCCACCAGCTTGGCGCTTCTCCCGGACAGATCGGTAATTCCGAACTTCAATTTTCCGAGCCCCCAGTAACCGGTGCACGCAATGACGACCAGAAGGAGCAATACGACACCAAAACCGGCACTTAACCTCGTTCTTATTGAAAAATTTGCCAACATGGCCCACCTCCACGGATTAATACCCATGAATAAAGCACGAGGAATGCCAAATAAATATATTAAACGATATCGTAAAGTTATCTCAGAAACCCCAGAGTCAGGCTTGAGAAAATATTCTTTAAGAAATCAGAAAAACAAGCAATTATAGCTTTGATTACAACATGTTACGTTCATGGGAAAAAACGACTTGAAGAGAAAATATTCTTAGGGGTTTTCCGATGGGGGGGTAGCAGGTTTCTGTGAAGCTTTTTTCAATAATTTTTTATTGAGTGCCGAGCGATTGATGCCGAGGTGATGGGCGGCGATGCCCTGATTACCCTTGCCAAGCCGCATTGCCTGGGCAATAAGAACCTGCTCCGCCTCTTTCAGTGTAGGCACTCTTTCCCCGGCGTGGTCACGCAGAACAACCACCGCATCTTCCAGAGGCACGGCACGCGCTTCTTCACGCTTGCCCCCCATTGCTGCAATGAAGCCGTCCATTGAGAGGATACCGCCCGTATGCCGGGCGACGGCATCGAAAACGATGGCCTTCAGCTCCCTGATATTGCCGGGAAAAGAATATGCGGCAAGGTACGCACTCAACTCCGGTGGCGGCGTTGGTTTCTTCTTGCCGAGAGTTGCTGCGGCTTCCGACAGAAAATGCTCCAACAGAAGCGAAATGTCATCGGGACGCTCCCGAAGAGGCGGAGAGACTATCTGGTTTGCAAACAACCGGTAATAGAGATCGTGGCGGAAGGCGTTGCCATCGACGAGTGAGCGCAGGTTCCGGTGAGTGGCGACGACGATCCTGGCATCGGTCTTTTTGGGAAAGTCTGCCCCCAGAGGATAATATTCACTCTCCTGGAGCAGACGGAGGAGCTTGATCTGCGACGACTCGCTGAGGTCCCCGATCTCATCGAGGAAGATTGTTCCCCCGCGAGCCTGTGCCAGGAGCCCTTCACGAACCTGATCGGCCCCGGAAAAAGCACCGCGTTTGTGCCCGAATAACGTATCGGAGAACATATGATCGTCAAGACCGGCGACATTGACCGCAACGAACACCCCTTTTCGACCGCTGACGGTGTGGACTGCCGTGGCCAGGAGTTCTTTACCGGTGCCGGTCTCTCCGGTTATCAGGATCGGTTGCGCTGTGGGAGCAATTACTTCCAGGTATTGGAAGAGGGCAAGCATTGCCGGCGTGCGGGTGATAATCCCGGAAAAAGCGTCCCGGTTCGTAATGCGGCCGAAAAGGAGCTGTTGTTTCAATGAAGCGATTTCATTGCGTAGCGTGGTGGTTTCAAGTGCCTTTCTGACGACAAGCTCCAACTCCATCATTTCGTGGACCGGCTTGACGATATAGTCGAAAGCGCCGAGCTTCATAGCCTCTATGGCATCTTTTATGACACCGGTTCCCGAAATTACGATGACCGGCGTATCAGGGCTGCCCTTGGCTATATTCTCGATAACACCATATCCATCCATGACGGGCATCCTGAGATCGGTGAAAACGATATCAGGATTCTCCCGATAAAAGCAGTCGAGTCCTTGCTTGCCGTCGCCCGCTTCGAAAACCGTATAGCCGATATCCTCAAAATAGGCCGCAACGCTTCTGCGCAACTCCTGCTCATCCTCAATAATCAAAAGCGAGGGATTTTGCATAGCCTTTGCATTCTCCGGGTGTAATAAATACCCGCCACGGGAGCGGGAATTTGACCGTCGAGCGCCGCTGCTTACGGGAAATTATGCCAACGGGTCAAATTTCGTGGAGTTGGCCTCGCAAAAATCAACAAAATCAAGTGGTAATATAATTTATTAATACAAACTCAAAAGGTCGTCAAGAAATTTAACAAGTAACTCAGGTGGAATGTCAAGAATCAAATTGCTACCGGAAGACGGATCTACCTTACGACCGCGCGTCAAAGAAATTGCAGTTCCACAAAAACATGTAGTACCATAACTACAGATTTATATCATTGATAGATTCTAATAAATCGGGCGCATGGCTGATGAAACCCCTGCCCGGGAAACTGCGGCGACCTTTGCACAAGACCCCACATACGGCACATCAGGTGCCCCCTCCCTCCCCCTCTCCTCTGGAAACGGCATTAAGCATGTACTCCTCCGGGAGATTCGGAGATGCCCTGGCAATGACCCGGAAGCTGCTCGACAGCCAGCCGCACAACATCACGGCCCTGAACATAGCCGCCGCATGCTCGCGCTGCATGGGAAAGACGGAAGACGCCGAAGGCTTCTGGTTGAAGGCGGTGGCGCTCAACCCGAACCATGCGGAAATACACAATAATATTGGGGTCCTCTACCAGCAGCAGAAGCGCTTCAACGAGGCCGAAGCGTGCCATCGGCGCGCCATCGACATCCGTCCCGACTACCTGGAGGCATACAACAATCTGGGGAGCCTGCTCCAGGGCCAGGGACGTTTCGGCGAGGCCGAAACCTCCTACCTGCGGGCGCTGGCCATCAGTCCGGAGTGCGCGGAGGTGCACAACAATCTGGCAAACCTGCTCCAGGGCCAGGGACGCTTCGACGAGGCTGAGACCAGCTATCGGCGGGCGTTGGCGATCCGTCCCGACTATGCCGAGGCGAACTACAACCTGGGCAACCTGTTTAAGGAACTGCAACGCCTCGACGAGGCCGAAACCTGCTACCGGCGCGCCATGGCCACGCGTCCGGACTATGCCGAGGCGCACTACAACCTGAGTGTCCTCCTCAGGGAGCTGAGGCGCTTCGACGAAGCCGAGGCCGGCTGTCGGCGGGCAATCGCCCTTCGTCCGGACTTCGCCGAGGCATACAACAATCTGGGGGGCCTGTTCAAGGAACTGAAACGCTTCGGCGAGGCCGAGGCCTGCTACCGACGCGCAATCGCCCTGCGCCCGGACTTCGCGGAGGCATACGGCAATCTGGGAGGCCTCTTCAAGGAGCTGAAGCGCTTCGGCGAAACCGAGGCATGCTATCGACACGCGGCAACCCTCCGTCCGGAACATGCCGAAGCATACTTCAACTTGGGAACCCTGTTCCATGAACAACAGCGTTTCAGCGAGGCCGAGGCCTGCTATCGGCAGGCGCTGGACCGTCGTCCCGACTACAGGGAGGCATGCTACAATCTGGGCGTCCTGCTCCAGGGGCTGAAACGCTTCGGCGAGGCGGAAGCGTGCTACCGGCAGGCACTTGCCGCCTGCCCGGACTACGCGGAGGCGTACTACAATCTGGGAATCATATCCAGGGAGTTGAACAACCGTATCGAGGCCGAGGCCTGTTACCGGCGCGCCATCGCCATCCGTCCCGACTTTGTGGAGGCGCACTACAACCTGGGGGCACTGCTCAAGGAACTGGCGCGACTGGACGAGGCAGAAGCCTGCTATCGGCGGACGCTGGCCGTCTGTCCCGACCACGCTGAGGCGCACAACAATCTGGGGATACTGTTCCAGGAGCAGAAGCGCTTCAGCGAGGCCGAGGTTTGCTACCGGCAGGCGCTCGCCAGCTGCCCCGGCGGCGTGGAGGCGTATTACAACCTGGGCAACCTGTTTAAGGAACTGAAACGCCTGAACGAGGCCGAGGCCTGTTACCGGCAGGCACTCGCCATCCGCCCGGAGTTCGCGGAGGCACACTACAATCTGGGGGTGATGCTCCAGGAACGGGATCGCTACGGTGAGGCCGAAGCCTGCTACCGACGGGCAATTGCCTTTTGCCCAAACTACGCCGAAGCGCACTATAATCTGGGGGTTCTGCTCAGGGAGCTGAGGAGTTTTGGCGAGGCCGAGGCCTGTTACCGGCGCGCCTTCACCCTTTGCCCCGATTACGCGGAGGCACGCTGGAACCTTGGCCTGCTTCTGCTCTTCCTGGGGCGGTTCGACGAGGGATGGCCGCTCTACGAGATGCGCCACGACAAAGATTGGCGGCAATCGCCATGCAAAGCGCCTGATCTGCCCTGCCCCCCGTGGTCGGGAGAGGATGTGCGCGGGAAGTCGATCCTCATCTGGCCGGAGCAGGGATTTGGTGACGAGATCCAGTTTGTCCGGTATCTCGTACTGCTGAAGGCGCGTGGCGCCGCCCGCATCACCCTGGTCTGCAAGGCGGCCCTGAAACCGCTCTTCCTCCATTCGGCCACGGGGGCTGACCAGGTTCTCTCGCTGGCGGAAGCCGGACAACCCGCAGGCTACGATTTCTGGACAAGCCTGATCAGTATCCCGCTCCATGAAAAGACCGTACTGGAAACCATTCCTGCGGACCTGCCCTATCTCGTCGCGAACGACGACCGGGGCCGGTACTGGAGGCAACGGCTTCCCGTAGCGGGATGCAAGGTGGGGCTGGTATGGAAAGGCGCCGCCGGGCACAAGAACGATACCAATCGGTCACTACCGGGACTCGCCACCCTTGCCCCCCTCTGGTCGGTTGCCGGGGTCACCTTTATCAGCCTGCAAAAGGACATGGGTGAGGAAGAAGCCGCCACACCTCCGCCCGGACAGCCGATTGTCCCTCTCGGTTCGGACATCGGGGATTTCTCGGATACGGCAGCCATCGTCGCGCAGTTGGACCTGGTGATCTGCGTGGACACCGCCATTGCCCATTTGGCCGGCGCACTCGGCAAACCGTGCTGGGTGATGTTGCCCTTTATCGGCACGGACTGGCGCTGGCTGGACAATCGGGAGGACTCGCCATGGTATCCGGGCGTGATGCGCCTGTTCCGACAGCCAGAGCCCGGCGCTTGGAACAGTGTGGTGAAGCGGGTCGGCAGCGCCCTGGCACGGTTCGTTGAAGGGAAGGCCGCGGTGCAATTGTCGCAGCAACAAGCCTAAAGACGGTAGTTATTCACCACAAAGAGCACAAAAAATTCAAAGTGTTAGCGACGAAAAGGTATTCACCCACAAGGTGAGTCCAGCCAATTATGAAATTGTCCTATAACAGGGCCTTGAAAAACTCCCTGATTTTGCCCCTATAACTTCCGGAAGAGGTTTTTCGGGACGACTCACTTTGATTTTGCTGTTTGTTTTTCGGCTTTCCGTGCTCTTTAAAACCCTTTTTTGCCGATTATTCGGCTCGGTTTCGCCTTGTAGGCGGCTTTGTCCCCGGCTATGTGGCACCAATCCCCAAGTTTCGCATCCGGACCAGGTTGTAAGCGCTTACCGCCAAGGTGAAGTACCAGTTGATCTTGGTCACCCCCGGTAACGAGCCTGGCGAAACTGGCCGGTGGTCTTGAGCCAGCCGAATACTTCTTCGATGCGCTTGCGGAATCTTTGGCTTACGGCAAACCCGCTGTGCCGGGTGGTGCGTCCGTCAATGGCTGAGCCACCGTTGCGTTCGGTGTTCTGGGCCACATGCGGTGTCACCTTCAGCTTGCGCGCTGCCTTGACGAAGCCTTTGGTGTCGTAGTTCTTATCGGCAGCCACCGTGATCCGCCGCTTACCGTTGGCAACGTTGCCAAGCATCTTTTCTGCGGCATCCCGTTCGGCAAAGCCATCGGCTTCGGTAACGGTACTGACCATGACCAGCCCATTTCTGTTCTCGGTCAGGACATGAGCAGCAAACGACAGCTTGGATTCATGGGTACTGCTCTTGCGATACAACCGCGCTTCAGGATCGGTGGTCGAGGCATGAGTATCGTTGACCAGTTTCTCTCCCCGGAAGTCACGGGTCGGGTTCTTTCCTGCTGGCGGTTCCTGATCGTCATCTCTGGGCTTGAAGCTCTTGATGGATGCCCATGCCTGGATCAGGGTGCCGTCAACGCTGAAGTGATCCCAGGCCGGTTCATCCAGACCGAGACCGAGGAACCAGCGGAACAGGATGCTGAAGTGAATCTGTTCTACCAGTTTGACGTTGCTGGGAATTGAGTAGAGCACCTGTAACAGCATGGCCTTGAGCAACTGTTGTGGCGGAACCGATGGCCGGCCTGTGCAGGAGTACATCTGGCAGAATACCGGAGACAGATCATCAAGTGCTGCATCAACCATCTGCCGGATGGGCCACAAGGGATGATCCTTTGGCACAAAGGTTTCCGGTGACAGATACACGAACAGGGCATCACTTTGCTGCTCAAAACCGCGCATATTGTTTCTCCCTAAATATCGGCAAGATATGCGCTGCACCATAGCACAAAACTGGACTTATATGATCGAAAATACTACGACTTTTTCAAAGACCTGATAACTGACTGAAGTCAGTCTTTGTGTTATTTGTGTCTTTGTGGTTAACTGCTTTTTCAAGGATAAGTTCTCTAAGTACCGCACAGGTTATCGTGTTTTTTCACCCCAAATCCTGGAGGCTCTCCCGTTAAACAAGACTCCGACGATTTTCTGTTTTGATTTCTGGTGTAAAACAAGTCCGGTGATATGATTTATGTAGTCCGGACAGACTTGGATGATGCCGCGCGCCGATTCGGCGGGAGATGACCATGACAGTTCTTCGGATTGCGAGCATAACCTGCATCTACTTCCTTGCGGCAAAATTCGGCTTGTTCTTTGCCTTTGCCCATACCAACGCCACGCCGGTATGGCCGGCCAGCGGGATTGCCCTGGCCTTGTGCCTGATGCTCGGCCAGAGAATCTGGCCCGCCATCTTTCTGGGCGCCTTGCTTGCCAATGTAACGGCCCTGAACGGCACGGCCTTTGCGCCGCTGTCGGCTTTTTTCGTCTCATCGGCCACCGCCGCCGGCAACACCCTGGCAGCCCTGATCGGGTCCGCCATGATACTCCGCGTTTCCTGCGGCCGCCCTCCCCTCGACCAACTCCGTGATGCGTTCACATTCATACTCCTGGGCGCATTGGCAAGCACCACGATCAGCGCATCCATAGGAACCGGCAGCTTTTGCCTGGGCAGCGGAAGCTGGTTGAATTTCGGCAGGATGTGGCTGACCTGGTGGTGGGGGGATGCCGTCGGCATAATCGTCTTTGCCCCGTTACTGCTTATCTGGAACAAACGCACCATCGCACAATTGAACATGCCCCAGCGCCTTGAAGCGGCCCTTCTGTTGGGGCTGCTTTTGCTTGTGGAACGGATTATTTTCGGCACCTATTATCCGCTTGAATACCTGATCATTCCCTTTCTGCTCTGGGCGGCCCTCAGGTTCGGACAGTTCGAATCGGCTGTCGTCGTCGCGCTCGTTCTGATCACGTCGCTTTACTGGACCACCAAGGGATTCGGCCCCTTTGCCGGGAGGGCGTCCGACGAATCGCTCCTGTTTCTCCAGACATTTCTCGGTGTCGCATCGGTGACCACCCTGTTGCTCTCCTGCCTGACCGACGAACGCAGACGAGCCGAAGAGGCGCTTCGTTCCTCGGAGGAAAAATACCGGAGCATTTTTGAAAACGCCCCGGTCGGCATCTTCCAGTCAACGCCCGGCGGGCGATTCACCAGCGTCAACAAGGCGCTCTCGAGCATGTTCGGGTATGCCTCGCCTGAAGAAACCAGGGATCACATCACGGATATTGCCGGGCAGATCTTCGTTCATCCCGAACAACGACAGGCAATAATCATGCAGGCCCGGAAATCGAACGGATTTGTCAGGGACGAAGTCGCGTATCGCCGCCGGGACGGCTCGGAGTTCGCCTGTAATCTCTACATGAGGATCGTGGGCGCCGAAACGGCTGGGAGTCCTTTTCTCGAAGGCTTTGTGGAGGATATTACCGAGCGCAAAGAGGCCGAGGAGGAACTGGCCAGGCACCGTACCCAGCTCAAGGAGTTGGTCAGGGAGCGGACAGCAGAACTCCAGGAGGCGAACGGCCAGCTCAAGGGTGAGATCGCCGAACGCATTCGCACCGAACAAATGCTGACGGAACGCGAGGCCCAGTATCGTGATCTGGTCGAAAGTGCCAACAGCGTCATCATGCGCTGGCAACCGGACGGCTGCATCATTTTTTTCAACGCCTTTGCCTTGAACTTCTTCGGATACACCGAAGAGGAGATCCTGGGGCGTAATCTTGTGGGCACCATCATACCTGCCAGAGATTCAGCCGGCCGCAACCTTTCCTCATTGGCGACCGATATCGTGGCGCGTCCCGAAGCCTACACCAGTAGCGAAAACGAGAATATCCGCAAGGACGGGAAGCGGGTATGGGTTGCCTGGAGCAACAAGCCGATTTTCGACCGCCGGGGGCAACTGGCCGAAATCCTTTCCATCGGCGTTGACATCACCCAACTCATACAGACCGAACGTGAGCTGCGGACAACACTGGACGATCTCGCCATCGCCAAGGAGCGGGCCGAGGCGGCCGATCGGCTCAAATCGGCCTTCCTTGCCACCATGTCCCATGAACTGCGAACGCCGCTCAACTCCATTATCGGCTTTACCGGCATCCTCTTGCAGGGCTTGGTGGGGCCTCTCAATGAAGAGCAGATAAAACAGCTCGGCATGGTCCGCAGCAGCGCCGACCATTTGCTTTCGCTGATCAGCGACGTACTCGACATCTCCAAGATTGAAGCCGGTCAGCTACAGGTGGCCAGCGAACCGTTCGATCTGCGGGCCTCGATCCTCAGAATCGGGCATGCCATCCGACCGCTGGCCGAGAAAAAAAGGCTGGCGTTGAATATCGATATCGGCGAAGATGTTGTTGTTATTCATGGCGATATGCGCCGGGTGGAACAGATCCTTCTCAACCTGTTGAGCAATGCCGTCAAATTCACCGAACAGGGCGGCATCTCCCTCACTTGCGCACGTGACGCCGATGGTTACGTTGTCCGGGTTTCGGACAGCGGCATCGGCATAGGGGCGGAGGACAGGGAACGGGTATTCAGGCCGTTCTATCAGATCGACACCGGCCTGAGCCGGAAATATGAAGGCACCGGCTTAGGGCTCTCCATTTGCAAGAAACTTGTGGAGCTGATGGGAGGGGCCATCTGGGTGGAAAGCTCCCCGCAGTTGGGGACGACGTTCGGCTTCCGCCTTCCATTCTCCGGGAGTGCGCAATGAAAAAAAGAGTACTCGTCATAGAGGATAACGAGCAGAATCTGTATCTGGTAACCTTCATCCTGGAACGGCACGGCTACGAGGTCAACGCAGCGCGCGATGGGGGGGAAGGCATAGACCTGGCGGCCGTACTCAAACCGGACATTATTCTGCTGGACATCCAGCTTCCGGTCATGGACGGCTACGCCGTCGCGCGAAAGCTCAGGACCAACGCCGCCCTGGATCAGGTCCCCATTATCGCCGTGACGTCATACGCCATGGCCGGGGACCGGGACAAGGCCCTTGAAGCCGGGTGCAACGGCTATATCGAAAAACCGATCAACCCCGAAATTTTCATGCAGCAGATCGAACACTACCTGCCGTAACCGCGTTAAGCCAGGGAGGAGTCGGGCATGCCAAGCGTCCTGATAGTTGACGATAACGACCAGAACCTCTACTTTCTCGAAGCGCTGCTGAAAGGGTACGGATTTGAGGCGACAAGCGCCAAAAACGGTGCCGAAGCACTTGAGGCGGCCCTGGCAGCCCCGCCGGCTCTCATCATCAGCGACATTCTCATGCCGGTCATGGACGGCTACGCGCTCTGCCGGGAATGGATGGCCCGCGAACAGCTCAGGAACATACCCTTTGTTTTTTACACGGCCACCTTTACCGGGCAAAAGGACGAAGAGCTGGCCTTGAGCCTTGGCGCCAGCAAATTCGTCATCAAACCGCAGGAACCGGCATCCCTGATACGGATCATCACGGATGCCCTGGAGGGGCACCATGCCAACACCACTCCGGTGCCGGCGGAGCACCTTCCCGATGAGCAGCATATCCTCCAGAAATACAGCGAGGCCCTGTTTCGCAAGTTGGAAAAAAAGATGGCGGACCTGGAAAAGGTCAACCGGGAACTGGAAAATACCCTCATCGAGCAAAAACGTCTCGCAGGACAGTTGCGCCAGGCGCAGAAGATGGAGGTCATCGGCCGGTTCGCCGGGGGAGTCGCCCACGACTTCAACAATATCCTGACCGCAATCGCAGGATACAGCCACCTGATGCGCATGAAGATGGAAAGCGGCAATCCTCTGCTGGCCTATGTGGACCAGGTGTTTCTGGCGACCGAGAGGGCGGCGAATCTGACTCGCAGCCTTTTGATGTTCAGCAGAAAGGAGGAGATGCAACCGCGCCCGGTCAACCTGAACGGCATTATTGGAAACCTGGAGGCCTTCCTCAAACGGATCATTGGCAACGACATCCGGTTGCGTATCATCCGGAGCGACGACAACATCCAGATACACGCCGACAGAGGCAACATTGAGCAGGTCCTGTTGAATCTGGCGACGAATGCGCGAGATGCCATGCCCCGCGGAGGTATTCTGACCATCGAATTGGGGACAGCCTTACTCGACGAACAGTTTGTCCGCGCGCACGGGTACGGTTCCCCCGGCCACTACGCCTTGTTGTCGGTTACCGATAACGGCGAGGGGATGGATGAGGAGACACGACAGAATATCTTCGAACCGTTTTTCACCACCAAGGAGACCGGCAAGGGGACCGGCCTGGGGCTTTCGATCGTGTATGGCATCGTAAAACAGCACAGCGGCTTTATCTCCGTCTACAGCGAGCCGGGGCACGGAACAACCTTCAGGATTCTCATTCCCCGCATCGAATCCGGCCCCGACGTCGAATCACCCGTCGATCACGCCGTTTCCCGAAGGGGGAGCGAGACCATCCTGGTCGCCGAAGACGATGCGGCTATCAGGAGCTTTATCGAGGAGTTCCTGACAAGCCTCGGCTATCGCATTATCCTCGCCGAAGACGGCCAGGAGGCCATTGATACATTTCGTCGGAACAAGGAACTGGTCAAACTCGTGCTCATCGACACTTTTATGCCGAAAAAAAGCGGACTGGAAGCATCGGAGGAGATCAAGGCCATCCAGCCCGCCATAAAGATCCTCTTCACCAGCGGACATACCGTCGACACGATTCAGGACAGTGGGCTGATAGAAAAGGGTGCCGAGCTGATAACGAAACCTCTGAGACCCTGTGAACTTTCGTGCAAATTACGGGAAATGCTCGATGCCGACCCAGATACGCGCAGTTCCGACACATGATTCCATAAAATGCGCACTTCGGGAACGGCGGCAGGGGAAGCCCTCGGGACGGCAGGACCCGGCGCCGGACAGAAAGAGGGGCTTGGCCGCATCCGGAGCCCCTCGAAAAATCTGTCGGCGAATCTCATCAACCTGACCGGCAGCACGGTCGCCCTTACCCATGAGCGCGTTGCTACATAAAATACTTCACATTAATTTTTTTGAGGGTTATACTGAACAACATAATTCAACATGGTGATTGCATCTTCGCAGGCAGTACCGCGCAGGCAACCGCGTCAAGTCAAGCATTCAGAGATTCCAAAATTCAGGAGTGTACATGACAAGGCGTTTCCTGATCGCCCCCTGTCCGGCGAAATGCTGTTCATCGTCCCTGAACGCCGCACGTCTCTGCATCATCGGCCTGACGGCGTTTTTTCTCTTCTCTCTCCACCCCGCACCGCTCCTGGCCGATACCTCTTCCCGGCAGGGGATCATCCCGGCCTCAAAACCGTTTCCCCTCAAAAGCTTTCTCTATTCCGGCGAGCAGCCACGGCTCCCTGACTGGCTCTACGGAGCCCTGGCCGGCGGTCTAGCCGTCATCATCGCCGTTTCGGCGGTGGCAATCCGCTTCCACTCCCTCAACGTGGCACTCAACGATCAGATGCAGTTGCGCGACAAGGCCGAGGAACAGTTGCGAAAGCTGTCGGCCGCCGTCATACAAAGCCCGGTGTCCATCGTAATAACCGATACGGCCGGCACGATCGAATACGTAAATCCCAAGTTCTGCGAGCTTACCGGCTACACGGCGGAGGAGGTTGTCGGAGAGAACCCCCGCATCCTGCGGGGCAGCATCCTGACGCCCGAATTCTACGGCGACCTCTGGGAGACCATCCTTTCCGGCGGACTCTGGCATGGAGAATTCCTGAACAAGAAGAAGGGCGAGGAGCTGTTCTGGGAACACGCCACCATTGCCCCCATCTGGAATACCCATGGAAAACTGACCAACTTCATCGCCATCAAGGAGGATATCACCGAACGCAAGATGCTGCAGGAAAAGCTGGACCATATGGCCCACCACGACGAGTTGACCGGCCTGCCCAACAGGGCGCTCTTCTTTGACCGGCTCGGACAGGCGCTGGCCTATGCCAAAAGGAGCAACGCCGGATTTGCCATGATGTTCGTGGATCTGGACGGCTTCAAGAATATCAACGATACCTATGGACATGACAGCGGCGATGCGCTGTTGCAGGAAACGGCCCGGCGTTTGTCGGGGTGCGTCAGGGATTCGGACACGGTTGCCCGCATGGGGGGGGACGAATTTGCGGTCATGCTGCTGGATGTTGCCGCACCGGAGCACATCAGCCAGGTGGCGGACAAGATGCTGGCGCTCCTTGCGGCCCCCTTCCGGCTCAAAGGGATCGAGTGCCACGTGGGCGCCAGCATCGGCATCAGCATCTTTCCCCAGGATGGCGAGGCCGTGGACACCCTCATGAACATGGCCGATATGGCCATGTACCGCGTCAAGCAGGGCGCCAAGAACAACTACGCCTTCGCCTCGTAGGACAGGCTGGTGAAAAACTCAGGTTGTTCAAAAACAGTCAGATCGTCGCACCTGCAGTATAATCGTCGCCTCCGGCGCTTATCGGTGACGGAGCGGTAGCGTAGCCATCCCGTTTAGCGGGACACCCATAGGCGCCAAGATGGCTGTTTTTTCAACAACCTGTCAGACCTCCAGGGCCCCGATCAGACTCTTCACATCCTCCACACCGTTTTCCGCCAGCCAGGCCTCCATACCGGTGGCGATCTCCTGGGCTGCCCCCGGATTGATGAAACTGGCGGTCCCGACCTGCACTGCCGTGGCCCCGGCCAGGATGAATTCCAGGGCGTCGCGGGCGTTCATGATGCCGCCGATGCCGATAATCGGCAGGGTGACTGCCCGGGCCACCTGCCAGACCATGCGCAACGCCACCGGCTTGACGGCCGGGCCCGAAAGGCCGCCGGTGATGTTGGCCAGTACCGGCCGCCGCCGGTCCAGGTCGATGGCCATACCGGTCAGGGTGTTGATCAGCGACAGGGCGTCGGCACCCGCATCGGCACAGGCTTTGGCCATGGAGACGATATCCGTGACATTGGGCGAGAGCTTGACGATCAGCGGCTTGACGGTCGCCTCGCGGCAGGCCGAGACCACCTCGAAGGCGCAGCCGGGGTCGGTGCCGAAAACGATGCCTCCCTGTTTGACATTGGGGCAGGAGATGTTCACCTCCAACCCGGCAATCTCCGGAATGGCGTCCAGCCGTCGGGCCAGTTCGCCATACTCGTCGATGGTGTTGCCGAAGAAATTGGCAATGGCCGGTGTGGCGACCGAACGGAGAAACGGGACCTTTTTCTCGATAAAGGCGTCAATGCCCACGTTTTGCAGACCAATGGCGTTCAGCATGCCGCCCGGCGTCTCCACGATACGCGGGGTGGGGTTGCCGGCCCGCGGCTTGAGGGACAATCCCTTGGTCACGAAGGCGCCGATGGTTTCCAGGTCCACGTACTCCGCAAATTCCTCGCCATAGCCGAAGGTGCCCGAGGCGGTCATCACCGGGTTGCGCAGTTCCAGCCCCGCAATGGAGACAGACAGATCAGGTTTCATGGTTCAGGCCTCCCACTTCAGTTCGGCGGAGTCGAAGACCGGCCCGTCCGCACAGACGCAGCGATAATCCGGGGTTTCGCTGGAGTGCCGGTGGCCGGGGGTGACACACCCCAGACAGGCACCCATGCCGCAGGCCATGTACCCCTCAAGGGAGACTTGGCAGGGAATGTCCCACTGGGCGGCAATGCCCGCCACGGCGTTCAACATGCCATGGGGGCCGCAGGCGAAGATGCGCGGCTTGCCGTCGCTGACCGCCAGTCGCCTGACCAGGGCTTCCGTCACCAGACCGCTTTCGCCCAGCGAGCCATCCTCCGTCGCCACATAGCACTCCACTCCCAAGCGTTCGAACTCGGTGACACAGAGGATGTCGTCCCGTGTTCGCCCCCCGACAAAAAGCCGCACCGGGGCCTGTTTCACCAGTTCCTTGGCCAGAAGGTAGAGCGGCGCCAAGCCGACCCCCCCTCCGACGATGATCTTTTCCTCCTCGGCAGAACCGAACTCGAACCCGTTTCCCAACGGGCCCAGGATATCAAGAAGGTCGGTTTCATGCAGCTCCGAAAGCATGGCGGTCCCCTTCCCCACCACCCGGTACAGCATCTCCAGGCAGGGTTGGGAAGCGGCTCCGGTCTGGGCCGGGGTGTGGACGCCCACGTCGAAGATACCGAAGGGACGCCGCAGAAGCGGATCGATAGCCCCGTTCACCCGCACCATCACGAACTGGCCCGGCCGCGCGGCGGCAAACTCCGGCGGAGCGGTCATGCGCATGCGCCAGTAGCCGGGCGAGACCTCCGCGTTGGATATGATCATGGATTTGAACTGCATTATTAACAGTCTCCTTAACAGGTTATTGAAACACCAAGGTTGTTCAAAAACAGTCGGATCGTCGCCCCCGCAGAAAGCCCTTTCGTGCGGCGTATAACTATGCGTGAGCATAGTTATCGGTGACGGAGCGAGAGCGCAGTCATCCCGTTGAGCGGGACGCCGATAGGCGCTGAGATGGCTGTTTTTCAACAACCTGTTGACAGTATCTTCTCCATCAACAGCGCGTCCTCCACGCCTTCATAGTACTTTGTCCGCATCCCGGTCCGGGAGAAGCCGAAGCGTTCGTAGAGGGCGATGGCGGCCCGGTTGGAGGCGCGGACTTCAAGCCTCATGATTCCGGCCCGGTTCCTCCGGGCAACGGCAACGGCATGCTCCAGGAGCGCCCGGGCGATACCCCGGCCCCGCAGGTGCGGCGCCACGACGATATCCAGTATCTCCGCCTCTTCAAAAAGCGACATCAGGCACACATAGCCGCCCACCGAGCCTCCCGTGACGGCGACGAACGGAAATGAATGGGGTGACGACAGTTCGTGCAGGAAATGTTCATAGCGCCAGGGATGGGAAAAAGAGGCCTGTTCGATGACCAGCACGCTGTCCAGGTCTGCTGTGGTCATGGGACGGATATCAACGGTTTCCGGCGCAAACATGGAAGAAGATGATATGCAAACGACCGGGTAAAGTAAACGATTTTGTCGCGCAGCGGTCGCCGGTTCCTCTGCGGGCGTATGTGCACGCTTGGGCAAAAACCGCCATCTGAATTGCAAAAACAGGCGTATAATACATGTAGCAGCAGAGCACAAGCCGGTCGAGCGGGACGTTACCAATGGCCGGCGGAGGAGGTGTGCGATGAAGGGGCGCGAAATAGCGGCAAGTGTCAGGGAGCATGCAACAGCGGATCACCGTTTCGTCAAATGGTGGCGCAAGGAGGAGGACTTCCTCGATTACGACCTGATCGACAGGTTTCTGGAGCATGCCACAACGGATGAAGAAATCGGAGGCCTGGAACTTTTGACCATGAACGAGATGCGGGACGAGGTCAAACGGGTCGGCGGGACGCGGGTGAAATTCATCCATGAAGCGTCCGGGGACAAGATCGAATGGGTACATCAGGCCAAAACGGGGATGCGCACCCAGGTGTGCGCCTACACACCGGAAGCCTTGATGACGATCTTCGACGTGGAGACCCACGGCAACCCGGTCGATTCCTGAGGGTTTCTCCCGGAACTGAAGGCTGCCGGCCGCTGATCGGCAGCCCTTTTTTTGTCGAGGCCCCAGAGTCTGAGGCATCGAGTCATGCACCAATTCCAAGGAGGGACTTCCATGACGACCGAGAGAGCACCCGACCTGATCATCCTCGGTTCCGGTTCGACCGCTTTTGCCGGGGCTCTGCGTGCCACATCCCACGGGGCGCGGGTGCTCATGTTCGAAAAAAGCGTTCTGGGTGGGACCTGTGTCAACTGGGGCTGCATCCCCAGTAAAACCCTCATACATGCAGCCCTGTTCAATCACGAGGCCCATCTGGGGATGAAGCTCGGTCTCGGCTTGGAGGATGGCAGGCAGGGCATCGATTTCGAGCCGCTCTTCGCCCATCGGGAACACGTCATGCGCAAGCTTCGTCAGGAACGCTATCTGGACGTGCTCAAAAACATGTCCGGCATGGAACTCGTCAAGGGGACTGCACGTTTTATCGACCCGCAGACCATCGAGGCAAACGATAAAATATATCGCTGCGACCGATTCCTTGTCGCGGTGGGGGGCAAGCCACGCATCCCGCCCATTTCGGGGCTGGAGGGATGCAATTATCTGACGAGCCGGAGCGCCCTGCTGATGAAACAGCTCCCCAAGTCGCTGGTCATCGTGGGCGGCGGTGTCATTGCCGTCGAACTGGGGCAGATGTACCACCGCCTGGGGTGCCGCGTCACGATCCTCGAACACGGGCCGCGCCTTTTGCCGGCCGTGGAGCGGGAAGCGGCCGAAGCGCTCCGGGAGGTATTGGTTGGGGAGGGGATCAAGGTGGTGGCCGGCGTCACCATCTGCTCGGCGGACCGCGTGGGAGATGTGAATGTGCTCTCCGCCGATGTCTGCGGCAGGCGCCATGAATACACCGCCGAGCGGCTCCTTCTGGCGGTGGGTACCGGTCCGGCCACGGAAGGGCTCGGCCTGGAACGGGCGGACGTGGCGACGGACCCGAAAGGCTTTATCGTCACCGATGGCCGAATGCGCACGTCCCGGGCAGGCATTTGGGCCGCCGGCGACGTGACCGGCATGATGCTGATCGCCACGGTTGGAGCCCGCCAGGCGATCGTGGCGGTTGACGATATGTTCAACGAAGGGTGCGGCTGCACCATGGACTACCTGTCAGCCCCCATGGCGGTCTTCACGGACCCGGAAATCGGCATGGTCGGCCATACCGAGGAAAGCGCCCGGCAAGCCGGTTTCGACGTGGCGGTCAATGCCATGCCGGTCAGCGCCATCCCCAAGGCCCACGTCACCGGGCATACCGCCGGGGTGATCAAGATGATCGCCGACCGGCTGACCGGAAGGCTCCTGGGGGTGCACCTCACCTGCCACCGCGGGGCGGACCTGATCAACGAGGCCGCCCTGGCCCTGCGCCTGAAGGCGACGGTGGCGAATCTGGCCACCACCATGCATGTCTATCCATCCATCGGAGAAGGGCTGAAACTGTGCGCCCAGGGGTTTGACAGGGATATCAGCAGGCTCTCCTGCTGCGCCGAATGATCCAGCACCCGTCTTCACGGCATCTTCGCCCCGGCCTCAATTGCAAAATCCTCGACGTAGCGCTGCTACGCCTGCGGTTTTGCTCAATCGGCCAGGTCAAATCTGCCGCAAATCCGGGCGCTGGCGAGATGGCTGTTTTTTGTCAACCTGCTACAGAACTCAGGTTGTTCAAAAATAGTCAGATCGTCGCAACCGCAGAAAGCCCTGAGGAGACGTAGCAGCGCTACGCCGCACGAAAGGGCTTTCGAGGACGGCGGCGAGATGGCTGTTTTTCAACAACCTGCTAGATGCCGCCCATGCAGAGGTACTTGATCTCTAGGAAATCATCGACGCCGTACCGGGACCCCTCCCGGCCGACACCTGACTCCTTTACTCCACCAAAAGGCGCTACCGCGGACGAGATCAGGCCGGTATTGATGCCGACGATCCCGTACTCCAGGGCTTCCGCAACCCGCCAGACCCGGCCCATGTCCCGGCTGTAGAAATAGGAGGCCAGCCCGAATTCGGTGTCGTTTGCCATTTTGACCGCCTCTTCGTCGCTGGTGAAGCGGAACAGGGGCGCCAGGGGGCCGAAGGTCTCTTCCCGGGCCACCGCCATGGCGGGGGTGACATCGGCCAGGATGGTGGGCTGGAAAAAGCTGCCGCCCAACTCGTGCCGCAGCCCGCCGGTGACGATGCGCGCCCCCTTGGCCAGGGCGTCGGCAATGTGTTCCTCCACCTTCTCCACCGCTTTCATGTCGATCAACGGCCCCTGCTGGGTCTCCCCCTTGAGCCCGTCACCGACTTTCAGCCGTGCCACGGCGGCGGCCAGTTTTTCCGCGAAGGCGTCGTAGACGCCGGCCTGCACCAGGAAGCGGTTGGTGCAGACACAGGTCTGGCCGGTGTTGCGGTACTTGGAGGCAATGGCCCCCTCCACCGCGGCATCCAGGTCGGCATCGTCGAATACGATGAAAGGTGCATTGCCGCCCAGTTCCATGGCCACCTTCTTGACCGTTCCGGCGCACTGCTGCATGAGCAGCTTGCCGATCTCGGTGGAGCCGGTGAAGGTCAGCTTGCGGACGATCGGGTTGGCGGTCATCTCGCCGCCGATGGCTCCGGAGGCCCCGGTGACCACGCTGAAGACCCCGGCCGGGATGCCGGCCCGCTCGGCCAGCACAGCCAGCGCCAGGGCCGAATAAGGGGTCTGGCTGGCCGGCTTGAGGACCATGGTGCAGCCGACGGCCAAGGCCGGCCCGGCCTTGCGGGTAATCATGGCGGCCGGGAAATTCCAGGGGGTGATGGCGGCGCAGACGCCGATGGGCTCCTTGACGACCACGATCCGCTTGTCGCTTTGAAAGGTGGGGATGGTGTCACCGTAGACCCGCTTCCCCTCCTCGGCGAACCATTCGATGAACGAGGCGGCATAGGCAATCTCGCCGCGGGATTCGGCCAGTGGCTTGCCCTGTTCGGCGGTCATCAGGATTGCCAGGTCTTCCTGGTTTTCCAGCAACAGATCAAACCAGCGTCGCAGGAGCCGGGAGCGCTCCGCGGCGGTCCTGGCCCGCCAGGCCGGAAAGGCCGCGTTGGCGGCATCAATGGCCGATCGGGTCTCGGAGGCGCCCATCCGGGGGACCGTGCCGATGATTTCGTCGGTGGCGGGATTATTGACCGTGATGGTGCCGCCGTCCGCGGCATCGAGCCACTGTCCGTCGATGTGGCATTGCTGGCGGAAAAGGGTCGGGTTTTTAAGTGTGAACATGGCGTAGCTCCTCCGTTGCGGCGAACTGGAACATCGGGTGGGGGCTATTTTACCCTAAAGCCTTGTGAAGTAAAGTGTTGTATCACGCCTGCGGTGAAGGCTGCCGTGCAGGGAGAGCTTGAAGGCATTGCGGATTCAGGCCTCTCTGTTTTTGATAAAACCTCTTGACAGACTAGACCGATCGGTCTATTTCTTGTTCCATGAAAAAGAAAGACACGCAGGGCGAGATCATCCGGATCGGCACCGAGATGATCGCCCGCCAGGGATACAACGCCACCGGCATCGAAGCGATCTTGAAAGAGGCCGGCGTTCCAAAGGGCTCGTTCTATCATTACTTCAAGAGCAAGGAAGATTTCGGCCTGGCGGTGATCGACAACTTCGCCGAACGCTTCAAGCAACGTATGGAGACGTTCCTCAGTAACGAAGATCGCGCACCCCTCGACCGCATCCGCGATTTCCTGGAGAGCGGCCTCACCCACGTGGCCCAGAACCAGTGCACCAAGGGGTGCCTGATTGGCAACCTGGGGCAGGAACTGGCCGACCTGAACGAACGCTTCCGTGCCCGCCTGGATGAGATCTTCGGTATGTGGCGGGAGAGGTTCGCAGCCTGCCTGCGCGAGGCCCAAGACCGGGGCGAACTTGCCAATGCCGTCGATCCGACAATAACGGCCGGCTTCATACTTTCCGGCTGGGAAGGTGCGATCTTGCGGGCCAAGGTGATGAAATCGCCACAACCGATGCGGGATTTCGTCGATCTCCTTTTCAGCGCCATTCTGGGGCAGAAATAAACCATTCATTTATTCAAATATTAGACGACCGGTCTATTATTCGATAATTTATCGCATCAATACGAGGAGGGACGCATGAAGCAATCCGTGGGAGCAAAGACATTGGCCACCCCCACGCCGGTGTGGCTGGTCGGAACCTATGACGAAGCGGGCGCGGCAAACATCATGACCGCCGCCTGGGGCGGCATCTGCTGTTCCCAGCCCCCCTGCCTGGCGGTATCCCTGCGCAGGGCGACCCACAGTTATGCCGCCATCGAGGCGCGCAAGGCCTTCACCGTCAGTATCCCCTCCCAAAGCCAGGTGGTCCGGGCCGACTATGTGGGGACCGTTTCGGGCCGCGATACGGATAAGTTTGCCGCCTGCGGCTGGACTGCGGTGCAGAGCGACCTGGTGGACGCCCCTTTTGTGGGTGAAGCACCGCTGGTGGTGGAGTGCCGCCTATTGCACAGCTACGAACTGGGACTGCACACCCAGTTCGTAGGGGAGATCGTGGACGTCAAGGCGGACGAAGAAGTGATCGGCGCCAAAGGCTACCCGGATATCACCAAGGTCAGGCCCGTACTATGGGATACGGCCCACCGCGGCTACTACGGCGTGGGAGAGTTTCTGGGCACGGCCTGGGAGATCGGCAAGACCATCGCAACGGAGGGAGTGAAATGAAAATCGTCTGCCTGCTGGGAAGCCCTCACACCACGGGGAGCAGCGCTACCATCGCCAACCATGTCCTGAAAATCGCCGGGGAGTTGGGAGCGGAAACAAAGTCCTTCGAACTCAACCGCCTTACCTACCGCGGCTGCCAGGGGTGCTATGCCTGCAAGAGCAAACTCGACAGGTGCGTGCTCAAGGACGACCTGAGCGAGGTATTGACGGCGGTGAGCGAGGCGGATGCGGTGGTGCTGGCCTCGCCGGTCTATTACGGGGACATAACCAGCCAGCTCAAGGGTTTCATCGACCGCACCTATTCCTACCTGGTTCCCGACTACATCTCCAACCCGCAGCCAAGCCGCCTGACGCCCAAAAAACTGGTCTTCGTCCTGACCCAGGGGCAACCGGAGGAGGCGTCGTTTTCCGATATTTTCCCGCGCTACGAAGGGTTTCTCAAATGGATGGGATTCAGCGAGCCCACCCTGATCCGCGCCTGCGGTATCGGCCCCGGCAGAACCAACATCGTTCCGGGACATGTCCTGCAACAGGCCGAGGAAGCGGCACGCTCTCTGTTGGCATAATTACGAGATTCGTTACGAAAGGAGACGGTGATGGAAGAGCGTATCCGCGCCATGATATGCCGCTTTATCGAAGATAATCCGGCCGGCCGCTTTCCCGAAAACGGCGAACCGTATTTCGATGAGCCGCTGGTCGGCTATGCCGCTGCCGACGACCCGCTCTTCGGCGACTACAAACGGATCATCGGGGGGTTTCACCGTACGCCGCACGAGGTCATGGAGATCGGTTTCGGCTCCGGCATACGGGCAGCCACGGTCATTTCCTGGATCCTGCCCATCACCCGGCCGACGCGGGAGAGCAACCGCCGGGAAACGGTCTACCCCTCCCAGGCCTGGGCTCGCACCAGGAACTTCGGCGAGCAGCTCAATGCCGCCCTGCGCCGCCACGTGACGGAATGGCTCGCCGAACAGGGGCACCACGCCGTGGCCCCCCAACTGGAAGCGACCTGGCGCGAATATACGGACACTCCGGCCGGAAGGGCCTCTACCTGGTCGGAGCGCCACGCAGCCTACGCCGCCGGCCTGGGCACCTTCAGCCTGAACGACGCCCTGATCACCCCCCGGGGGATTGCCCACCGCTGCGGCAGCGTGATCACGGATCTGCCGCTGACGCCGAGCCCGCGGCCCTACCCCCATCACTATCACAACTGCCTCTATTACCGGGAGAAAAGCTGCGGCGCCTGTATCGGACGCTGCCCAGCGGGCGCCATTTCACCGCAGGGGCACGACAAGGACGCCTGCAGCCGTTACGTCTACGGCACCGCGGTAGACGCGGTCGCCGAACAGTTCGGCGTGACCCATACCGGCTGCGGCCTCTGCCAGACCAAGGTTCCGTGCGAGGGAAGCATCCCGGCCTGATTTCGCGAAACTATGAAACTTAGCGTTTTTCAACCACCCCTTACAGGAGGAAAAAATGAGTCTGGTCACCATCGATCACACCACGTGCCTGCGTGACGGCATGTGCAGCGAAGTATGTCCCGCAGGTCTCTTTGAGGAAGATGGGGAGGGTTTTCCTGTTTTCCGGGCCGACGCGGACCAAATCTGTTTTGACTGCGGCCACTGCGTTACCGTCTGCCCCCAGGGAGCAGTCGGCCACCAACGGCTCCCCCTGGCCGATGCGCCCCTGGTCGATCACACCCTGACCGTCTCCGTGCCAGCCCTGACCCAGCTTTTGAAGAGCCGTCGCTCGGTCCGGGAATTCCGGGAAGAGCCGGTGCCCCAGGCCCTGGTCAGCAAGATCATCGACACGGCCCGCTGGGCTCCTTCGGCCGTAAACCGTCAGCCGGTGCACTGGCTGGTGATCCAGGCCCCGGACGAGGTCAGGAGCCTGGCCGGCCTGGTGGTGGATTACCTGCGCCAGAGCAGCAAGCTGGAGCCTCGCTACACCAAATACGTCGAGCTGTGGGACCAGGGCAAGGACCCGATCCTGCGCAATGCGCCCCATCTGGCCGTTATCCATGCCCCGGACGAGTGGCTCTGGAGCTCGGTGGACAGCACCATTGCCCTGACCCAGTTTGAGCTGGCTGCAGTGGCGCAGGGCATCGGCACCTGCTGGGCCGGTTTCCTGATGCGGGCCGCCAACGGGCATCCGCCGCTCAAGGAGGCCCTCGGAATTCCCGCAGATCACAGCGTCTTCGGAGCGATGATGTACGGCTTTCCCCGCTACCCTTACCTGCGCATTCCGCAACGCCAGGCAGCGCGGATCGAATGGAGATGACCGGGTAACCGCGCACTGATTTTAAGCAAAGTGTAGCATGTCGTGAAACTGTCCCTCAAAACCCACCGCGGAGGTATGAATATGAAGGTCGTTGCGATAAACGGAAGTCCGAGAAAAAAATGGAACACGGCGACCCTGCTGGGCAAGGCCCTGGAAGGTGCCGCCGCCCAAGGGGCCGAGACGGAGCTTGTCCACCTCTACGACCTTGATTTCAAGGGATGCATAAGCTGCTTTGCCTGTAAGACCAGAGGTGGCAAAAGCTACGGAACGTGCGGTTTCACCGACAGCCTGACGCCGGTCCTGAACAGGATTAGCGAGGCCGACGCCCTGCTCATCGGTTCTCCGGTCTATTTCGGTTCGGTTACCGGCGAAACCCGTTCTTTCCTTGAGCGTCTGCTGTTTCAGTACCTGACCTACACCGTGCCCTATGCATCCATAGCTCCCAAAAAGATCGCCACCGGGTTCATCTATACGATGAACGTCACGGAGGAGCAGAGCAAGACATACGGCTACGAGCATCTCTTCAGCTCCCACGCCCGCTACCTGCAACTGATCTTCGGACAGCAGTCCGGGTCCCTGTGCAGCTTTGACACCTGTCAGGTTGACGATTATTCCAGGGTGCTGATAGAGAGTTTCGATCCCGTCCATAAAGTAGAGCGGCATAAAGAGGTATTTCCCCAGGATTGCCAGAAGGCGTATGAGATGGGTGCGAGACTTGCCGGAAAAGAGTCATGACATGACAGATCAGGCAAAAAACCTTCCTGGATGACGAAATAAGACCGGCCGGCCGGGAGGACGACAACCCAGACATGCAAAGGCCCCGTTTCCCGGATGGGAGGCGGGGCCTTTGCATGTCCGCCGGCACCATCGGCAGCCTGCGGTGCCGCTCTCGCCCAACAGGCCGAAAGCACTCGGAGTGTTTCCGTGTCCTTGGGATCGATCGCGTTTATTGCGTTGACGGGAGGAGCCTGAGCAATTATAAGAACCCCTTGACAAACAATTTGGAACTATTATAGATTGAGCTCATTGAATGACTGTTCATTCAATTGGACAAGGAGGTCAATGACGCATGGCAAGGCCTGATAAACGTAGGGATATAGTTCTGGCGGCATTGCAGATTATTGCCGAACAGGGATTCCATGGTGCCCCCATGGCCATGATCGCCGAGCGGGCCGGAGTTGCGGCCGGCACTATCTACTGTTATTTCGAAAGCAAGGATATCCTCATCAAGGAACTGTACCGTGAGGTTGAAGGAAAGCTGCTGGAGGCGCTCCGGGAGGGCTATGTGACGGAGCGACCCATCAGGGAGCGTTTTCTGCATCTGGGCATCGGGCTCCTCAAATACTGGATCTCTCACCCCCTCCATTTCAAATACATGGAACAGTTTCACAACTCCCCCTATGGAGCGGCGTTACGCCGGGGCAGGTTCGCAAAGGAGTTTCAGGACGACGACCTCCTGTACATGGAACTATTTGAGCTGGGAGTCTCCCAGCAGGTGATCAAGGACCTGCCCGACATCGCACTCTTTGCCCTGTCCTTCGGACCGTTGATCACCCTGGCCCGGGACAGCATCCTGGGCTTCATCAAACTGGACGACACGATGATCGAAAAAACCGTTGCGGCATGCTGGGACGGCATCAAACGTTAGCTGGCTGTCGAAAAACTCAGGCTGTTTTTCAACAACCTCATAGTGCAAACGAGGGCAACGCATGACAGAAACCGCTCACACCACCATCCATCGCCACGATTGCCGCCCCCCCGATTATACGGTCGAGAGCATCGACCTCCGCTTTGAGCTGGGCGAGGACACAACCATCGTCCGCTCCCGCCTTGCCCTGCGGGCCGCCTATGACCGGGCTGAAGGAGAACGGCCGCTGGTCCTGGATGGCCATCGTTTCACCCTCCGCAGCCTGCACCTCAACGGAACGGCACTTGACCCGAAGGCATTCCGGGTATCGGACGAATCACTCGTCGTACCCTCCGTTCCTGCCGCCTTCACCCTGGAGGTGGAAACCGAACTGCGCCCTCAGGACAATACCTACCTGGAGGGGCTCTATCGCTCGGGGGGGATGTTCTGCACCCAGTGCGAAGCCCAGGGTTTCCGCTCCATCACTTACTATCTGGACCGTCCCGATGTGCTTTCCGTCTACACCGTCACCATCATTGCCGACCGGCAGCATTTTCCGGTGCTTCTGTCCAACGGCAACCCGGTGGACCGGGGCGAACTGCCGGACGGCCGCCATTTCGCAACCTGGCACGACCCTTTCAGAAAACCGAGCTACCTGTTCGCCCTGGTAGCCGGCAAGCTGGCCTGCATCGAGGATGGCTTTACGACCCGTACGGGCCGGGAGGTGAGCCTGCGCCTCTATCTGGAGGAAAACAACCGCCACAAGGGAGCGTATGCGCTCCGTTCCCTGAAAAAGGCCATGCGCTGGGACGAGGAGACCTTCGGCAGGGAATACGACCTGGACTGCTACATGATCGTGGCGGTGGACGACTTCAACATGGGGGCCATGGAGAACAAGGGGCTCAATGTCTTCAATTCCCGCTACGTCCTGGCCACCCCGGAAACCGCCACCGACGAGGACTATCAGGCCATCGAAGAGGTCATCGGTCACGAGTATTTTCACAACTGGAGCGGCAACCGGGTCACCTGTCGAGACTGGTTCCAGCTCTCCCTCAAGGAGGGGCTGACCATCTTCCGCGACCAGGAGTTCTCGGCCGATATGGAATCGCGTGGCGTGAAACGCATCGCCGATGTCCGCTACCTGCGCACCGCCCAGTTCCCCGAGGACAACGGCCCCCTGGCCCACCCGGTCCGGCCCGACTCCTACATGGAGATCAACAACTTCTACACCAACACCGTCTACAACAAAGGTTCCGAAGTGATCCGCATGCTTCGCACCCTTCTGGGCCCGGAACGTTTCAGAAAAGGCATGGATCTCTATTTCGAGCGCAACGACGGCCAGGCGGTCACTATCGAAGACTTTGTCCAGGCAATGGCCGATGCGGGAGACAGGGACCTGGGCCAGTTCCGCCTCTGGTACAGTCAGGCGGGAACGCCCCGGATCCAGGTATCAGGCTCATTCGAAGCGGCCGATGGCGTCTTCACCCTGAAGGTATGTCAGTCGTGCCCTGAGACGCCGGGGCAGACGGAAAAGCAACCGTTCCACATCCCCCTGGTCGTTGGCCTCCTGGACCGGGATGGCCGGGAACTTCCGGTCACCCTGTTCGGAGAATCGGCACCCGGCCCGGCCACGCGGGTTCTCGAGGTGTGCAGGGCCGAGCAAACGTTCCACTTCTCCGGTTTGGAACACGAGCCGGTGCCGGCGCTGCTGCGCGGCTTCTCCGCACCGGTGAAACTGGACCACCCTTACCGCCACGACGACCTCGTGCTGCTCATGGCCCATGAGACCGATCCGTTCTGCCGTTGGGAGGCGGGACAGCAATTGGCATCCCAGGTTATTCTCGGCCTGGTGGCTGACTACCAGGCCGGGCGGGAGCTCAGGCCGGACCAGGCCTTTGTGGCGGCCTACCGGACCTCCCTCACCGGAGAGGAGCGGGATCGGGGTTTTCTGGCCGAGGCGCTTACGCTGCCATCGGAGAAATACCTGGCCGAACTGATGCCGGTCATTGATCCCGAGGCCATCCACATTGTCCGCAGATTTGTCATCCGCACCCTGGCAACGCAGTTGCGGGACGATTTCCTGAAGGTGCGCGAGGCGTGCCGCGGCACACAGCCTTACGGGGTGGACGACGGCCGCTCCGGGGAACGCCGCCTGGCCAACCTTTGCCTGGCCTGCCTGATGAGCCTTGAAGAACAAGACATCACCGATCTCTGCATCCGGCAGTATCATGCAGCGGACAATATGACCGATGCCATGGGCGCCCTCGTGCCGCTGGCCTCATGCAACTGCCCGGAGCGCAGCGAGGCGTTGGAGGATTTTTATCGCCGCTGGCAGGGGGATCGCCAGGTAGTGGACAAGTGGTTCTCGCTCAGGGCCATGTCCGACCTCCCCGGCACCATTGCCGACGTCCGGTCCCTCATCGGCCACCCGGCCTTCGAACTCACCAACCCCAACCGTTTCCGGGCCCTGGTGGGCGCCTTCAGCCAGAACCAGCCCCATTTCCATGCCCCCGACGGCGCGGGCTACCGCTTCCTGGTAGACCAGCTGCTCCGCCTCATCCCGCTCAATCCCCAGGTTTCCGCCCGCCTGCTTGCACCACTGACCACCTGGCGCCGCTTCGAGCCGGGGAGACAGGCGCTCATGCAGCAGGAGCTGATGCGGATCCGGGCTCTCCCCAGTCTTCCCCGCGATGTATACGAGGTTATCACGAAGAGCCTTTGACAAAAACGCTTCTCCCTGTATTCTCTATCGGCATGAGGTCATACGTGACAAAGCTGCATACGATGAGCTGTACCCCCGTCAGGGAGAATGACGCCGTAGTCCACACCAATGGCGCACGCGCCTTGCGTTCGGCGGCCGTGCTGCCGGTCGCCGCCGCGTGCCTGGCACTGGGCGGCTGCACGGTCGGACCAGATTTCCATGTGCCGCCGTCGCCACCGGTCGCAGGCTACACGGCTGCGGCCCTTCCGGCGCAAACCGTCGCCGCCCCGGTGCCCGGCGGGGCGGCGCAGAGGTTCATGGCCGGAGCGGACATCCCGCCCCAATGGTGGGAACTGTTCCACAGCCCGGAACTGGATCAGGTGATCCGCCAGGCTCTGAAAGACAATCCGACCCTGGCCGCGGCCCAGGCGACCCTGCTTCAGGCGCGGGAAAACCTGCGGGCCCGGAGCGGGACTGAATACTTTCCGGGTGTGGACGCGTCCTTCACCGGAACACGTCAGCAGGCCACCGGCGCAGCCTTCGGCCAACCCGGCGCCGGTACGTTCGCGTACAACCTCTACAACGCATCGGTGGGCGTGTCCTACGCCCTCGACCTGTTCGGCGGCGGACGACGCGAACTGGAGGGGCTCAGGGCGCAGGTGGACTACCAGCGCTTTCAGCTCGAAGGCGCCTATCTGACGCTCACGTCAAACATCGTCACCACGGCGGTGAAAGAGGCCTCCCTGCGGGCCCAGATCAAGACCACCCGGGAGATCGTCGCCCTGCAGGAACGGCAATTGGAACTGGTGAAACGCCAATTCCAGCTGGGCGGCGCCGCACGTGCCGACATCCTGGCCCAGGAGGCGCAGTTGGCCCAGGGCCGGACCGGCCTCCCTCCGTTGGAGAAGGATCTGGCCCAGACCCGCAACCTGTTGGCGGTGTATACCGGCAAACTCCCGACCGAAGCAGCGATTCCCGAATTCAGCCTCGACAAGCTGAACCTCCCGAAGGAACTCCCCTTGAGCCTCCCCTCTGTGCTGGTGCGCCAGCGCCCCGACATCCGCGCCTCGGAAGAGTTGCTGCATGCGGCCGGCGCCCAGGTCGGCGTGGCCACGGCCAACCTCTACCCCCAGATCACCCTCAACGGCAGCCTGGGATCGCAGGCAACCCGGATAGAGGACCTGTTCACATCGGGAACCGCCATCTGGAGCCTGGGCGCTGGCCTTACCCAGCCGCTCTTCCACGGAGGCGAGCTGACCGCCAAACGCCGAGCGGCCATCGCCGCTTTTGACCAGGCATTGGCGCAGTATCGGGGCACCGTTCTCCAGGCCTTCCAGAACGTGGCCGACGTGCTGCAGGCGCTCGAATCGGATGCAGCGACGCTCAAGGCGCAATCGGAAGCCGAAAAAACAGCCCGCGATTCCTTTGAGCTGACACAACGGCAGTTTGCGCTCGGCGCAGCTAACTACCTGTCATTACTCAACTCCCAGCGTCAGCATCAGCAGGCGCTCATAAGCCTGGTGCAGGCGCGGGCCGCCCGTTTTGCCGACAGCGCGGCACTCTTCCAGGCTATGGGGGGCGGGTGGTGGAACCGGGAAACGAAATCCGCCGCCGGAAACGACAGCAACGGAGTACACGTGAACGGAGATCGCACACCATGAAAAAACGCCTCATCCTCTCCATACTCGGCCTGATTGCCGTCATCGCCATCCTGGCAGGCGTCAAGGCTCTGCAGATCGGCGCCATGATCAGCCACGGCAAGAAATTCGTCCCGCCACCCGAGACGGTCACATCGACCCGGGTCAAAACCGAGACGTGGGCGGCCGACCTGACTGCGGTCGGCACACTGACAGCGGTGCAGGGGGTAACCGTGGCAGCCGAATTGGACGGGAAAGTGGTGAAGATCGGCTTCGAGCCGGGTACGACGGTGAAAAAGGGCGATTTGCTGGTGCGTCAGGACACCTCGTCGGAAGAGGCCCAACTCCCCGGCCTGGCGGCCCAGATGAAGCTGGCCCGCACCGAATTGGCGCGTGACGACAAGATGCTGGTTGACAAGATCATTTCCCAATCCGACCATGACAAGGCCGCAGCCGCCTACGACCAGGCAGTGGCCCAGGTCAACAACGTCCGGGCCACCATCGACAAGAAAACCATCCGCGCCCCTTTTACCGGACGCCTCGGCATCCGCCAGGCCAACCTCGGCCAGATGCTCCGCCAGGGAGACCCCATCGTTTCCCTGCAAACCCTCAGTCCGATCTTTGTGGATTTCAGCCTGCCGCAGCAGCAGATGGCCCAGATCCATGCCGGCCTGCCGGTGCGGGTGACGTGCGACGCCCTGCCGGGCGACCGGGTCGAGGGGCGCATCACCGCCATAAATCCGCTGGTGGACAGCGATACCCGCACCATAAAGCTCCAGGCCACCGTGACCAACCGTGCCGAAAAGCTGCGGCCCGGCATGTTCGTCAACGTGGCGGTCGGCCTGGCCGCGCGCCCGAAGGTGCTGGCCATCCCGGTCACAGCGGTGCTCTATGCACCCTACGGCGACTCGGTCTTCGTCATCGATGCGCAAAAGGATGGCAAGAAGGGGCTGACGCTGCGGCAGCAGTTCGTGCGCCTCGGCGAAAAACGGGGCGATTTCGTTGCCGTGACCAGTGGCCTGAAAGAAGGGGAATCCATCGTCACCACGGGGGTCTTCAAGCTGCGCAACGGTCAGTCGGCGATAATCGACAACACGCTCTCCCCCTCCTTCCAGCAATCGCCCAGGCCGGAGAATAACTGACGATGAAATTCACCGATCTCTTCATCCGCCGCCCCGTCCTGGCCCTGGTGGTCAACCTGGTGATCATCATCGCCGGTTTGCAGGCCATCCGGACCCTCAACGTGCGCCAGTATCCGCACAGCGAGAACGCGTCGGTAACCGTCACCACCGTCTATACCGGCGCCAGCGCCGAATTGGTGCGCGGCTTCATAACCACCCCCCTGGAGCGCGCCATCGCCGCCGCCGACGGCATCGAATACATGGAATCCCAGAGCACCCTGGGGCTTTCCACCATCACGATTCGCCTCAAGATCAACTATGATTCCACCAAGGCCCTGGCCGAGATCAGCTCCAAGGTGGACCAGGTGCGCCGCGACCTGCCGCCGGAAGCGGAAGTGCCGGTGATCAACATCGAGTCGGCCGACAGCCAGTTCGCCTCGGCCTACCTGAGCTTCTCCTCCGACATCCTCAAGCAGAACGAGATCACCGACTACCTGGTACGCGTCGTCCAGCCCCGCCTGTCGGCCATCGCCGGCGTTCAGCGGGCCGACATCCTGGGTGGGCGCACCTTTGCCATGCGCATCTGGTTGAAGCCGGAACGCATGGCGGCGCTCAACATCAGCCCGGCCCAGGTACGCCAGGCCCTGGCAGCCAACAACTTCCTCTCGGCCCTGGGACATAGCAAGGGATCGCTGATCCAGGTCAACCTGACCGCCGACACCAACCTCAGCACGGTTGACGAGTTCAAACGCCTGGCGGTGCGCGAGCAGAACGGCGCCATCGTGCGCATCTCGGACATCGCCGATGTGACGCTGGGGGCCGAGGACTACGACTCGGAGGTGCACTTCTCCGGCCAGACTGCCGTATTCATCGGCGTCTGGCCGCTGCCCAACGCCAACTCCATCGACGTCATCAAAAAGGTGCGAGCCGAGATGGCGGCCATCCAGCGTGACCTGCCCAGCGGCATGCAGGCCCGCGTCGCCTACGATGCCACCGATTACATCAACACCGCCATTCACGAGGTGCTCAAGACCCTGGGGGATACCCTGTTGATCGTAATGGTGGTGATCTTCCTCTTCCTGGGATCCTTCCGCTCGGTGCTGATACCGGTGGTGGCAATCCCGGTCTCGCTGATCGGCGCGGTATTCCTGATGCAGGCTTTCGGCTTTACCGTCAACCTGCTGACCCTCCTGGCGGTGGTGCTCTCCGTCGGTCTGGTGGTTGACGACGCCATCGTGGTGGTGGAGAACGTGGAACGCCACATGAGCGAGGGGAAATCGCCCCTGGAAGCGGCCCTGCTCGGGGCACGCGAACTGGTGGGACCGATCATCGCCATGACCATTACCCTGGCAGCGGTCTACCTGCCCATCGGCCTGCAGGGGGGGCTGACCGGCTCGCTCTTCCGCGAGTTTTCCCTGACCCTGGCCGGCGCCGTGACCATCTCCGGGATCGTGGCCCTGACCCTGTCGCCGGTCATGTCGGCCAAACTGCTCAAACCGGGCAGCGAGGAGCATGGTCTGGCGGGCCGCATCACCCGCGACTTCAACCGTCTGAAAAATGCCTACGGCCGCTGGCTCTCCGCCACCCTGGCCACCCGACCGGCGGTCTACACGGTCTGGGCCGTGATCACGCTCCTGACCATCCCCATGTTCACCATGTCGGCCCGCGAGCTGGCCCCGACCGAGGACCAGGGAGTAATCTTCGGCATCCTGGATGCTGCGGCCAATTCGACCCTGGACCAGAACAGCCGCTATGCCGCAGCCGCCAACCAGATCTTCATGGGCATACCCGAAACCGACTTCACCTTCCAGATCACCAATCCAAATTCCGGTTTCGGCGGCATGGTCACCAAACCCTGGAATGACCGCAAGCGCTCGATCTTCCAGATCATGCCCGAGGTCCAGCAAAAACTGCAGGGCATCGCCGGCATCCAGATGTTCCCGGTCACCCCCCCGGCATTGCCGGGCGGCGGCCAGTTCCCGGTGGAGTTCATCCTGGCCTCGACCGCCGACACGAACCAGATCCTGGAGTTCGCCCATCAATTGCAGCTCAAGGCCATCCAGAGCAAGATGTTCGCCTTCCCGCCCCTGATCGACGTCAAAGTGGACCAGCCCCAGACGGAGTTTGCCATCGACCGCGACAAGGTCGCCGCCCTGGGTCTGAACCTGGGGCAAGTCGGCGCCGACCTGGGCGGCATGGTGGGGGGCGACTACGTCAACCGTTTCGATATCTCCGGGCGCAGCTACAAGGTCATCCCCCAGATCGAGCGGGTCGGCCGCCTCAACCCTGCCCAGTTGAAGGATATCTACGTCACCGGCCCCGGAGGCAAGCTGATCCCGCTCTCCACCGTGGCGACCCTGAAGGAATCGGTCGTGCCGCGCTCCCTGAACCGCTTCCAGCAGTTGAACGCCGTCAAGATCAGCGGTGTGGCCATGCGGCCTCTGGATGAAGCGCTCCGCTTCCTGGAGGGTGAGGCGGGCAAGATTCTGCCCAAGGGGTATGTGCTGGACTACACCGGCGAGTCGCGCCAACTGCGCACCGAGGGGAACAAATTCCTGCCCGCCTTCGCCCTGGCCGTGATCCTGATCTTCCTGGTGCTGGCGGCCCAGTTCAACAGCTTCCGCGACCCCTTCGTCATCCTGGCCGGCTCCGTGCCGCTGGCCATCTTCGGCGCCCTGATCTTCACCTTTCTGAAAATCCCCGACCCCAACACCCCCTTCTGGACCCACGGCTGGACCACGACGCTCAACATCTACTCCCAGGTCGGACTGGTGACCCTGGTGGGATTGGTGTCCAAGAACGGCATCCTGATCGTCGAGTTCGCCAACAAACTGCAGTTGCAGGGACTCTCCAAGCTTGAGGCCGTGCGTCAGGCCGCCATGACCCGCCTCCGGCCGATCCTGATGACCACTGCCGCCACCATAGCCGGCCACTTTCCCCTGACACTCGTCACCGGCGCCGGAGCTGCAGCCCGTAACTCCATCGGTCTGGTGCTGGTGGGGGGGATGTTTGTCGGCACCCTCTTTACCCTGTTCGTGGTCCCCTCCATCTACATGCTCATCGCTCGCGACCACGGCAAGGACCGGGAGCGCGAGGCGGCCGTGGCGGCGGCGGAGGCCTCATAACGTGTAATGCCGCGTTACCTTCGAGATTTTGAGTGGTTACGGTCGGCAGGCCGGATGGTACGGGATTTCAGGCAGGCTGGAGCAGGGATTCGGGGGGAAGCGGGATATCGAAATGGATTCCCGTTGAAAATTCCATGATCTTTTCGACCCGGACCATGAACCTGGTCAAGGCCGGAGCGGTTTCCGGCGGTATCGGGTCGGCGCTGTGCCCCGTGGGCGCCGCATCGTCGTGAGGCTTGATGACCCTGCCGATCAACTGATAGCCGCTCTCCCAGCCCGGCATTGCGACAACTACCGCCACATGGGTGTTGCGGGTAATATTGTGCAGCGTCACCGGGCAAAACAAGTTCTCGAACACCAAGAGCGACCCATTCCTTACCGTCAGATGATTGCCGGCCGCCACATGAGGATATCCCTCGGCATCCGCTGAAGCCACATAGACCAAAGGGGTGCTTTCTATGAATTGGCGCATCGCCTCCGAAATCATGTGACTGTCTCCCGTACCACAGACATACCCCAAGGGAAATGGGCAATTCAGCAGAGCAGTTTCTAAAATACATGGCACGATGTACGCCAAGTATATTAAAAATAATACTGCAATAAAATTAGTAAGTTGCACCGAAATTCGGTCAGGCTCCAACCCGGCGCATTGCAATAAAACTTGCACGGGAAGCCCGCCTGGGGCGAGAAATAGGCCCGAATAAGCCAATCTGAGCGGCAGGTACATCTTTGTTGCTTATGCAACAAAGGTTGCTTGTTGCGGCATCAACCGGGAGAGAGGTCCATGAGGTTTACATCGCATTCTGCGATTAACCATTCAAATGCCGAAAATTTACGGCATATTCAATGACCTGCCCTAAAACACGTGAGCGATGAAATGACAACTTCTGACGGCACCGTTATTCCATGATGACACACACCATGCCCGTCATAACCGTCGCGTACCTGCTGGGCTGCATCACTACCGGTTACTATCTGGTGCGGTTCCTGACCGGCCAGGACATCCGCGCCACGGCCAGCGGCAACCTGGGGAGCCGCAACGTCGGGCGCCTGCTGGGCACCAAGGGTTTTGTGCTTACCTTCATCGGAGACGCCGGCAAAGGGCTTCTGGCGGTCTGGCTGGCCCGCCACCTGAGCAGCCCACCGTGGCTCCCCTGCGCCGCACTCCTGGCAGCGGTCGCCGGACACATCTGGCCGGCACAGCTCGGCCTGCGTGGCGGCAAAGGGTTCGCGACCTTTGCGGGCGGAATGATCCTGCTCAAACCGGTGGTACTGCTGGCCGGTCTTGCCCTCTGTGTCATGGCCTATCCGCTTCTGCGCGGCACCACCAGGACCGGCCTGCTCGCCCTGGCCTGCTCACCTCTGCTTGCGGTGCTGGAGTCCCGATACCGGGGGGTGCCATCGGCAACGGTGGAAACAGGGCTTTACTGCCTGCTGGTGGTCGTGATCCTCCATGCCCACCGTGCCAACATCCGCAAGGAATTTTTCAGCCACCACGGAGGCCCGGATAAGATTTGCGATCCCTGACAGGTTGCGCGTCCCTGCGGCAGATTACGGAGCATATCGGAATATAACGTTTTTTCAGCGTACTATCCCCCCACCTTGCCGCCAATTCCGTATTGCAAATTTTTCCGCAATTTGAGAAAATGAATAATCAGGAGGTAGCGAACATGTTGCGCAAATCATTATTACTTATGTGCGCCCTGTTCCTTCTGGGAGGGTTCACCTCTCTCCCGGATCGGCTCAGGGAAGAAATGAAAACATCACCGCAGCATTACTCCCAGTTTGATGTGAACATGGGCTGGGATGTGAAAACGGAGAATGGTCGCACGCTGATCAATGGCGTCATTCAGAATATCCGGTATGCGACGATGGAGGACATTGAAATCTGGGTATCATCCGTCGATGCCGGCGGCAAGACCGTCAGCCGGTCGGTAGGCTACGTGATCCCGCGAACCCTGAACAGGGACGACCTTACCTCATTCAACCTCACCTTGCCGATCGCGACAGCGCCGGGTTCAAAACTTGTCTTCACCTATAAATACAACGGGTTTGACGGTGGCGGTGCTGATGACGGCGGGACGAGTTGGATGCAATCGTTCGAGTCCGTGGTTTCCCCCCACGTCTAAGCGCACGGGACACAAGACAGACTGAGTAATGGAAAGCCCACCCCAAAATGGTGGGCTTTCCATTACAAGCTGCTTCAAGGAACTCGCTACCCCGCCCGCCAAGGAAACGGCCTACGTGAAATTCCAGATCAACATAACCTATATTAATAACATATTAATTTTATGAGTTTTTATTTACAATATTAGGCTATAGGAACGATATAGGTATAATTAAAATAATTATATCTATTGACGACAAGTTCAAACTTACAGCCAGGCAGCGGCTGCAAAAACAGCCCCAGAGCGACGCCAAGGCACTTGGGTACAGAAATATTATTTTTTCCTGGACACTAAAGCTTGAAATGGGTGAGTGCTGAATGCCCGGGCATAATCTGCTGGGGTGACAGCCTGATAATCATTACAAAATACGCCTATTGATACTATTGGATCGAGTTTGCCAGCACAACAGGTGCCGGTCAAGAGAAGTTTCTTCCCCCTAAAACCATAACAGGTATGTGCTAGGTTAGGCAGGGGCACTTTACAAATCATGCAACGGCCATCCGCCTCATCAATCAGCGCATCTAATCTCTCCTGCGTCAGACTTGCCCTTTTGTTTTGCTTCATGATATTTCCCCCATGTCAGTGTTAATATGAGGTTCGGTCGTAACACACTGCATCTATCGGCTCAAATAACAGTCACATCTAGGAGTATAAAATGCAATATTTTATCGGCCTTTAAAAGCTGTCACTTTACGAAAAAATTCATTTGTATGCTTTTCATTTTAATTATTTATGTTACTTGGTAATATTAAGTTATTTATATTATCCGTGTTGTTGAGTGTATGGGAGTTTTCGGTATTTTCTTGAGTCCTGAAAATCCCGTAAAGCCTCATAATCCTGTAATCGATTCCTCCCGTTGCGCTCTTTCCCATTTTTTCTCACGTCCTCGATACCGGCCCCAGGTGACCTTTGTCATGCCGCTGGCCAGGATCCTCGCCGGCGGCTCCCGCGCGCCGGATTCAAGAGCTCAGCTTGGTTTCCGACAGTGCCGTGCTCCCTCCCGTTCCTAGAGGGGAGCGAACGGACTGAACTATTTTTGATAGAAATATTGCGCTCTATGGCTCCTAGTGTTATAGTAAATTTAAATAAGAGGGGGATGGCGTGCGGGTACTAAAGAACAAAGGATTTTCACGTTTCGCACATAAAAATGGCATAACAGACAGTAGGCTGACCACCGCTATTAAGGAAGCTGAACAAGGTTTGATCGACGGCGACCTCGGCGGGGGATTAATCAAGAAACGCATAGCCCGTGATGGTGAGGGTAAAAGAGGCGGTTTCAGAACAATAATTGCGTATCAGAGAGGTTCACGGGCATTTTTTATTTTTGGTTTTCCAAAGTCCGCAATGGAGAACATCGCTGATCAAGACTTGGCAGATTTAAGGCATTTAGCGCGAGTTTATGCGAACCTCACCGATGAAGAAATAACAAAAGCTAAAGACGCAGGAGCATTAGTGGAGGTGGAATACGATGGCAAAAAAATACAGAAGTGATATAGCGGCAGCGGTCCACGAAGCAGCCAAGGACCTGCATGACATCGGGCTTGTAAGCTCAAAGACAATGCGTGAATTCGACAGGTCCTGCCTGACAACGATTGAACCCCTCAATCCCGATGAAATAGCTGAAGTTCGGCAACAGGCGGGAGTTAGCCAAGCTGTGTTCGCACGTTATCTGAATGTGACAGTCGGGGTAGTCAGCAAGTGGGAACGCGGAGAAAAGCAACCGAAAGGCCCATCACTCAAACTGCTCACCTTGGTCAAAAAGAAAGGCCTTGAGGCCATTGCCTGAATGGGCACCAGGCGCTTGCGGAAATACGCCCTTACTGCCGGAGCAATTGAAATCCCTGCCGACTCCGTACCGGTTGAGGAAGTTTCGCCCGAGCTGGTTTCAAACCCTCGCGGTGTATAAGGGAGAGGCTTTGCACACCGGTGAGCCACTTGTGGAGCATGACACAGTGGAAATTTGGCACTGCTACTGGGCGGCAGCCCTGGCAGCCATCAAGCCATGGCTTGAATGCCGCTTCTCGCCCAAAGGCAACTGACCGGCTGAGCAAACTCAGCCCAATACACTTCACGCGACAGCACGGAGGTATGGTATGCCGATCTGGAAAGTTGCTCCCATCGATACAGAGCCCGAGATCACCCTTTCCGACTGGACGGTATTCGGAGTAACGTCGAAACTCTGGCCCGGCAAGACCTGCCACTTCGTGGGCTACAACCACGCTGGTCGGGAAGGCCGGGTATCTTCGGCCATCGTACGGTTCGACTGCGATAAAATGCTCGGCGAAACCAGGAGCGGCCGCATATACCAGCTACACGGGACTCAAGGTTCTGGCAGCCCGGACGGCTTGCATGTATGGAGTCTCTGGTGTCTCCGGAATGAAATTATTGAGAGCCGGGTGGTGGATCCCGCTCAGCTTTCAGGCTTGTCCGCCGAGGCTCCTGAGGACGTGCATGACGAGCCGGCCTCCCGGGAGATGACCGAAGAGGAGCGTGAACAGTTGCGGAAGGTTGAAGAACTCTTGAAATGGTTCGTGTAAACCACTGGAGGTTGCAATGATCTGGCTCACCGGCGATCTCCACGGCGGAGACACTGCCTGGCACGCCTCGTCCTCCCGCTTCAAGGAAGGCAACCGCGGCGACATGGTCATCTGCCTGGGGGACCTGGGCGGCGTCTGGTACCATGACTACCATACCAACGAGAAACACAAACGCCGGGAAGACTTCTTCCTGGAGTCCCAGTTGCGCCAACGCTTTATCTGGCTGGCCGTGGACGGCAACCACGAGAACTTCGCCCGCCTGTTCGGCGGCGAATTCCCCCTAGTAGACATCTTCGGCGGCAAGGCTTACCGGATCAGGGATCACGTCTACTACCTGAAACGTGGCGAGGTTTTTACCATTGAAGGCACAACCTTCTTCGCTTTCGGCGGCGCCACGAGCCACGACAAAGAGCCGGGAACGATCGTGAACGCCTCTGGCAAGTCGCGCCCCTGGCCCGGGAGGACCAAAGGAATCGACTGGTGGCCGGAGGAGGTTCCCAGTCGGGAGGACTTCGAGAACGCCTGCCGGAATCTGGACAAGGTCGGGTGGAAGGTCGACTACGTGCTCAGCCACACCTGCCCGACGAGCCAACGAGCAGCCTTTGACGGCGGGAATCGCCCGCCCGACCCCACGGAGGCCATGCTGCAGGAGCTTCTCGATCGGGGCCTGGAGTTCCGGGAATGGCACTTCGGCCACTTCCATGCTGAGAAGCAAGTGGACCGGTTCATCTGTCACTATGACTCGGTCCGATCATTGGACTGACCATACCTGGTGAACTTGGCAAAAAACGTGAGATGCCAGCTTAACTAGCCCATGCGAAGACAACTTTCCGTCATTTTACCGACGTTTTCATGTACATGATTTTTTATAAAATTTGGTCAAAGTTCAGAACTTGATTACTGTGTGACTTTACAAATTTAATTTGGAGGTGATTTATGAGTTTGTGCCCGTCATGTGGTGTGGAAAATCCAGATTCAAATTTAAAATGCGCATGCGGTTATGATTCTAACGAAGCCAACAGCAAACCTTTTGATGAGCAATACAAACAATCTTTTAAATCGAAAACATATACCAAAAAATATGGAATTGGATGGGGATGGTTAGTTTTATTTGGCATGCTAGAAAAACCTTTGGAATTACTAGAAAAAGGCAAAATAACATTGCACCCTATAGCGCTTGTAATCTTGTTGGCTTTGTTCGTCGTTATGATGTTTTCATATTTCAGATTTCGGAAGAGAGCATATAACAGAGTAATTAACACAGCAAATAGCTTGTGGGTCGAATCTGCAAAAATTGGTTTCGCATGCTTTGCCATATACCTTGCGTTGTTCTACTCCGTTATATTTGCAAATGCTTATATTTCAAAGCCAAGCATAGAAAAAATGATAGCTGATACTGCTGAAAAGCAAAATAAATTATGTCCCAAAAAGGTTGAAAATATCGAGACATACAGAGTTGATGCCAAGGGTAAAACCCTAATTTATAACTGTAAAATAGTTGATTTAGCCAAAAATGAAATTCCTAATGATTCCAAGGAGTCATTTTTCAAAGAACAAAAAACAACTTTCTGCGCCAACAATGAAATCAAGCAATTGCTGGATGCTGGCGTAACAATCCAGTACTCATACAAAGATAAAAATAATGCTATGTTCGACACCATAACTTACGACAAGACAACGTGTAATTAAACTATTCTTAAACAGAAAGACTTTCGGTAATCGTTTTGCATTTTTTTAAATATATCTGAAAGAAAATTTCCGGCATTCGCGTCCTTCTTAACAGATGACTTAATTTAAGGGGGGAACACGCGATGCCAAGAACAATTGATGACATTTTCGGAGACAACAAAAACCTTAGGACGCTCCATGTAATTGGATTTGATGATGGTGGAATATTTGGAATTTCGAGTGATGAAGAAACGTTGCGAATTTGTGATGAATCACTTGCAAAGCAGCTAGCGTCACTGCCAGGTGCAAAATCTGAAAGAGGAAACCTTGATATCAATGGATACCGCGTAAGAGGTGGATACAATATTTCAAATGATTCTTATAGCGCACATGTAACCAAGCTTAAGTGTAGTCAGATTCAGGTGGCCGACATTTGGCTCGAAGGCCCCTCAAAAAACGAACCAAGTTTACATCAGATCGTCAACGTTGGGGACCCAAATGGGATGTATTTGTCATATAGCTTCGGAATGAATGGTAAAGGACTCCAAGGAGAGGTGTATCGCGATACAAGCATTGGAGGGCCAATCGAGGCATTTAAGAAAACTACCCAGCAACAGGATGACGCTTTTCAAAGTAAAATGGAGAGCCAAGTTGGCAAAACAGGGACATATGGTATTGATGACATCTGCCGAAGTTGGAGTCAGCGTCAATTTAAAGATGCACCTGGGATAATAACGACACCACCTGCTCGCAACGTAACACCTCAGTTCAATGTTAGCCCGTCACCCTTGCGTAGCACGACCGGCGCAAGCAGTACAACAGGAACAGGTACTTCAAGATGACTATTAAATTTCAAAAAAGCACTTTCACCCTTGGAATCGTAATGGCACTGATTGCCCTTGTTGCAAGCTTCATAAGTGCCCCTTCATACGGCTATCTTTTTGGCATCATAATCATCTTTGACCTAATGGCTCTGGTTTGTTTCGGCTGTTTGCTGCGACAAAGTCGGAGATGGACTTTAGCTGTATTGTTGCCGGGCCTATTTGTCCTCTACACTATAACAGACGTAATTTTACGCATTATGTGCGGAACTCGTGTTCTTGACATCCTCCGATAATACTATGAAAAGAATACCTTTGGTTTTAGCGATGTTCATTGTAGGTTGCGTCTCACAAGCGCCGTATGAACAAAAAATTGAGGGCATTGTTCTTCGAAATAAAAAAGGCGTCAAAGATGTAGCTGTACGATTTCTTTCAACCTATCCCGAAAACAACTGCGATGCGATTCACTCTCCAGCTTCCTTACGGGCCAGTTCCGGCGTCCACTCGCCATATCTGCCAATTATGCTCTTTACCGTCTTATATGGCCTGCTGGCGTTATCACTCTGAATTGTTTTAACATCTGCCTTTACAAAAAAGGTCTTAGTTTGCTCTCCAACCCTCAGTCCAAAGCCTTTAAGAGAAATATCCCAATAGTCAACCGCCTTATTTTTTTCAGTGAAACTCAGCTTGTCGATATTTTTTTTAGTCAGTTCAAGTCTTGGCATAATCGCACCTCATTGTTACCACCATATTTGCCCCGATTTCGTACCTATAAAAATGATAGGTACGAAATCGGTACGACGAGAATTAAAAAACCCGCTAAATCCTGAAAAAGAATTAGCGGGTTTGAGTCGCAATGTCAAGCTGCAATTTGTTGTTATATTAAGCTAATAGAGCCCGTAGTATGAAAATTTATTAAATCTAAAAAAAGAATAAAAAGGCTTAAAATCGGCTAAGTAAAATTCCAGATCATCATCTCGACAATGTCCTTGAAGCTTTTGCCGATCTCCCCGACAACTGTCGGCTCGAAGCCGCAATGCATCATGCACTGGGCGCAACGGGGGTCCTTGCCCACCCCGTATTTGCCCCAATCGGTTTTTTCCATCATCTCCCTGAAGGTCGAATAATGGGCATCGGTAATCAGGTAGCAAGGGGCCTTCCAGCCTCGCGGGTTGCGGGTGGGGTTGCCCCAGGGGGTGCACTCCAGCTTCTTTTCCCCCTTGAGAAAACGGAGGTACATGGGGGTTGAGAAGAAGCGGTGCTTCTTGCTCATCTCATAGACATCGGCAAACTTCTTCTCGATCTCGCGCCGCTCCAGGAACAGCTTCTCCCCTACCGCCTCGTAGCCGAAACCGGGCGCCACCAGCAGTCCGTCCACCCCGATCTCCTCCAGGTGGGTGAAGAGCATCTCGATCTCCAGCAGGTTGGTTTCCTTGAAGATGGTCGTGTTGGTGCAGACACGGAAGCCCAGCTTTTTGGCTTTCCTGATCCCCTCCATGGCTATCTTGAAAGCGCCCTTGCGCTCCAGGATGCGGTCGTGGGTCTCTTCCAGGCCGTCCATGTGGACGTTGAGGGTGAAGTTGGGATGAGGCTTCATGTTATCCAGCGCCTTTTCCAACAGAATGCCATTGGTGCAGAGGTAGATATGCTTGCCCCGGTCCAGCGTGCCACGGATCAGGTCGTAGATATGGGGATAAAGGAACGGCTCACCGCCGGTGATGGTGACGACCGGCGCGGGGCATTCGTCCACCGATTTCAGACAATCCTCCAGGCTCATCATCTCCTGAATGGTGTCGGCGTATTCGCGGATGCGGCCGCAGCCGGAACAGGCCAGGTTGCAGAGATGGGTCGGTTCGAGCATGAGTACGAGCGGGTATTTTTCCACCTTGTTGAGCTTGTTGCTGACGATATACTTGGTCAGGTCGTAGTTGAGGCGCATCGGAAAACGCATTTGCTTAATCCTTTCAATTTTCGCAACGATAAATCTGCCATAGAGACACGGAGACACAGAGGAATACCGGAGAAAGACACACTCAAAGGGGTTAAACAAGGCAAAATTTTATTTACCCGTTTTGATGGTGACGTTCTCCGCGTCTCTGTGTCCCAGTAACAGGTGCTGGTAATGTCTAAGTGTATTACGATCTCACAAAATCTTCAACAGCGGCGGCGATCCCTTCGGCGTCGATGCCCAGATCCTTGCGCAGTTGGGCCTGGCTCCCATGTTCGACATAATGATCCGGGATACCGAGGCGCTTGATCCTCACGTCGTGACGGCCGTTGTCGAAGAGCAGTTCCAGGACGGCGCTGCCGAAGCCGCCTTGCAGGGCGTTCTCTTCCACGGTGACGATGCGGCCGGTCTTCCCGGCCACGGAGAGGATCAGGTCCGCATCCAGCGGCTTGACGAAGCGGGCATTGACCACGCCGGCCGAGATGCCGCGCTCCTTCAGGGTCTCGGCCGCCTGCAGGGCCGGGTAGACGGTGGAACCGATGGCGACGATGCTCACGTCGTCCCCCTCCGCCAGCAGTTCCCCCTTGCCGATCTCCAGGGATTGCAGTTCACGGTCCATTTCCACGCCAAAGCCGGCACCGCGCGGATAGCGCAGGGCCATGGGTGCTCCGGAATAGACAGCGGTCTTGAGCATGTGGCGCAGTTCGTTCTCGTCCTTGGGGGCCATCAGCGTCAGACCAGGCAGATGGCGCAGGTAGGAAAGGTCAAAAACGCCGTGATGGGTCGGCCCGTCGTCGCCGACCAGCCCGGCCCGGTCCATGGCGATGGTAACCGGCAGATTTTGCAGGCAGATATCGTGGAAAACCTGGTCATAGGCGCGTTGCACAAAGGTGGAATAGATTGCCGTCACCGGCCGGAAACCGTCGGCGGCCAGGCCGGCGGCAAAGGTCATGCCGTGCTGTTCGGCAATGCCCACATCGAAAAACCGCTTCGGAAAACGCTCGGCAAAACCGTTGAGGCCGGTCCCGTCCGGCATGGCCGCCGTGATGGCCACGATCTTGGGATCCTGTTCGGCCAACTGCACGATGGTTTCGCCGAACACGTCGGTGTACGACTTGCCGCCCGCCTTGGGGGCGCCTTTGCCGGTAGCCACGTCGAAAACGCCTACGCCGTGGTACTTGGAGGGGGTTTCCTCAGCCGGCTTGTACCCCTTTCCCTTGGTGGTCATGACATGCACCAAAAGTGGGCCGTCCAGCTGGTTGATATTGTTGAACACCTCCACCAGTTGCGGCAGATCGTGGCCGTCCAGGGGGCCCAGGTAGTCGAACCCCAGGGCTTCGAAAAGCGACCCGGGGGTGAGAAAGCCCTTCAGGGAGTTTTCCGCCCGTCTGGCAAAGTGGAGGATATCCGTGCCGATGGCCGGGATATTCCGCAGAAGCCCCTGCATCTCCTTCTTCAGATCGCGAAAGTAGCGGCCGGTCATCTTGCGGGAGATGAACGACGAAAAAGCCCCCACATTCTTGGAGATCGACATCTCGTTGTCATTCAGGACGACGATGAGGTTTTTCTTGAGGTGGCCGGCCTGGTTGAGCGCCTCGAAGGCCATGCCGCCGGTCAGGGAACCGTCACCGATAACAGCGATGGCGTGGTTCCTGGTCCCCTCCAGTTCACTGCCCACCGCCATGCCGAGGCCGGCCGAGATGGAGGTTGACGAGTGCCCTACGCCAAAGGCGTCGTGCTCGGATTCGCATCGCTTCGGAAACCCGGAAAGCCCCTTGTATTGGCGTTGGGTCGGAAAACGCTCACGCCGCCCGGTGAGGATCTTGTGGGTATAGGCCTGGTGTCCCACATCCCAGATAATCTTGTCCTGGGGGGAGTCGAAGCAGTAGTGCAGGGCAATGGTCAACTCCACCGCCCCCAGATTCGAGCCGAGGTGCCCGCCCGTGTTCGAGACCGTTTCCAGCAGGAAACTCCGCACCTCTTCCGCCAGGGCCGGCAATTGTTCGGGCTTGAGCTTTTTGAGATCAGCCGGGGATTCTATCTTGTCGAGATATCGGTACATAGGATTCTTTCTCCATTGAAGAGGTTGTTGAAAAACAGCCATCTTAGCGCCTATCGGCGTCCCGCTCAACGGGATGACTACGCTATGGCTCCGTCACCGATAACTATGCTCACGCATAGTTATACGCTGCCGTCCTCGAAAGCCCTATCGTGCGGCGTAGCGCTGCAAACCCCACCCAATCCCTCTCCCAGAGGGAGAGGGCACGGCATGCTCTCCCCCTGTGGGGGAGAGATAGAGAGAGGGCCTGCCTCCTCTGGGCTTGTCTAGCGGGTGCAACGATCTGACTATTTTTGAACAACCTGAGTTTCTCTCATCATTTCAGGCGTACCCATTGCCCCTGAACCACTCCACGGCGCGTCGCAGTGCGTCTTTCACCGGTGTTTGAGGCAGGCCCAATTCCCGCACCGCCTTGGCCGAATCGAAAAACATGAACTTTGCCGCCATCTGTACGCCGGCCAGGGGAATCAGCGGTTCCCAGCCGGTAATGCGGGCGAGACCTTCGTTGACATAGGCCGCCAGCAGAATCGGGGTGTAGGGCAGCCGCACGCGGGGCGCCGCGAGGCCGGTAATCTCTTCCAGCAACCCCAATATGTCCCGCAGGGTCAGATTGGTGTCGCCCAGGATGTATTTTTCCCCAACGCGCCCCTTCCGCTCCGCCAGGATGTGCCCCCGGGCGCAATCCTCGACGGCGATGATGTTGAGCCCCGTATCCAGGTAGGCCGGCATCTTGCGGTTGAGAAAATCGACGATGATCTTGCCCGTGGGGGTCGGCTTGATATCCAAGGGGCCAATCGGCGTTGACGGATTGACGATCACCAGGTTGAGGCCGCGGCCGACGAAGCTTTCAGCCTCCCGCTCCGCCAGGAACTTGCTCTTTTTGTAATGCCCCACCATGTCGCTCAGGGCCACCGGCGTGTCTTCAGTGCCCGGTGTGCCGTTGCCGGGGTTGCCAAGGGTACCCACGCTGCTGGTGTAAACTACCCTCGAAAGGCCGTTTTCCAGGGCAGCTTCCAGAACAGCCCTCGTCCCTTCGACGTTGATGCGGTACATCTGCCGGGGGTCGCGGGTCCAGAGGCGGTAATCGGCCGCGGCGTGATAGAGCACGTCACACCCCTTAAGCCCCTGACGCAGACTGTCTCCGTCCTGGAGATCGCCCTTCCACTGTTCGACGTCGAGCCCTGCCAGGTTGGAGATATCCGAGCCGGCCCTTACGAGGGCGCGCACCTCACGGCCGTCCTTCAGCAACTCCCTGACGATGCTCGCGCCGATAAAACCGGTCGCGCCGGTGATAAATGTCTTCATAGCCACTCCAGGTACCCGCCGGATATCTCCGGTACAGCATGCGCCGATTGAAGCGTCTTGCCAACTTTATAAATGGGGAAAGCCCCGGAATACGGAAAATTCGGGGCTTCCCAGCAAATCAGGATATACGTGCCGTGTAGGTGCGGCGCTACTCCCTGTCCCCGCCCTCCGCGATCAGACGGCGGTACTTGCCCAGCGCCGTCAGCGGAAAACAATTGCGGTAGATGTGATATTTGATCATGAAAAACTTGGGAAACCCGGTGCCGGTGAAGGCGTCCTCATCCCAGGTTCCGTCTTGCTTCTGGCTGTTCAGCAGATAGTCTATGCCGCGGGCTACTGTTTTGGAATGCGCCTCACCGGCCGCCATGAGGGCCAGGAGCGCCCACCCTGTCTGGGACGGGGTGCTCGGACCGCTGCCCATCAAGGAACGGTCGAAGTAGGAATCGCAGACCTCTCCCCAGCCGCCATCCATGTTCTGCTTGGATTTGAACCAGTTAACCGCCTTTCTGATGTAGGGCTGGGCCATATCCTCGCCGATGGCCTGCAATCCGCACAATACCGACCAGGTGCCGTAGATGTAGTTCACCCCCCACCGGCCCCACCACGGGCCTTCCGGCTCCTGTTCCTTTTTCAGGAACTCCAGGGCGCGCACAGCCGCCGGATGATTATTCGAATAATCGAAGTTACCCATCAATTCCAGCATGCGGCCGGTCAGGTCGGCAGTCGGCGGATCGATCAGGGCCTCCAGGTCGGCGAAGGGAATCTTGTTCAGCAGGTATTTCGTATTGTCCTTATCGAAGGCCCCCCAGCCGCCATTTTTGCTCTGCATCCCCATGCACCAGGCAATGCCGCGTTTGATGGCCTGCTCCTTGTGCTTGCGATCCCGGACCTTGATATCCTTGATGGACAGCATGACGAAACCGGAGTCGTCAACGTCGGGATACCAATCGTTAAGGAACTCGAAGGCCCAGCCGCCCGGCTCCAGTTCAGGGGCCTTGATCTGCCAGTCCCCCTTGCGGCGCACCTCAAGGTCCAGGAGCCATTGGGCCGCCTTGACCAGAGCCGGGTGGTCTGCGGGGACTCCGGCTTCCTGCATGGCGACAAGCGCCAGAGCGGTATCCCATACCGGCGATATGCACGATTGCAGCACCAGGCCCTCTTCGTCCTCGATGCAAAAATTGGCCAGGGCTTCCAGCCCCTTGACGACAGCGGGATGATCGTTCGCGTAGCCAAGACAATTCAGGGCCAGGATCGAGTTGAGCATGGCCGGCTGGATGCCGCCCCAGTCGCCGGTCGGCTCCTGATGATCGAGTATCCACTGTTCGGCAACCGCGGTGGCCTTCTTCTTGAACGGCCGGATGGGGCTGGACTCGTACACCTTGAGCAGGTGGTCCACGCCGATGAAGAAGTTCTTCCAGGTGAGGATGCCGTCTTCCTTGCTGAACGTGTAGTCGGTCGGCCGCGGCGGGCGAACGTAGAGTTCCTGCACCCGCGCCCAGGGGGGCAGCTTGCGCACCGGGCGCTCGGCCATAACCACCGAAAGCGGGATGATGGTTCCCCGGGCCCAGCTGGACAACTCGTAGACGTTGAAATAGGCCCAATTGGGCAGCAGCATCAGCTCAATCGGCATCGAGGGGACGCCGAGCCAGGAAAACTCGCCGAACAGGGCCAGGAAGACCTTGGTGAATACGCGCGACTTGATGATGCCGCCGTTGGCCAGGATGAAATCCCGCGCCTTGAGCATGGACGGATGATCCGCCGGATAACCGGCCAATTTGAGCGCGAAATAGGCCTCGATAGTGGTCGAGAGGTCGCCGGGGCCGGTATGCCAGAGGGCCCAGTACCCCTCCTCGGTCTGTTTGCTGAGGATATAGTGCGCCATCTTCCGCTCGCGCACCTTGTCCACCATCCCCAAAAAATGGAACAGCATGACGTATTCGGCGGTGATGGTGACGTTCGACTCCAACTCGGCCCACCAGTAGCCGTCCGGCAACTGCTCCCGGAAGAAGAAATCGCGGGTCCGTTCGATAGCCTTGTCAAGCGGGCTTTTTGCATCGCCCACCATTTTCTTCCAGATGGAAGGCGGCAGATGATGCACCTTGGCAACCGTTTTTTTAGGGGCGTCGTTGGCTGGTGCGGCCGTTTCCGAATTGAATGAGGTCAGTGCCGTGGAAATCGGGTATTTATTTGAATTCATTAACAAAGCTCCTGATGAGCGCACTGCGGCAATGCCGGGGCATCTGTCAGCTAAATTGTGCTTTAATATCACATAAACCTGAAAATGTATATTCTTTTTCATATTACCGATACATAACCGTAACACCGGCGAACGCACCGCCGGACAGATCCGCCGCAGATTGTGGTTTGCCACCCTCGGGCTGGTATGTTATACACGATAAATCCGCCGCGAATGTGGCAAAAAAAAGGAGATACCTGAGTATGTTGTCGGGAAAACAGAAACGCCACCTGCGCGCCCTGGGGCACAGCCTCAAGCCGGTAATCCACGTCGGCAAAAAAGAGATTGAAGAAGCCTTGGTCGCGGAGGCCAATACCGCTTTGGACGCTCATGAGCTGATCAAGGTCAAACTGCTGGAGAGCTGCCTTCTGGACAAGAACGAGGCCGCCGACATGCTGGCCGGATCGTGCAATGCCGACATTGCCCAGGTATTGGGCAGGACGTTCCTGCTCTATCGCCCCGCGACGCCGCCGGTTATCACCCTGCCGAAAGCGGACAAACCCGCCGGGGCAAAACAGTCATGACCGTGCGCGCGGCTCTGTTCGATCTGGACGGCACCCTGGTGGATTCGCTGGGCGATCTGTCCGATGCCGTCAACCACATGCTGGCCGGCTTCGGGAGGCCTTCCCTTACGGTCGCCGCGGTGCGTCGTCTGGTGGGCAAGGGAGCCCACAACCTGGTCCGGCGGGCGCTCGACACCGAATCCCGGGACGATATCGCGCGGGGGCTCGAATTGTTCGTGGCCTACAACCGCGACCATATCGCGGATAAGAGCTTGCTCTATCCCGGCGTTCCGGAGGCGCTGCACCAACTGGCCGAGTGCGGTATCCGCATGGCGGTCATTTCCAACAAGAACGAGGCTCTCTGCCGCCTGGTCCTGGAGGCGCTGGGCATCGCCGGACGATTTGAAAGCATCTGCGGCGGCGATACCTTCCCCGAGATGAAGCCGTCCCCCCTGCCCCTGCTGCGGGTAGTGGAACGCCTCGGCATTGCCGCCCACGAAGCGGCCATGGCCGGAGACAGCATCAACGACGTACAGGCGGGCCAACAGGCCGGCATAACCACCATCGGCTGCACCTGGGGCTACGGCGAGGTTGAGGAGCTGACCGGGGCCGACCATCGCGCCGCTTCGTTCAGGGATGTGTCGGTCATCCTGTTGAACGGGACATTGGCGAGCTGTTGAATAATCTCAGGTTGTTCAAAAATAGTCAGATCGTCGCACCCGCTAGACAAGTCCCGCGGAAGCAGGCCCTCTCTCTATCTCTCCCCCACAGGGGGAGAGCATGCCGTGCCCTCTCCCTCTGGGAGAGGGATTGGGTGGGGTTTGCAGCGCTACGTCGCACAAGGGGGCTTTCGAGGATGGCGGCGTATAACTATGCGTGGGCATAGTTATCGGTGACGGAGCCATAGCGTAGTCATCCCGTTGAGCGGGACGCCGATAGGCGCTAAGATGGCTGTTTTTCAACAACCTGCGAGGAGACCATGAACGGCTGGACCGGAACCATACTCAAAGTAGACCTGAGCTCAGGAACGGCACAACGCGAGGCGATTCCACTCCCCTTGCTGGAGGAATACCTGGGCGGCCGTGGCTTGGGGGTGCGCCTGATGCGCGACCACTTCCGGCTCTCGCCCTCCGATCCGGCCATGCCGCTGATCTTTGCCGTGGGTCCGCTGTGCGGCACCGCCGCACCGACCGCCGCACGGCTCTCGGTGATCTCCCGTTCCCCCTTGACCGGCACCATCTACGACTGTTCGGCGGGCGGCAGGTTCGCCTGGCGCCTGAAGGCGGCCGGGCTGGATTGTCTTGCCGTCACCGGACGAAGCCCTGAACCGGTCGTGCTGTCCATCCAGACTGATACCGTCGAGATCATTCCAGCCGGCCACCTGTGGGGCAGGGACATCCCCGCCACGGTGGAGGCCCTGAAAGAGCGCGGCAGCGTTGCGGCCATCGGGCCGGCCGGAGAAAACGGCGTTCCCTTCGCCAGCATCATGATGGGCGAAGGCAACTCGGTCGGCCGGGGCGGCCTGGGCGCCGTGATGGGAGCGAAAAACCTCAAGGGGGTGACGGTTGACGGCGACAGGGCGACGGCCATAGCCGATCCAGCCCTGTTCGACAAGGCCCGCCAGGATGTGATGCGGCTCTTCAAGGCCTCACCGGTGATCTTCGGCCCTTTGGGAATCGCCGAGTTCGGCACGCCGGTGCTGGTGGACCTGATGGCCCAACGCCGCATGGCGCCCACCGAGAACTTCCGCAAGACCTTCTTCGAACATTCGGCCAACTATTCCGGCCCGGCCATCAAGGAAGCCTTCGGAACGCGCAAGGACGGCTGCTACGGCTGCCCGATCCAATGCAAGAAATCGGCGCAAGGGGGCGGCCATCTGCCGGAGTACGAGACGGTATCCCACTTCGGGGCGCTCAACCGGGTGGACGACCTCCGCGCCATCGTCGAATCGAACCGGGTCTGCAATGACCTGGGGCTGGACACCATCACAGCCGCCGCCACCCTGGCGGCCTGGGGCGAGATCAGGGGACAATTCCCCACGGCGGAGCAGATTCCCGGCCTGCTGGAGGACATGGCCCTGCGCCGCGGCGCAGGCGAACTCCTGGCGCTTGGTTCCCGCAGCCTCGCGGAAACCATGGGCCGGCCCGAACTGTCCATGAGCGTCAAATCCCTGGAACTGCCGGCCTACGATCCGCGCGGCGCCTACGGCATGGCACTGGCGTACTGCACCAGCAACCGGGGCGGCTGCCATCTGAGGGCCTACCCCATCTCTCACGAGATCCTGCGCAAACCGGTTCCCACCGACCGCTTCTCTTTTTCCGGCAAGGCCCGCATTATCACCATTGCCGAGGACACCAACGCCGCCGTGGATTCCCTGGTGGCCTGCAAGTTCTCCTTTTTCGGCGCCAGCCTGGAGGAGTACGCCGAGCTGTTGACCGCCACCACCGGCATCGGGTATTCTCCCCAGCGACTGAAGGAGATCGGCCGCCGCATCTGCCAGACCGAGCGTTTCTACAACTGCGCCAACGGTTTCTCCCGCAAGGACGACTGCCTGCCGGAGCGGTTCTACAGCGAGCCGGGCACGAGCGGCGACGGCATTCACATCCCCCCCATCGACCGGCAACGCTTCGAAGAGGAGTTGGACAAGTACTACCGCATCAGGGGGCTTAATGCCGATGGCTGCTTCGATGATGCCGGCTTCCTGGAAAAACAGCCGTGAGATGGTTCGGCGGGAGCGCCTCCCCCGCTCAGAACGGGCCGCTGCCCACGGATAACAAGAGCATCGGCAGCCTGGGCGAGGACCTGGCCGTTTCCTTTCTCAAAGGGGAAAAATACCGCATCCTGGAACGCAACTACCGCTGCAAGGGGGGCGAGGTGGATATCGTGGCCCGCGACCCGCGGGACAAGAGCCTGGTCTTCGTGGAGGTCAAGGCCCGCCGCGATCTCTCCTACGGTGTGCCCCAACTGGCGGTGACCCCGTTCAAACAGCGCCAGATATCCAAGGCGGCCCTGACGTGGCTGGCCCAGAACCGGCAACAGGACGCCGATGCCCGGTTCGACGTGATCGCCATCCTCCTGGCGGATAGCGGAGATCATACCATCGAACACATCACGAATGCCTTTGAGCTGGCATACTGACAGGTTGTTGAAAAACTGAGGTTTGTTCAAAAATAGTCAGATCGTCGTACCCCCGAGACAAGCCCTTTCGAGGACGAAGGCCTGATGGCTGTTTTTCAACAACCTCTAAAGGAGACCCCATGGATTTTACGGCCGTCCTGGCCCAAATCAAACCCAAACTCGGCTGCGTCGCCGACAATCTGGCGCTCATCGAGGAGCGCATCGAACAGGCCAAAGCGGCCGGGGCCCATCTGGTGGTCTTCCCCGAACTGGCTTTGACCGGTTATTTTCTTAAAGACTTGGTGCCCGAGGTGGCCCGGCGGCTCGATTCGCCTGAGATTGCCCGGCTGATCGAGCTTTCCCGCGGCATCTCCATCGCTATCGGCTTCGTGGAGGAGACCGCCGACTACCGTTTCTTCAACTCGGCCCTCTACCTGGAAGACGGGGCGATCAGGCACCTCCACCGCAAGGTCTATCTCCCCACCTACGGCCTGTTCGACGAGCAGCGCTACCTGGCCCGCGGCGAGCGTTTCCGCGCCTTCGACAGCAAGTTCGGCCGCATGGGCATGCTGATCTGCGAGGATATGTGGCACCTTTCAAGTTCCTACATCCTGGCCATGGACGGCGCCGCGACCCTGCTCTGCCTCTCCAGCAGTCCCGGCCGCGGCGTGGAGGGAGAAACCCTCGATTCCGCCACGGCCTGGCAAAAACTGACCTCCACCACGGCGCTGTTTCTCAACTGCCGGGTGCTGTACTGCAACCGGGTGGGGTATGAAGACGGCGTCAATTTCTGGGGCGGCTCGGAATATATCGCCCCATCGGGCGAATCTGTCGTGCGGGCCCGGCTGCTGGAAGACGACAACGCCAGCGCCCGGGTGGCGGAAGGCGCCCTGCGGCGGGAGCGGATCTTCTCTCCCATGCTGCGGGACGAGAACCTGTTCGTGACCATGCAGGAGCTCAGACGCATCGAACGGGAAAGGGGGCGGTGATGGCAGGCCTGGCAGCCAATACGGAACTATTGCGTAAAATTCTGGTCGGCTTTGTGCGGGATGAGGTGCATAAAGTGGGGGTCAGAAAGGCGGTGCTGGGACTGTCGGGGGGGATCGACTCGGCCCTGGTGGCGTTCATCGCGGCCGAGGCGTTGGGGCCCGAAAATGTCCACGCCATCTGCATGCCCTACAAGACCAGCAACCCGGAGAGCGAGGCCCATGCACGACTGGTAGCCCAGGCATGCGGCGTGAGTTTCTCGCTGGTGCCGATCACCCCCATGGTGGATGCCTATTTCGGCATGTTCCCGGATGCCGACAACATGCGGCGCGGCAACAAGATGGCCCGCGAGCGAATGACGGTCCTCTTCGACCATTCGGCCCATTACTCCGCCCTGGTGCTGGGTACCAGCAACAAGACCGAACTGCTGCTCGGTTACGGGACCCTTTACGGGGACATGGCCAGCGCCCTCAACCCCATCGGCGATATGTACAAGACGCAGATCTGGCAGTTGTCCGAAGCCATGGGCGTACCCAACGAAGTGATCGCGAAAAAACCCTCCGCAGACCTGTGGGCGGGCCAGACCGACGAAGAGGAACTGGGCTTCTCCTACCGCCAGGTGGACGAACTGCTCTACCGCATGGTGGACCTGCGCTTGACCAGAGAGGAGTTGATCGGCGCCGGGTTTAGCCCGGAGTTTATTGACGCCATCTACCAAAAGGTCCGGAACTCCCACTTCAAACGACGGCTTCCGGTCATCGCCAAGGTATCCAACCGCACCATCGACCGGGATTTCAGGTACTCCCGCGATTGGGGCAAGTAATGGTTCCGGCCGGAACGGAGTTGGTGTTTTATCGGCGACTTCTGGTACAATAAGGATGATAAAGGGTGAATTCAAGAGTTGCGGGAGGATGTACACAAGCATGAAGCGGAGTGAGGAATCAACTCTTGTCTACTCCAGCGAAACGGGCCGCACGGGTCGCGGCGCCGGCAAGCCGCAGGCGGTTCAGCCGTCGAAACAACCGTCCGACGGGACGGTTCGCCTGCGCCGGGAAGTGAAGGGGCGCGGCGGCGGAACCGTCATCGTCATCACCGGCATACCGCTCGGAGGCGAGGCGTTGAAGGAATTGGCAGGAGCACTGAAAAAGCGTTGCGGCAGCGGAGGGACGGTCAAGGAGGGGATCATCGAGATTCAGGGAGACCATCGCGACACCCTGCTCAGGGAACTGGAGCTGCGCGGGTACCGGGTCAAACTGGCGGGAGGGTGATATTTCAATTAATTCCTTGACCGCAGTGTTTTTTTCAAATATTTTTTGATATTCGTTCAATTTACGAAGCAAAAATGCGGTTGCTCAACATTCGGGCGAGAGTGGCGGAATTGGCAGACGCACCAGACTTAGGATCTGGCACCGTAAGGTATAGGAGTTCAAGTCTCCTCTCTCGCACCATGCAAGCAGCCGCGCTCCGGGTGAGCGGACAGGAAAGACAAATTTCAACCAGGAGAGGTTATCCGAAATGCAGGTTCACGTCGAAGAAATAAGCCCGGTCAAGAAGCGAGTCAATATCGAGGTCCCGGCTGAACAGGTCGATTCAGAGATCGAGAAGGTCTACGCGGGCATCCAGAAGAGGGCGAAACTCCAGGGCTTCCGCCCCGGCAAGGCCCCCATGCAGCTTATCAAACGCAGCTACGGCGACACCATGCGCGACGAGGTCATGCGCCGCATCTACGAGCAGACCCTCTTCAAGACATTGGATGAGCACAAGATTTCACCGATCGAGTCGCCGACTATTGAGAGCGACATCATCCAGCAGGGCGCGCCTTTCAAGTACAGCGCCGTGGTAGAGGTCATGCCGGAGATACTCCTCAAGGAATATACCGGGCTTGCGGCCCAGAAAGAGACGTACGCCCCCAACCCGGAGAGTGTTGAAGGCGAGCTCAAACGGATGCAGGAGAATATGGCCCAGCTCGTGCCGCTGGGCGACGATGCCGTCGTTGAAAACGGCCATACGGTTTCCGTCGATTACACCTTTTCCGTGGAAGGCTTTCCCGAAGAGAACAGCAATGCCGAGGACGCCGAGGTCGAAGTGGGCGCAAACCGGCTCATCCCCGGTTTCGAGGAACAGCTGGTCGGCATGAAATGCGGCGAAGCGAAGCAGATCAGCGTTACCCTGCCCGAGGGCTATCGCAATTCAGGGGCCGCCGGCAAAGAGGGCATCTTCCAGGTTGCCCTGAAGGAGATCAAGCGCAAGGAACTGCCCGAGCTGGACGACGAATTCGCCCAGCAGTTCGGGGAGTATGAATCCATGGAGCAACTGCGGGCCAAGATGGCCGAGTACCATGAGAAGCACGAAACCGACCGCATTCACAACGACCTCAAAGACCGGATCATCCAGGCCCTGATCGAAAAGAATCCGCTCGATGTCCCCGAGTCAATGGTCAAACGCCAGCTCGACTACATGCTGGAGAACCTGAAAAACCGTTTGAAAAGCCAACACATGTCCATCGAAATGATGGGTCTGGACGAGAACGGCTTTCGCGAGCGTTTCCAGGGTGCCGCGGCGGACAAGGTGCGGGGCGGCCTGCTGCTCATGGCCCTGGTGGAGAAGGAGAACATCACGGTTAGCGATGAGGATATGGCAAAACGCTACGAGCTGATCGCCGCCGGCAACCCGGACATGCTCAACCGCGTCAAGGAGTATTACGAAGCGAACCACAATGCGAAAAATTCGATCATCGCCGAGATCAAGGAAGACAAGGCCATCGAGTTTCTGCTCAGCAGCGCTGTAATTACCGAAGTTGACGCCTCTGCGTTGAAGCAGACCGAGGCGTAAGGAGAATCAATGTACATCCCTATAGTGGTTGAACAAAGCGGTCGCGGCGAGCGCTCGTACGATATTTACTCACGTCTCCTCAAAGAGCGGATCATCTTCCTGGGGGGAAGCATCGACGACCACGTGGCCAACCTGGTAATTGCCCAGTTGCTCTTTCTGGAGGCCGAAGACCCGGACAAGGACATCCACCTCTATATCAACTCTCCCGGCGGCGTGGTGACGGCCGGCATGGCCATCTTCGACACCATGCGCTACATCAAGGCCCCGGTTTCCACCATCTGCGTGGGGCAGGCGGCATCCATGGGGGCTGTCCTCCTGGCTGCGGGAGAGAAGGGAAAACGCTACAGCCTCACCCACTCGCGGATCATGATCCATCAGCCCCTGGGGGGATTCCAGGGACAGGCCACCGATATCAACATCCATGCCAAGGAGATCCTGCGCATGAAGGATGAGTTGAACGGGCTGCTGGCGGAGATGACCGGACAACCGTTCGAGAAGGTGGAAGCCGACACCGAACGTGATTTTTTCATGTCCGCCGACGAGGCCAGGGAGTACGGTCTGGTCGATTCCACGTTCGTAAGAAAGCCCGATCTGGGAGGTGCAGCATGAGCCGACGCGACACGAATCAGGAAAACCTTACCTGCTCTTTTTGCGGCAAAAGCCAGGAAGAGGTCAAAAAGCTGATTGCAGGGCCGGCAGTGTATATCTGCGACGAATGCATCGAACTCTGCAACGACATCATCGCCGAAGAGATGAAGATGGAAGAGACGCTGGGGCCGGATATGAAGAAGCTCCCCAAGCCCCGCGAGATCAAGGAAATCCTCGACGAATACGTCATCGGCCAGGACAAGGCGAAGAAGGTGCTCTCGGTCGCGGTGTACAACCACTACAAACGCATCGAATCGGGCGGCAAGCCGGGCGATGTGGAAATGCAGAAGAGCAACATACTCCTGCTGGGCCCCACCGGCTCGGGCAAGACCCTGCTGGCCCAGACCCTGGCCCGGATCCTGAAGGTGCCCTTCGCCATGGCCGACGCCACCAACCTGACCGAGGCCGGCTATGTCGGCGAGGACGTGGAGAACATCATCCTGAGCCTGCTCCAGGCGGCCGATTACGATGTGGAGCGCGCCCAGAAGGGCATCGTCTACATCGACGAGATCGACAAGATCGCCCGCAAGACCGACTCCCCCTCCATTACCCGCGACGTGTCGGGCGAAGGGGTGCAGCAGGCCCTGCTCAAGATCATCGAGGGGACCGTGGCCAGCATTCCGCCCAAGGGCGGCCGCAAGCACCCCCAGCAGGAATTCATGAAGGTGGACACCACCAATATCCTCTTTATCTGCGGCGGCGCCTTTGCCGGCCTGGAAAGCGTCATCCAGCAGCGCATCGGCATGAAGAGCCTGGGCTTCGGCGCCGACGTTAAAAAGCGCGAGGAGAAGAAACTCGGGGAATTGCTCAACAACGTGACCCCCGAAGACCTTCTCAAATTCGGCTACATTCCGGAATTCATCGGCAGGCTGCCCGTGCTGGCCCCCCTCACGGAACTGGATGAGGACGCCATGGTGCAGATCCTGAAGGAACCCAAGAACGCCCTGGTGAAACAGTACCAGAAGCTCTTCGACCTGGAGAATGTCCGCCTCCGTTTCACCGACGGCTCCCTGGTGGCAATCGCCAAGGAGGCGCTCAAGAGAAACACCGGTGCCCGCGGCTTGCGCTCCATCCTTGAGAACTCCATGCTGGACATCATGTACGAGGTCCCCTCGCAGCAGAACGTCAAGGAAGTGGTTATCAGCGAGGATGTCATCTATCGCAAGGAGAAACCGATAGTCGTCTACGAACAACAGGTCAATGATGCGGCGTAAGCCCGCAAACCTCCTGCGTTAATGTTGTGCAATTACAGCATGTTAGCATGTCAACACCTATGGAAAACGTTATTTTATCGTGCTTTGCGCCGCAAAAGGCGCTCTAACAGCCCTTAAATAGGGAGGTTTGCGCGAAAATTTTCTTGACAGCCTTCTCGGGAATCTGATAAACACTGACTCGCTTTGTAATCATCTAATAACAAAAACAGGAGGTGTAACGTGACAAAATCCGAACTGATTAGCGCAGTAGCTGAAAAAGCTGGGCTGAAAAAGGTAGAAGCTGAAAAGGCCGTTGCTGCTTTCATCGCCACGGTAACCGGCGCCCTCAAAAAAGGCGACAAACTGAGCTTGGTAGGTTTTGGCACCTTCTCCACCGCCAAAAGGGCTGCCCGCAAAGGTCAGAATCCCCAGACCGGCAAAAAGATCAACATCCCGGCTGCTGTCGTGCCCAAGTTCAAACCCGGCAAGACCCTCAAGGAAGCCGTCAACAGCAAGAAGTAATTTCGTACTGCGCAGTACGCCGTAGATACGGGGTTGTAGCTCAGTCGGTTAGAGTGCCAGCCTGTCACGCTGGAAGTCGCGGGTTCGAGCCCCGTCAACCCCGCCATAAAGTTTCGGGCGAATAGCTCAGCTGGGAGAGCGCCAGCCTTACAAGCTGGATGTCACAGGTTCGATCCCTGTTTCGCCCACCAATTAAAAAAGGCACGTACGATTTCGTACGTGCCTTTTTTATATCCCTGCCCGGCTTCAGTAGGGGTCCAATTGACGACGGGACGGCACAGGATGGAAACCGGACTCCCGTCATTGGCCCCGGTTGAAAAAATCGCCAAAAAATGTGATTTGTGTCTCTTCTTTCGTACCGGAAACATGATACTGAATAGCTACCTTATTTTTTGCCCTGTTGCCTCCCTCCTGGCAGCGGGGCTCTTTTTTTGCGCCACTCCTCTGGCATCACCATCCGGGTGCTGCGTCGGCCTGCACGATCGATCCCCTCCGCCAATTTCAGGACAGTTGCCTTCCTGCGATTTGACACTACCCCCTCCACATTCTTCATTTCCCCCAGAGTGAGCCGCCATGCAGAAGAGCTGCCCCGGCTTCCCCGGAGGGCCGCACACGTCCGCCGCGAGTTTGAGTGTGTCTTCTGGCTCGCCAGTGGCATATTGTAGCGCACAAACAAGGAGCAGCATCAATGGACTTGTCATATAAAGCATTTCTGATAGGCTTGCAGAAACGGGGAATACTCTGATATGCTGGTTCAGGAATATTGACCCCGAGGGCATGCGCGGATTATCGGGTATCCCTTTTCCCTTTCCGTCCAAGGTTCTTGTTCAGATTTCCCTGGGGGGCATCGACTTCGCCGACGATTCTGCCGGCTAGCGGATATGTGAGTTTTGGGGAGAATTCGATGACCACTCGAATAGTGTCATGGCTGCTGTTCGCCATCTCGTGCGTCACGCCAATCGCTGCCGACGCGGCATTCAATTGCGTTGCACCCGGCGATTGGGGGTGTGGCTCTTTTGAAATCGTCTCAACGCGATCACTGGACGCTTTCCATTGCCGAAGCATCTCATTCCAGGGCGGCGATCAACTGCTTGAGGTGAACGTCAACAGGGGGAAAGAAAACCGCACGTTCCAGCATCTCGTCATCGAACCATCCCACCTCGACCTGTATCATGGCGACGAGGGCCTGTTCATGATGGGTTTCGGCATCATGAGCGTTGTCATCAAAACGCTCAGGTCCGCCTACCCGTCCGGATCGGACGCGGTGCCGGCCGGAATCTCGGAAGTGACCACAAAAATGACCGACCTCAATGGAAATGTGCGCGTCCTGACCATTACGACGGACCGGATCAACCGGCATCAGATCAAATACTTCCTGAAGGCCTCCGACGAGTCGACTATCACCGGGCTCTGGGACAGCGAACGACCGGCACCGCTGCCGGACTCCTATGACGTCCGGGATTGGCGGCACAAAGCGCCGGGTACCCTGAAAACCCTGCAGGATGTGCGCTCGCTGAACCCGGAAAAAACTCGCCCCATGAAGTAAAGCACCCGACAACCGGGAACCTACGGGAAGTCCGGAGCATAAAAATTTGACAAGATCGCCGGAACTCCATATATTTTAAATCATTGATACCGATTTACGGGAGGATGTTATGCGGATTTTCTTTATCGCGCTAGTATTGCTTACCCTGTCACCCTTCATCAAGGCGAGTTCTGCCGACGAAGTATCCTTTTGCCTGAAAGGATGCTCATACGACCGGCATTCAAACGACATGAACTGTCCTCCTCCTGTCGGCGGTTCTTCGAGCGAAGAGCGGAAACAATGCCTGGAGAAAAATGTCGCCACCTACAATGCGTGCGTCAAACGCTGTACCCCTCCCTCTGCCAAACCGGATGATTCGGGCGACAGAAACCAGCAGGACAGAGACAAAAACGACAACTGATGCCGCGTCCCGGCAGGAATGGCAGCACATGACAAGAGAGTCCGCGACCACTATCGCGGACTTTTTTCAATTCAGTCCATCACGGACCGCTGGCAATCCGGCCGGCGTTCCGGGAAAAACCGGGGGATACTCCGCCGTGTCCGGTCATGCAATCGGGCCTGACAATCCATTGCCGGCAGGTGCGCTATCGGCAGGACAACCGTCGCCGATGTTCTCTACCCGAGCCGCCGCTGCCGGCCCGCCCTATCCTCTGCCTGCCGATCTTAACGATGAACGGCCTGAACGCTTTCCCTATCCCCAACTCCCACGGGCCATAACCGACAGACGAACACCTCGTAGTTGAAGACACTCCGGCCAAACTGGCACCACAAATATTATCAAAACTGCACCTTACCATGAGGCCAATACTTTCGTATCATGCACTACACAGAGGGCACGCTAATCGGAGGGACACACCCGGGAAAGCATCGCAACGCCCTGCTCTATCTCAGCGAGCGACATACCGCCAAAACCGAGCATTATGTGCAACGGACCCGGCTCATCCAGAATGCGGGTGACCGAAAACGGGAAGAGCAGAATCCCGTATTTAGCGGCTTGGTCAATGAATTCGGCTTCACTCATTGCGATGCCGTGGAATCGCACGACAACATGAAGTCCCGCGCCTCGTCCGATAATCTCGGCACGGGAGCCAAAGTGGCTTTCGATGCAACTGACCAAAGTATCGTGCTTCTTTTTATAAATTGTGCGCATGCGGCGGATATGCCGTTCCCAATGGCCCAGTGACATGAATTTGGATAGCGTTAATTGTTCAAGCAAGGAAACCGTTGAGAAATAATCCTTGAACATATGTCCATAATCAGCCAGAAGCGCCTTGGGCAATACCAAATAGCTTATGCGCAATGCCGGAGAGAGTACCTTGGAGAAAGTGCCCAGGTAAATGATGTTGCCGCCCGGCCGGAGCCCCTGCAATGACGGGAACGGCTTGCCATGGTAGCGCAGCTCACTGTCATAATCGTCCTCAAGTATATAGTTGCCTCCGGCTTCGGCCCACTCAATCAGGCTGAGGCGGTTTGCAACCGGCATCACGGAGCCCAGGGGAAGCTGGTGCGAAGGGGTTACATACGCAATGGTACTCCTGGTGGCATTGAGTGCTTGTATGTCAATCCCATTGTGCCCGACCGGGACCGGGACAATGTCGTAGGCGTTAGTGCGAAATACCGACCGTGGCAGATGGTAACCGGGGTTCTCTACCGCCAGGGAGGAATGCGTGCCCTTCAAGAGGTGGGCAACAATGTCAAGGCTCTGCTGAAGCCCCGCACAGATGATTATTTGTTCGGGTTGACAGAGAACGCCACGCGAACGTTCGAGGTAACTCCGGATAGTGCAACGCAATTCCCACTCGCCCCGCGGGTCGGAATATACTGACAGAACGTGCGGATTTTCGAGGATGATGCGGTTGAAGCATTTGCGCCACAGTACCACAGGGAAACTTTCCCGGTCGAGGCGGGCCGGATGGAAATCATAGGTGAAGCCTGACAGGTTTTTTTGAGGATGCTTTTGCCGGTAAGGAGCCAGATTGGGAGGAAAGGGGTTGGAATCGTGGCAGTGGGCCGAAACGTAATAACCACTTTGGGGCCTGCTGTAGATGTAGCCTTCTGCGCAAAGCTCCTGGTAGGCACCATCTACGGAATTTCGGCTTATGGACAGTTCATTGGCGAGTACCCTGACCGATGGCAATCTGGTATCGGCAGAGAATTGCCCCGAGAGTATTCTTTCGCGTATCTGACTATAGAGTTGCTTGTATAACGGAACTGACTCGCTGGGGTTCACTATGAACATAATGCCTCAATCCACTGGTTTAGCGTGCATATGGTACATTTAAACCTTTTTCTCAAGCTTGTCGAAAGGAAACTGGCCCCTGTCAATGCACCTGATGCGGGCAATACGATGGGTGCACCAATTCAGTGCATACCCTAAAAGACAACAAAACAAATGGAGGTTCACATGATTTCGGAAAAACTATTGGAAATTCTGAAACAGGATGGCGTAGTAGCCATAGCCACGTTGGGCCAGGACGGGCCGCATATGGTCAATACCTGGAACAGCTATGTACGCATTTCGAGCGATGGCCGTTTATTGATTCCAGCGGGATATATGCATCGCACCGAGGCCAATATTGCCTGCAATCCGCACGTACTGATAACGTTGGCCAGCAGCAAGGTACAGGGTCTGCACGGCCCCGGTGCCGGTTTCCTGATTAAAGGGACTGCCGCCTTTATTACATCCGGCCCTGACTTTGACCTCCTGAAGTCCAAATTCGATTGGTTACGGGCCACACTGGCAGTCACTCCGGATGTTGTGACCCAGACCTGGTAGTAATGGCAGCGGTAAAGCCGAAGAATACGGATCTCGCACCAGCAGCCCTTTTTTATTGACAAAGAAGTGGCGATTTGGTACATAGTGCATTCTTCTTTTTAACGCACCATCTCCCATCCAATAAGCTACTTTATTGGGGTTGTAGCTCAGTCGGTTAGAGTGCCAGCCTGTCACGCTGGAAGTCGCGGGTTCGAGCCCCGTCAACCCCGCCATTCAGAAAGGGTATCCGCCGAGCGGGTACCCTTTTCAAACAGGGAAAGCCGCTCATCCCATGCACGAACCTCACTACTCGCAGCCCGTAACCAAAGACACTCCCCCTCCCTTCGAGATGCCCGACTGGATCGCCCTGGCGCCATTTGAAACATACCTGGGGATGACCATTGACGAGGCTTCAGACGGCAGAGCGGTACTCTCCATGCCGTTCCGCGTCGCCCATTGCCAGGGCGCGGGGCTCATGCACGGCGGCGCCATAACCTCACTGGCCGATACGGCACTCGCCATTGCCATCAAGACCCTGCTTCCCGAAGGGACCCTCTTTGCCACCATCGAAATGTCCATGACATTCAAGAGCCCGGTGCGGTGGGGAACGGTACGGGGGATTGCCGAGGTAACCGACAGGGGAGAAAGGGATATTACCGGCACGGTGGCCATCGTGGACGAGGACGGGATTACGGCCGCCACCTTCCAGGCCCGTTTTCGCGTCAAAAGAAACCCAAACGTCTCTACGCCGGCCACGGGCACCGGCGCTCCCGTCACCTGAAAAACAGCTCGTTCGACCCGCCCGGTTTTGCCACTATTTGAAACTGACCCGCAACCCCTTATCCGTCCGCTTGATCTCATAAACCGGGAAAGGCGAACTACCCGAATCGAGAACGATACGCACATGGTCGGGGTAACGGCCAATCCTTATCTGCTCAAGACCGAACCGGCGGACCGGAATACCCTTTGCGCCCAATGAACTCGTTGCACCGGGCAGATCAATGGCCAGGCGGTTCGGTTGTGCCAGCTTCATCTGCTCGAAAACCTCCGGACGCGTGTTGGCTTCAATATCAACATACGATGTCCCCACCTTTATTGCCGTAATCACCAGAGGCTTACCGAGCGGAGTGCCGGCAGGCACCACCGGTTCCAGCTTGACCGGGGTGGCCGGGACCGGGAGGACACGCGGTACTGCGTCGGGGGCCGCCGTCACATCGGCCACCTTGGCGGACGGCCCGCTTTTCACAGAAGTGGCAGGAGTTTCATTAAGCCCAAGCGGATCAGCCTCTTTTGCGGCTGACGCCTGCTCGCTCCTTACGGGGTTGGCCGGAGCGTCATCGAGTCCGAGCGGGTCCGCCTCCTTTTGGGCTACCGATGACGCTGCAGCAGGAGTGCCGACCGGAGCCGACAATGATTCGGGAGCAGGTCCCGCAAGGGGGGCAACCGGCTTTTCCGTGCCGCCGCCTGCCGGTTTACCGGCGCCGAAGGTCACGCTCAATGTCTTCCGGTCAGCCGAAGCCGCGGCAAAAATATCCGCTTCCGCTACAAGATTGAAGATCAAGCGACTGACCGCCATTCCGGCAATCTGGACCTTGTCGACACTGATACTGGAGACGGCTCCTTTATTGACGACGATCAGAGGCTCAATTTTCTCCGGGTCGGCATCGGCAATATCCACAACCGCCCGCGCCTGCCCCGGCACTTTGTAATAGGTGTAGGTCATGGGGATGTCGGCGCGTATCTCCACGATCAGACCACTTCCCGCAACGACCGGTTTGACATCCAGAAGTTCCGCCGCACAGGCCGGAATTGCGGGCATGGCGATGACCATCGTGAACAGGGCTATGACAAGCGAACGTTTCATGCTCCCCCTCCTCCAAAAGAATTAGTAACACCTTCCCTCTGCGCTACGGATATGGTAGGGTGATCCAATATCAAACATTTTCCGGAACATGCCCATTCCGCATTCCACTATGACGCATTTTCAGATGCCCGACACGCCATCGCCGGAAACAGCTTTCGCCTCCCGCAAACGCTGGATGGGTTACGCATTGGCGATCTCACTCATGCTGCACCTGCTGGCGGTCGTTTTTCTCATCGCAGCCGGGAGCACGATCCAAGGCAAACCCGCCATAAACGGCATGCTGGTGGAAAACGTTGCGCTCGCTCCGGCAATCAGCCCCACAAAACCGGCAGACCCCCAGCCTGCTCCCGCACCGCCCGAGTTCGCCCCCCCAGCCGACGTCTCACCGGACGAAAAATCCTCACAAGCCGCGCCTGGCGCCCAGACGCCATCCCCGGAAAAAGGTTCCAAAGGAATGGGGGAACTGATGACCACCCCGCTGGGGCTCGGCATGACCCATGGCTATGTCAGCAGCCTGGCGGAAGGCCGCACGCTTCGGGAGGACATCCGTGGCTATTATTTCGAACTGGTGGAGAGGATCAACCGTGAGTGGTGGAAACGGGCCGATGGGCTGAAAGAGCCGATCCGCCGGGATGGCATCATCGAATTGTACGTGCGGCCCGATGGCTCCGTGGACTCACTAAGGATAAATCAGGGGACGGGATCGCGGGAAGCCGATCAGGTCCTCCAGGATGTCATCAAAGCGGCGTCTCCCCTCCCGCCCCTGCCGGCCGGCTTCGATCAGAAGCTGTTCCTGGCGCCTCTCAGGATCAAGGCGCCATCCTATCTTTTCCGCTTCAAAGGTTAGTGTCCCGCACAGCCGGATGGTACGCCACGCGCGTTCACTTCAGTTCAAAGCCCTGCAACTCCTCATCGGAGAACTCAAGGGATTCCCCGGCGTTCTTGAGTCGTTCGTGGACATCGCGAAAATCGGCATTCACCGCATCGATTTCAGCCATCAAGGCGGCAGCCTTCTCATTGTGCCCCTGAGCCTCCAAAACCAGCGCCAGCTCGTACTTTACGGCACAGGCATCCTCAACGCTCTGCTCCGGATTGATCAGGGAGGTCAGGATTCGTTCAGCGGTACCCAGTTCACCCCGTTCACGCAGGCAGGCCGCTTGCAGCACAAGACACTCCATGCGGCGGGCAGGGTCGGCGGCTGCCTGGCGAAGCTCGCTGATGGCCTCGTCGTACAGCCCCATCTCCTTGAAGGCAAGTCCCAGATCATAATGGGACTGGGCATCGGAACCGTCCAGGCTGCTGCCGAATTTGACGCTACGCGGGGAGCTGGAGATCAGGGCCGCGACATCGTCGAACGCATCAGCCCCCCCGTCCCGGGCGCCATCCTCCCCATCCGCGGCCGGGGAATCCTCGAACGGAAAATCATCAATATCCACTTCAATTTCGATTTCATCATCATCCGGTAGCGCTTCGATGCCGCCTTCCGTGCCGGGATCGGCAGCTAGGGGCTCATCTTCCGCCGCCGGTTGCTCATCCTCCTCAACCGGCATATAGACACCGGCGTCCATGCCGGCAACGCCATCAGCCACTTCCGACACCTCGGGAGTCTCTCCGTATCCGTCAAAGAAATCACCCGCTTCGTCTGAAGGCGCGGCCGGCGGCGGAAGCGGATCGGCCTTTGACGAAAGCTTTTTCAAGGCCAGGATTCTGGACTCCAGTTGGGAGGCCTCATCAGGCATATCGGCTGCCTGGCAGGCCATTTTGTACCCTTCAAGGACACGCGGGTTGATGGGATCGTGCTCGGCAAGATCCCGGTAGATGGGCACCAGTTCCCCGGATGCGCCGGACGAGACAACATCCTGCTCATACTGGTCAAGCAGGGCCAGCGCTCCCTTGAGGTCCTTCTGCTGGACATGGCACGCAATCAAGCCGGTCTTGGCCGAAACCTCATCGGGGAAATAGCGCAGAAAATGCTGATACACCGACCTGAGCTGCTGGTATTGCCCAAGCTGACGATAAGCCAGGATGATCAGTTCCCATATCTTCTTGTTTTTCGGGTTGTTGCGCAGCAGCGCCTGGAGCCCGCTCACCGCCTTGGCGGCATTCCCTTCCTCCAGTTGCTTGGCCAGCACCTCGGCGATAAATTCGGTCTTTTCGGGAAAAATTTGCTGAATGCGTGCGTTCAGACGGGCGAAAGCCCCGGATTCACCACGCTCCTGCAAGAGCATGGCGACCTGCCTGAACAGGGCATAGGCATCTTCCTTCTTGCCCGCGTGGAAATACGCTTCGGCCAACTTGAGCTTGATGTTGGCATTCTGCGGGTCAACACCCTGCATCTTTTCAAGTATCTTGAGCGATTCTTGGTGGTTCTCCTCGCGCTCGTAATAATCGTACGCCAATTTGTATTCGGCCAGGGCATTGCCGACCAGGCCGTGTTTCTCGTTCAGACCGGCCAGGGTCAGGGTAGTGGCGATATCGCCGGGGAAAAGTTTCTGCACCTGCTTGTACACGGCTATCGCCTTCAGGTAAAAACCGTTCGAGGCATAATGTTTGCCGATACCTTCATATTCGGTTCGCGCGTCGTCGGGCTGCCCGGCCTTGACCAAAAGGTCGGCCAGCTTCTGGCGCAGGTTGATGGCGGAAGGCTCAAGGGAAAGCACCTGTACATAGATCTTGACGGCTTTGTCCAACTGGCCGCGCTGAATGCACTTCTGAGCCTCTTCTATCAGTTTATCCTTTTTGGAACTCACCGTTTAAGATTCCTTTCAGCCCACCTGCCATGAAGATTGCGGAAATCATTTGTAAACATCCTCAAATAGTTAATCAAACGGCCACGACATGTCAAGCATATTAAAGTCGTGGCGCAAGCCTTCTGTACGCCCTGTTTCCCGAATCGGAAACCGCTGGTTCCCCGACCGGAGTTTCCGGATGGGAAACCAATTACATTTTGACATGACCAAAGAAATACAGTACGCTAAAATCCTTTATTTGTATGGAGTTGAGCGTCGATCAGTCGTCGTACTCATCAGAATGTTCGAGAATATTCCGGGGACGGAACATGTCGTTGCTGCCGAAAGCAAACCCGCTGTATGAAAAGATTCCCGCCCACAAGTTCGTTCCTCCCGAGGTACTGAACAAATTGGCCAAGGGCGGTTTTTCCGGCAATCTCAGTTATAGCGACACGGGGTTTGAAGCAGATTGTATCTTCATCAAAGGGACCCTGATCTGCATCAGCGCCTGCGAGAACGACCGGGAAAAGACCGGGGTCGAAGCCTTTTCGCTGCTGTTCGACAAAATCATCGCCGCCGCCGGTGAAATCAACATCTATCGCATGACGGCCGACCTGGCCGTATGCGCCCATGCGTTGCTCCTCGGCACCAAACTGTTGACCGGGAACGAGGTTCGCCGGATCGACATGAGGGAAACCCTTGTCCAGCTCAGAAACCAGGGGCTGAACGGCGTAGTCCGTTTTTACACCGCCGAACGCTCCGCCATGATCTTCTACAAGGATGGCCAACCGATAGGCTATTACCACGACAACGCCGGAACCGTCGAGACGTCTTCCGAAGAATCCCGGAAGATTGCGGCGCTCCCCGGAGCGCTTGTGGACATATGTTCCACCAAGTCGATGGAAGAGTTGATGCACAACAACCTGCTGCACCTGGTGAACATCGATAAACTGTGGGAGGCGGCACAGGCCCGGCAGGCGATTCCGCGCCCTGAAGAAGCACCTGTCGAACCCGGGATTGCCGCTGCCGAGCCGGATGATGAAAAATTGCAGGGGTTGGTGGAAGACCTGAAGGAAATCGCCGCGGCATACCTTTCCAAAGAAGGGCGCGTTGCCGTTGAAACGTGTCTCCAAAAAGCCGGCGGCAGCCGGATTCTGCTCGACGTGGAGCAGACCGGCGCATTCGTCGAACAGCTCGAAAACGAAACCCGAAGCATCGACAGTAATGCCCGTATCGAGGAAATGATCGACCTGATGAAATCGGAAATAGCGGGACGTCTGGCTGTGTAACCGGCGGACTGCGCGGGGCGTGAGCCCCGTTCTGCTGACAGGAGCAGATGGTGCACTTCCAGCAATTACTCAAGGGCTACCTTCAACTCCATGGTTATTGGGTTTTGTTTGTCGGCACGTTTCTCGAGGGGGAGGCGATCCTGATCATGGCGGGTTTCCTGGCTTTCCAGGGATATCTGAACGTGACGGGTGTTATCATCACCTCATGGGCCGGCTCCTTCCTCGGTGATCAGTGCTACTTCTACATCGGCCGCTTCAAGGGCAAGAGCCTGCTGCGGCGTTTTCACTCCATTGCCCGTAAATTCCGCGAAGCGCTTCGTCTGATCGAGAAGTACGGATCGTTCGTGGCATTCATCTCCCGGTACACCTACGGGTTCCGCATCGTGCTTCCCATCATTCTCGGCATTACCAGCCTGGCGCCCCGGAAATTCTTCTGGATCAACCTGCTGAGCGCCCTTTCCTGGGCGGTCGTATTCTCGATGGGCGGCTACCTGTTCGGCAAGAGCGCCGCACTGGTGCTGGATGATGCGGGTAAATACGAGCAGTACCTGATGCTGGCGCTGGCAGGCTTCGTCATGATCGCCTGGTGTTTCCACGCCTACCACGCCTTCAAACTGAAAGGGCCGGCCCGGCAGAGGCTTGCCCGGATGCGCACCCTGCGAAAAACAAGGAAAACGGCCCCATGAAATCCATTCTGGACAACATCTCCATCGTACTGGTGGAACCGCAGTCACCCGGCAACATCGGCATGGCCTGCCGCGCCATGAAAAACATGGGGCTCTCCCGGCTTCGTCTGGTCAAAGGGTGTGACCGGTTCCATCCCGAAGCCCTCAAATTCGCCGTGGCGGCCAAAAACCTGCTGGAACAGGCGGAGCAATTCCCCGATCTGGCCTCGGCCCTGGCTGACTGTACCTTGACCGTCGGCACCACCCGCCGGCACGGCAAATACCGCCAGGAGATCCTCTCGCCGGTGGAGGTCGCCGCCAACCTCAAGGAGCAGGCCGGTCCGGAATGCCGGGCGGCAATCGTATTCGGCCGGGAGGACAGCGGATTGACCACCGAGGAGCTGGCGCTCTGTCGCTGGCATGCCACCATCCCTTCGGCGGACGAGTACGGCTCCCTCAACCTGGCCCAGGCGGTCCTGGTGTTCTGTTACGAGCTGGGCAAGGCCGGCACCCCTCCCGGCGGCGGCCGCACCGCGCCGCTGGCCACATCGGAGGAGATGGAGTCGTTTTTCGGCCAACTGGGTTCCTGCCTGCTGAAGATCGGTTTTCTCAACGAGCAGAACCCGGAGCATATCATGCGCTCAATGCGGCGGATCTTTTTCCGGGCCGAGCTGGACAACCGCGAGGTGTCCATTCTGCGGGGCGCAATCTCCCAGATCGACTGGGCCAGCAGCAATTTCGACGGGAGGAAGCGGACGTGAACCCGACCCAGCTCGGACTGCTTGCCGGCACGCTGACCAGCATAGCGGCCATCCCCCAGGTCGCAAAAACCCTCCGCACCCGCCATGTGCGGGACATCTCCGTCTGGCAGCCGCTCCTGCTCTCCGTCGGTGTTGCTCTCTGGATGATTTACGGTATGCTTATCAACGACCTGCCGCTGATCCTGGCCAATATCATACCGCTGGTATGCAACGCCCTGCTCACCGGCCTGAAGCTCTACTATCGGAACGATACGGCGTGACGGCACCACCTGTTCTATCACCCGGCATACATGGAGGAACACCTATGAAGAAGATCATCGCAAAACTGCCCATCCTGCTGATGTTGACCCTGCTGTCGGGCTGCGGCTACAACACCATGCAGGCCAACGAGGAGGCGGTCGTGGCCGCGTGGGGCAACGTGGAATCATCCTATCAGCGCCGTGCCGACCTGATTCCCAACCTGGTGGAAGTGGTCAAGGGATATGCCAAGCATGAGGCCGATACGCTCAAGGCGGTCACCGAGGCCCGCGCCAAGGTCGGCTCCATGCAGGTCGGCAAGGATGTCCTCAACAATCCCGAAAGCCTGAACAGGTTCCAGCAGACCCAGGGCGAACTCTCCGGCGCCCTCTCCCGCCTGATGGTGGTGGTGGAAAAATACCCGGACCTGAAGGCAAACCAGAACTTCATGGACCTGCAAAAGCAGCTTGAAGGGACCGAGAATCGCATCAACGTGGCCCGCGAGCGCTACAATACGAGTGTGCAGGTATTCAACACCAGCATCCGCACCTTCCCCAATTCGCTGACCAACTCGCTGCTGCTGCACTTGAACCGCAAAGAGGCATTCAAGGCCGAAGAAGGGGCAAAAACAGCGCCCAAGATCAAGTTTTGATAACAGATTGTTGAAAAACAGCCATCTTAGCGCCTATCGGCGTCCCGCTCAACGGGATGACTACGCTATGGCTCCGTCACCGATAATTATGCTCACGCATAATTAT